>Ga0315273_10002818_pt1 | contig 20718 bp, 17 predicted proteins | sample YL17G02_0_MG_FD_205753 | JGI IMG/M metagenome (GOLD analysis project Ga0315273, IMG submission 205753) | Sediment microbial communities from Yellowstone Lake, YNP, Wyoming, USA - YL17G02_0 | ecosystem: Environmental > Aquatic > Freshwater > Lake > Sediment | place: USA: Wyoming | collected... | reverse complement strand
TAAGCCGTGCTGCCGTGTTGATTGTGTCTCCTAATACCCCATGCTTTCCCTTTTCTATGTCCACTTCACCGGTAATGACAAGGCCTGTGCAGATGCCCGTATGCATGGTGAGCGGCTTTCCGATACGTTTTTCGTATTTGGGGCTCAGGGCTTCAACAATGTCGTGGATTTCTCTCGCAGCTTTAATTGCTCTGACCGGATCATCCTCGTGTGATTTGGGAACACCAAATAATGCCATGACGGCATCCCCGATGAACTTTTCAATGAACCCCTCGTACTTTGAGACCACTTTGGAGATTTCCCCGAAGACCTTCCCCATGATCTCTTTGACTTCTTCGGGATCTAACTTCTCCGTCATAGCTGTGTAGCCGGACATGTCCGAGAACAGGACGGTGACGTGCTTGCGCTCGCTGTCTGGGGTGGATGTGGGTTGTACTTTTAAAAGGGGTTCGTCCAGCTTGTGGCCACAATCGTCACAGAAGCTGGCCTGAAGAGGTAGAGGCTTGGAACATTGGGGGCACTTTGATTCGAGATTATTCCCACACTGAAGACAGAACTTAGCCCCTTGTCTGTTTCCAAAAAGGCATTTCGGGCACGTCATAGCGATCCTCCTTCAAGAGGTCTGTCCCGTTACACGTCTGAAAAAAAGCCTGCCTATATGTGAAGCAATAAAGAAACGAATCTGCGAGATAGTTAGAGACTAATATCTTTTGAGGGTTATAGGCGCCTCTAAGAATACTTCTTTGTTAACAGGAAGGAGCATGCTATCGAAGGCAAGATAGAGGACAATTTAATGAAAATCAAGGAGAAAATGATGGGCGGAACGAAGAGCTTGATAAGTAATACATGATGGTTTAATGTAGTAATATATAATGCCGGAGAAAAAGAAGGGAGGTCATATATGCAGCCATCTGTCAAAATATATACGTTAAGTACTTGCAGTCACTGCAAGTCAACGAAAAAATTGCTCGACGAATGTCACGTGCAATACGAATTCACGGATGTAGATTTGCTTTCTAACGAGGAGAAGAAAATAATTTTAGAGGACGTCAGAAAATTAAATCCGCAATGCACATTTCCCACGCTTGTCATCGGAGACAAAGTCATTGTGGGATTTGATGAGACGAAGATAAGAAAGGCACTGGGGCTATAATGGAAGTCGAACAGCTTTATGAGATGTTGAGGAAAATGCAGGAACCCAAGGGCTATTTTTTTAGCAGGGATAAGGAATGGGTGCTTGATATCTTAAGAGGACTCCTCACGAACAAAGAGCGTTACGGCTACATGTCATGTCCCTGCCGCCTGGCGTCAGGAGACCGAGAAAAAGATAAAGACATTATCTGTCCCTGTGTCTATCGTGCGCCCGATGTGGAAGAATATGGAAGCTGCTACTGCAATCTTTATGTCTCGAAGGAATGGAACGAAGATAAGATTCCACACGTGTATGTACCGGAAAGGCGGCCCCCGGAGAAAACCCCTATTCTGTAGGTTGAGCGTCTTCTATCCTCAAGGAATATGACCGCTAAGCATTAGTTCGCTTACCCGCAACAAGCTGCGGGAGATGCACTCGCTTCCGGATTCAAGGAAGTGACAAAAATGGTTGAAGTTTAATGTTTATTTTGGTATGGGTTCTTTAAGTACTTGCCGGGTTAGCGTTTGTATGGGAACCGCGAGGAAAGAACTATGAGTGGATTGTCTTTGGATACCCCGTTTTTTTAGAGGACGGGGTTTTTTATTTTTTCAAGGGTCATCAGCGATCGTAAAAAGTGAGGTGATGCCGTAACACAGCTTTGAGTTCTGTTTTATCATTTCTTATTTCTTGTTTCAGGTATCTTACGTAAATGAATGCTTCTATCGATGATACTTTAAGAATATGTTTTATGAAAGGAGAATGAAAAATGGCAGAAAATAAAAATGCGGACGCCGGCAAGACGCAAGAAGGGCTTCTTGAGCGCTTCGGCCTGTGGCTTGCAGCGTGGAGCGAAAAATGGTTTCCCGATGCATGGGTCTTTGCTTTAGTCGGGATTGTCTTTGTCTTCTGTTTCGGCCTTCTCATCGGGGAGAGTCCTGGAAAGCTCGCCTTCGAGGGCGGAAAATCATTCTGGATACTGATCCCATTCACGATGCAGATGGCCCTGATCATCATCGGTGGTTACGTCGTGGCGACAACGCCCGCTGTTTACTGGCTGATCCAGAAAGTGGCCGGCATCACCACGAAACCACGGGTGGCAATCGCCTGGATCGCATTCTTCTCCATGACGACATCGCTCATCTCCTGGGGATTGAGCCTGATCTTCAGCGGGCTCCTGGTCCGTGAAATGTCAAGGAAGATAAAAGGTATGGACTATCGGGCTGCAGGCGCCGCCGCCTATCTGGGACTGGGCGCCGTATGGGCTCTGGGTTTTTCCTCCTCGGCGGCCCTCATGATGGCCACCAAGGGATCCATTCCTCCGAAGCTGTTTGAGATCAGCGGTCTCATTCCGCTCACACAGACGCTCATCATCTGGCCAAACTTATGGACGATCCTGGTGCTGGTAATCGTTTCCATCATCATCGCGTACTATTCCGCTCCCAAGCCCGAACGGGCCAAGACGGCCGAGGACTTCGGTCTGAAGTTCGAGCCCGTTGACACAACCTTGGAGCCCCGGCAGAAGCCCGGTGAGTGGCTGGAATACAGCCCCCTCCTGATCATTCTTGTCGGCGGCCTGCTTTTCTGGTACCTCATCGACCTCTTCCAGAAAGCCCCCACGGGACCACTGGCGGCCCTGGATTTAAACAACTATAACCTTATCTTCATCACCGTGGGCATGCTTCTGCACTGGCGGCCCAAGCGGTTCCTCAAGGCCGTCGCCCAGTCCGTTCCCGCTGTCGGCGGCGTTTTGATCCAGTTCCCCTTCTATGCCGTCATCTTTGGAATGATCGTCGGCACGGGAATCAACAAGTGGCTGGCGGATCTATTCGTGGCCATAACAACTCCCAATACGTATTCACTTCTCGTGGCCCTCTATTCAGCTGTCCTGGGCGTTTTCATCCCCTCCGGCGGGAGCAAGTGGGTCATCGAAGCGCCTTATGTTCTGCAGGCGGCAATCCAGCACCAGGTGAATCTCGGATGGGTGGTACAGATTTACAATGCAGCGGAGGCCCTGCCCAACCTGCTGAACCCGTTCTGGATGCTTCCACTCCTGGGGATACTTCATATGAGAGCGCGCGATCTTGTGGGATATTCCGTTCTTCAGATGTTTATTCACATACCGATAGTCTTCTTCCTCTGCTGGTTCTTCGCTCAGTATATACCCTTCATCCCTCCCGTGAAGTGACAGGAGCATAGTTAAATCTGTAATAAAAAAGGGCGCTGCTTTCATGGCAGCGCCCTTTTTATTATGAGCCGATAGATTAAATGAGAGTTCGGTCTTTGTTTATTTGCCGCTCCTGAAATCGTCTCTCATCAACTCTCTTGCTATGATCATCCTTCTGATCTCGGACGTACCTGCGCCGATCTCCCAGAGTTTCTGATCCAGGAAATGCCTGCTGACCGGGTATTCCGTGCAGTAGCCGTAACCGCCGAAGATCTGGATCGCGTCGAGACCGATCTTTGTTCCCATCTCACCGCAGAAGAGAAGCGCCGCGGCTGCCATGCGGTCCAGGTCCGTGCCCTTTCCACCAACTTTGTTTTCCAGGGAATCGCAATATGAGGCCGCGCTGTATGCCATCCACTTGGAGGCCAGGTAGCCTGTGTACATGTTGGCCAGCTTTTCCTGCATGGCCTGATAGGTGATTATCGGCTTACCGAACTGGACCCTTTCTTTCGCATACTTTAAGCTAAGCTCAAGACAGCTTCTCTGGCTGCCGAGGGAACAACCGGAAAGGGTAATTCTCTCCGTGCAGAGACCGCTCGTGAGAACGGCGACGCCTTTATTCAAGCCGCCGATAAGATTCGCTGCAGGAAGTTCCACATCCTCGAAAGTGACCAGACCTGTGGGGGATGTCCTCATACCCCATTTCTTGATCTTTTCCACGGTAACACCTTTGACCTTGTCGAACTCGAAACAGAATGCGGAAATCCCCTTGGGACCTGCTGCCGGATCGGTCTTCGCATAAAATACCATGAAATCGGCGACGGGAGAGTTGGTAATGAATATCTTGCTGCCGTTGATAATGTACTTGTCACCCTTCTTCTCCGCTTTTGTCGCCATGCTCATGGCGTCGGAGCCGGCATTCGGTTCGGTGATGCCGAGGCATCCGACCCATTCACCGGTGCAGGACTTGGGAAGGACAGACATCCTCTGTTCTTCTGTGGCATTGCGCCTGAAGTTGTCGAAACAAAGGGTTTGACTTGCTCCGACGGTCATGGACAGGGCATTGCTTACCCGCGCGATCGTTTCATAAACGAGGAGCGTCTCTACATATCCCAGAGCGGTACCGCCATACTTTTCCTCAAAGACGATTCCGTTGATACCCAGATTTCCAAGTTCCTTGAACAGTGTCGGGGGCATCTCGTCCACTTCATATAGATGCTCCATCTGTGGCTCCAGCCAGCTGACAGCCCACTTGTAAACGCTTTCCTCCAACATCTTTTGTTCATCTGTAAAATTAAAATCTAACGCCATACACAAATACCTCCTGATAAACTGAGATTTATTTAACCAGCTGTCGAAGCCGCACACGGAAGTCTAAATTGACTGGCTTTGGCAACTTAACTCGAAAAGCCCGGATAGTCCGGGCTTCTCAAGTCGTATAACGCGAAACAACTTATTTTGCTGTCTGATAACCCTGATCCCAATCGAATCCTGATGTCTCACCGTGCAAGCCCATCTTGTAGTTCCGTCTGTCTGAATAGGAGGGATACCGTCTGGTCTTACCTTCGACGGGCAGCATGGAGACGGGGAATTTCGGGGCAAGGAGACCGTTCTCTTTCGCCGCCTTTTCCAGCATCTCACGGTCATCGGGATGGGCAATAGAGATCAGTGCTGCGGCCCTTTCATAACCGGACAGACCGCGCAGGTTCACGATACCATACTCTGTGCAAACATAATTCGTTAACTGAGCCGGAACATCCACCGATGATCCTTCAGGCAGGAAGGGAACGATCCTCGATGTACCGTGCTTGCTCCTCGCCGTCATGGAGGCGACACCGCGTCCGCCTTTCGACTGTGCGCAGAAGGACACAAAATGGAAGTAACCGCCGGAGCTCGAAATCGGACGTTTTTCATAGAAACCGGCGCACTGCTGTCCGAGAAGGTCGACAGCCACGCAGTTATCAATGGCGATCATGTTGTCGAGCCTTGTCAGATTATGCAGGTTATTGGTGTAACTGATATCATAGACCGCCAGGTTCTGGTTCCGATGGATTGTGTCATAGTACCACTTCACATCCACGGGGAAAGCAAAGGTATATACGCTCTTGCCGCGGTCGGCGGGAAGGGTCTTATACGCGTTGGTAACCTGGCCTGATTCGATCAGCTTGATGAGACCGGCATTGAGCATCTCCGTGTGGATACCGAGATCCTTGAATCCGGCATCGGCCATGGCGCCGACACAGGCGGATGGAAGCGCTCCGATACCAAGCTGGACGTTGTCTCTGTCCCTCATGATAGTCATGACATGCTTGGCAATAGCCTCTTCCTCTGGTTTCGGCTTGATGGCCTTTTCATTGATCTGTGGCCATTTTAATTTCTCGCAGTCCACCTCGACCCAGAAGTCGACGTCATCAATATTAATAGTGTTAAAGCGGCCGCCCTCGGCCCAGGGATAGTCTGAACGAACTTCAATGACTTTCTTCTTTGCGCACTGGCCGAAGATATTGGCGTTGTTCGTGCCATAAGCGAAGTTGGCAAAGCCGTGCTCATCAAAGGGCGATGCTGCATTCCACCACCAGTCGAACCCGCGGTTTTCCTTTATCGCATTAGTGAAACGATAATGGCAGAACCACATGCCCATTGCCCATCCCCAGTGTGCCCAGTCCGTTACGTTGTTGGTATCTCTGGCCTTGCGGTTCCAGGGGAAGAAGAAATACTCATGGAAGCAGTGAAATTCCTGCATGGGGTCTGCTGCCTGAAATTCAGGATGAGGGAAAAAATTAGCATAATTCCAAATCTCAATGTCCTTCAATTTTGGACCAACCCTCTTTGCCAGCTCCTTCATACATTCCGTTGAATCACCGCCAACCGAACCTGGCTGGATCCAGTTTCCGGGCTTGACCATATCCAGAATCTGCTGGGGTGTTCTCTTTTTGTCACGAATCTTTTGTTGAATAGGTGTTGTCATCTTGACTCCCTCCTTAAGGTAATTAAGTTTTGACATTCAGCCGAATTAATTCAGCCACTCTTAAGCGGTATGTAGACTTATAATATTACTTGTCCCCCATAAATCTGTCTAAAAAAACTCAACAGGTATAGCCTAATTCTGTAGCGGACAGAAGATATGCCGCGGGTCTATTCTGGATTTGGCAAGGCTCATAAAACGTTTGTTCATAGCAGAAACGTCGAGGTGTAAGAGATTTGATAATAAGCAGAAACAGGATTTTCTGTTTGTCACCAATATGAACCCTTTGAGATGTTTTCAGCTTCCCCTCTATTGCCGACGCTAAGGCATATCTCATATCGTTGCTGACTTTGCAAGCATTAGTGATAAAGAACATTAAAATACTGCAAGACGAAAAGATTGCGTCCAATTTTTTGCCCGCAAGCGCCCGTCTATGGGCGGGAAGCTTCATGGTTAGTCTTGTATGGAAAAAAAATACGAAAGGCAATATTAAAAGGTTTATAAATAATATTTATAAAAAACTAAGATTATACGAATAATTATGAATAGGATAGACTGATTAGCGCAAATGTTGTTACTCTGTTATCGAAGAGAGAAAGAGCCGCTGTCCACAAAAAAAGCTTTTACCATGAAGAATAGCACCCAATTTTCTTTGTAGGCTTTTAGAGATAATACTATTGACTTTCTTCATAAATTTGCGAAGTTTCTTTCTTGCGAAAATTGAACCAGCGCAATTAGGATACCTCGCTTTGATCCTTCCTTGTCTAAAATTAATTTTATCTAAATATTACTTATAAACCTTTTAATATTGCTTTCCCTCTTTATTTCGTACGATAGATGCGGTTATAAATTTTCAATAATTACTCCCGAGTTATAAGAAAAGGAAGAAACCTAATAGAGCGTCTTATTTAAAAGATATCACTCTTTTCAGCACTTTTATCTCGTTGATCTGTAGAAGAAAAGAAACCATCACGACTTTAGTAAGGGCTTATTGCTTAATTAATTGAGTAACACTGACAGCGCGGTAGTCTAAGCGGCCGATTTCGGCGGAGGCAGTTTATACATCTTTAACAGAGCTCCTCACTATTATCCATGTAGGGCAGGCGCTGAGAATAATGAAAAGGAGGTAGAGTCCAGTGAATGTGATTGATCAGGGAATTGGCAAAATCTTTACAGACCCCGATGCGGATAAGGCGCGTGCATTCTTCCGCACGAAAAGCCGCAAACTGGAGTCCAAGGTGATGTCTGTAAAAGAAGCCGTGGAGAAGTTTGTTCATGATGGCGATTATCTGACACTCGGCGGCTTCGGGGCAAACAGGGTGCCTATAGCGGTTGCACATGAAATCGTGAGGCAGGGAAGGAAGAATATGGGATTTGCAGGCCATACATCCACCCATGATTTTCAGATTCTGTGCGCTGGTGAGGTCTTCAACAAGTTAGACGTTGCCTATATTGTGGGTCTGGAGGCACGCGGCTTATCCCCCAACGCGAGGCGCTACATGGAAAGCGGCAAGGTCGAGGTAAGTGAATGGACCAACTATTCGCTCTCTGTACGCTTCAAGGCCGCCGCTGCAGGCGTTTCCTTCTACCCATCGAGAAATATTATGGGAACGGACACATTCAAATACAGCGGCGCCAAAATCATCGAGTGCCCGTTCACGGGAACAAAGTATGCAGCCATGCCAGCCCTCTATCCGGATGTGTCGGCGATTCATGTCCATGAGTCGGATATCTACGGCAATTGCCGTGCGAGGGGCATCACCGTTTCCGATTTCGATGTGGCAAGGGCGTCCAAGCATCTGATTATCACCTGTGAAAGGCTGATTTCCAATGACGAGATACGTAGAGATCCGAGCTATACCGTAATTCCTTACTGGTGTGTTGATGCCGTATGTCAGGTCCCTTATGGCAGTTATCCCGGCAATATGTATGCGGAATATTTCTCCGACGAGGAACACATAAGAGAATGGATGAAGGTGGAAGAGGATCCGGTCGAGTTCAAGAAATTCCTCGAAAAGAATATTTACAGCTGCAAGGATCACTTTGAATATATCGAGAAGAACGGCGGAATACACAAAATGCTGAAACTCAGGGACAAAGAATTCATGTTTGTCAAAGCGAGAGATTAAAGGAGGATATACGGTATGGCTGACTATAATACCATGGAACTGATGATATGCACCGCTTCAAGAGAGTTAGAAGACGGGGCTTCTATTGTAGTTGGAACTGGAGCTCCCAATGCGGCAGCAATGCTTGCGCAGAAAGCCCACTCACCCAATCTGGTTATCCTTTTTGAGGCCGGCGGGGCGGCACCCTTGATCCCTGAAATGCCCATATCCGTGGGGGATTCCAGAACGACCTGGAAGGCATTGATGGCGAGCGGCATGTGTGAAATTATGGAAACGTGCTGTCGCGGAATGATCGATTACACCTTCCTCGGTGGTGCCCAGATCGATATGTACGGGAATTTGAATTCCACGAGAATCGGTCCTGACCATCAGAAACCGAAGGTTCGATTCCCGGGGAGTGGCGGTGCCAATGACCTTGCTTCATTTTGTTGGAGAATGCTCGTCATGACACCCCAGGATTCCAAGAGATTTGCTGAGAAGTGTCAATTTATCACTACGCCAGGCTGGCTGACAGGCGGTGATTCACGGGCAAAGTCGGGTCTTCCGCGCGGGGCCGGTCCATACAAGATCATTACAAATATGGCGGTGATGGACTTTGAACCGGAATCAAAGAGGATGCGTATTATAGGGGTAAACCCTGGTTACTCTGAGAAGGATGTTCAGGATAATTGCGGGTTTGAACTTCTAAAGGAGAAGAAGATCGTGGAGAACAAACCTCCGACGGCGAAGGAGCTATCAATCCTGAGGGAGCAGATAGACCCGTATCGCTACGTTATCGGGAGGTAGTTTTCTGAAGGATTAAAGGCTCTCAGGGTGGCATTCAATCCGGGGAGCGTCGAGGAGGATTATAATGACGGAAGAAAAAAAAGAAGGTTTGGCAGGGGATGACAACAACCTGAAGCATTGGGAGGAACAGGACGCTGTCCTCTTGACTCACCGTGAAGAGGCATACAATATCGGTGGTGAGGAGCAGCTCAAGCGCCTTGCCAAGCAGGGCAAGAAACCGATGCGGGAGCTCGTTTCGATGTTGATCGATCCGGGTACGGAGTTATTTGAGCTTGGTCTCGATGCAGGCTACAATATCGGACAGGTAAAACTCTACGGAGGAGAGATCTACGAATCAGAGAAAAGAGGGCACATCCCCGGCGGCGGAATAGTCACCGGCGTAGGTGTCATTCATGGAAAGGATTGTATGATCTTTGCCAATGAAAACCGCTATGCGGCGGGAACCTATTTCCCCATCACTCTGAAAAAGCATATGAGGGCCCAGGCGATTGCCGAGCGCCTCCGATTACCCTGCGTATACATTGCCGACTCAGGTGGCATCAACCTTCCCTTGCAGTTGGGCTGTTTTGCTGACGACGGGCACTTTGGCAGCATGTTCTACAACATGTGCCGCATGTCCGCCATGGGAATCAAACAATACACACTGTCCACCGGCGGAAACACGGCGGGCGGCGCCTATATCGTTTATCTCGCTTCCGAATCAATCATGATAGAAAAACTGGCCTTTGCCTTCCTGGCAGGCCCCCCCATGGTGAAGTCCGCCATCGGTGAGACCGTGTCCATGGAAGACCTGGGAGGCGCCTATGTTCACACCCAGCACTCCGGAGGTTGCGACCATTTCGTGACATCCCAGGAAGAGGGTATCCAGAAGCTGCGAGATATCGTTGAGTTTGAACCATCCCAGACGCTTTACTGCGACCGCAAACAAACCTTGGAACCAAGATATGACTACAAGGACATGATGCGCTCCACCCCGATGAATACCTATAATGCAATCAATATCAGGGACACCCTCAAGTGTCTTGCTGATGACAGCTATTTCCATGAATACAAACCGACATACGGTCTCAACCGCGGTGAAACTGTCGTAGCCGGCAAGATGTGGCTGAAAGGTATGCCCGTAGGTATAATTGCATCCAGTGGGAGTGGTGTTATCTATATTGAAGCGGCAAGAAAGGCAACGGAATGGATGATCCGTTGCGGAAACTCAAAGCTGCCGGTTATCTTTCTCCAGGGATCTCCCGGCTACATGGTCGGCAAGGCCGAGGAATGGGGAGGCATCGGGAAATACGGATCCGACATGGTCCGTACGTGCAGTGTGCTGAACGTACCGAAAATCCAGTACGTCATTGGTCCCGACCACGGGGCGGCAAACTATGGCATGTGCGGAAGAGCCTTCAGACCGGTGTTCTGCTTCACCAATATGAGAGGCCGCACAACCGTTATGTCCGGCCGGACAGCTGGATTCATCGTGGAGAGCGTCCGCAGAAAGAATATCGTCGACAAAGGACAAACGGTTAATGAGGAAGAAATGGCCAAGTTCCGCCAGATGATGATAGAACGTTATGATGCCGAAGGGCATCCCTTCCTGACGGGGTCGCTCTTGTTCCATGACGGTGTCATCACTTACAGCGAAGCGCGGGAAAAGCTGGGCAGGTCTTTGGAACTTTGCTATCGCGTACCTATAGAAAAGTCAGACTGGGGTGATCTGAAGGTTTAATCCTGTTTGAAGAGTGAAAGAAGGGGGAGTATTCCTATGGCAGATATACTGTTAAAAGAAAGGACTGATGAGGGCATCCTTATTCTCACGCTGAATCGTCCTGAGGCTATGAACTGCTTTAACTTCGATCTTCTGGCTGTACTGGCCGACACCATACGGGAAGCCAATTTTGATATGAGTCTCCGCTGCATAATCATCACCGGCGCCAAAGTGGGTGACGATGCCAAGAAGTGGTCGTTCTCTACAGGCGCAGACCTGAAGGAAAGAAGGACAATGTCAGACGACCAGGTCCGCCGCTTCATCTTCACGATACGCAGCACTTTCACGGCGGTAGAGCAGGTCCGCGTTCCCGTGATCGCAGCCATCAACGGGTTTGCCTTTGGCGGTGGGACGGAGCTGGCGCTGGCCTGTGATCTCAGGATTGCCTCTTCGAACGTGGTGATGGGACTTACGGAAACGAGTCTCGCGATTATCCCCGGCGCCGGCGGAACTCAAAGATTGACCAGGATTGTCGGTGTGGCAAAAGCCAAGGAGCTGGTCTTCACGGCGAGAAGAATAGATGCCGAGACGGCTCTAAAGATCGGTCTTGTCAGCAGGGTTGTGGAACCAGACAAGCTGATGGAAGCTGCGCTCGAACTGGCAAGGGAGATCGCCAAGAACGGCCCCATCGGCGTTGCCCAGGCGAAGTTCGCCATTAACTACGGCTCCGAGGCGAGCCTCGGGGTGGCGCTCCCGCTTGAGTCAAAGGCGTATGAGGTTACCATCCCGACGAAGGATCGACTGGAGGCGCTGGCGGCCTTTGCGGAAAAACGTAAACCCGTATTCAAGGGAGAATAACGGTCTTCCACCCGGAGATGCGTTGAACTTAATAAATAAATAATAAAATTGAGGAGGTCATGATTTTTATGACGGAGTACGATTATTGGAAAATCTTTCCCAGAATGCCAAAGAAGGTAACCATCGGTGACATAACCGTGCGTGATGGTTTCCAGCATGAAGAAAAATTCATATCTACTAACGCCAAGATCTTTTATGCCCAGGAGATGATCCTGGCTGGTGCGAAGGAGATCGAGGTAACCAACCTGGGTAACCCGGAAGGCATTCCCCAGTTCAAAGACGCTGAGCAGGTTCTTACCGCCCTCAGGAGCGATGCATTCAAGAAGCGCTGCGAAAGGGCAGGGGTTAAATACGATGAGCTTGTCATGACCGCTGTGACCATCCGCGAACCCGCTGTTGATGTAGCGATCGAGCTCAGAAAACGAGGAATCGGTCCGGACCGGGTACTGATGATGGTTTCCACCGACCCGGAACACCATTTTGCCAACTCCGGCACGACGCTGACCCAGTACTGGAAAGAGGCGGAGCGCTGCATCAAGAAGGCCGCCGACGCCGGCATGAAGATGTGCGGCACCGTGAGCACCATCTGGGGGAGCCCCATCACCGGCGCCACGGAGCTCAAGGATGCCGTGGAATTCACAAAGCGCTTTTTATCTATCGGCGCCCATGACATCGAGCACGCCGACCACGACGGCTCCGCTTCAGCAGCCCAGGTCTACCGCTATTTCTCCATGGTGCTGGATGCCATGCCCAACCCTGAGGCCCATCTCTGCCATCTCCATGAGACGAAGCGCGTTGCCTCCGCCTCGATCCTGGCGGCCCTTCATGCCGGTATTTGCCGCTTTGAAGGAACTCTTGGCGGCCTGGGCGGACAGCCGGCCAACTTCCTCGATGACTGCCCGGTAAGGGGAACAGGCGAATACTATTACAGAGATCCGAGGTACGTCGGTCTCATCACCCTCGAAGATTTGATTGTGATGATTGACGAACTGGGTATTGAGCACGGCTACGATGTAGACCGCGTCCTCTGGCTGGGAGGGAAGATGGAGAAGACCATCGGCCGCAGACTCCGTTCCGAAGCGGTTTATAATGGCCGGACAATGAAAAAAGGTCATCCGGAATTCGCCCGTCCCGGTCTTTCCAAACTCATCAAGAAACTGGGTGAAAAACCCGGCCAGATGGTGCCCCCCGATTGGCCCCCCCAAGCTGTTCTGGGTGAAAAATGGGGGCCCACGGCCTGGAAGAAGTAGAATCCAGAAGTTTAACGCAGGGGGAGAATCATTTCTCCCCCTGTTTATTTTTGCATACCGAACAAGTCTATGCCAAGCCGCCTCCCACGAAAGATTGAAATCCACGAGGTCGTCCTTAGAGACGGCATCCAGAACGAGAAGAAGCTCGTCTCCACCGATCAGAAGATAAAGCTCATCGATGCATTGACCAAATGCGGAGTACGGCGCATCGAGGTTTCATCCTTTGTCAATCCCCGTCTCGTTCCGCAGATGGCAGATGCAGAGAAACTCTGGAGCATGATCAGGCGCAGGAAAGACGTCGTCTATGCGGCACTGGTCTTAAACGAGAGGGGCCTGGAGCGCGCCATGAGATGCGGGGTGCCGCACGTAGGCGTTTATGTGTCCGCAAGCGAAACGCACAGCAGGAAAAACAGCAATGTGTCCACTGCTGAGGCGATGAGGGAAGCCAGGCTGCTCATAGAGAAGGCGCACGGTGCAGGCATGGAGGTGAGGGCGGGAGTGATGAACGCCTTCGGCTGTGTCTACGAGGGAAATGTTCCTCAAGCTAAAGTTATAAGGCTGGTGAAGGATTTTCTGAAAAAAGAACCGGACGAAATATGTCTTGCCGATACATCGGGCATGGCTAATCCATCACAAGTTAGAAAGCTCGTGAAACGCGTGCGGGAAGTCGCGGAGAAGGTGCCGATTTCCCTTCATCTTCACAACACGCGCGGCCTGGGGCTCGCTAATGTCTGGGCGGCAATCAACGAGGGGGTCTCCATCTTCGATACGTCTCTCGGAGGGCTGGGGGGCTGCCCTTTCATCATTGGCGCCAGAGGAAACATCGCCACGGAAGACACCGTCAATATGCTCCATGAGACGGGTGTGAAAACGGGCATTAATCTGGACATGCTCATCGAAGCGAGCTTGCAGTTTGAACGTTACATGGGGCAGAAATTTCCTGCCATGGTGTCCCACCTGACACGGTCACATTCTTGACGCCCCAAGACAAGTTCTTAGAACAAAATCTATGTGATGTCATTGCGAGCGAACAAAGTGAGCGTGGCAATCTTTTGATTCATTAATGCGTCAAAAGATTTCTCACCCGTCGGAATGAAAGTGAAAATTCTTCAAAGCTATCATGTCGTCATACTTTGAAATCCACTGCCAGAATGTTTTCACACATCCCCTTCACCTTCGCGAGGACGGGAAGGTGGTCCGGATGCGGTTGATAACGCTTCAGTGCCTCCAGGTCTTCAAAAGCGGAAACCAGAGCGAAATCGTATGATCTTTCGGAACGTACGATATCACGGCCGAATTGGTACTCTTTTATTTCCGGAATTCTTCCTGGCAGCTTTGCCATGGCCTGCTCCATATCCGCTATATCGTTTTCGGTAACACCTGCCTTGAATTTCATGAAGACGACATGCTTGATCATGCTGCTGCTCCTTTCTGCGCTGTATTGATGAAGGGCACTTCCCTGAACAAATTCTCTTAGAGATCCCAGGACAATTAACCCCCTACCCGTTACACAAATTTTACCACATTTCAAGTTAGAGCACCATCCGGTTTTACTCCATGCTGAAGAAGAGGCCTTTTTCAGAGCGCCCAGGTTTTGTTTATTAAATGGTTGAAATATTTTATGGATGAGCTCGATTGAAAATCAACATGGCAGGCAGGAACGGACAAAATTTTTCTTTATCAGTTTTCCGGAATTAGCCGGTGGAAAAAATTTACAGGCTGTCTACAAGTCAGCGGTTTTCGATTTTCACGTGGGATGATGATTACCATTTGAAATAGTGTTGAACCCGCAGGTCGATGCATGTTGGAGTGGGGACTGTGGAGCCCAGCACAGCTACCAAAATTCGACGCGATACTCCGTTGTTAAAACCGCTCCATACCAGCGAGCCTAAATTCTACTTCGGACGACATTTACTGTTGAATTGCATTCAAGCCTGATTGCACTTTCAGATTACCATAGACCCGGCCAAGTGCTTGGATTGATAGACTGGGGGTAACCTTGATCAGCTTTATCAGCCTTAATATCATAGCGGATATACTGATTACCTTTAAAGAAATAAGCCTTGCCGTTACCCCAGTTTGTTGCCGCATCAATTTTATCCCATGGGAGTCCGGGCCAGTTGCTTTGATTTATCGGTTTAGGATAGCCAGGGTCTGCCTTGTCAGATGCTATATCGTAGCGGACATACTGATTACCCTTGAAAAAATAAGCCTTGCCGTTACCCCAGTTAACACCCGCGTCGATTTCATTCCATGGGAGTCCAGGCCAAGTACTTTGATTGATAGAGTTTGGATAGCCCGGGTCGGTCTTGTCCGACGCTATGTCGTAGCGGATGTACTGGTTGCCCTTGAAAAAATAAGCCTTGCCATTGCCCCAGTTTACCGCCGCTGTGATGCCTTCATTCCATGGGAAGCCGGGCCAGTTGCTTTGATTTATCGGTTTAGGATAGCCCGGGTCAGCCTTGTCCGATTTTATATCATAGCGGATATACTGATTACCTTTAAAGAAATAAGCCTTGCCGTTACCCCAGTTAACAGCAGAGTCAATGTTTTTCAAGTTCCCAATTCCAGTCTCTGTTGGTATGTATCTTTCCGCAAAAGAAGAAACAACAAAGACAGAAGTGGAAAGAAATAACAGCAAAAGAAGCTTGCCAGTAGATGTGATTTTCATCTAATCCCCCTTAATTTAAATTGTTAAGGCATTGCTTTTTCACGGTGAGAGTATAGCAATAATGATCTTGGGTGTCAATGGTATTGTAACCGCATGTTAGAAGCACGTAATCTGTCCGGTTTAATATGGTCACTGATGGAGGTGCCAGATGAGACGGACAGAGATGTTACAGGAGATCCGGAAGATGCGATTTGAAGAGGTGTATTTTGGATGGAGTGAGAGTCGTTTGACCCAGGAGGAAGCGGCGCGGATTTTAGGTGTGTGCGATCGGACGTTTCGTCGCTACATTGATCGGTACGAGCATGGTGGTATGGAGGGTTTGTCGGACAAGCGTTTGATCCAGGCATCATTTCGCCGTGCCCCCGTGGATGAGGTGATGGCTGTTTTAGATTTGTACAGGAGGCGACACCGTGGTTGGAACGTGAAGCATTTTTATGGGTGGTATCGGCGTGATGGGGGACAGCGGAGCTACACCTGGGTGAAGAATACGCTTCAGACGGCCGGGTTGGTTTCCAGAGCCAGAAAACGGGGTGCCCATCGCAAGCGTCGGGAACGAGCCCCCATTCCCGGCATGATGCTGCATCAGGATGGGAGCAATCATGAGTGGGTTCCGAGAAATAGGGGTCAGGTCTTGTATTTTAGCATACTACTCTTCTCTTGATATCTGCCAGCGTCGCCCAGATTAGCGGGGCGGGCAACTGACAACCTTGAAGGAACCGAGATCGTCCTGTCCGGATAGTGAGTCTGAGTAGCAGTCCTCGCCGGAGGAATAACCCGTCAGGCTGACTCTATAAATATCCGGCAGATTGAACCTATGTTGTGGTGCACTCACATGACTGCACACCGTTTCCTGTACCGCTTTTTCCAGATTGGTGATGCGGTAATTGTTGACACCATTCGAGGTGCAGGCGGCAGGCATGGTCGCCGGGCTGTTAGCATGGGCAACCATGCACTGCTTGATAGCCTCAAGCGCCCGCTTCCGGCAGCGGTCGGGTACAGTGCGACCGCAACCCCGACGCGCAGAGAAACCGTAATTACTCATGGTGAGCATCACGAGATTCGACACCCGGTGCCCAGCAACCGTTTCCGTGTAACTTACCCTCACTGCGTAATGAGCGTTGCAGCTGCGCTCGATGTTGTCCTCACTGAAAGCTGGAGACGCACCCGATAGGCCACCGATCGCGCAGACTAGGAACAGGGTATGCCGCAAATATCGTGTCTTCATCTTGAACCTCCTGAGTAGGTTGTCGTGGATTACGCCCTTATACCTGTCTGGTGTAATCTGCATTACGTCTTTAACGACTTCGTAAAGGTTTTCAGCCATTTTATTTCATTCTGGTGCTAACGTGGCGATCACCGGCCCGCGGAACGCGGGTCAGGTGGATTGAATTGTGTACGCCCGGCATGGGCGTGAACTTATGGGGTGAAAGTCCCCCGTACGTGAATCCTGTTAATGTGAAGACATTAGCAAAAGTACTAGCCGAAGTCAAGGACGGTATCGGGCTTAAGCCGTTTATTAACGAAGGATACAAAGCATAATCGTCTGAATCATCGGATGCAACAGTTCAGGAAGGAGTGCTTGCTTAAAACACCTACGAACAAATAGATACAATAAAATTAAATACTGAGGTATCTACTTCAATAATATAAAAGATTTCTCAGTCACTCCGTTTCTTCGAAATGACGCCCTTTTTTTGCAGGTTGGTACTTGTACGGTATTCCTTAATATACTTCCCGCATTCACTTTACGATATTAATGATATTTCTGAGTTTGGGATCAGCAGCCGTTTTGAGCAACTCGAACAGGACCGTCTCCGTGCTCGTCCATATGACGCCGTAATCCCTCATTTTTTGAAGAGCGATTTCTCTGTTATTCTCCCTTCTCGATGATACCGCATCGGCAACAATCTGGACTTCATAACCTTGTTCGACCAGATCCACTGCGGTCTGATAGACGCAGACATGCGTTTCCATGCCGGCGAGAAGTAGTTGCTTTCTTTTCAGGGTTTGCAGCGCTTCCATAAATTCCTGATTGCCGCAGGAACTGAAACTTTCCTTGATTATCGGCCTGATTTCGGGGATGAGATCCGTGATTTCAGGAATCGTCGGACCCAGATTGATCTCTTCGGTAAGGATTATGGGTATTTCGAAAACCTGACAGCCCTTTATGATCCTCCGGATATTTTCAATGACGATGTCTCTGCGGTCAATCACTTGCGCCAGATTGCCCTGCACATCGATGATGATTAAACCGGTATTATTCCGTGTCAGCATAATGTACTCCGATTTCTGTTCCGTTGAAACGCCCCAAGGGTGAGGAATTGATAAGGCATTGCTTTTTCACAGCGGGAGTATATAAAGAAGGATATTGTGTGTCAAGGAAACATAGACCGCAAAATGAGCGGTGTGGTGTTGATGTTTGTCGTCGGGCGTGAATTGAGTTTATTACGGATTAAATATTGTATGAATTGGGAAAATAAAAAAAACAACAGTTCAGGAAGATATGCTTCACCTCAAACTGCATATCAGGTTACATTTTATTCAGGATATGAGACCTTTGAAAATCTGTACTTGGTGTCATTGCGAGGCGCGTGAGCGCCGCGGCAATCTATCTGATGTCAATAGCTTATGAGATTGCTTCACGGAGCCTGTACTGAGCGCAGCGAATGTGTTCGCAATGACAAATAGGGTGTTTTTCAAAGGTCTCGCTATGTGAATATTCGTCCAGGGGACTTTCCGGATATGCAATTGATAATGCTTATGTCTTCCGGCTGATCCGGCAGGGCAGGGCCTTCAGGTTAGGTGTGCCGTACTCCCTGCCGAGTTTGCCTGTAGAGGTAAGCATGTTGAAATTGGATTTTTCCCAGTCGTACTGGGTTTCCGGCCTACCTTCCGGGAACCACCATCCATGGGCAGCGCAGAGCACGCGGGAATCGATGCCGTCTGTCAGGTGGGCCACCTGGGTGATCCGGCCGTATTTCGTTTCGATAACAACTTCATCACCTTCATTGATGCCGTATTTCTGTGCCGTCACCGGGTGGATCTCGAGCCGCGGATGGGGTCTCAGTTTTTTGAGCTTTTCCAGCCACCGATAGGATGAATGGAGATAGTGGCGGCTCTTCGCACCAGTGAGGATCAGGGGATAATCGGGGTCATCGTCTTCCGGGAGGCCCTTGTATTGCGGCAGGGGAGAGAGCTTAAACTTCTCCGCAGTGCTGAGAGCGAGTTCGACCTTTCCCGTCGGTGTTCTGAACCCTTTTTTCTCGTAGGATTTGAAACGCTCCGGCCCTTTCAGGTATCCCTTCTCCGCAAACTCGGCATACGTAAGACCTGCCGGCTTGACGACGTCTTCCAGAAACATACGGTAATCATCGTGCCAGAGCTCCGGCGGACTTATTCGTTTGCCCAGCTCGTTCATAATCTTCATGTCCGGCCAGCACTCCTCCGGCGGCTCCACGACCTTGGGCCTTGCCAGGATGTAGCCGTGACCGATTCCCAGATGGCCGATATCGTCAAATTCAAACTGCGTAGCCGCGGGAAGAACGATATCAGCCAGGGCCGCTGTCGGGGTCATGAAGATGTCCGCTACGGCAAGGAAGTCCAGTTTCATCAGGGCTTCATAAGTCTGACGGCTGTCTGCGTAAGTCAAAAGGGGATTGCAGCACATGGCGTAAAACCCCTTCACTGGGTAGGGAATTTCTTCCAGAATGGCCTTCCTAAAATATGCGGGCGCAATTGTCATCAGGCGCGGGATGACACGGTGGTGGGCGCTGATCATGTGCTTGTGCTTATCAGGTATGAGATCGGCCCGGACAAAGGGACCCAGCCCCACAATCTCCGGGTCTTTTGCTTCCACGTTGCCGCCGGGCACATCAAGATTGCCCGTGATGGCCATGAGGCAGATAAGGGCTCTCGTAGTATCGAAGGTGAAAATGTTGTGCTCTATGGGATTTCCCCACTGGATGACTGCCGGCTTTGCCTTGGCATAGTATCGGGAGGCGTCTCTTATTAGTTCGGGCGTAACCCACGTGATTGCGGAGACCTTCTCTGGCGTGAATTCTTTTACATGTTCGGCCAGATCGGGAAAACCCACAGTCCATTTTTCCACGAATTCTTTATCGTGCAGACCCTCGGAAATGATAACATTCAGGAATCCCAGGGCCAGCGCATTGTCTGTGCCGGGCCGGATCTGCAGCCACATCCTGGCCTGCTTGACTGTATCGATCCGGCGGGGATCGATTATTATCACCTCCATCCCGTTTTTCACCTGTTCGAGGAAGAGGCTGTTAATCTCACCCTCTTCATTCGTGGAGGTAATGTTGCTTCCCCACAAAACGGCGAGCTTACTCGGGTGGTGAAAATCTGCGACAGGGTAAAAGCCGCAGGTGTGGATGCCCGTAATTTCACGGGGGGCGTGGCAGACATCCTGAGAAGCGATCACATTCGGTGATCCGAAAAGATTGGCCATGCGAATGAGGATAAAATGCTCCAGGCCTTTGGGCATGCCGACGCCAAAGGCCACCGCCTTTGCGCCGTATTTTTCCCTGATCTCAAGGAGATTCCCTGCGACCTCCTGCAAGGCCTCTTCCCAGGTTATGCGCTGCCATTTGCCTTCGCCACGCTTTCCCACCCGCTTGAGGGGATGCCTGAGGCGGTCCGGGTGTGTCAGTCGATCCGGCGATGCTACGCCCTTCGGGCAGATATAACCCTTACTCAGGTAGCCCTCCGGGTCCCCCTTCACCGTGACAATCTTATTATCTTTCACGCCGACCAGAAGGGCACAGCCGCCGTGGTCCATCCTGGCGCAATGTGTCCTGACCCAGCGGATGTCATCTTCCATACGGTTATACACCTCTTCGAGTTGCCTTCTTCCTATTTGAATCTTGCCATCGGAGAAATTCAGATCGAAAATTCATCAAGGAAAGGATACTATGAGACAGATTGTCAATTTTACCATTTCCCTTAAAAACCTAATCAATATACACCGCTAGCGTATCGTATGCAAGCTAAACCTCACAATAAAACGCTATCTCCAGATAGCAATTTCATCACTAATTTTAAATT
>Ga0315273_10002817_pt1 | contig 20720 bp, 17 predicted proteins | sample YL17G02_0_MG_FD_205753 | JGI IMG/M metagenome (GOLD analysis project Ga0315273, IMG submission 205753) | Sediment microbial communities from Yellowstone Lake, YNP, Wyoming, USA - YL17G02_0 | ecosystem: Environmental > Aquatic > Freshwater > Lake > Sediment | place: USA: Wyoming | collected... | reverse complement strand
GCTGGCGGTCGTGCCGGCGGCCCTGGCGGCGGGCTTCTTCGCGGTCCAGGAAGGCCATCAGGAGGCGGTGATCTGGTACGCCGCGGTACACGAGTTGCTGGTCTTTTTCTTCGCCGCCGCCACGCTGCTGGCGTGGTTGCGTTTCTGCGACTCGTCGCGGCGGCGCGACTACGCGGTGGCCTTCGGTTGTTTCCTTCTGGCCCTGGTGTCGAAGGAATCGGCAGTGGCGATTGTGCCGTTGCTGGTGCTGCTGGCCCCCGAACCGCGGCGCGCATGGAAAGCCGCCTTGCCGTTCGCCGTGGCCGCCGCCGCTTACTTCGGCCTCGCCTGGGCCGGCCAGGACGCGAATCAGCACTTCGGCGACGGAACCTTCGCGCTGACGGCGCCGTTCTGGATCACGCTGTGGAACAGCACCGGCCGGCTGCTCTGGATCTGGGGCGCGCTGGCGCTGGCGGCGTTGCTGGTCTGGCGCGATCGGACTTGGAGCCGCACGCTGAAGATCGCCGCGGCCTGGGTTTTCCTATTCCTGCTGCCGTACAGCTTCCTGACCTACATGCCCCGGGTGCCGAGCCGGCATACCTATCTGGCCAGCGCCGGGCTGGCGTGGGTGGTGGCTTGCGGCTTCATGGTTTTCCGGCAGCGCTTCCAGAACCTGCGCTGGCCGGTGTACGCCTTGGGAACCGTAATCGTGCTGCACAACTGCGGCTACGTCTGGTTCTGGAAGCAGGCGCAGTACGAAGCGCGCGCCGAGCCCACCGAGGCCCTGGTGGAATTGGCGCGCGCCGGCGAACCGGTTCGGATCGAGTGCTTCCCCTACAACGAACAGGCCGCCCGGCTGGCCGTCGAGATGCGCCTGGGCGAGTCCGCTCCGCCCATCATCTGGGCGTCCACTCACCCCTCATTCAGCCGCGCTTGTCTGGCGATCGAACGGCAAGGGGCTCGACTCGACCGCCCCGGCGAGTTCCCAGCCGGATCGGCCGCGGAGGCCCCGCTTTGGGCACGCTCACCTCGATCCACAGGTCCTCTGTCGCCTGGGGCTGCGACAACCCTGCGACTGGGTCGGGAACAAAGTAGGCCAGCGGTTCCAACAGCACGCCTGTCCGTTCGTCCGGACTGACGCGCACGTGCAACCCGGCCGGAACTGTGGCGTAGCCGGCCACCAGGCGACCCTCATGGACCGCCAGCCGCACCGGGAATGTGACGCCGCTCTTCCACACGCCGGACCCCGCCAGATCGACCTCAAGCTGCAAATGCAGATATCGGCCGCGGATCGGCTGGTTGCGGTCCACAGTCCGCGCGGCCGCCCAAACGCGCGGCAGGCGCGCGCGGTCCCAGGAAAACTTGCCGGCCAGCGAGAGCACCAGCGCCAACTGCACTCCGGCGAGCAGCATCCCTTTGGCGCGCAAGCTCACCCTTGGTCACCTCCGACCCTGGCTAACAGGCGGCGCCGGCTCCGCTCCAGCAGCCACCCGCCGGCCAGAAACAGCAGGCCCAGGCCGATCAGGCTGGCCGAGCGGCCCAGCTTGTCCATCACGCTCGAGAAGTAGAACGAGATCACGGACACCGCGAAGCCCGCAAAGCCCAGGTTGATGCGCTCCGTGCGCGACTCCCGCACGCCCCAGGCAATCAGACCCACTGCGCCCAGCGCGCACCAGCCCTGAACCGCCAGCGTCCACTTCCACTGCGCGAAAAGCGACAGCAGGACCACCCACGGCACGAACGCCAGGTTCACCAGCGCTTCGCGGCGGCGCAGCCACAGCGCGACGGCCGAGGGGACCACCACCGCGGCCAGCCACCCGGCGGCTTCCGCGGCCCGGTCGGCGGGCGTGGGGTATGGCATGTTTCCGGACAGCGCGGTCAAGAACGCGCAGGGAAGGATGGTCAGACCGCCCATCCAGACCAACGACCAGCGAACCGGGCCGCGGCGCTCTCCAACCACAGCCGTCAGGTAGGCCAGTGCCAGCAACAGCAACCCGGCCAGCAGCACGCGGGAATTCATTTGCCCGCGCTCGCCGGCCACCGCCCACTCGCCGCCCAGCCAGATGGGGGTGAGAACCGCCGCCAGCGCCGCCTGCGGCCAGTCCCGCCGCAGCCACCAGGCGACCCACGCGCCGGCCGCCCACAGCATGAACCCGCCCGGCCAGTGCTCCTCGAGGTTGAAGATCTGGGCGGCCAGGAAGATGCCGGCGCCCAGGGCGGCGGTGCCGACGGTGTGCAAGGTCACGGCCAGCGCGTCGAAACGTCCGGTGACAACGACGCCCGCAACGTGAAACGCCGCCACCATCGACAGGACGATCGACAGCCTCGCCGTGGGCGAGAGGTCCTCCCAGCGCGCGGCGACCAGAAGCAGAACCCCAGCCGCCAGCATCAGTCCGCCCAGGCTGAGGGCGACGATCACGGGCCAGCGCAGCCCCGCGGGCGGAGCCTGCCCTTCTTCGTAAGCGCGGATCTTAGCGGCCGCCGCGTCGTCGATCAGCGACGCCTCAACCCAGCGATCAAGCCAGCGGTTCCAGTCTTTACGCACCGGCGCTCATACTAACACAAACAAGGCCCACCCGGCGGGAAACCGGGTGGGCCGGACGGCTAGCGAAGTTAGAACCTGTAACGCAAGCTCAACTGCAAGTTGCGTTCACCCGATTTGCTGGTGACCTTGCCGAAGTTGGCGCTGGTCGGGCCGCTGTCCACGCCGCCCCAGTTCGGGTGGTTGAGCCAGTTGAAGGCTTCGAAGCTAAACTGGACTCTTTGACGCTCGGTCACGCGGAACTGCTTGAACAGCGACAGGCTCGAGTTTAGGCTGCCGACGTTGTTGAAGCTGATCGAGGCGCGGTTCTGGTTGCCGTAAGTGCCGTTGGCCGGCTTGGTCGCCCAGGGCTGGCCGTTGACGGTCGGCATGAACCAGAAGTTGGTGTCGCCGACGTAGTTGCCGGCCGCGTTCGCGTTGCTGAACTGCTTGGGTTGCGTGGTGTTTCCATTGAGATTCCACGGCTTGCCGACGGTCGAGCCGATGCCATAGAAGTCGTCGCCGGTGCCGATGGTGATCGGCGTACCGGTTTGAGCCTGGATGACGCCGGAGATCTGCCAGCCGCCCGCCACCTTGCCGGCCAGGGTCTTGTTGTCGCGGAGCAGGGGCAGTTCATAGACGAAATTGATTACCACGATATGCCGCGTGTCGTTGTCCGACTTGCCCCAGTTCAACGCCTGGTTGAAGACGTCATAGAACGCCTGGCGGGGGCCGGAGTTGTTATCCATCGTCTTGGAATACGTATAGGCAAAACCGTAAGCCAAGAACGTCTTGAAGCGGCGGGTGGCTTCGATCTGCAAGCCGTTATACTCGCTGCGTCCGGAATGCTCCAACATGGGAATGTTGGCATAGCCCTTGAACGGACGGAGGAAGTTCACGTTGGCGCCGGCGTTTTCGGGCTTGAACGTCGTACCGAACGGCAACTGATTCAAGTCGCGCTCTCGAGACAGGTAGTTGCTGACCGTGCCGACGTAGCCGATTTCCAGCTTGGTCTCGAAGCCGATCTCGCGCTCGTAGGTCAGGTTCCAGTTGTAGGCGCGCGGGATCTTGTAGACCGGGTCGATGGTCATGAAGAACTGCGGGAACGCGGTGCGACCGCCGCCGCCCGGGTTGTCCGCGACGCCGTTGGTGACCGACACCATGGGCTGCCAGGGCGGGTTGCCGCCCAGAAACACGCTGTCGTACACGCCCGGGCGCGACATGAAACCGCCGATGCCGCCGCGCAGCACCTGCTTGGATGCCAACTGGTAGGCGAAGCCGAGGCGTGGCATGGGGTTGAGCTGGCTCGGGGCCGGGTAGCGGCTGCCGCCCGAAAACAGGCGATTGTACTGGCCGCTGTCGATGGCCGGAACGCGCCCCTTGCCCGCCGCCGGGAACTCGGAACCCGGGATGACGACGCCGTTGAAGCTGTCGCCGCTCAGCAGGTTGCCGGTCGCACGATCCAGAACCGCCGCTTTCGACTGGTCATACTTGTCCGGGCGGAACACGGCCATATTGCCCCACAAGGACTTGTAGTAACCGGTCTGCCATGTGGCCCGGAAGCCGAGTTCCAGCTTCAGCTTGTCGTTCACGCGCCAGGAGTCCTGTCCGAAAAACTCGAACATGAAACCCCGGTACGGGGTGAAGCTGCGCGGTCCGATCTCGGCGTAGGTTGAAAACAGGCCCAGCGCCGCATTCGCCACCCCGGTTCCCGCGCTGCGCACGCCGCCGGGAAGGCTGTCGGTGAAGATGAAGCGGCCGTTCTGGTTGTTGGTGCCGCCCGGAACGCCCGACACGTTGATCTGGTCGAAGTCGTTCTGACCGGAACGCTCCCACAGGGCGCCCGCCTTGAAGGTGTGGTTGCCGCGGATCTTGGTGAAGTTGTTTGAGATTTGATAAATCGGGCCGGTCGAGCTGGACGGGTACGGGCCGCCGTCAACGGTGCCGAGGTTGGGGATCTCGATGGTCGGAACTTTGTCGTAGATCTCCTTGCGCTCGGGGAAGATGTAGGGGTAGTTGATCCCAGGGCGCGAACGCAGGTAGCGCTCACCCTTGCGGTCCACCTCGATGAACACGCGGTCCACCGAAGCGGACACCAGGAACTCGTTGATGGTGGTTGGGCTGAGCGTCCAGGTGTGTCCCAGGCTGGCCGTCTTGTTGGGACGGTTCCAATCCGTGACGGCATAGTCGAAGCCCGACCGGAAGGCGTCCAGAGACGTCCAGTTATAGTTCGCGTGGCGAAACTTGATCACCTGGTTCTGGGTCGGGTTGAAATCGATGGACACCGTGTCCTTGCGCTGGTTCTGCCAGTTCGGCCGCACCTTGTAGAAGTTGTTGTTGCCCTGGTAGGCGCCGTTGGGGGCAGGATAGGTTCGCAGGAATGCGATGCCGTTTGGGCTGAGCTTGCTCGGCGGGATGATGTTGCCCGGGAACGGCTGATTCGTAGCGGGATCGGTGATGGCGCGCGAGCCGCTGTAGAAGATGTTGGCCGAAAGCAGTTCGCTGAAGTTGCCCTGCCGCATGAGATCCGTCGGAACGCGCTGAAAGCTGATGTCCTCCCGGCGGTAGCGCACCCACTCCTGGCTCCACAGGAAGAAGAGCTTTTCGCGGTTCTTGTTGAACACCTTCGGGATCGTGACCGGGCCGCTGACGTTGTACCCGAACTGGTTGTAGCGGAATGGCGCGGCGAAGTTCGTAGCGACGTTGCGGTTGCGCGCCCAACTGTTGGCATCCAGTTGGCTGTTGCGGAAGTACTCGTACAAAGTCCCGTGGAAGTCCTTGCTGCCGGAACGGCTCACCATGCGGACCTGGCCGGCGGAGGAGCGGCCGTACTCGGCCGAGTAGTTCGCGGTCAGGATCTGCACCTCTTGCACAGTGTCGATGTCGGCGGTGCCGATCGAGATGCCGTTGGCGCGGGTGCGGATGCCCACCGCGCCGTCAAAAGTGATCAGCGAGTCGTTCGATCGGCCGCCGTTGATGGTCAGGCCGCCGCTGGTCAACCCAAAACTGAACCCGCCAATTGCGCCGCCCCGGACGCCCGGCTTCAGCAGCGCCAGGAAGAGCGGGTTGCGCCCGTTCAGCGAAAGGTTTTGGAGTTGCGTTAGGTCGATCGTCTTGCCGACCGTCGCCGACTCCGTATTCAACTGCATCGCGCTGGCTTCCACGTTGATCGACTCGGTGATCTGGCCCACCGTCAGGTCGACGTTGACCGCCAGCGGAATGGCCGCTTCCAGCTTGTTACGGGTTTTCGTGAAGGTCTTGAAACCGGCCAACTCGACTATCACCGCGTAGTAGCCGGGCGCCAGGTTCGTCGCGGTGAAGAAGCCGGTGTCGTTCGTCGTGACCTGACGCTCGAACCCGGTACCTTCGTTGCGGACCGTCACTTTGGCGCCGCTGACCGACGCGCCGCTGGGGTCCTTCACCATGCCCGAAATCGTCGAGTTGTCGGACTGTGCAAATGCAAACACCGCCACCAGCAGCAAAACCGCGCACGCGGCCGCTGCCCGGCGGAGAGCCTGAAGAGTCATACTCGTTTCTCCTTGAAGCGAAGTTGAGACTACCTCTGCTTATGTAGTTTAATCCAAGCGGGGGATGTTGTCCACTCCTTTTGCACTCATCCGGCCGACAAGCCCTCACCGCGCCCCGCCCCTACCAATCCACCACCGAGCCGTCGTCGGGGTCGAATCGGGGCAAGTACGGTCTCGGCTCGCCCACCTGCGCCTTCAGCTTGTCTTCGTCAATCGTGATCCCCAGGCCCGGATCGGTCAGCAGCGGGCGGTGTCCCTTCGTAACCGGGGGCATGGGTTTTGCGAGGAGATTCGAGTATTCCTGATCCCCCTGTTCCTGAATCAGGAAGTTCGGGATCGACGCGGCGATCTGGTAGCTAGCCGCCAGCGAACAGGGCCCCTGCGGATTGTGCGGCGCAATGGGCGTATAGTACGCCTCCGCCATGCCCGCAATAAGCCTCATTTCGGTGATGCCGCCCGCATAACATACGTCCGGCTGAAGGATGGTAGCGGCCCGTTTTTCGAGGACTTCCCGGAATCCCCATTTAGTGAAAATTCGCTCGCCGGTGGCCAGCGGGATGTGGGTCTTGCGGGCAATCTCCGCCATCACATCCACATTCAGGCATTGCACTACCTCTTCATAGAACCAGGGCTGATACGGCTCCAGGGCTTTCACAAGAAGCAATGCCGTGGGCGGCTGCACGGCGCCGTGGAAGTCAATCCCTATATCGACGCCGGAACCGTGTTTGTTACGGAGAGCCTTGAAGTTTTCCACGACTTCATCCACATACTTCTGCCCCTCGACGTATTTGATAGCGCCCCGTCCTCCACCGCGCGGCCCGGTTTTCATGGCGTTCACGCCTGTTTTTTCGCTCACCGTTCCATAGACCCTGATCCTGTCGCGGGTCGGGCCGCCGAAGAGTTTGTATATCGGTACGCCGTACGCCTTGCCCTTGATATCCCAAAGCGCCATATCGATTCCACTGGATATGGCGGTCTTGATCGGGCCACCCCGATAGAAGGCGCCACGGTGAATCGCCTGCCAGTGATAGACCACCCGGCTGGGATCCTGGCCAACCAGATAGCTTGCAACTTCCTGGGCGCCCGCGGCACATGCCTTGGCGTCGTCTTTGAGCATCTCGCCCCAGCCGGTAATGCCGGCATCCGTCGAGATCTTCACAAAGACCCATGAGTTTTTCAGAACAAACGTTTCGAGTTTGGTGACCTTGATGTTGTCTTTGGGGCCGATTTGGGCGGCATTCGTGCGTTCGGCGGTGAATACCGAATCAAGAGCAAGCAGCGCGCCCGAGCCGGCCAATCCACGAAGCCAGGAGCGCCGATCCATTTGTAATCGTGACATGACAGAATTCCTCCGGAATTTCCCCTTTTTGACTTTTCCGACAGGCAACAGTATACGCCAAACCACGGGGCGAAGGGCTTGGCCGAGGCTGGCGGGTGCTTAACGATTCTGGGGGAGTCCGGTTCGCGTGCCCGCTCCCTGACGGTCGCGGCTCGGTAAATGCCTGCAAACAGGGTCCCCCGTTTCTGAGCCGCGACCGGGTGCCCTCTGGGCGGGGGAGCGGATTTCGCGGCTGAACAGGCAAAATCCCCAAAACGGTTAAGCACCCGAGGCTGGCCGAGGCTGCAATTCAGACACTGGGGGAGAGGAGGGGGAGAGCACGAGCGTCCAACCATTTCGGGTCCGATACGGTGTAGAGGTGTTGAGAAGGCCGCCAATAGCTCTCGTGGTGGCAGGCCGCCGGTCTGGGCCACCCCCAGGGTCCTCAACCGGCTGGGTGAGTAAGACTACTGTCTGAATCGCAGTGAGATTTGCAAGAATGACGCTCGGGACAGGCGGCGGCCGATCCTGTTGAAATTCAGATTGATCGGCAAGCCGGGTGGCTACGGTTTACGAAATCGCTGAGGAGGCCTCATGAGCCGGAAGCGGGTTCGGCGGATCGAGCAGAAGATCGATCGGACTAAGGGACTGTGACGAAACAACTGTAGCAACCGCTCCCTCACGGTCGCGGCTCGGAACCTTATTCTGAGCCGCGACCGTGAGGGAGCGGTCATACCGAACTGGCATCATTATTTCGTCGCAGACACTAAGCGGACGCTAATGGAGACCGGCCCGATGCGCCCGGGCTCGCTGACCCGCCAGTACAAGGATCCCCAACACCACGCCGGGGCCTGCTGGCAGATCAGCCATACCCGCCGGATGAAGAGCCTCGCGGAGTACGTCCGCCGGGAATGGGTGAAGGAGCTTCGCCGCCAGATCGTGACCCACAGGCGGTTCAAACATCCGGTTGACCAGTGGATCGGCCTGAGTATCGAGCACTTACGGCTGACCATGCGGATTGCGGGACCCAAGGCTGCCTGATAGGCTGGGACTCGGCACTCTCAAGTCCAGATGAAACACGCCCGCAAAGCCCTTCTCTTCGCCCTCCTGCTGGCGCCCTCCGCCTTCCTGGCCCGTTATGCCGGCGACATGCCGCACCTCGGACACTTTCAGGACGACGGCATCTACTGGACCTGCGCCAAATCCATAGCCTCCGGCATGGGCTACCGCATTGAAAGCCTGCCGGGCGCGCCGTATCAAACCAAGTACCCTCCGCTTTACCCGCTGCTGCTGGCACCTATCTGGAAATGGAATCCCGCTTTCCCCGGCAACCTGCGCGTGGCCATGCTGGCCGCGTGGCTCGCCTTGCCCCTCTTCCTGCTGGCGGCGCGGCGTTTTCTCGACGGTGCGTGCGTTCCCGCGGCGCTCGTCTGGCTGGTGCTGGGCGCGCTGGCCCTGAACCCGTTCATCGTCTTCTTCTCCACCACGCTAATGCCGGAGTTGCTGTTCACGGCGCTCGTGCTCACCGCCATCTTCCTGGCCGGTCGCGCCGAGGACACCGGCTGCCGGTGCGCCGCGCTCATGGCCGGCTTGGCGGCGGGCCTCGCCTACCTGACAAAGTCATCCGCCGCGCCGCTGCTCGCCACCGTCCCTCTCGGCCTCCTCCTGCGGCGGCAGGCCAGGAGCGCCGGGATTTTCAGCGCGGGTATGTTGCCGGCCATGGCCGCTTGGGCCTTGTGGAGCCGCGCACATCTGGAACCCACCTCCGATGCCGTCACCATCTACTACACGGACTACCTGCGATTTCACCGCATGGATGTCGCATGGTCCGACTTCCCCGCCCTGGTCTGGAAGAATCTCAACAGCCTGGTGCAGGGCGCGGGCGGCCTGATCCACTTCAGCGTCAGCGCGTCCTTCGCCACGCGGCTGCTTCTCACCGTGCTGGGAGTGGCCGCCATCGCCGGCATCGTCCGCTGGACGCGCAGGACCCGGCAACTCCAGTATCCTCTCTTCGCCGCCGGCTTCTCCCTTCAGCTTTTGCTTTGGAACTTCCCTCCCAACGAGCGGTTACTGCTGCCGTTAGCTCCGCTGCTGTGCCTGGGTTTCGCCGTGGAATCCTCGCACCTGCTCCGCATGCTGCGTGCGAGCTGGCGCGGCGGGGTCAAGTCCAACCGCGCGGCCGCCGTTGTGATTCTGGCGCTGCTCGCGGTCCTGGGCGCAAGCATCGCGGTGTCGACCGGCCAGGCGCTGACCGGCTATTTGCCGGGCGTCGTCATCGAAGCGAGATGCGCGCGCCGCTACAGTCTCCCCCTGTATCGCTGGATGGAACAGAACTTGCCGCCGCGTGCCGCCGTGCTCACCTGCCACGACACGGTTCTCTATCTCAATACCGGCATCCGCGCCGCCCGCCCCATTGTGATGTCCATGCCGCAGTATCGCTACGATACCGCCGCCATGCGCCGGCCCTTCGAGTCGTTGTCCACCTACGCCCGGCAGCACGGCTTCGAATACTTTCTGCTTACACGACGCGACTATAGCTCCGGCGAACTCGCCTGGGGCGACTTTCATGCCTTGCTCGACCTGGTCCGCAAGGACGCCGGCCTGATCCTGCTCCACGAAACGCCCGGCTGCTGGCTTTACAAAGTCTCAAGCTAAAATCACAAGACCATGTCGGGGGCATCCAAATCCCGGTGCGGAACATTTCCGGCGCATCGCGCCGTTGGAGTTCCGCAATGCTGAAGAAAGCTCGAAACGTCTCCTTCGCACTCCTCGGCGTAGCTGGGCTTGTCCTCAACAGGCGCTACTCGGGTCCCTACAACCTCAATCCGGCGGATTTGGAAGCCTGAGAGAGCCTTGGAACGCCCTATTGACGGTGGTCTGGACAAAGTTGGTGGATTCCGCGATAACCTGACTTTTGGTGAGGTCATCCCGGAATGCGCCATTCGCCTCGAAATTTGCGCCTCGCCTGGGATCACAGGGGTCTCACGCACTTTGGTGGGGTCTGCTTCTTCCGCGAATTTCCACGAGTGCCGCGGTTCCGCAATTTGCTGGCCCAGCATCTCACCTATTCTCGACGCAATCACCGGTACAGCCTATCGCGAATGATCCTGGCGTTGGTGTACCCCATTGTGTTGGGCCTGGAGCGCCTGGAGACCGCGTCATTCTTACGTTCCAATGGCGCCTTCCAATACCTGACTGGTCTGCGGAGCTTTCCGGACCCGCGGACCTTGCGCCGCTTCTTACCGCGGGCTCCCGAGTCGTTCTGGCAACAGGTGCACCGCGTAAACGATCGACTGCTGCGGAACTTCATTCATCTGCCCCAGCACCGATCCCGCTTGATCTTTGACCTCGACACTACCGTCGTCACCGTGTTTTGCCGTCAACAGCGGACCGCCGCCGGTTACAATCCGCGTTACCGGGGGAAGCGTTCCCACAACCCGCTGCTGTGCATCGAAGCCAACTCATCCTTTCTCTGGGACGCCGAACTGCGTCCCGGCAATGCCGGAACTTGGGATGGCAGCGTGGAGTTGCTCGACACTTGCTTCGCCAGCGTGCCGCCGGATATTCGCGAACTGCGCGTGCGTGCCGATGCTGGATTCGGCCTCAATTCCGTCTTTGAGGCTCTCGAATCCCAACCCGCACAATACGCCGTCGTGGCCCGCTTGACTCACGCTTTGCGGCGCCTGCCGCCGGGGCTGCGCCATGATCCCGTGAATCCCATTTGGGAAATGGCCGAGTTCCAGCATCGTCCTCACGGTTGGCCGCGGGCCCGTCGTTTCGCAGTGGCACGACGATCTATCCCCGAAGAGGAAGCGCAAACCACACTCTTCTCCAAGGAGCGCTGCGTCTATCGCGCCTGGGTAACCAACTTGTTTCCGGCCCCCGCCGGTGTCTGGCACTTCTATGATGGACGCGCTGGGATGGAGCCGCGGATCGGCTAATTGCGGGAAGACTTCGCTCTGCGCAAGATCCCCACCGCCTCGTTTGCCGCCAATGCGTTGCACTTGGAAACCATTCGGCCGGCGTACAATCTGGTCACCGCGTTTCAGCGGAACTGCCTGCAAGAGTCGTGGCGGAACTTGACGCTCACGAAGTTACGCTACAAGCTCTTCTTGCTGCCAGGGGAACTGACTCGGCATCGGAATCGCCCCGTCCCGCGGCTCAGGGAATCTCCCGTCTTACAAGACCTCGCCAGGGACATCTTGGCCAGGACCCGCGGGTTGAATCCCCTCCAACCGTGAAATCCCCACTTTTCACGCCGGATTCAGGTGATAGGCTGGAACTCGGTACTCTCAAGGTATTACGTCAAGCGTAAAACAATGCGCGCTCACGCCGGCCTCGTCCGGCCGGCGCGGTGAATTACCCGCACGTGCTCCAGGCCGGGGTCCCGCGACGCCTGGCGCACGTTGTAAGCGAGAAAGGGCTGGAACGCCGGCCAGTCGAGCACCGAACGGATGGCGTCGCGCGGGCACTTCATTTCGCAGGTCACGCACAGCAGGCAGTCCCGGCCCCAGCGGACATGGCGGTCCTGGACGGTGATGTTGCCGGTGGGGCAGAGCTTGGCGCAAATGTCGCACGAGTCGCACAGCGCGGGATCGGCGCGAAACAGCCGGCTGTAAAGATGACGGGCCAGCCAGCGGTTCGACAGGAAGCGTTCGAGCCGGTAAATAAACCGCGGCGCCGGGTCCTGGCCGGGCGGGGAACAGGCACGGCGGGCCACGGCGCGGCCGAATTCCCGGGCCGCGGTCAACTCATTCAACGTCGGATGGCCGGGCGAGAACAGAAAGCCCCTCCGCAGGTAGCCCAGAAACATGTCGCTTCCCAGGCAGTGGAAGTAGCCCAGTTCCGTCGCGCCTTTCACTGCCAGCGCGCGGCGGATCAGCGTGCCCGTGTCGCCGCGGTAACTGCCGTGCAGCACAAAGGCGAAGGCCGGCAGGCCGTCCAGAGGCGGCAGCCCCTCCAGGTAGTCCATCACCTTGAACGGCGGCCGAAAGTAGTAGGCCGGCGAACCGATCCCCAAAAGGTCGTAACCCGTTGTCGCGGGCGGAACGGCCCGGGCGAGATTGCACAGATCGACCGTGCAGCCGGCGCCGCGAAGTCCGGCGGCAATCGCCTCGGCGACCCGTTGGGTGGTTCCGCCTTGTGAGAAGTGGACGATCAGACTCCGCATCGACGCCCCCGCCGAAGCCCAGTATACATCTGCGGTAGAATCGGAAAGACATGAATAAGCAGACAGTGCTCTCCTTTATCCGGGATGTCGGTATTGTGCCGATTGTGCGCACGGCGACCGCCGAAGGCGCCATCCGGGCGATCGAGGCGATCTACGCCGGCGGCATCCGCGCGGCGGAAATCACCATGACCGTGCCGGGCGCGATCAAGGCCCTGGAGAAAGTCGCCGATCAGTTCGGCGACAAAATCGTGCTGGGCGCCGGGACGGTGCTCGACCCGGAGACGGCGCGCGCCTGCATGCTGGCCGGAGCGCAGTTCTTCGTCACGCCGGCGCTGAGACTGGCCACCATCGAGATGTGCCAGCGTTACTCGAAGGTGGTCTGCCCGGGCGCGCTGACTCCCACCGAAGTGCTCACGGCCTGGGAGCACGGCGCCGACATCGTCAAGGTCTTCCCGTGCGGAAACGTCGGCGGGCCGAAGTACATCAAGGCGCTGAAAGGCCCGTTCCCGCATATCGAGATGATCCCCACCGGCGGCGTGAACCTCGAGACGGCCGGCGAGTTTCTGAAGGCCGGCGCCTGCGCCGTCGCCGTCGGAGGCGAACTGGTGGACGCCAAGACCATCAAGGAAGGCAAGTACGAGGTGTTCGTCGAGCGCGCCAGGCAGTATCTGGAAGCGATCGCCAGGGCGCGGGCGGAAATGAAGTCGAGCCAATCCTGATACACTGGAGCCGGCTATGGCTATCAGCAAGGAATTGCTCGAAATCCTGGTTTGTCCGCTCTGCAAGACGCCGGTCGAGCTCAAGCAGGACGAGAACGGGCTGAAGTGCGTCCAGTGCAAGCGGGTCTACCCGATCCGCGACGATATACCAGTGATGTTGATTGACGAGGCGCGGATCGAGGAGTAGGCGCGACCCGCTTCGAGGTCCCGGCATGAAGGAACTCCACCGCCTGCTGCGTTTCGTGCGTCCGTACCGCGCGGCGCTGGCGGGCTCGGTCGTGCTGATGGCCGTGGTCGGCGCGATGCACGCGATGATCGCGCTGCTGGTCGGCCCGGTATTCGATCGCGTGCTGAACCCGGCTGCCGCCGAGAGCCCGGTGGTGCTGTTCACCGTGCCCTTCCTCGGACGGCAACTCCTGCTCCAGGACCTGGTCCCGGCGTGGGTCCACAACGTCTGGACCAACGTCGCGGTTGCCATTGTCGCCGTGTTCCTGCTCAAGGGCCTTTGCGAGTACGGCGGCTCGTACCTGGTGAACTACGTCGGCTTCTCGGCCATTACCGACATGCGCCAGAAGGTTTTCGACCGCCTGCTGAGACAGGACGCCCAGTTCTTCGAGACGCAGTCCACCGGCAAACTGATGTCGTCCATCATGAACGACATCGAGAAGATCCAGGTGGCCACTTCGCACATGCTGGCCGACTGGCTCCGGCAGTCGTTTACCGTCGTCGGGCTTCTCTTGGTGGTGATCCAGAGGGATTGGAAACTGGCGCTGGTGAGCCTGAGCCTGCTGCCCTTCGTGCTGGCGCCGACGCTGCGCATCGGAAGGCGCATCCGCCGCACCACGCGCCGGGCGCAGGACGCCGCCGCCGAGATGAACCAGGTGCTCCAGGAGGCGCTCAGCGGCCAGCAGGTGGTCAAGGCCTTCTGCGCCGAAAATCTCGAGTCGGACCGCTTCCGGACGGTGGCGCGGCGGCTCCGCTCCTCCAGCCTGCGCTATGTGGCGCAGCAGGCCATCGCCTCGCCGCTGATCGAGTTCTTCGGCGCGCTGACCATCGTCGGGCTGCTCACCTACGCGCGCCTTCAGATTAAGGCCGGTCAGATGACCACCGGCCAATTCACCAGTTTCGTCATCGCCCTGCTGATGCTGTACGAACCGGTGAAGCGGCTCACCGGAATCCACAACATCTTCCAGCAGGCGCTGGGCGCCTCGCAGCGGGTCTTCGAGTACCTGGACCACCAGCTTCTGATTCGGGACCGGCCGGGCGCGGTGAAGCTGGAGCGCTTCCAGCGCTCGATCGTTTTCGACGATGTGAGTTTCCGTTACCCGAACTCGCCCAACGGCTTCCTGCTGCATTCGGTTCCGCTGGAGGTGAACGCGGGCGAGATCCTGGCGCTGGTGGGTCCCAGCGGCGCGGGCAAAACCACGCTGGCCAACCTGGTGCCGCGTTTCTACGATGTGACCGGCGGGGCCATCCGGATCGATGGCCGGGACATCCGCGATTTCCAACTGGCTTCGCTGCGCGCCCAGATCGGCATCGTGGCCCAGGACACGTTTCTGTTCAACGACACGGTGGCCAACAACATCCGGTACGGCAATCCACAGGCGGCGGACGAGACGGTTCGCGAAGCGGCCCGTAACGCCCTGGCCGAGGAGTTCATCCTCGGCATGCCGGACGGATACGACACCATCATCGGGGAGCGGGGGCTGAAGCTGAGCGGCGGGCAGCGCCAGCGCATCTCCATTGCGCGGGCGCTGCTGAAGAACGCCCCGATTCTGATTCTGGACGAAGCCACATCCCATCTGGACTCGGAATCCGAGGCGCTGGTGCAGCGGGCGCTCGGCAACCTGATGTCCGGCCGCACGGTGGTGGTGATCGCGCACCGGCTGTCGACCGTCCGCCGCGCCGACAAGATCGTGGTGCTGTCGGCCGGCGGGATCGTCGAGATCGGCTCGCACGAGGAACTGGTTTCCGGCGGCGGCATCTATCAGCGCCTGCACGAATTGCAGTTCCTGGAGGCCGATCCGGTGGTGAACCCATGAACCCAAGACCCGTACGCAGCATGACCGGATTCGCCCGCGTCCGTCTCAACGCGGACGAAGGCGAGTTCACCCTGACCGTCAAGAGCGTCAATCACCGGGGGCTCGACATCCACTTCCACATGAGCGCCGATCTGGACCCGTTCGAAAACCCGTTGCGCGCCGTGGTCAAGCAGCACGTCCTGCGCGGCCACGTCGAGGTCCGGATCGCCTTCAACCGCTCGCGAAGCACGGCCAGCGTCACCTGGAACCGCCCGCTGATGGAAGCCTACGTCCTGGGCCTGAAGCAGGCGTCGGCCATTTACGGGGTGCACGCCGAAGCCGATCTGAACGCCGCCTTCCAGGTTCCCGGAATGCTGACGGACGATCTGGGGCGGGAGCTGAACCCGGCGTTCGAGGGCGTTCTCGTCAAGGCCCTCGGCGAAACTCTCGACACGCTGAACCAGTTCCGCGAGCGCGAGGGCGGCGAACTGGCCGCGCTGATGCGGGAACGCGACGCCGCCATCGCGGCCGCCGCCGGCAGGATGGAAGAGATCCGCGCCCTGGCCCTGCCGGCCTGCCACGAACGGCTCGCCGGCCGGCTGGACGAGCTGATGAAGGGATTCGCCATGGATCCCCAGCGGCTGGCGCAGGAAGCCGCCGTGCTGGCCGACCGCAGCGACATCGGCGAGGAAATCGCCCGGCTGAAGATCCACGCCGCCCAGCTCGACAAGCTCATCGAGGCGGGCGGCGAGATCGGCAAGAAACTGGATTTTCTGTTGCAGGAGATGAACCGCGAAGCCAACACCGTCCTGTCGAAGACCAGCGGGATCGGCGAGCTGGGCCTGGGAATGACGGACTTGGCCCTGGCCGTCAAGAGCGACATCGAAAAGATTCGGGAGCAGTCGCTGAACGTCGAATGACCTCGGTATTCATCATCTCGGCGCCCTCGGGCTCGGGCAAGTCCACGCTGGTCAAGGCGGTGCTCGAGTGGGACCCCAGCATCCGCTTCTCGATCTCATACACAACCCGCCCCCCGCGCGGCCAGGAACGGCCCGGCGAAAGCTACCACTACGTCACGGAAGCGCAGTTCCTGGCGCGAATCGAGCGGGATGAGTTCCTCGAATTCGCCCGGGTTTTCGGCTATTATTACGGCACCCACCGCGGCGTGCTCGGGGAAGCCCGGGCGGCCGGCTGCGACCTGCTGCTCGACATCGACGTCCAGGGTGCGAGACAATTAAAGGACAGGATTGCGGACGCCGTCACGATCTTCGTCCTGGCCCCATCCCGGAAGGAACTGGAGCAACGGCTTCGCGCTCGCTCGGAGGACTCGGAAGAGGTCATCGGGCGGCGGCTGAGGGATGCGGCCGAGGAAATCCGGGACTATCGGCTCTACGATTACGTGATTGTGAACGACCAGATCGAGACCTCCGTCGAGACGCTCAAGTCCATCATCCGGGCCGAGCGCGCGCGGCGGAGCCGGATCGAGGAGCAGATCCTCCCGATTCTGAAGACATTCGAGCTCTAAGAGGAGCCATGGCCGAGATAATTCGAAACAACGCAAACGCCGTGATTCCGGACGATCCGGAATGCAGCACTTACCGCTTTATCATCGTGGCCGCCAAGCGCGCCCGCCAGCTTCAAGCCGGCGCGCGAAGCGTGCTTCCCACCACATCCAAGAAGCCGACCGTCATGGCGATCGAGGAGACCCGCCGCGGCCTGGTGAAGTACGACGACCCGCTGCGCGCGCTGCCGGCCGAAGAGAAAGCGCCGCTGGAATAGCCCCTTTCGGGAGCCACCCATGAAGGTGATCCTGGGCATCGGCGGGGGCATCGCGGCGTACAAAGCCGCGGAACTGGCGCGGGCGCTGGTCGAGCGCGATATGACCGTGCAGGTGGTCATGACCCGCGCCGCGCGGGAGTTTGTGCGCCCGCTGACCTTCGCCGCGCTGACCGGCCGGAAGGTGATCACCGGCATGTTCGATCCCGACGGCGCCATCGAACACATCCGCCTGGCCCAGGAATCGGATGTGCTGGTGGTTGCGCCCGCCACCGCCAACCTGCTTGCCAAATTCGCGCACGGCCTGGCCGGCGATTTCCTCTCCACTCTCTACCTGGCCTTCACCGGAACCGTGGCGCTCGCCCCGGCCATGAACAGCAATATGTGGCTGCACCCGGCCACGCAGGCGAACCTGGAAACGCTGCGCGCCCGCGGCCATCATATATTGGACCCGGAGGACGGCCCCCTGGCCTGCGGCATGACCGGCCCGGGCCGCCTGGCCGATCCGCTGCGCATCGCCGCGTTCATCGAAGCGCTGGCCGAGCGGCGGCGGGATCTGGAAGGGGAAACCGTGCTGGTGACCGCCGGGCCAACCCAGGAGCCGCTGGACCCGGTGCGCTTCATCTCCAACCGTTCCAGCGGGAAGATGGGCTATGCTCTGGCCGAAGCCGCCGCGGCGCGCGGCGCGCGCGTCATCCTGATCTCCGGACCCGTGCGCCTGGCGGCGCCGCCCGGCGTTACCCTGGTCCGCGTGCGCACCGCCAGCCAGATGCGCGCGGCGGTGATGGAGCATTTCGAGCGGGCCGGCATCATCGTCAAAGCCGCCGCCGTGGCCGACTACCACCTGGCCAGCGTGCCGGTGATGAAGATCAAGAAAACCGCGGCGCGCATCTCGCTGGAACTGGACCCCACGCCCGACATCCTGGCCGAAGTGGGCCGGAACAAAGGCGGCCGGCTTCTGATCGGCTTCGCCGCCGAAACCGAAAACCTGGTCGAGGAGGCGCGCCGCAAGCTGGAATCGAAGAACTGCGACATGGTGGTCGCCAACCTGGTCGGCCAGGAAGGAACCGGCTTCGAATCGGACCGCAACGAAGTGGTGCTGGTTCTGAAGACCGGCGAGACGGTGCCGCTTCCCGCGGCCTCCAAGCGCGAGATCGCCGGCCGCATCTTCGACCATGCCCTGCGCCTGCGCCTGGCCCTCGACGCCGCCCAATGACCCGCGAACAACTGCGCCGGCGCCTGGAGTTCCACCGGGACCTGGGCGTGAAGACCGTGTACCGGCGCGCGTGTGCCACACCTGTGGCACACGCGGAGGCATGTGATACTGGGGCACAAGCTGAAGCATGTGCCACTGACACGCTGGAAAAGATTCGCGCCGACATCGGCGATTGCACCCGCTGCCCCTTGCACCAGGGCCGCAACAACATTGTGTTTGGAGCCGGGAACGAGCAGACCAAACTGGTCTTCGTCGGAGAAGGCCCCGGCGCCGACGAAGACGCGCAGGGCATTCCGTTTGTCGGGCGCGCCGGCCAGCTTCTGACGCAGATGATCGAGAACACGGCCAAGAAGGAAGGCATTCCGCTGCTGCGCCGGGATGTCTACATCTGCAACGTGGTCAAGTGCCGCCCGCCGGAAAACCGCACCCCCGAGCCCGGCGAGATGGAGATCTGCGGCCAGTTCCTGTTCCGCCAGCTCGCCGCGATTAACCCCAAGGCCATTTGCGCCCTGGGCGGTACCGCGGTGCGCGCGCTGCTCGAACGCAAGGACGGCGTGACGCGGCTGCGCGGGCAGTGGCACCGCTGGCGCGACATCCCGGTGATGGTCACCTACCATCCGTCGTACCTTTTGCGCCCTTACAACCCGGACGCCAAGCGGGAAGCGTGGGAAGATCTGAAGAAGGTCTTTCACTCCGTGTATGACTGAGACTCGCCGCGGCTGGTTCGTCAACTTCGAGGGCATGGACGGCTGCGGCAAGACCACCCAAATGCGGCTGCTGGCCCGGCGGCTGCGCGAGTCGGGGCGCGAAGTCGTCGAGACCGTCGAGCCGGGCGGAACGCGCATCGGCAACCAGATCCGGGCTATCCTGCTGGATCCGTCGAACCAGGAAATGTTCCCGACCGCCGAGATGCTGTTGTACTTCGCGGCGCGAGCACAGAACGTCGATGAGATCATCATGCCCGCGTTGGAACAGGGCAAGATCGTGCTCAGCGACCGGTTCACCGACTCGACCATGGCCTACCAGGGCTTGGGCCGCGGCCTGGGCGAGGAGGTGGTGAACGCGCTGGACGCGGTCGCCTGCCGGGGGCTGAAGCCGGACCTCACCCTGGTGATCGACATCGACCTGGAGACCAGCCTCGGGCGCGCCCGCGCGCGCAACCGCGAGAAATCGAGTTCGGACCGCATGGACGAGCAGGCGGCCGATTTTCACCAGCGCGTGCGGGAAGCCTATCTGTACATGGCCGCGCGCGAACCGGAGCGGTTTCGCGTCATCGACGGCCGCGGCGCGGTGGACTCGGTCGCCGCGGCGGTGTGGGATGCAATAGCGCATGCGACGGCGTGACTGGATCGCGAGCATGGCGTGCGCCGCTGGCGGCGCGGGCGCGCCGCCCCAGGAGCGGTTCGTGGGCATCACCGTCATGCCGGAGTACATCCAGGCGGAGGGCGTCGATCGGGTGATCGAGAACATCCGCCAACGCGCCGGTGCGACGGCGGTGTGCACGTCGCCGTACGTGATGGCGCCGGCGGATGAGAAGACCGGATCGCGCGAGCCGCCCATCGACGCGGGCGCGGGGAAAGTGCGATTGCTCGACCGGCCGCTGTGGGGCCGGCGCGAGTTGTTCGTTCGCACCGCGCCGGCGTTTGCGCCGGACCCGGCGCTGTATCGCGGCCTGCGCTATCAGCCGCCGCCGCCGGAGGAACTCACACGGCGCGACGGCGCGCGGATCGGCGAGTTTCTTCGGGCGGCGCGCAAGGCGGGGTTGCGAGTCTACTTCCAGATTCAGGCGGCCAGTCCGCCCGGTTACCGCGTGCAGTTCGGCGGCCCGGCGGACCAGGACCGGCCGCGGCTTCCCGACGGCCGGATTCCGCCGCGGCGCGTCGACAACAACGCGAGCCTCGCCAGCCCCGACGTCCGGCGCTATACCGAGGCGCTGATTCGCGACCTCTGCCGCGCCTGGCCGGAACTGGACGGCATCCGCGTCGATTGGCCGGAGTATCCGCCCTACTTCCTGGACGGCACTTTTCTGGATTTCAGCCGCCCGGCGCAACAGGCCGCCGAACGAATGGGTTTCCCGTTCGAGCGGATGCGGCGCGATGCGCTCGAAGCCTACCGGCTGCTTCACGGCGGTCTGACCAACCGGCACCTGGAAAACTGGCTGGAGGCCGACGGCGGACGGTTCGCGTTGGCCGAGGCGATGTCGAGCCGGCCGGGGCTGGCCGATCTGTTCCGGTTCAAGGCCGCGCTGGCGGAGGAGTTGCTGGCCGGTCTTCGCAAGGCGCTGACACAAGCGGGCGGCGAATCGAAAGAACTTGTGCCCAATTTGTTTCCGCCTCCGTTCTCGCTGGTCTCGGGCGCCGACTTCTCCCGCGCCGCCCGGCACTCGACCGCGCTGAGCGTCAAGCTGTACACCATGCACTGGCCGATGATCGTCCGCTTCCACGCCGAAACGCTGCTCGAGGCCAACCCGGGG
>Ga0315273_10002816_pt1 | contig 20729 bp, 18 predicted proteins | sample YL17G02_0_MG_FD_205753 | JGI IMG/M metagenome (GOLD analysis project Ga0315273, IMG submission 205753) | Sediment microbial communities from Yellowstone Lake, YNP, Wyoming, USA - YL17G02_0 | ecosystem: Environmental > Aquatic > Freshwater > Lake > Sediment | place: USA: Wyoming | collected... | reverse complement strand
ATGCTATTACTATCAGCGCACTAGCCAATGTTAATTTTGGAGTCCCCACCTACTCGACTATCCTGAGACTGGATCACGTCACCGCGGGTGGTGCCGTGCGCGTGAATACGACCATCATCGCGAATGGAGCCTTGGTCGTCAATGTGGCAGGTTCGTCACTCGCGACTAATAGCATCTCGGTCGGCAATAGTTCGATGCTGCTCTACACACTCAATAGCGCCGCTATCTTCACGCGCGCCAACGCATTTTTGATGTCAGCAGTCACCGCACAAACCGCCGTGCGATTCTCGATGTTCAAAGACGACTTCTCGTTTATTGCCTTTGATATATCATCGGCCGCGACCACGAACGCGGTCACGATGTCGGCCAGCACGGGAAACCTCACCATCTCCGTGAATGGCGCGACGGTGACGACCTGGACGAGCAATTCCACGGCACGCGCCATCAATTTTTCAACAAATACGGAATTCCTCGGGTCGTTCACGATTGTAGACAACACCCTTTTGGTGCAGGGAGCAAGCACACTCAATAGCACCGCGAGTGTGAACGGTACGCTGCTCGTGCAGGGTGCGCTCACGCAAAATGCTTCAGCGACCGTGAATGGCACCCTCGTCGTGCAGGGCGCCCTCACGCAGAACGCCGCGGCGACCGTGAATTCCACTCTGTTGGTACAGGGCGCGACCACACTCAATAGCACCGCCGTCGTCAACGGGACATTGCTCATACAGGGCGTCCAGACACAGAATGCCGCGATGACGGTGAATGCGGCGTTGACGATCAATGGGGCGACTTCGAACCTCGTCGTCAACGGCGGATATATTACCGCCAACGCCGGTGGCGGCACGCTGCTATTCCACCCAGGTGGTGCCATCGCATTCAACGGAACGACGGTCAATACAGGACCGAGCACCGATTTCGTATTCCAGAACGTCGCGACCATTGCAGCCAATACCCTTCGCAATACGGGGGACCGTCTCGTCATTACGTGGATGCTCCGCTTGGGCACCAACGCAGACAGCAAAGTCTACCAGACCGCGTTGGGGCATACGGCGCAAGGCGCCGGTGGATTCACGGGTGGGACGCTCATTCAGTCTGCGGCCACCGCGTCGGTCAGCGATGACATTCTCATCACGCTCTACGTGACACGTATTGGATCGAATTCTATTTCCTACTATGGTGTCAACAAGTTTGTGAGTGGCAGCAGCACGCAAGGCACGGTCTATGCCACCGCGGCACCCGATTTGACTGCCGCCTTGAACTTGGCCATTGGTATTCAGAGCCCGAATAGCGCACCAACGCTGCGGATCTCGGACTCGCATGTGCAATTCATTCCTATTAACGCCTAAATAGAAGTATAGTATGGCAAAAGCGACAGGCAGTTTGTGGGTCGATGGCACAACCCTCCATTACGTCGATAAGAACGCCAACGAGTGGTACTTCACCGGCACGGTCGTCAATACACCTGGTGGGGGCGCGCTTCAAGGAAGCATTTGGGTCGACACCGATGATCGCATCCACTATATTGATACCGCAGGGGTCAACCGCTCAGTACCTGGCGGGTCCGTTGCCACCCGAAGCGGCGCGGTCAATGGATCGATTTGGATCGAAAATACCGCACTCACGAACTATTCTCTCCATCATATTGCCGCGTCCAGTTTAGAAGTCGCGAATCATGGGGATGCGGCGCCAACGAGCAGTCATACCGATAGCTCGCACACCGATGCCTCCCATTCAGATTCCCATGGTGATAGCGCGCACGTCGATACCCACGTAGACGCCGGCGCCAGTTCGCACACAGACACGCACACAGACACGCACACAGATATTGCGCACGGTGATGGCCACGGGGATGCCCATGTGGATTATTGCTTCGATGGTGCCGGCTTCATTTACGGCGTCGGGAGCGGCACATATTGCGATTACATCTACAATGGGGTGCACGACGACTCGCACACCGACGAGCATACGGATCAGTTTACCTACGGCGATTACACTGATCCGAATGGGGGGTACCACGATGACGGATATGGGTATCCATATAACGACACCCACAGCGATGCTCATGATGATTCCTTTAATCCATTTCACCACGAAGATCACGGCGATGAAGCGCACTCGGACTCGCACACCGATACGGCACATAATGATAGCACCGTATCCAGTCACACGGATGTCCATGATGACTCGCACACCGATACGCATGGGGATCACACAGACAATTCCCATGATGACTCGCACACCGATAGTAGCACGCACAACGACAGCCACACTGATACGGCCCACATAGATATGCCGACATTGATTGGTCCCTAAACGTAAAGGAATATTATGAGTACAGAAGTCCGACCTGTGGGGGTATCGTGCAACATCCGCTGCCAATATTGTTACGAACAACCCATGCGCGAAGAACAAGCGGTGCATCGCTATGATCGTACCGCTGTCCTCGCCGCTATTGAGAAAATTCAGGGGTTCTGGTCACTCTTTGGTGGTGAACCACTCATTCTCAACATTCGAGACATCGAAGAACTGCTGGCGCTCGGATTCAAAAAGAACAACCAAACAGGACTCCAGACCAATGGCAATTTGATTACAGAGGATCACATTAACCTCTTTATCAAATACAAAACCAGCGTCGGGATTAGTCTCGATGGTCCAGAGCACCTGAATGACATTCGGTGGGCAGGAAATCTTGAGGCCACTCGTAAGCATACCGAACGCAGCATGTGGGCGATCCATCGGCTCTGTGACATTGCTCGCACGAGCACACCGCATGTGCGACCCAGCATCATCGTGACGCTTCACGCAGGAAATCTCGCTGAGGACCGCTTCCCACGATTCCTGCAATGGCTCCATGAACTTGACGACGCAGGCATTCAACACCTCAATCTGCACCTCATGGAAATGGACTATAAAGCCCATGAGTGGTACATTGCGTCTGATGTCGTCGCGGCGCGGATGATTGACATCTGGAACGAGACGTTTACCAATCTCAGAATTTCCAATTTCACAGAAATCACGAAATTACTTCAAGGAAATGACGAAGTTGTCTGTGTGTGGCACCCCTGCGATCCGTGGAATACCGCGGCCGTCCATGGTGTTGAAAACGACGGCGCGCCAAGTCATTGTTCGCGAACCAACAAGGATGGAATCAACTGGCTTCCCGCCGAAGGGTCAGGGTCCAGTGGACAAGATACGAGCTTCATCGGACATCCTGGTACGCGAATGCACGAACGTCAACTGGCGTTGTATGTAACTCCACAAGAGTTGGGTGGGTGCAAGGATTGTGAATACTGGCTCCTATGTCACGGACAATGCCCTGGGACGGGCGAGCATAACGATTGGCGGATGCGCACCACGCACTGTTCCACCATCAAATTGCTATTTCGTGAAGGAGAAAAGCGTCTCAAGAGTGCGGGCGTCACCCCGATTACTCTGTGGCCGTCTCGCAAAACGATGGAAGATTTGGCCTATCGCGCGTGGACGGAACAACGAGAAATCGGACTGGGTGAGCTACGTCGCCAATCTGAACAACAAGCGGGCGCGAGCGGAGGGGCGTCGGCCTGTGGCACTTGCCATGGGGACCACACGGATACGGCTACCATGCGCGCCCAAGGACACGGAGATAATCATGGAGATAGACATGGCGACCACACAGACAGCAATTAAGCCCGTCCTTCCCGAATGGACCCGCTGGGCCTGGTCCAGTGTCGCAGAACGTGAATGGTGGAAGCTACTCTTCACTGAGGCCACCCAGGCGTTCCAAATGATTGAGAAGTATGCGGTCGTTGAGGGGCTCCGAGACGCCGCCTGGATGTTTGTTCCAAGCGACCAATTGGTGCGAGAGGCCGAATGGGCGGACGCTCATGGACTCACCCTTGTGCCGACCGCACTTTCGAAAATGGGCGGCGCGTATCAGTCAAGTTTTGCGGGTGCCCTCGTGCAGGGTGAACCGTTCAATGTGCGCGTGCTTTATCTTCGCAAGGGCTACACCGCACCCATTTTCCCTCTGACCGATGCTCGTCTTGGGGCCCTCTTGGGCTACCCTGAATGCTGTCAGAAAGCGTTCGCGGACACCTGGGGTCAACACCAAGTGGATAACACCTGGGAACAACTCCAAGGGTGGGACGGAAAGTCTCCAACCGCGAGCACCCTGTGGCGCTGGATGGGCATTCGTTTTGTCCCGCACCTCCCGTGCTCCTACAACTGCGAAGCCTCCAAGCACCAGGCAGAGCAATATGCGGCAGTCGGACGAAAATACGGGTACACAGAGCAGATGCAGTTGATCAATGAAGTCGTGCATTGGCCCGTGAAGTGGACACGGCTCTTTGGCATCATGGAAAGCACAGGTCCATGTATCAAGCTCTCCACCCGCACCGACTGGACCGGCGAGAAGCAGGAGTTTACAAAAGAAGGTACCTATTTCAAGCCGACCGCGGATCTCTGGACGGACAATGGCTTCCTCTCCCATACGGCCATGCGCGGCGCGCATGATCTGTTGCTCCCCATTCTTCGAGAATCCCTTCCACCCAATGCCCGCCTGTTAGATTTGGGATGTGGCAATGGCATGTTGCTCCGACGACTAACTATCCACAGACCCGATGTCAAAATCGCCGGCATAGACAACAATGCCAATAGCATCGGGCGCATCCCTTCCTTCAAAGGAAAATGGTGGGCTGGTAGAATTCAGGATGGTGCGTGGGCACCCTGGAACCCAACCGCGGTGCTGGTCACCCCTGGTCGCCTTCTGGAAATGACCCCCATCGACAAAGCCTATGTGCTCGGGCTTCTTGAGGATATTCCTCAGAAGTTTCTCTACAGCTACTCGGATTGGCAAAAGTATGGAACGTTTGAAGCTCTCAGTCAGCAGGCCGGCTTCTTGGTCAACACGCGACTGCATTCACCAAGCGTCTCCGCAGGGATTGTGGTCAAGTCCTAAATAACAGCACCTATGCCTATTACAAACCTCAGCGTTACAGACACTTTCCGCGTTTGGTTTAATAAGACCAACGAGGTCATCGATAAACTGAATACGGGGGTTGTTGCGGATGGGGCGACCGCCTACGGGACGTTTATTCTCGGCACGAATACCAACACGTCGTTCTCGATGATTGGCGTGCTCGTTGTCAATAGCACAGCGGTCAACGTCGCAGCAAATCTCGCAATCGGGGCTAATGCCACGGTAGGGACGACGGCGCGCGTGTTCAACGTGAGCAGCAACACCTTCCTGCTGCAATCTCCTGGTGGTACGATTATCAATGCGAGTCCGTTCTCTGTCAATGCGAATGCGCTATTCACGGGTGCGGTCAGCATCCAGAACAACGTCACCATTGCGGGCGTCCTGAACATCTCAGGAAACTTGGTCATTTCCAATGCGGAAATCATCGCCGGCGCCCTGAACCTTCGGCAAATTCTATACGGGCAGGCGGGCGCCATGCTCGTGCCGAGCGCATTAGTAAGTCCACAATACAACGATTTTGGCCCCACAGGATTTGATGATAGTTCCATTGTCAACCTGAGCCCTTCAATTGATGCGGTCATCACCGGCATGTTGGCGCCCTCGGCGCTCTCCGTCGGCGGACACGTCAAATACATTCAGAACATCGGGACCACGTTCAAGGTCACCCTCGTCAGTCAAAATACAGCCTCGGGCGCCTTCAATCGTTTCAAGACACCCAATGATGCCCCGCTCGACATTCTCCCAGGCGGGTCGATTGTGCTGATTTGGACCACATCCAACAAGCAATGGCGCATCGCGGGCGGGGGACCGTCCTCATCCATTTTGAATGTGACCCTTCAGGGGCTTACGAACGTCGCAGGAAATCTCGCCGTCACGAGCATTTCATCCTTTACGGGTAACAGCACATTTGGCGCCACGACACTCTTTGTTGATACGGTCAACAACCGCGTCGGTGTGAAACATACCTCACCGAGCGCCCCACTCACCGTCAATGGAAACACCGTGTTGGTGGGAACACAAACCATTACGGGCGCGACGAGCCTCGCAGGGAACACTGTATTCACAGGAAACACAACGATTACGGGTATTCTCACGCTCAGCACGGTCGGGAACACCGCCGTCTTTGGCAACACCATCTTCGCGGATAGCGTCACGCAGTCCTTTGTTCGGAATTTCAAAGCGAACACCTTTGTCTCGGATGGAGTCGCCACATTTGCGAACGCGGTGGCGACGGGCAAAGCCACACTCAACGGCACCCTGGTCATTCCAGTCGGTGCGAATAAGTGGGCCGTCTAATGATCCCACAAACACGCGCAGAATTCAAAGACTACTGCTTACGGGCACTGGGTAAGGATGTCCTACAAATCAATGTGTCGGACGACCAAATCGAGGACCGCATTGACGAAGCGTTCTACATGTATAATCAATATCACATGGACGCGACGAGCTTGACCTACCTCAAGCAGCAGGCCACAGGATCGGACATGAAGTTTACGACTGCGGCCGCGAACACGTATACGAACAACGAACCGATCATTGGACAAACGTCAAATGCGCATGGCTTCATGATCGGATTGACCAATTCCACCGCGATCCAATACTATACGAACCCCCAAACACCTCGCTTTGTCGAGGGTGAGGTGGTCTTAGGGAAAACGTCGGGTGCCGTGCTCACGATTGCAACATCCGTGCCCGCGACCCTGATGATCAACACGGTCGATCAGTTCGTCAATACCGAAGTCATTCAGGGCGCGACCGGTCGGGCGCTCGGGCACGTGCTCACCGCCTCATGGGCGGCGAACGTTGCGACCCTGACCTACACGGTCATCAAAGGCACGTTTGTAGTAGGAGAAACGGTCACAGGACAAACCTCCGAAACGTCGGGCGATGCGCTGACCGCAAATGCGCGAGTCGTCGGCCTGACCCTGGGCACCATCGACAATGGCTACTTTGAAGTCCCCGAAGATATTATCGCTGTGCGGAAAGTATTTCCACCCTTCGATTCACGAATCTCCGCAGACATCTTGTTTGATCCCCAATCGCAGTTCAACATCTCCCTGCTGTCCAACTTCACGAGCAACAGCATCATCCCGTATTACATTGGACGCCAATATCAGCAGCTTCTCAACGATACGTTTCGTGGACGACCAGGGCTGCGCTTTCAACGGCATATGAATCGCATCTATGTTGATGTGAAGTGGCCGACCACAGTGCTCCCAAATCAGTATTGGATCATCGAGTGCTCGCAGACGATTGATCCTGATACGTTCTACCACATTTGGTCGGATCGTTGGCTTCAACGCTACGGAATTGCGCTCATGAAACGACAATGGGGGATGAACCTCAGCAAATTTACGGGTGTGGCGCTTCCTGGTGGTGTGCAACTTGACGGACGGACGATGCTCAGTGAAGCCAATCAGGAAGTCAAGGATCTCGAACTCGAATTGCGCAATGAGTTTCAGGAACCCCCATGCTTTTTCGTCGGATAAGCTCACCCCATGCCCACAAATCGGTATTTCAATTTCGTTGACTTCACGACGGAGCAAGACCTTGTGGAGGACCTCATCATTGAGGCGATCCAAATCTACGGGCACGATGCCTACTACATTCCGCGTGAAGATGTCAACATTGATACCATTCTCGGTGAGGATGGGCTGTCCAAGTTTGTCCATGCGTTTCCTGTAGAAATCTACTTGCAGTCTTTTGACAGCTTTGCGGGACAATCGGAGTTCATCAGCAAGTTCGGGCTGCACATTGAAGATCAAGCAAAATTCCTGATTGCGTCGAAGCGGTTCTTCCAAGCCACTGGCGATTCGCTCCCGCGGCCGCGCGAAAACGACTTGATCTATATCCAGTTCACCCCAACGAATCGCTACATGTTTGAAATTCGCTTCGTAGAGAACAAAGAACAGACCTTCCAGTTGGGCAAGCTCTACACCTATGAACTGCGTTGCGAAATGATGAACTTCAGTCACGAGCGCGTCTTGACCGATATCCCCGATATCAACGAGCGCACACAGGAGCAAGCGTATACGCTGCGCCTCGCACTCTCGTCGGGCACGGGCTACTACACGAACGGGGAAATTGTGTACCAGGGCACCACCTTCGTTGATGCCGTGGGAACGGGCACCGTTTCTGATTTTGATGTGACGGGACTTACCCTCGATCTGCAAAGCATTACTGGCGAATTCAATGCGACGGATCAACTGGTGGGGGTATCCTCGGGTGCGATTTACCTACCGTCTGCTGCGCCCGAGACGAAGCCGAGCGCGCACGACCCCGTCAGTGACAACGTGGAATTGGCGACAGAGAAACCTACGATTGTGATTAGTCGCGGCACGAATCCGATTACCGGCGTATAAGGACCACAGGGTAGCTATATTTTTGCATACTTCCGACATGACCAGTTTCGTCGCTACATTGTGGCGTTCGGCTCGTTGTTTAATCACATCGAGATCCGTCGTCGCGATAGTGCTGAAGCCGACATTCAGAAGTTGGTGGTGCCTATCGACTATGGTCCCAAAGAACGCTGGCTCACACGGCTCATCCAAGACCCCGATTTAACCAAATCCGTCGCTCAGGTCGTCCCACGCATCTCGTATGAAAAAATCTCCTTGAGCTACGATAGTGGGCGCGCCACGAAAATGTTGGATCGGATGAACTTTGATTCGGCGGACGTGCGCAAACGTGCGCGGGTCTATACCGGCGTCCCCTACAACATCAATTTTCAACTCTCTATTCTGGTCAAATACCAATCCGATGGATTTCAGATCGTTGAGCAGATTCTTCCGTATTTCCGCCCCGATCTGACCATTGCGATGAAGCCGATTCCTGCATTGGGCTTCCTTGATCAAATACCGGTAATCCTCACCAGTGTTAACCAGACGGATAGCTACGAAGGTGATTTTGAGAAGCGGCGCGTCATTGTGTGGACCCTGGATTTCACGATGCGCGTCTACATCTATGGTCCTGTCCGACAGGGCGGCCGCATTCAGGAAGTGGTCATTGACCTGTATGACAGCACGGATCTGGTCCTCGGAGACGAAATGTTCATAGCACTTGAGGATGAGATAAATAGTGATGTCCTGCTTGAGTCCCAACCAGATACCATCGGTAATCATCTGTCCAATTCCATTGAATCTCTTGGAACTATACCACTTGATACCCTGACGATTGAAGGGCGCGTCGTAGACGAATCCACGTCCAACACCTACCTCACCACGGGGCGGGTCGCCCGAGTCGATGTCAAGGCCCTCGGCGAGAGTGGGTCGGAAACGCTCGTCACCGAATACGATGGGGATGTCAAACGCGATCTACGCGGACTAGACGAAACGGACTAATATGTCATTCAGCAATACACACATCGACGCCGCCAATACGTTCCTGAACCTCATGGATCGCACGAATGCGATCATCGATTTCATTGCCAACACCACGAACCTACAAGGAACGGCGGCTGGGGCAAACGGAACGGTCCAGCTTAGCAACGGCAGCAGCACGTTTGTGGGGAACACCTTCTTTACCTGGGGTGCGAATGGTCTAGTGATTGCGTCCAATAGTGCGCTTGGCAATACCAATCTCACAGGCAACCTCGTCTGTTCCGAGCAGATATTCTTCACGGCCAACACCGAGGCCATTTTTGGAGGCTTCCATTATGCAGAAGGAAATTGGACCCCCACCGTCAGTATCGCCAACGCCGGCAGTTCGAATATCGCTCCCACCTTCACCGCCACCGCCAATGGATCGTTCACGCATATGGGACGTTCTGTATTCTTTACGATCTATCTGGACAACACCGCAGATGGAGTCAAGGGGAATGGTGCGGGACAACTCAGTGTATCACTTCCACAACTCGCCGGCACCGCCCAAATACCTGGGCGCATTCTTTTGGGAACGCTACAGAACAATACGTCTGAAGGGCTCGTGCTCGGGTCATTCACAGCAGGTTCAAATAGTCTACTTCTCTGGTCCATGACGGGAATCAGCACCATTGTGCCCTTAACGGGCGCGGACCTCAATCACCTGAATACGCGACAACTCTCGTTGCAAGGAAAGTACCTGAAATAATCATGCCGAATGACATTATCGACGCCATCCTTGATATTCAACCCGACTTGACCACACAAGCATTAGAGGAAAATCTGGTGCCGGCTGAGCCCTCCTCGCCGGCGCCACAGGAACCCGCACCAATTTTCCCCGAAACGACTATCGACTCCGACCTCAACTACTCCCGATTCAAACTCAAACAAATCATCGACAGCGCGCAAATCACCCTCGAAAGTGCGATAGCTGTGGCCGAAGAAACCGCGAACCCTCGCGCGTTCGAAGTGGTCGGAACGATGATCCAATCTATCGTGGCTGCCAACAAAGAACTGATGCTACTCCACAAAACGAAAGCTGATGCGCTCAAAGCGGGAGCAGAGACCCGCGGCGAAGCGAAGCCCACAGGAGACATCACCATCGAGAAGGCCGTGTTCGTCGGACGCGCCCAAGACCTTCTTCGTCAACTCAAGATTGCCCGCGTTGAGGTCGATCAAGAAGCCTAAGGTATCGTCATGTCCAAAAGCACTGGTTATAATGGCAACGATGCACTTCCGTTGCCAAGTGATGTCTATTCCTATACCGCTGAAGAACTTGCCGAATTGGTGAAGTGTCAATCGGACCCCATCTATTTCATCTGCAAGTACGTCAAGATCATTCATGTGGATCATGGGATCATTGGCTTTGAAATGTGGGAGTTCCAGAAGGAAATCGTTCGGGCGATGGTCAACAATCGCTTCGTCATCTGCAAGCTCGCCCGCCAGTCGGGAAAATCCACCGTCGTGATTTGCGGATACTTCATGTGGTACATTCTGTTCCATACTGACGTGGCCGTGGGTCTGATGGCAAACAAAGAAGCGACCGCGATTCAGTTGCTCGACCGGTTCAAGCAATCGTTCGAATTGCTCCCACGCTTTCTCAAGCAGGGAATCGTGAAGTGGGACCAGAAGCTTGTGAAGTTTGCGAATGGCTCGCGGCTCCGCGCCGAAGCCACATCATCTTCGGCTGTCCGAGGCGACTCGTTCAACATCATCTTCCTTGACGAATTTGCGTTCGTGCCCGCGAACATCGCCGACGACTTCATGCGGTCGGCATTCCCGACGATCACTTCTGGACAGACCACGAAAATGTTCATTGTGAGCACCCCGCAGGGCTACAACTCGTTCCACAAGATTTGGAACGATGCACAGAATGACCGCAACGACTACAAAGCCATTGAATATACGTGGCGCGATGTACCTGGACGCGATATCCTAACCGCAGAAGGCTTGAACAAGTGGGAAGTCTACATGCGGAAGAACATGCCTGGTGGCGATTCCGCATTTGAGCAGGAGTTCAATTGCTCGTTCATGGGCAGCGCGAACACGCTCATTCCTGCCTCCAAGCTCTCCGTCATGACCTATCGAGCACCAAAGAAGCTATTTTGGAACGGGGATCTCAAAATCTACCAAGAACCACAGCGATTGTCTGAAGACGGACCCTCTCACGTCTATCTGCTGACCGTGGACATCTCCGAAGGTCAGGAACAGAACTTCTCCGTGGTCAATGTGACCGACTTGTCGGAAATGCCATGGAAGCAAGTGGCACTCTATCGCAGCAACAAGATCACCCCACAGATGCTCGCGCCGGTGATCAAAGACATTGCCATCATGTATAACCGTGCGTATGTCTTTATCGAAATCAACACTGGTCAACTTGTCGCCTCGGCGCTGGTGGATGACATGGAGTATGACAACCTGCTTACCGTGAAAACCCATCCCAAACGGGGCCAATCGTTGTCCAGCGGGTTCAATCCGCAGTCGCGACTGGGACTCAAGGTCACGGAAGCGACGAAGCGGACCGCGTGCGCCGCGCTCAAGGGGCTCATTACCGAGGATAAATATGTCACCTGCGACCACGATACCCTGCGAGAACTGACGACCTATGTCGCCCATAACAAGTCATTTGCTGCGGATGCGGGGTGTACCGACGATATCGTCGCCACAATGGTCTTATTGGGATGGCTCAGTGCGCAGACGGGATTTGAGAACTACGTGGGATTATCCATGCGCCAACTGATGGCCCGTGGCCACGAGCCTCTGAGCTTCGATGATCCTGTGACTGGTTACCGAGACGACGGGCATGTAGAAAATCTTGTCGCTCCCAATTGGAACAACCGCGGATGGGACGTGGTGGACGACAATAGCTTCTGGAAATAACCCGCAGTCGGCAATTCTATAAATACTGACGACAACCACATTTAGTGGTAAAGTTTTCTCCACTAGACCACTCAGGAGATCGCACTATGGCATTTCAGGTTTCGCCAGGCATCAACGTTTCAGAAATTGACCTAACTGCTGGTATACAGCAAGTTAGCGTGTCGGACGGTGCGTGCGCTGGTCCTTTTCAATGGGGGCCCGTTCTCGATGTGCAGTCTATTGCATCTGAGGACGATCTCGTCAAAGTGTTTGGGAAACCAGACAGCACCATTTACGCATATTGGTATACTGCGCAGTCGTTCTTGGCCTATGCCAATCGTCTGCGGGTCGTTCGGGCCGCTGCCGCAGGCGCCCTCAATGCGACGACCGGCAAAAAGACGCTGACTGGTACAATTTCGGGTGCGAACGGCACTCAGGTGTTCACATCGAACGGTACCCCGTTCGCTACCACACAGCTTGTGCGCGGACAGACCATTGTGGTCAACGGCACGACCTATGCGGTCAACGTCCTTACCAACTCAACGTCTTTCACGGTCAACACCGTCATTACTCCTGTGCAGACTGCCGTGGCCATTACAGCCTATGGCGTGCTCGTCAAGAATCAGGGAGAATATTACGAATCCTTCGGAAGCGGCACCACAGGATACGGCGCCTGGGTCGCCAAGTGGGCGGGTGAACTCGGTAACTCCATCAAGGTCAGCGTGTGCCCAAGTGCCAATGCGTTTTCCAATGCGAACCTCACGGGGTCCATTGCGACAACCAGCGGATCGACGACGGTCACGGGAACGACGACCGCGTTTACGACCGAGTTGTTGGCTGGTGACACGCTCACCCTCAACGGACACAGCTACGCCATCTCTAGCATCACCAACGCGATCAGCTTGGAAATCAGCTCGGGCGCGCTCGCGTCGGACAGTGCGGCCGCAGGACTGTGGACACGCGAATGGCAATATGCCGACCTCTTTGACCGTGCACCAGGGACGAGCGGCTATGTCTCGGATCGCGCCGGCGCCGGCGACGAACTGCACGTAGTCATGGTAGACGAGGATGGATTGTTCACCGGCATTCCTGGCACCGTGCTGGAACGCTATTCGTTCCTTTCGAAGGCGTCGGACGCCAAGAACGCGAACGGAGAAAACAACTACTACGTCGATGTGATCAATCGGAAGTCGCTCTATGCGTGGTGGTTCATTGCGCCTGGTTCGGCACCAACGAATTACGGCACCGCCGCCGCGGGCGTCACCTTCGGTACGGAAGTGCTACCGTCCAACGATAACCTCATTGGTGGACAGACGGACAACACCCATCTCACAGACGGCAATATCGAAACGGCGTATGACCTGTTCAAGAACGCCGATACCGTGGACATTTCTTTGGTGATGACGGGACCAGCGAGCGCCGCTGTCGCCAGCTACATCATCCAGAACATCTGCGAATATCGCGGCGACTGCGTAGCCTTCTGCTCTCCATTGAAGGCCGATGTGGTTAACAACGCCGGCGGAGAAGTCGCCGCTATCGTGACAACTCGCAATTCCTACCCAAGCAGCAGCTATGCGTTCTTGGATAGCGGTTGGAAGTATCAATATGACAAATACAACGATACGTACCGTTGGGTGCCGCTCAACGGCGACACCGCGGGCATCAGTGCCAAGACGGACACCACGAACGACCCTTGGTTCTCGCCAGCAGGGTTCTCGCGTGGACAAGTCAAGAACGTGGTCAAGCTCGCTTGGAATCCAAAGCAGATCGACCGTGACGACCTCTACAAAATCGGCGTCAACCCCATCGTGCAGTTTCCTGGTCAGGGCACGCTGCTCTACGGAGACAAGACCCTGTTGAGCCGACCAAGCGCATTCGACCGCATCAACGTGCGTCGTCTGTTTATCGTGCTCGAAAAGACCATTTCGCGTCTCGCTCGCACACAACTGTTCGAGTTCAACGACGAATTTACGCGCTCGCAGTTCCGTAACATCGTGGAGCCATTCCTTCGCGATGTGAAGGCACGTCGGGGCGTCACGGACTACCGTGTCATTTGCGATGAGTCCAACAACACCCAGACCGTCATCGACTCCAACAGCTTTGTCGGTGACATCTACGTGAAGCCATCGCGGTCGATAAATTTTATACAACTTAATTTCGTGGCCGTTCGGTCTGGTGTAAGTTTCCAAGAAGTAACGGGCGCAGTTTAATAATGATTCAGCAACATCATATTATTCCGCGACATATGGGTGGGTCTGATGAACCATCTAATTTAATGGAATTGTCGGTTGAAGCACATGCAGGGGCCCATAAATACTTTGTTGACGGTTGGGTTTTGGGTCGAGTAACAAAGACATTGGGACGACCGGCGAATGAAACGTCAAAAGTTGCTCTTTGGCGTCATAGTAAGAAATTGCAGCAACAGGAGTGGTACAATTTTGCCATTTAATGTGCAGGACTTTAGAAATAAATTGGTCGCAGGCGGAGCACGCCCAACACAATTTGAAATGCAAATCGTGTGGCCCGACGCTGTGCGTGGAAGTGCGGGCATCGCTGGTGCAGAGCGGGATTTCCGCTTCCTGTGCCAGGTTTCTGAAATTCCCGCGTCGACCATTGCCAACATTCCCGTTCCCTACTTCGGACGGAAGATCAATTACGCAGGGGACCGCACCTTCGCGCCTCTGAACGTTACGGTGATGAACGACGAAGATTTCAAGATTCGCAAAGCTATGGAAACCTGGATGAAGGCGATCCAAGACCACAGCACGACGCTCTCACAGTTCGCGGGTGGCAATGCGTCGGGGTCCTACGCCACGGACGGCGTGGTCACGCAGTTTGGTCGTAACCACAACGGTCAAGTGCTCGCCTCGTATAAGTTCGTTGGGATGTTTCCCGTCGAACTAAGTAACATTGCGCTCGATTGGAACGACACTGACAAGATCGAAACGTTCACGGTCCAATTCCAATACCAGTGGTGGGAAGTGGTCACGGGCGTCCAGATTGGCGTCGGAATCGGCACCAACATCTAACATTATTCAGAGGACGCCGTTTACATCAGAATCGCTGGAATCGTAGTCCAGCACGGCGTCTCTTTAAGGTGAACCCATGCAGCATACACACCACCTCGTTCTACACCCGGCGGGGGTGTAATTTTGGCAAATCTGTTCGGATGGGAATTTTCTCTTTCTCATACCTCCACAAAGAACGCGGCTGAAGTTGCCAAAACTCGCCAACCCACTGGCGATACCCTCAGTTTCGTTCCACCCGAAAATCAAGACGGCGCGCTTAACATCCAGTATGGGGCCGGCGGCGGGTATTTCGGGTATTATCTTGACCTCGACGGCACAATAGTCGATGACTTCCAGCTTATCAATCGCTATCGGGAAATGCAGGTCGTCGCGGAAGTTGATGAAGCCATCGACCAAATCATCAATGAAATGGTTGTGCAAGATGCGGGACGGCTCCCCGTCTCCATCAACCTTGACAACTGCATCGACCTCGACGAAAAGGTCCAAGCACAAATTCTCGCGGAATTCAATGGCGTCATGAAGCTCATGAAATTCCACAAGGATGCGTATAGCACGATTCGTCAGTGGTACACCGATGGGCGTCTGTTCTACCATATCTTGGTCAGTGAAGATCATCCTGAAGAAGGCATCAAAGAACTGCGGGTCATCGATCCGCGTTGCATTCGGAAAGTTCGCGAACTCGAACGCAAGCGGCATCAAGAAACCCAGTTCGATATCGTGGAAACGGTGCGTGAATATTTTGTCTACAATCCTATGGGTTTCGTTGCTCCTACTAATATATCTGGCTCCACTGTTCCGACGGCCGCGCTCCTAAACTACAACGGCGTCAAGGTCACGACGGATTCCGTCGCCTTCTGCCCCTCTGGCATTTACGATAGCAACAAGCGCACGGTGCTCTCGTGGTTGCACAAAGCGATCAAGCCGCTGAACATGATGCGCATGATGGAAGATTCGTGCGTGATTTTCCGTGTCGTCCGCGCACCAGAACGTCGGGTGTTCTACATCGACGTGGGTAACCTCCCGAAGGGCAAAGCGGAGCAATATCTTTACGACATCATGCAACGGTTCCGCAACAAGCTCACGTATGACACCGCGACCGGTGAAGTGCGCGACGACCGCAAGTTTCAAAGCATTCTTGAGGACTTCTGGCTACCTCGGCGAGAAGGTGGTAAAGGTACGGAAATCACCACCCTTCCCGCAGGACAGAACCTCTCGGAAATGGAAGACGTAGACTACTTCCGCCGTAAGCTCTATCGGGCGTTGGGGCTCCCACCCGCACGCATCGATCCAGGCCAAGGGTTCAATCTCGGCCGCGCGTCAGAAATTTCTCGCGACGAACTGCGCTTTTCCAAGTTCATTCATCGGATGCAAGCGCAGTTCAATGGTATGTTTGACCAGTTGCTTGAAAAGCAGCTACGTCTCAAGCAAATCCTCACCGAGAAAGAATGGCATGAGCTAGCCTACAACATTCGGTATGACTGGCAACAGGATAGCTACTTTGAAGAACTCAAGGCGCAGGAGATTTGGACTTCGCGCATGAATCTGCTCACGCAAATGGAACCATTCAGAAACGTCTACTTCTCACAGAACTACTTGTGGAAGGAGATCCTCAAGTTCACTGAGGATGAAATCGGCACCATCAAGGAAGATTTTGATGAGCCCGTGAGCTTGGGTCCCGACGGTAGTCCAATGGCGCCTGGTGGTAAACCTGGCGACGAAGGAGACGACGAAGGTGGATCTCCTTTTGGTAAACAAAAGACCGGCGGATTTGACCAAGAGGCCGACGAGGTCTTGAAGTCTACCAAAGAACCCGAAGAAGGGGAAGAAGTTGCTCCAAAGAAAAAGAACCCCTTTGCGAAAAAGAAGAAATAACCACTATTCCTAAATACTGGTTGTAAAGGACTACTATGCCACTAGCAGCAAACACATTCTCCAACGTCGTGCTTTCGGACACGCACCACAAAACGGTGGTGAAGTTGTTCTTTTTCCTCAACTCAGGAACGACAGAACAGGGCGATGTGCTCGCGGTCAATGCGTCCGCGCTGGTCGGTGTGACGATGGACCTCGCGTTGCCTGGCGGTGGACTCGGACAACAGGGCTTCTTGCCTGGTGAAGTCGTGACTGCTAACGGTGGCACGAATGCTATCGGGAACGTCGTGGCATACAACCCAGGGCTGAACTCGCTGCGTGTCGTGCTCGCCAATGCTGCTATCGTATTCGCCGCAGCGGACCCTCTCGTGGGGTCTCGTTCGGGTGCGCGTGTCGGGGTGATCTCCGCCGCACGTCCATGGTACAAGCTCAGCATCGAAAGTATTTGGTACGACATTCCTACGCAGAACAACCAGACAGTCGGTATTGGATTTGCCGCGGCCGCCGGCGGTGGGGCAGCACTGGATAGCATTCTACTCCACGGGCAAGGCTACTTCGGCAAGAACAGTGGTCTTTCCATGACCATTCCGAACCCCAAAGCGAATAGCGGCGACCCCAACATTTACGTCTCCACCTACAACTTCGATGCACTCAATTCATACACCGTCATTCTTGAGTTGAAGAAGTCGGATGGCTACGGACGACCCGTAGAAGGATAAGGATAGTCACATGGCACAAAACGCATTCAGCAAGCTCCTCGGCGCCATCAAGTCGCGCGATTGGTCCACGGCGAACGAACAGTTCTCGGGCATCATGCAACAGAAGGTCGCCGATCGACTCCAGACCGAACGTCAGATAATTGGTGCAGGACTGGTCAAGGAAGATCAGGTCGATTCGAAGGACGCCGACAAGGACGAAGATGATGAGGACGGAGAAGCGGGCAAGGTCGTCAAGGAAAAGTCGGGCGGGTCCACTATCGACTACGGGTTCACGAAAGAGGGCAAGGTCGTCAAGGAAAAGTCGGGCGGGTCCACTATCGACTACGGGTTCACGAAATAACATGTTTGCTAACGTCTTTGATGCGTTGCTCAATGAAGGTCCGCACGAAGGTTGGACCGCATTTGAAGTGCAACGAGTATACGATGACGTAATAGAGCGGTGGCCGCATCTCTCACCAAATGAATGGGTGCGAGAAACCGAAACCCTACTGAACATTCGCAATTTGGTTGTGAACAACAACGGGCAAGTTGCCGCCTATCGGAGCTAGTAACATGAATTTTGCACAAGCAGCAGCACAAGTACGAAAACAACAAGATGCCCGACTTTTGCAAGAAGCTCCTGAGAGCACGCTCACTCAGGTCATGTCACTGTCAAACGCCTTGCATCCCGAAGATAAATTGGAAGCGGCGATGCACATGCTTCGCGCCGTTGTGCGCCACACCAGTTCGGATGTCGGGGCTCGCACGAAGATCGAAGCGATAGTCAAGACGCTTGACCGCATTGCGCAAAACGGACTCTAAATGCCTATGAAATTCCTCAAAGAAGTCTACGACGCCATCGAGCCGCAAGTGCTCCTTGAAGCCACCAGTGGTGAGAAGCAGTATACCATTGAAGGCATCTTCCTTCAAGCGGAAGTACGCAACCGCAATGGACGCCTCTATCCATCCGCCACCATGGCACGCGAAGTCGAACGCTACAACAAAGAATTGGTCTCACAAAATCGTGCGCTCGGAGAACTCGGACATCCCGATGATCCGCACATTCACCTGGAGCGCGTCTCGCATTTGATTACCAGTCTCAAGTCTACCGATGGGAAAAACTGGATTGGAACCGCCAAGATCATGGATACGCCTAATGGTAGAATTGTCAAGGCGATGATTGATGAGAAAGTCAAGTTCGGGGTCTCCTCACGAGGCGTCGGATCGTTGCGTCCATCCGCTGATGGGAATGTGGTTGGTGAGGACTTCTTTCTGGCAACCGCAGGAGATATCGTGGCCGACCCAAGTGCTCCCGATGCGTTCGTGCGCGGCATGAATGAGCAGAAGGAATGGGTTTGGAACAATGGCATATTGATGGAATCCACAGTCAATTCCATTCGCGAGCAGCTTCGTCACGCTCCGCGAAAGAAGGTGGGCCTCAAGAAAATCGCTGAAGAAGTCGCATTCAAGCAGTTTCTTGACGCAATCTCCGTAGAGACGCAGGGACGAAAGAACCGGTAACGCTAAATAAAAGCCAGTGAATGGCACACTTTTCTCCAATTGGAGTTTCAAATGGCATCAGACCTCGTAAACAGTACCGCTAAGTCGCAGCTATCGCACCGCAACCAGGAACCCACGCACCTCAAGGGTGGGGAATGGGAAGTCCTTGGTGGGCGCTCTGTTGACACTCCCGCCAACGACCCGGCCACAACTCCTAAGGCTGGTGGCCCAAAGTCAGCGGATACCAGTGTCCCACGCTCTGTTGCAGCAGAGAAGTCGCATCTCCCAAGTGCCGATTCCATCGAAGATAAGTTGGAACTCGCGTTCGGTGAAGAAGCAGACCACACGGACGTGGACGACCTGGACAAGGAACTCGATGACCTTGACGACCTGAAGGAAATTGAAATTGAAGTCGGAAAGAAAGATGACGACGACGACGACAAGAGCGACAAACCGAAGGTCGATGAAGCCACCGAGGACGACGACCCAGATGGCGGCAAGGGCTACAACTTCGACAAGAAGGACGTTGACGAGGACGATGACTCCGAGGACGACGACGATAAGAAGGACCTGAAAGAGGACGACGACAATCCTTTCGCGAAGAAGAAGGACGACGACGACGACGATCAGGACGACGAGAAGAAGGACAAGAAGGACAAGACGAAGATCACCGTGTCCGAGGACGACGAGGAAGATGACGACAAGAAGAAGGTCGAAGAATCATTCCGCGTAGTCATTTCAACACCAGCAGCGAACCTCTTTGAATCTGCTGGACTTGCCCCAAAGACACAGAAGAAAGTCGCCGTTATTTTCGAGCAGGCAATCCGTAGCAATACGAAGCAAATTGCCAAGCAACTCCACGAACACTACGCCAAGAAGTACCGTCGGCAGATTAACGAGCGCGACGGCGCCGTGCAGAAGCAAGTAGACGCCTACCTCAGCTTCGTTGTCGAAGAATGGATGAAGCACAACAAGGTGGCCGTTCGTACCTCGCTTCGTGCGCAGTTGGCCGAAGAATTCATGTCGGGCCTCCAGAATTTGTTCAAGGAGCACTATATCGATGTGCCCGAGAGCAAGATCGATGTGGTCAAGCAGCTTTCACGTCAAGTCGCCTCGTTGAAGGAAAACGTCAACGGACTGACTGCCGACCGCATCAAGTTGCGCCGGCTCGCAGAATCCGCGAACAAAGCTCGTATCGTGGCAGAGTTTGCCACAGGAATGAGTTCGAACGAAACCTCACGTCTCGGAAAACTTGCCGAAGATGTGAAGTATGAGAATGCCAAGGACTTCCGTGGCAAGCTCGCGTTGCTCAAGGAGAACTACTTCGGAAAGAAGGACGGCGCGTCCTCCTTGAAGCATCTCCCTGAAGAAACCCTTGTTGGTGAAGCAAAACCAGCAACCACCACGGACCCGAATGATATCGGCTCGATTGTTGCGGCGTCCATTGCACAGCAAGCGA
>Ga0315273_10002815_pt1 | contig 20734 bp, 23 predicted proteins | sample YL17G02_0_MG_FD_205753 | JGI IMG/M metagenome (GOLD analysis project Ga0315273, IMG submission 205753) | Sediment microbial communities from Yellowstone Lake, YNP, Wyoming, USA - YL17G02_0 | ecosystem: Environmental > Aquatic > Freshwater > Lake > Sediment | place: USA: Wyoming | collected... | reverse complement strand
AGACTTGAATCAATCCCGCAATGTTGTGGCCTGTTTGTTATGTAATGCTTATTAATCGCGTGTGTATGCTCTGGTTTAAGGTAAGTTTACAATCGGTGGTGCCACACCTAGGGGGTTTCTGTGGCACTTTCGGGGTCTTTTACCGGAAACGGGAAAAACAGAAAAGCCCCAAAACCGCGATTTTCGCAGTAAAAAGGGCTTTTTTATGGTACGGCCAAGAGGACTTGAACCTCTAACCTTCTGATCCGTAGTCAGAAGCTCAATCCAGTTGAGCTATGGCCGCATTAAATGTCAATTTTCAGGCTGGAAAAATACATGAGCCGTTGAAATGAAGTCAACCAGCCGGTGTTATTAGAAAAAAAGCCAGTACCAGAGAAGTTTTACGGTTTCTGACGAAACCCAGCTGCGGAGAGATTTTTTTGTCCACCAGAGGCGCAGATCATCCGGAGTCCAGCCGTACCGTTCGAGCGGCACCGGCAGGTAAGAGAAATTAAAGGCGGTGTCGTGGACCGCGTCTTTAGCCATGAACTTGATGCGGCGCATGTGGCAGGGGCTCGATACGAGCCCCACCCGCACCTGCGACGGGCGCCCCGGCGTACCCTGCTTTGCGGCGGTATCATGCGCCGCCGCGCGCACAAGCGCGTCCATGTTGTCCCGGAGCCATCCGGCCAGCGCCTTGACCTCCGACAGGGTGTAACGGCAGGTGTCCAGCACCGTTACCCTTGACATATCAAAACCTTCCCTCGAAAGGACGCGCGCATACTGGCGGAAATTGTCGCTCATCACCCATTGCGCGCCCGGAAAGCGTTCCGTGAGTTCGCGGGAATAGGAGAAGCGGGCGTTTTCGCCTCCGAACATGAAGAGCACATCGAGATGGGAAGGGACGGGGTCATTCACGGCAAGCCATCTGCCTATTATGGTGAAACAGCAAACGGCTGCCGCGCCTGCGAAAAGAGCGACGCCGGCAATAACCGAAAAATAAACGAGCCTTGTTTTTTTGTTCATGGTTTGCCGCTTATAGTTTTCCGAGAAGCTTATAAGCGATTATACCATACATTTCGTGCAGCGCACAGGTGGAATTATCGAGGGCGGCCGCGTTCGGAAACATCGAGACCGGGTTAAGCCGGAACGGCGCGTCGGCGCGGTAGTCGGTCGGCGCCGCATAGACCGTACAGCCGGCCTTTTTGAAAAGGGCCGCCGAACGGGGCATATGCATGGCGCTCGTCACGAGGATGACGGATGGAGGGAGATTCAGGCTGTCGAGCATATTTTTTGTAAAGACGGCGTTTTCGTACGTGTTGCGTGACTTCTGCTCGAGCAGTATGACGGAAGGATCAACGGCCAGAGGTCCGATCAGGAGGCGGCGGTTCACCTGGGCCAGTGACCCGCCGATCTCCCGCATGAACGGAACGTTCCCGCCGGTGATGATAAGCCGGGGCGCGGCTCCCTGCCTGATAAGGCGCGCGGCATAGAGAATGCGGTCGCCGGCCTGATTGACTTCGTCGTACATCCGGGGCGGCAGGCCCGGCACTTCGCCGCCGCAGAGCAGCACGACCGCCGACGCTGCCGGAAAGGAAGCGGACGGATTGTAAAATTTTTCGAGCGACCGCACGAGCATAGGCGAGAGCGGATCGGATGAAAAAAGGTAGAGCTCGACGGCGGCGAAGAGTATCAGTGCGCGGCCCGGTGCGTGCCGCCGTCGGAAAAGCAGCACCATGCCTGCGGCGGTGAGGAGGAGCGCGAGACCGAGCGGGTAGCACGGAAGCGCCAGAAGCTTGGAAAGGTACGCCATCATAACGCCATGCAATCTTTTTTGTCAATAGGAAGCACCGTTGAAGCGTCAACGGTCGCCATGGCGCGGCCGAGCGCTTCAACGGAGAGCAGCAGCCGGTTCTGGTTTTTCACGCTTACAATCATGCCCCGTATCCCCCTGAGCGGCCCATTCTTTATGACAACCTCATCGCCGCTCTGGTAGGGAATAAGGCAGGGTTCGAGCGGCGTGCCTTTTTCCAGAAGATCATACACCTGGCCCAGTTCGCCGATGAATTTTTTCTGATTTTTTATTTCAATGACATGGGCAATCCGGCCCGTGGCGTACAGCGCGCGCGCCGTCTCTTTTGTGCCGGCAAAGCTCAGGTAGCCGGGAAAAAGGGGCAGGATTGACTTGCGCGGCTTGTTGTTGTCTTTGCGCCGCGTCACGCGGGTGAACAGGGGAAGATAATATTCCACTCCCAGCCGCAGGCAGTCGTCGGCCTCCGCCTTTTCCTGCCGGGGTTTGACATGCGCGACAAACCACGGCGCTTCCGCCGCGCCGATGGGCCTCTGGGGGAACCGCGCGGGCGGGTTGTCGCTTATCCTCCGCATGGGTCGCCTCAGGCCCGTTCAGGCCCGCTTGTAACGAGGGGTGCGCCGAACTCGCGGCGATAGTCGGCTATTTTTTTCATGAGAGGGTCGGTGAGCACTACTTTTCCGTCGATCGGACGGTTGTGCAGGAACGAGGTCACCTCGTCAATAGTCACGATGGCTAAGGCAGAGATTTTAAACTCCTCGGCGAGCTCGTCGAGGGCGTTTGTCCCGCCGGTTCCCCGTTCCATACGATTGACCGATACCACGAGCCCGCACACGCCGGCCGCGGCGGTTCTGGTGAGCAGCATCATTGATTCACGCACCGATATGCCGGAAGTCACCACGTCTTCGACGATGACGACGCGGTCGCCTTTGTGCGGACAATGGCCGATAAACATGCCGCCTTCGCCGTGGTCCTTCGCCTCTTTACGGTTGAAACAATAGGCCACGTCGTGGCCGTATCCGGACGCGAGCGCCGCGGCCGTTGTCACGACCAGCGGGATGCCCTTATACGCCGGGCCGTAGAGAACGTCGAAGTCCCGGCTGAACCGTGCGTTGATGGCGGCTGCGTAAAATCCGCCGAGCCGCTGTATCTGTCCGCCGGTCCGGTAATTGCCCGTATTAATGAAGAACGGGGTTTTCCGGCCGCTTTTGGTCGTGAAGTCTCCAAATGTCAAGACCTCGCACCGCACCATGAATTCTATGAAATCTTTTTTATATTGTTCCATTTTTAGATTTCTATTTTGAGTCCGTCATAGGAAAAATCCATCCAGCTTTCCAGTCCCTTTCCATCAATTTTATAATGTATATCATGGCACATATGGATAAAATAGCATTGCTTCGGCTTTATACGGCGTGCAAGCTCCATGCTCTGCGGCAGAATCAGATGTGATAGGTGCTCGCGTTCGCTTCGCAGGCAGTTCAGGACAAGCACCTCTGCGCCCGCACATTTCTTCAGTTCTTCCTCATTGATCGATTTCATGTCCGGGATGTACACCAGCGGGTCGAGGCGGTAGCCGAAGCAGCCTTTAATCGGGCCATGTTCGACCGCCAGCGGAACGACTGTTTTACCGACAAGCCCGAAAGGCGCGCTGATCGTTTTGGTTTCGATGTTCGGGATGCCGCCGCCCACAAAGGTGCCCGGGTCAAACATATACCCGAACGTCTGGCGGATCGCTTGCATGGATTCCGGCGAACCGAACACCGGAAGAGGCGTTTCTTTCTCTTTTGTGTACGAGCGGAGGTCGGGCAGGCCGCCTAGGTGGTCGGCGTGGCAGTGGGTGATGAGCGCGGCGTCGATGCGCTTGATTCTCTCGCGCAGCGCCTGCTGCCTGAAGTCAAGCGACACGTCAATGAGGATATTAGTGCCGTCCCATTCCACAAAAACAGAAGAGCGGGTGCGGGCGTGCCGCGGGTCCTGCGCGGAAAGCCGGCATACGTCCTTTTTGCACCGGGCGTGCTCATCGATCATGCAGTCGAGCGGCGGAACGCCGTGCGAAGTGCCGGTGCCGAGGAAGGTGAGCTTCATAGGGTTTTCTAATATACATAATACAGCGGGAAAAACACCGGAAGAGCAGGCTGACTTACCCTACGGTGCAATATATTTTCAGATTAAGGATATTTTACCCCTACGAAGAATAGTCTAACCGTTATGGCGCACAGCAAAAAAACCGGTTCCTGGAAACGGTTCGCGTTTGCGCTTTTAGGCCGGACAAACGGCCGGAAACTGCTGGCCCGGATAGTCCGGAAGCAGACGGCGCACCTGCCGTTGTTTTCGTTTCCGCTTGACGCGGTCTCGGTGAAACGGGTGCTCCTGATCCTGCCTCCTGAACCGCTCTCGGTTCTGCACCAGCTTAAAAACATCGTTGCCCTGAAATTGTTTTTCCGGAACGCGGAAACAACGCTTCTTGCCGAGGCCTCATGCACAGAGTTCGCGGGCATGGTCGAAGGGGTTTCCTTAATTGAGTACCGGCGTGAAGAAAAACGACTGTTTTCCGCATCTTTCAGTGTGTTTAACCGTTCGCTCAAGGGTACGGCAGAGGTTTGCTGCCTTCTGACGGACCGCGAAGACCTGCCGCTCCTCTACCTCGCGGGCAGGACCGCCGCGCCGGTGCGCGTCGGTTACGCGGGCGCCGGCCTGTTCCCTTTTATCAATCTTCACGTCAACCCGTCGCTGGAACGGGTGTATCGTACCGACAGGAACCTCGCCATGGCCGAAACGCTCGGCGCCGGTCCGGCCCCGGCAGACATCTGGGCCGTGGCCGGGCGGACCCTGGCGGAAGTGGAACATTTTTTCAGGGAGCACCGCATCGGCGCCGCAACCCGCCCGGTGGGCGTTGACGCGTTTTATTTCTACCGCGCCTTCGGCGCCCGGCCGGCCGAGGACATCATCAGGGCGTTATTACCCGTCGTTCATAATGAGATTTATCTCTACGCCGACGAAACCCCGGACGCGCCGGAAATGGAGTGGCTCTCGCGGTTCAAATTACCGATAATGCACCGTCTCTCCATAACCCAGCTCGGCGCGCTTCTCGGCTGTTCGGGGCCGATGGTCACCGGCAATACGGCGCTGTTCGGCCTTGCGGCGCTCCTTGGCACAAAAGCCGTTGGTGTTTTTACGAGGAATGAGATAGAAGTTTTCTGCCCGAAAACGCCGGCCGTCCGCGGGATTGTCAGAAAGAAAGCGATTGACGCGGAAGCCGTAAAACGGATAGTCGAAGCGGTCATTGAAATGGCAGGCGTGACCGCGAAGCAAAGCTGAGCAGCCAGAGTCGCGGTCGCCCCCCCCCCTTTGCCGAGTGGCTCCGCCCCTAAAACCCCTCAACAGGAAATTCATATATATTATTGCCACCTATTATGGACCCTACGCTTCTTCTTCCCACCGCCTCGCTTGACGAGGCTGCGGCGGCGTTTGTAAAAAAAACGCAGGAGCTTAATCCGAAAGCCGCCGGCGACCTGCTTGAAAAGGCGTTCCGTTTTTCATGGGACGCCCATAAGGATCAGGTGCGCAAGTCCGGGGAACCGTATCTCGCCCATCCGGTGGCCGTGGCGCTCATTCTCGCCGAACAGAAGTTCGATACCGCTACCATCGCGGCGGGGCTTCTTCATGATGTGCTTGAGGACACGGCCGTGTCCCGCGAGGCGCTTACTGAGCGGTTCGGAGAAGAGATCACCCTCCTCGTTGACGGCGTCACCAAGATCCGGACTTTTCAGACGGCATCAACGCGGGAACGCCAGGCCGAGACCTACCGCAAGATGCTTTTTTCCATGGCAAAAGACCTGCGGGTAATCATCATTAAATTCGCCGATCGGCTGCATAACCTGCGCACGCTCAAATATCTCGAACCCGAACGCATCGAGGAAATCGCCCGGGAGACGCTTGACATTTACGCGCCGCTCGCCCATCGGCTCGGCATGGCGAAGATCAGGGGGGAGCTCGAGGACCTGGCGTTCAAGCACCTCTATGCAGAGGAGTATAATGAGGTGGTTGGGAAGGTGGTCGCCTCCCGCAACGAACGCGAAGCGGTCATCGACAGCTTCGCCATCCCTCTCCGTCGGCGTTTCGAGGAGGAGAAAATCGAGGCCACGATCGTGGGGAGGCCCAAGAATTTCTACGGCATTTACCGGAAAATGAAGCAGCGTAACAAATCGTTCGAGGAGATTTTCGACCTCCTGGCCATAAGGGTCATCGTCAACTCGGTGCGCGATTGTTATCAAGCGCTCGGCATCATCCATTCGCTCTGGACACCCCTCCAGGACCGCTTCAAAGATTACATCAGCACGCCTAAAACCAACGGGTATCAGTCGCTGCACACCACGGTTTTCGGCGAAAAGGGCACCAATGTGGAGATGCAGATCAGGACCTGGGAGATGCACCATACGGCCGAGGACGGCATCGCGGCGCACTGGCTTTACAAAAGCGGAGAATCGAAGATGAGTCATGATGATTACGCGATCACCTGGCTGAAAAACGTGATCGAGTGGCAGCAGGACCTTACCGATTCCTCGGAATTTTTCGAGTTTTTCAAAATCGACCTGTTTGACGCCGAGATTTTCGTCTTCACGCCCAAGGGCGACCTTTTCTCGCTCCGCAAGGGCGCCACGGTGCTCGATTTCGCTTTCGCGGTGCACACCGACCTGGGGCTGCACTGCATCGGTGCCAGGATCGACGGCATGATAGAACCGATTGACAAGGAACTGAGCAGCGGCGCGACTATTGAAATCCTGCATTCCTCTTCGAAAACGCCGTCGAACGACTGGCTGCGGAAAGTGAACACCTCCAAGGCGAAGAGCACAATCCGGCACTGGCTCAAAACGATCGGACGCCAAGGGAGCGTTGATCTCGGCAGGGAAATAGTTCAGGATGTCTACAAGAGGTCGCGCATGACAACCCCGTTTTCCGACACCGTGGCCGGGCTTTTGCAGCATATCGGCGTGGGGAGCCTTGACCGTCTGTATGAAAAGGTGGGGAGCGGCGAGATCCCGTCAGCGCGGATCACGGCCTATTTTCAGGCAAAGCGCATCCGCCGGGTCACTCCGTCAAGCGTCGTGTCGCGGCTGGTCGGTTCTCTTACCCGGCGGGCGCCGGGCGTTCTGGTAAGCGGTACCGACAACCTGATGGTCAGGTACGGCCGCTGCTGTAATCCGATTCCCGGAGACCCGATCGTCGGGTTCGTCACCCGGGGGCGCGGCATTTCGGTGCACCGGGCCGACTGCGGGAACGCCTCCTTCTTTTCCTCCGATCCGGAGCGTGCGATCGAGGTCGCGTGGAAAGAAGGGGACAAGAAAAGATATGTTGTTTTCATAGAGCTTACCGCCGCAGACCGCCCCGGCCTCCTTCTTGAAGTGACGAAAATTTTTTCCGAATTCGGCGCAAACATCGCCGAAGCCGGGATAAAAACCGTGGCCCAGAAAGCGAAGGGAATGTTCAGGATTGAAATTTACAACCGCAACCAGCTCAAACAGATACTCCGCAGGCTCCAGAGGATCAAGGGAGTTGAAAACATATCCCGTGTAAAAGATTATATTTCGTATTCTGAAGACAATTCCCTTAAGGATTCTAAAGAATCATGATGATACTCTTGAGCGTCACCGGAATAGCGGCGACGGGGTTTGCCGTCGGCCTCTTGTGCGGAATAGCGGCAGCGCTCCTGTTGCGGAGGCGCACCGCCCTGCGGCGCGCGTCGGTGCAGTCCGTGACCCGGTTCATGTATTCCGGCAATCTGAAACAGACCAACCTTCTTGACGCGATCCAATTCCTCGAGATCGGCAGGCGCGAGGGGATCCTGCATATCTACGTCGGCCGGCGCAAAGGGTACATTACGTTCGCCGTCGGCCAGATCGTTGACGCGTTTTTCCGGAATGCGGTCGGCAAAGAAGCGGTGTTCCAGATGCTTGAGCTTGACTATGGCGATTTTTATTTTGAATCAAAGACCATAAGCCAGCCGAGGGTCATCACCGAATCGATGATGGACATAGCGCTTGAATGGGACGCGCGGCGGAACGGGAATTTTTTTGACGGCGGACAGGAAGGCGGGGCGGCCCCTTCCGAAGCCGCCCCCGGTGCAGCACCGGAAGACAGTGGGGCCGTTTTTGAAAGGACCGCTCCGGGCGGGGAAGACGCGGCGCCGCCGGCGGAGCCTCCAGCCTCTTCAGGAGAAGCAACGAACAGCGGGGGAGAAAAACATGAATGACAGACTTGAGATTTTTTCCGGAAACGCCAACATTCCGCTCGCCGAAGCAATCTGCAATCACGCGGGGGTAGAGCTTGGAAAATGCGAAATCATCAAGTTCTCGAACGAGAACATCAAGGTGAAGATCGCCGAGAGCGTGCGCGGTCAGGACGTGTTCATCATCCAGCCGTCGTGCGCACCGGTGAACGACGGGATCATGGAGCTCCTCATCATGATCGACGCCGCCAAGCACGCGAGCGCCGGCCGCATCACGGCGGTGCTCCCGTACTTTCCCTACGCCCGGTCGGACAAGAAGGACGAGCCGCGCATCTCCATTACCGCCCGCCTGATCGCCGACCTGCTCGAAACGGCGGGCGCGAACCGCGTCATGACCATGAACCTCCACTCGCCGCAGATCCAGGGGTTCTTCAGGATACCGGTCGATCATCTGCTTGCCGGACGCATCCTGTGCGACTATTTCGTGCATCAGGGCATTAAAAATACAGTCGTGGTCGCGCCGGACGCCGGCAGCGCCAAGCGTGCCGGAGCCTACGCCATCCATCTCGGCCTGCCGCTCGCTATTCTTGACAAACGCCGTTCCGACGACTCGGAGTCGCCCGAGATCCACCATGTGATCGGCGACGTGCGGGGCAAATGCGCGCTCATCTTCGACGACGAAATCGCCTCCGGCGCCTCCATTCTGGAAGTGATCAACGCGCTTGAGCGGCTCGGCGTCAAGGAGATAAAGGCGTGCTGCGTGCATGCCGTGCTGTCCGGCAAAGCGCCGGAACGGCTGCGCACGTCTTCGCTCACCAAACTCGTCGTCACCGATACCGTGTTTATTCCCGAGGCGAAAAAAATCCCCCTGATCGAGATCATCTCGGTGGCCGAACTTTTTGCAAAGGCGATAATGCACACGCATGAGGGCGAATCGATCAGCGGCCTCTACGACATATACTGATCAACCATTTTCTCATGATTTACATTCAAGCAGGTAGCAGCGAAGCCGGGTGCCGGCTCGACCGTATCGTGCGGAAGCGGCTTCCGCTCATGTCGCTTTCCGGCGTTTACGCGCTTATCCGGAAGGGCGGCGTCAGGGTGGCCGGCAAGGGAAAGGTCGGCCGGAATTACCGCCTTGGTGAGGGTGACCGGATTGAAATAGACGCGGACGCGTCCGAGCTTGCCGTTCCGGACCAGAATGAGCTCCAGAGTCTTGCCCGTCTCGTCAACACGGTTTTTTTCAAGCGTAATTTCCGTGTTCTTCATGAGGACCGCGACATCCTTGCCTGCAACAAACCGGCCGGGCTTGTGGTGCACCCCGGTACCGGACACTTGCGTCACGACACGCTCATCGACCTCGCGGCGGCATACCTTCTGGCAGGCAGGAAGATCCGGGGGTGTGATGAGATAGCGCCGGCGCACCGGCTCGACCGCGATACATCGGGTGTCATCCTTATCGCGAAGAACAAGCCGGCCCTCCGCCGCATCAACGAGGCCATCCGGACAGGAGCAATTGTCAAACAATACGCCGCGGTCTGCCACCATCGCCCGCCGGAGGACGATGGTGAAGTGGCCGTAAGGCTCGTCCGCGGCCGCGACGGACAGGGCGAAACCATAATGCGGGTGGAGGAGCGGGGCGCGGGCGGCATGTTTTCGCGGAGCGTGTACCGGCTGTGTGCCTATTATAACGACTTGTCGAAGGTTGAGGTGTTTCTGGACACCGGCAGGACCCACCAGATACGGATACATCTCGCGCACATCGGGGCCCCTGTCGTAGGCGACACGCGCTACGGGGACCCTGTGCTTGACAAAGCGCTCTTTTCACGGCTTCCCGGTGCAACGCGGAGGCTCTACCTTCACGCCCAGAAGCTTGAACTGCCGGGCATGGGCGGCGGTCATGCGCTCAAGTTAAGCGCGCCGCTTCCGGAAGAGTTCAACCGTATCATGGAGTACAGCGAACGCCGTCGTTGAAACATGAAGGTAAAGATATTATCATAATACATCGGCAGACGTCCTTAACAGAGAATTGACAAGCCTATGCCCGATCCAAAAATACCGCGGGAAACAGTCCGGGGTAATGTGTATATCCGCAACATGCTCACCAACATCGAGCGGACGTTCCTGCCCATCGGCTCCATCATAGGCAAATACCGCATCGTCGAAGAGATCGACCGCGGCGGCATGGCGGTGGTGTACAAGGCGATCCAGCTCGATCTTGACCGCGAGGTGGCGCTCAAGATCATGCCGTCCAATATTTCCATTAACCGCCGCTTCATGGAACGGTTCCTGAGTGAAGCGCGCGCCATAGCGCGGCTCAGCCACCCGGGCATCGTTTCCATTTACGAAGTCGCCATGGACAACAACATCTATTACCTGGCGATGGAATACATTCAGGGACAGAACCTTTTTTATTACCTGAACTTCAACAAGCCCAAACTCGTGGACGTGCTCGAGATCGTTTCGAGGCTCGCCGACGCGCTGTCATCCGCCCATCTGCAGAAAATCATCCACCGCGACCTCAAGCTGAACAACGTGATCATGAGGGACCGGCTTATGCCGGTACTCATCGATTTCGGCTTGGCCAAGGCGATGGAAGACGAAGGGGAAGACGGTATTACCCGCACCGGCGAGATCATGGGTTCCCCGGCGTATATGGCGCCGGAGCGGTTGCTCGGCGGCGTGGTTGACCACCGGAGCGACATCTGTTCGCTCGGTATCATGCTGTACGAAATGTTGACATTTAAGAACCCATACCTCGACCAGCGCAACCTTCACCAGACCGCCCTGAACGTCATGGAGGCCGGCCCGATCCTGCCGCGCAAGCTGGTACCGTGGCTGCCGGTCGAAATAGAGGCAATCACGCTCAAGGCCATGGCAAGGGACCCTGCCGCACGGTACCAGACCATGGAGGAGTTCAAGGACGACATCAACCGCTACCAGCGCAACGAGCCGATTATGGCGCGGCCGCCGTCGGTGTGGTCCCGCATACGCCGTTTTTTGAAACGGCGCTGGCCGGTCATCAGCATCATAGCCACGGTGGTCCTGTTTTCGGCGCTGTTCTCCGTCTCGCTCTATATTCAGAGCGGCAAGGAGAAATCGCACTGGCAGCTGCTCCAAAGCGAACAGTTTACGGGAAGACTTGACACGGGAGAATGGAGTATCTCGCCGCAGCGCGACACCGCATCCTGGCGGATGAGCAACGGGACGCTCATCGGCAGGTCGGAACAACGGTCGTTTCTCCGCCTCGCGCGCCATTTCAACCATGATATTATGATTGAGTTTGATATCGGCGCGTCGGAAAAGGACCTGTACAGCGCCGGATTTTTTCTCTTCGGCGACACCCCGGACAGCGCCTACTGTTTTTATACCGGGCGGGACGGCAGCGGCTCATGCGGCCTGACATTCCCGGGCAGCGATTTTCTGTTCCAGATGGTGGAACCGGCGAAAATCATGTTATCACCGGTAAATCATGTCGTCATTGAACGGATACAGAACGCCATTACTTTTCAGATCAACGGCGTCATGGTGGCAAAGGTCTGGGATTATCTGCAGCCGCTCGGCAGATCCCATGAGCAACTCGGATTTTTTGTCAAGGGCTGCGGGGCCTGGTTTGACAATCTGAATATTTACCGCCGCGCAGTGCCCCAGAAGCCGAGTCCCACGTTCATCGCCGACCGGTTCTGGGAACGGGGTGATTTTGAGGCGGCGCTTGAAGAGTACCGCTCGCTTCTGGTCGACCTGGGGGTCTCCGAGCGAGCGAAGGAGATTCAGCTCCGGATCGCGGACTGTCTGGTCAGGCTCGGCCGGTACGAGGAGGCGATGATTGCGCTCAGGGAGGCCGCGGACTTGCGCGGCAAAGAAGAGCCGTTAGAATCGAAGAGGTTGTTTATCGAGGGGATCATTCAAAGCGGTCTCGGCGCCGAGAACTCGGCCGACAGCGTGTTCTCGCTTCTGGCGCAGAATTTTCCCGTCAGTACGGCCAATCAGTCCGCCATGGCGTCCGCGATGGTCAGGATCGCTTCCGGCATTTCGGCGTCGCGGCTGGATGCCGCGGAGAGGGAAATCGGTATTTTAAGCGGACACTTTGCCCGGTACGGCGACCTGTGGGGCAGGCTCAGCGTTATGGTGATGGAAAGTTATGCCAGGGTGGCGCTCTTTGATTCGGCCGCGGCCGTGGCCCAACGCATCATCGCGCGGCAGGAGAAAAACAGTGAGGCCTATACATGTGTAAAGGCGGCGCTGGGCAGGATGTACCTTGACAAGGGAAGGAACAACATCGCCGGCGACTTGTTCAATCAGTGCATCACGGCGCACCTTTCTTCGGAGTCCGTATGGGAGTCATGGATGGGTCTCGCGGTCATTTATGAGCATGACTTCCAGTACCGGGAAGCGGGGACGATTTATCAGAAAATCTACCGTGAATGCCCGGCGGCGTTCCGCGCCCACTGGATGGCGGCCATAAAGCTCGGCGAGTTCGCATCGCGGGATTCGGCCCAGCACTATGCCCGTTATTTCGAGGCGGTCGTTGTGGGCGAACATCCGTTCCCGCTCCCGCGGCTTATAGCGAAGTTTTACCTCGGCGAGGTGAATGAAAGTCAGTTCAAGGCCGCGTGGAACCTTTATTGCCCGGATGATTTCATGTATCTATACTATTGCGCCCGGAAAGCGATGTTTGAACACGAAGAGGTGATGGCCCGCATCTACCTGCAGGACTGCATCGAGAACCTTCCGTCGGAGTCGTGGAACTTTATCCTGGCAAACAGGGCGATGAATAACCTGAAGAAGTGGTAAAAGCGATTTCAATAATGCTTCAGCCTCCGGAAGTTATTTTTAAGCGTTGATTTTATTTCACCGTGGTCACACAGACGGGGACAGCGTTCTATGCTCGGTAAAAAAGACGACACTTTTTTTGATGAAAAGACCGCTGATGACGACGCGTCGGAAAATCTGCGGAAAATGATTGATGCCAAGGGCTCTTCAATCAAAACCAGCCTTGCGGTAGGCGCCAAAGTCACGGGCACGGTCACCACGATAGGGTCGAAGTATCTTTTTGTCGATATCGGCGCCAGGAACGAAGCCGTCATTGCGGTCGCGGAGCTTAAGGACAAGCAGGGGGCGCTCGCCGCTAAGGTGGGCGACAAGCTCACCGCCTATATTGTTTCCGATACGGCGGGCGAAACGGTCCTTTCAAAGAGCTTTTCCGGCAAGGGCAGGACCGCTGCCGTACAGGAGCTCATGGATGCCATGAACAACCGGGTACCGGTCCAAGGCAAGGTCACGGGCATCAACAAGGGCGGTCTGAACGTCAAGGTGCTCGGGAACCGCGCGTTCTGCTCGAAATCCCAGATCGACATCAAGTTTACCGACAACGTTAATTCGTATCTTGGCAAGACGCTGGATTTTGTCATCACCCGGATCACCGAGGGCGGCAGGAACGTGGTAGTAAGTCGCATTCCGCTCCTTGAGGGTGATCTTGAGAAAAAGATCGACGCGCTAGCCAAGACCGGGGAGGTAAAACTTGTCCTCAAGGGCACTATCAGCCGGATCGCGGAGTTCGGGCTTTTTGTGGACCTTGGTGATTGCGATGGGCTCGTGCATATATCCGAAGTTTCCTGGGAGCGCGCGGAAAATCTGGCGCAGTCGTTTACCGTCGGCCAGAACGTGGAATGTATTGTGCTCTCGGTCGAAAAGAAATCGCCGCTGCGGAACTCGAAAATATCGCTCTCCATAAAGCAGACACTGGACGACCCGTGGAAAAGCGTTGCGTCGAAATTCGCTCCAGGCCAGTCCGCTGCCGGTACCGTGACGCGCCTTGCGCCGTTCGGCGCCTTTGTCGAATTGGCGCCCGGCATCGAGGGCCTTGTGCACGTGTCGGAAATGTCGTGGGTGAAAAGGGTGAACCACCCGTCAGACGTGGTGGCGGCCGGCCAGCCGGTGCAGGTCACCATTCTTGCCGTTGACGAGAAGAAAAGAACGGTTTCGCTGAGTCTCAAGGACATGGCGAGCGATCCCTGGCGCGAAGTTGAAACCCGTTTCCCGGCAGGCTCGGACACCGCAGGCACGGCGGTACGCAAGGCCAAGTTCGGCTACTTCATTGACCTTGCCGAAGGAGTCACCGGGCTTCTTCCGATTCCCAATATCGCACCCGATAAAAAAGCCTCCATTACCGAAGGCGCAACTATTACGGTGCACATCGAATCGATCGACGTTAAGCAGCGCCGCATATCGCTTTCGTATGGAAAGCAGGAGCCGCGGCAGGAGACGGCGGAAGTAAAAGAATATCTGACCAGACAGCGGGCACCCGCTCCGCAACAGGCGCCAAAGTCCACCGACTTCGGGTCTGCGCTTTTAGAGGCGCTGAAGAAGAAAAACTCGTAACACAAAGGCACAATCATGAATATCCTTGTCGTCGGAGGCGCAGGGTACATCGGCAGCCATGTGGTGCGGACGTTTCTTGACAAAAAACATAACGTTACCGTGTTCGACAACCTGTCGAGCGGCTGCCGGGAGAACCTCTTTCCGGAAGCCGCATTCATCGAAGGCGACATTTGCAACGAACGCGAGATCGACGGCGCGATGAAGAGGGGCTTTGACGGTTTTATCCACCTTGCCGCCTTCAAGGCCGCCGGCGAATCCATGATTGACCCCGGGAAATTTGCCGTGAACAATATCAGCGGCGCCATCACCTTGATTAATGCCGCTGTGGCCCATAAAATACCGTACTGCGTTTTTTCGTCCTCCGCCGGGGTATACGGAGAGCCGAAATATCTTCCCATTGATGAAAAACATCAGTGCAATCCTGAAAACTTCTACGGATTCACCAAGCTTGAGATCGAGCGGCTGCTCGAATGGTACGACCGGTTGAAAAATCTGCGCTTTGCCGCGCTCCGATATTTCAACGCCGCCGGATATGACCCTGCGGGGCGTATCACCGGCATCGAACGTAACCCGGCGAATCTTCTTCCCATTGTCATGGAGGTTGCGGTCGGCATGCGGAAGAAGCTCGAGATTTTCGGTAACGACTGGGCAACGCCGGACGGCACCTGCATACGCGATTACGTCCACGTGAGCGACCTTGCCGACGCGCATGTTCTTGCGTTCGAGCGCCTTGTCAAAAACCGCAGGAGTTTTATTGTCAACCTCGGCAGCGAGAACGGCATCAGCGTGAAAACCATGGTGGAAAAAGCGCGGCAAATCACCGGCAGACCGATCCCGTCGGTTCTCGCTCCCCGCAGGAAAGGCGATCCGGAAAAACTCGTGGCTTCCTCGAAAAAGGCGTATGAGGTGCTCGGCTGGAAAGCGCGTCTGAGCGATGCGGAAACGCTATTGTCAAGTACGTGGAATGTGTATAAAAATATCAAGAGGTAAGGTTGAACCAGGATTTTTTGTCCTCGATACGGCGTTTCCTGTTACTTCCTTTTTTCGCTTGTTTTTTCCGGCCCCAAAAGGCCCCGCGGCCCTTCTTCGGTCCCGCATGCTCCGTTTTTCCTGAGTGGTAAGCCAGAGATACCATCAATGGGTAGCTGCAAGACGGGAAGAAGAATAATACCCGTCCTCGTGCAGTTTTTTTACCACCAGAGAACGCATAAGCGTGGAAACGTTCTCTATCCCCTGGTCCTGGGCATAACGGGAAACCAGAGCATAGAGATCGGGTTTCATTTTTACCGAGACCAGCTTTGGCTTCTGCTTTGCTATCTCCTTCTGCGCGGCAAGGTACACATCAATAACGTCCGGGGCTTCGGCCAGGATCTCTTTTTCTGAGTCGCCCGCGATATAGCATCCGTCAAGCTCCTTGACCTCGGCGTACATTTTATAGCCGGTTTCACCGGCGTCGGGCTCGTGATACAGTTCCAGCGTGTATCCTTTGACATGCGCCTTTTTTACTGTTTCGGCATTTGTTTTTATCATGGTCCCACCTCCGGCCTTCAAGCGGTTTTGATCTGTTTGATTATCTTGATCGCAAGCCCTTTTCCTATGTTCTTTCCCTTGTGCATCGGAATGACCACGATCTTTGTTCCGTTCGTGAAAACAGCGTGACTCGTACCGTGCTGCCGTATTTTCCAGAAACCGAATTCTTTTGCCAGGGCTGCAAGATCATGATACGAAAGATTGCCATACCGGCGCATAAGGAATTCGTTTCGACGGATGTTATAGTAAATATATGTATATATTAAATATACTAACAGATAGAGAGAGCATCAATAGAAACGATGTTCCGGGTGTTTATTCTTCACAATTCCCCCTTAAACGCCTTTGGTCTGAGGTTCGATGGTAATTACTGACGACGGCGTGGTATCGGCAAGCATTTCCTCATAAACTGCCGTACCCAGGTACTCCTTCGTAAAAACCTGATCGGTGAGCGCGGTCATTTTCGTTCAACGGCATCAACGACGAGTTCGATGAGATGGTTGAGCGTGGGTTTTTCCATGAAGTTCAGAGGCAGCTCGATGCCGAAGACCTCTTCGACTTTCACCGCGATGGCCACGAGCTGCATCGAATCGAGCGGAAGCTGGTCGAAGATCGGCCTGTCCGGATCGATCCCGTCGAGATTCAAGTTGAAATCATTTTCAAGTATGGGTACTAGTCTCTCTTGTATTCCAGCTTTTTTCATGAGAACGGCCCTTTCCCGCGATTAAATACAATGTGTTTTCAGCGAATGAGAAACGATTGTATATATTACCTTGTGCGGAATGTTTATGCAACGAAATCAGTTTCGTTGTATGTAATATGAGAAGTATGAATCAGTTATATCTCAGCGGTCCTTCACAACGCATGGTCAGGGACATGCCGGGATGGCAGAGTTGAAAAAGATGATTATTCCCGTAAAAAATCGATTATTCAAGGATATTTTTTCCGCAGGAATAAGCGGGAGTGATTGAATATCGTGACAGTTCTTCAATAAAGCGCTGGATTTTATCGGCCGTGATGTTTCCCCTGCCGAGCGATGGCGGGAGCTGCGGGTTGAACGCCATGAGCATCCCTTCGGTCATGCAGCCGTAGAGATGGTCGGGTGCGGCTAGGCCGATGTCGAACCCGGGATCGAGCCGGCAGGGGAGCCTTGCGATGCCGCCGTGGTAGAGGAACAGGTCGGACCGCGGTTCGCCGCTCACGCTCACGTTGAGGGGCGCGGACGCATCGCAGACGATTGTTGCGGGATTGAACTCTTCCTGTTTGAAGAGCGGGCGGTAGGCGCTGGTGACGAAGATCGCGATGCCGGCTTGCTTTATGGCACAGGCGTTGTCTACGGTCGTTTCGATTTCGCAGGAAAGGTCCTGCCGGTATCTGGTGACCATCTGGTTGAGCATCGCGCCGTTGCGCGCCGTCAGGACGAGCTTCTTCACCCTGGTGCCGAGCCACAGCGTCACGCCCCGGCCGATATCGCCGGACGCGCCGATGACCGCGGCCGTTTCTCCGGAAAGCGGCCGGTGAAAGCGCGACGCGAGGTTGTGGAGCGAACATACGATGAGCGCGGCCGTGGTGGTGTTGCCGGAAGTAAGGGTGATGCCGTGTCTGCGGCCGATCTCCGCTTCTTTCCCCTGCACGACGATGGAGGTGAACGCTCCGAGGGCGGCGACATCGCACCCCTCCGCGGCCGCTATGGCCACGGCCGCTTCAACCTTCCCGATGACCGTTTTCAGGCTGATGTCCCGCATCTCGGGCAGAAACGGTACCATCACGAGTATGCCGTCGCCAAATGTTTTTCCGTCAAGCGAAACGTCATTCCACGAACGTGCCTTGTACGGGGGCGTCCACTCGAAGAGTTTGAGTATCAGTTCGTCACGGAAAGTTTTACCGGGCTTGAGATAGTTGATGTAGGCACGGAACAGGGGGAGGTCTGCCGGATGGCCGATAAGGGCGAATTTAGAACGTGAAGCGCTCATATAATGCCGGCGACCAGTGGGGAAAATGGCGGGAGCAGAAAACCTGCTCTTCTAAGCTGCACACCGGTGCGGCTCGGCGGCAGACGGCGAGGAAAGCTTTCCGCTGCCGGCGGCAAGGCGCAAGGTCAGCTGCTTAAGGAGGGCGTCGTCAATAGTTTCCCGGAAAACGAAACGGCAACGGTCCGCGGTTTCGTCGGGATATACGCCGCCGACATCCAGAAGCGCAGAGGCGATATCCAGGGTGCCGGCGCCGTTTATCCCGGGCACGAAACGGGTCAACATGCCACCCGCCGACAGGTTCAGGACGAACAGCATCAAGGGTGTCCCTTTAAACGAGCAGGAATACGGCTGTCCGATGAGTCGCCGCGGATATATCCTTTCGTCAACCACCGTTCCGCAGAGTTCTTTTTTGACCGCCGACATCATTTTGTCGATGTTGGTTTTCATCTTGTCCTTAAGAATATGTCCCAGCACCTCTTCAATGACCGGAATGCCCAGATTATACTGGATTTCAAAATGGATGGCGATGCCGTCGCCGGCGCTGTCTTTGATGGACCAGCGGCCGTTGATGTTGTCGAAATCGCCCTCGATCGATTTGAAAACGATTTCATAGTCGCGTTTGTTAAAAGTGTCTTTTTCGACCCAGTACAGGGGCGCCTCTTCGACCGTAATGTACCATTTCGAGATACCCTCCTCGCCCGAACGCTCGGTGATCTCGACTTTGTCGACATTGTCCATGATCGCAGAATAGCGGGTATAGTCGCTGATGATGTCCCATGCCTTTTCTTTGCGGACACAACCGGTGAGCATTGCTTCCGTGGTGACTGTTTCAAAAGCCATTAGCACCTCCCGGGTGAGGATGAAAGAGACCGAAAAGAATGAAGGAAATATAGTACATGGCGCTAGTGGTACAATAAAAAACACACTATACGGTGGTTCCTTCCGGCAATGGCCCCAATATATAGTGAATTGCAGAACAGGTACACCGCGTGAAGGGGCCTGTAGCCGCCGCCGTTTTTGACCGTAAAATGAAACGTCGTTGAAGGAACTGTCTTGTCGCACGTAATCCAGATCCTGCCACCCATGGCTTCGACCGCCATTTTGCTGAACGTGAGACCGAGACCGTAATTTTTGAATCCCCCATGGCCGGCTGTATGCGCGACGCTGGAGAATTTATTGAAGATGGTTTCGCGAGCGGAATCTTCAATGAATGATCCTTTGTTCGTAACGTTCACCTGGATGCATTTCGGGTCTTCCGCTTCAAGGAACTCCACCACCACCTTTGATGCGCCGGCCGCGTGGCGCAGGGCGTTGCTCACGAGATTGGCCAGTACATGGCAGAAGAAGTCCCTGTCCGAGACCAGCGTTCCGTTTCATAGAACGATTTTTTCTGCATTTCTGCGGCCGCGCCGCATGCATTCCACGCCAACCGCGAGCTTATCTTCGGAAGTGAACATGATCACCTGCGTATAGTTGTTTTTTTCCCGGATGTACGGCAGGAGATCGGTTCCGCTGCCGCCAGGCCCGAGATTGATGTCGAGCAGCACCAGGTCGACGTCTTTTCTTTCGTCAACAAACGCATGGGCGTCAGCCGCCGTATGAACGAAATCGGCCGCGTAGCCGAGATAGTCGAGCACGCCGGCGATGCGTTTCTATTCACGGGTACTCCCTCCTGGAGTTTTACGGGTTGTCAGCGGAAGCTCAATGATACCACTATGTATTTTTACCGCAGGAGCTATCATGAGCACGGACACGGCATTATCATTCCTTTCGGGTCGCATCAATCTTCTCATTGTTGAGGATGAGGTGGGCCTGCTGCTCATGCTTAAAAAAACATTTTCTTTGCCCTATATCGATATCGCGCCGGCATCAACCATCAAAGAGGCGAAGGAAGCGATTGCCCGGAGCAAGGCCGCTTGGCACTGCTGGATCGTTGACATGTGCCTTGGCGAAAAAAAGAACGCGGGCACGACGCTCATCGAAGAACACGGTAATTTCCCGTTTGCCATCGTCTATTCCGGACTGGGTTCAATGGAGAGCGCGGCCGGCGCAATCCAGAAAGGGGCGGCCGCGGTCATCGATAAGGGCGCCGATACCCTTGAAAAGCTCCTGTGGGAGTCTTGCAGTCTTATGCCGCTCGGCGTTCTCTGCGGCGGCAGGCTGTCCAAGAGAAAGGACCTGTTGTTTCTGTTTCGGGAACATATCATGAGAGACCCCAAGGAGTGGGCCGAAAGAGCGGGGATTTCCCTTCGGCAGATAGAAAATATTTCCATTTCCGCCGCCTGCATGCCACCTTCATTTATGATCCCTTTCTATTACGGTATGCGGTATATTCTGGCAACAAGCCTCGGCATTGACCGGCAATTTATACTAGCGGCCGACCGCGCCTTCTGCCAGGGCTGTGTCGAGTATCTGGAAAAGAACCAGGCCTACTACCGGAACACGCTTTTTCAGTAATTATTCCTTTTTTTGAGTAACGGTGTATGCGTAGACGTAATGACCGGTTTCGTCCTCACCGCCGGTATCACCGATGGTGCCCGTGCTATGGAAAAATCCCATCCGTCTTGTAATCCACTCTGAAATAAGAGGTTCTGACAAGCCGATATGCCTTTGAGGCAATGCAACAGGTCCGGGGGCGGGGTCAGGATTGGTTTATGCCTCTACTCCGCGGATTTCAAATCCGCTCCGTGGTCGAACCGGTTGGCGATTCCGATTCCCACCGCTTTCTCAAATAATAATGAAAATGGCCAGCACAAGGCTGACCATTTTCACTATTTGGTAGCGGGGTCAGGATTTGAACCTGAGACCTTCGGGTTATGAGCCGTTTACATATGG
>Ga0315273_10002814_pt1 | contig 20735 bp, 17 predicted proteins | sample YL17G02_0_MG_FD_205753 | JGI IMG/M metagenome (GOLD analysis project Ga0315273, IMG submission 205753) | Sediment microbial communities from Yellowstone Lake, YNP, Wyoming, USA - YL17G02_0 | ecosystem: Environmental > Aquatic > Freshwater > Lake > Sediment | place: USA: Wyoming | collected... | reverse complement strand
TCGTCCGGCCGGACGACCCAATGGCCTCCCATCAGTCGCAGGCCAGGCGCAATCTGCGCAATCCGCGTAACGAAGAGCCGTCATGCCATCCGCGCAATCTGTGTAATCCGCGTAATCCGCGCAATCCGCGGTTCAGACAACTCGCGCCTGCTCTCGCCCCCGCGCGGCGCCGTGTAGGGTCGTCCGGCCGGACGACCCTACGGACTCCTATCGGTCGCAGGCCAGGCGCAATCCGCGTCATCCGCGTAATCCGCGGTTCAGACAACTCGCACGTGATCCGGGGCAACGTCGCCAAAGTATCTGGGCTCGCTCAGAACCCGATGATCCGGGCAGCGGCCACTCGCCTTTACGCAGGCCTGGCGCTTCCCCCGATTTCCACGCGCCTTCGATTCGTGCTATCCTTCGCAACGCGGGGGCTCGGTCTCACGAGGGCGGCTGAAGAAGGAGCTCTGTATCATGCGGCAACCGTTGATCCACGTCGAGGGCAATGTGGGCGCGCCTCCTGGCCTCGAGCACGATGAGATCGCTTCGCTGCCCGGTGGAACCGAGCGCGTGCGGGTGACCTGTGTCGACTATGCTCCCGGCAACGTGCGGGTGCAGGAGGTCGACAACCTGGCGGAGTTCCTCGACCGCCCTCGCCCGGATTGGTCCGTCGTGCGTTGGATCAACATCGACGGGCTGACGGACAACGGGGTGATCCAAGCGGTGTCGGCCAAGTATGAGCTGCACCCATTGGCGGTCGAGGATCTGCTCCATTTGCGGCAGCGGCCCAAAGTCGAGCTATATGGCGGCGGCGACACCGCACAGCCCTCCAGCCTGTTCGTCGTCGTTCGCACGCTTCGGGTCGAGGAGGAGCGACTCGTCAGCGAACAGGTCTCCCTGTTCCTGGGCCTCAACACCGTGCTCACCTTCCAAGAGACCGGCAGTCCGATTTGGGACCCCATCAGTCTTCGCATCCAATCCAAAGGCTCACGCATCCGCGCCAACGACGCCAGTTTCCTGGCCTACTCCATGCTCGACGCCATCATGGACAACTTCTTTCCGATCCTCGAGCAATATGGCGAGCGTATGGATGCGCTCGAAGCGATCATACTCGATCACGCTGAGCGCGAGAACATCGAGTCGATCCACCAGGTCAAGCGGGATCTACTGTTGCTGCGCTGGGTCGCCTGGCCGATGCGCGAAGTTGTCCAAAAGCTCCAACGCGAGCCCTACGAGTGCGTCAGCGATTTCACACGCCTCTACCTACGTGATCTGTACGATCACGCGGTGCAGATCATCGAGCTTGTCGAGGTCTATCGCGAGCGGACGAGCGACCTCACCGAGAGTTACATGTCGGTCGTCTCCTATCACATGAACGAGATCATGAAGGTGCTGACCATCATCGGCACGATCTTCATCCCGTTGACCTTCCTGGCCGGGGTTTACGGCATGAATTTCCGCAACATCCCCGAGTACGGGGTGGGCTGGGCCTATCCGGCTTTCTGGGTGATCTGTGCCATCGTTGCTGGGATCATGCTCTTCATCTTCCGGCGCCGCAAGTGGCTCTAGGACCCTCCGCCATCAAGAGCCAGCGCTCACGCCGGCCGGTCCCACCACTTTGACAGGTGCCCCTCTGCGCGCGGCGGCTGGTCCACGTAGTGCGACACATCGTTGAACAGCATCAGCCGGGCGCGGACCGCGTCTTTGAAGTCGATGACGTTCAGGCATGCCGGCGACTGGTCCAGCCGGTCGCGATAGCCGCGCGCATCAAAGCCGAGCAGGCTGCTGATAATCAGGCGGATGGTCGCCTTGTGCGATACGACCGCGACGTTCTCCCCGGTATGCTGGAGCACAATCTCCCGGACGACCGGCATCGCCCGCGCCAGGACGCTGATCCCCGATTCGCCGCCGGCCGGCGCAAAGATATAGGGGTCTTCTTCCCAGGAGGCGTACTCGTCGGCATACTGGATCTCCACATCTGAGCGGCGCAAACCCTCCCAGCGCCCATGGTCGATCTCCCGCAATCCATCGCGCAGGATGGGCGCCAGGCCGTGGGGCTGTCCGACAATCGCAGCGGTCGCGACGGTGCGCCGCATCGGGCTCGCGTAGACCACGGTGATGTGGTCGTCGGCCAACCGCTGGGCCAGGGCTTCCGCCTGGTGTTGGCCGGCCGCGGAGAGCTCGACATCGGTCGAGCCGGCAAAGCGATCTTCGGCCGAGAGGACGGTCGAGCCGTGCCGGATCAGGAAGAGTCGCGTGGTCATGAACTGGTCTCCTCGCAGCAGGCTGGCCTCGCCCGAAGGGTCAGAGCACGGATATGTTGGCGGCAGTGACCGGGCGGGCAGGATGCCCGCCAATCATAATGCGACATGAGGGGAGGCGCAAGCAACGCGAGTGGCAGGAGTGCGCTTCTGACTCCTGCGCGGATCCCAAGGCGCTTCGGAACGCGGAAGGCGTCTGGACCACGGAAGGCACGGAAGCTGCGGAACACGCTGAGCACGCGTTTCGTCAGGGAACCGGCAGGCCCGATGATGTGTTTCAACTATAAGGGGGGCCGGGCCGGCGGCGACGTCAGCATGGACACCCATCCCGGAAAGGACTCGACTGCAGCCATGAGAAACGCACTCGTTATGCTCCCGTTCCTCTTGCTCCTTGCGGCCTGCTCGATACCGGTCCCAGGTTTGGTGGTGAGCGAGAGCGCGGCTACAGCGTTCCCACAAGGCAGTGCTCTGGCCGCGCCGAGCCGGCCAACTGGGGCACCCGAACTCACCCTCTCCGGTACCAGCGCCAGTGCCGAGGCGGGAGGTGGTCAGCCGGAGGCCACTGCAGATCTAACTCGGGTGCCCATGCCCACCGCGGTGACCCCTTCTCTCGCGGCGACACTGCCTGTTACCGCGCCCACGGACGAGCCCCTACACCCTCCCGGCACCCACACCGGAATCGCAGAGGTGGACGCCATCATCGATGCCGCGCTGGGCGGCGATGTCGCCGCCGTCCGAGAACTCATCCGCTACACGGTGACCGCTTGCACCACTGCAGACGGCCTCGGCGGGCCTCCAAAATGCGAGCCCGGCGAGAGGCCGGGTACCGAGGTCACAGTTTTTCCGATCCTCGGCTCGGAGGGCGCCTTCGTCCGTCCCAACTCGATTGACACGCTCCTGCCCCTTGGGGCGAAAGGTCTGTACGCGGTGTATCGGGTGCGGTCGGGCACTCCGGGCGAACGCTACTGGCCCGCCGGTAAATACGGCATCGTATTCCTTCGCAAGGACGGCTCGGCCCTCACGCTGCTCGCCGACGAAGGACACATTGTGCGGATCGTCTACGGCTGGCCCGCGCCGCTCTCCGAGATGATCGAGCCCTACCTGGGCGACCTGGTGCTGCAGCCGCCGGGCGGCATGCCTAAGGCGGTCCCATCGATAACCCCCAGCGGCTGAGATCGCCGGTTCAGCCCCCGCGCCGGCAAACCGGCGCGGGGGCGCTCCCACTGCTGGCACAGACCTTATGTTAACTCCATGCCTGCACCTTCGAGAGATCCGGCGCAGGCGCGTTTTCCCAGCCCGTCAGACCCAGCCACTGCTCGAACGTGTGGAGCCCCGGATAGAGTTTCCGAAGAGCCGGAATGTCCGCCTGGTAGCCCGGGCCGTTGAACCAGTCAACCGACTTCTGCTGCTCGGCCCTGATCTCGTCGCTGCCGCCCCACGACTGTTGCGGGGTGACCTGGACCGGGCGGCCGATGACGCGGCCCAGGATTTCGACCATCTGCTGCTCGGTCAGCTCATCGCCCGCCAGCTCAAGGGCCTTGCCGGCCCACTCTCGGGGGTTGTCGAGTGCTAACGCTGTAAAGGCGGCGATGTCCTCGACTCCGATCATCTGCAGCGCGCGCCCGGGACGCATCCCGATGGTGGCAAAGGCGCCGTTGAGGAGGTATGGGCGGCTCCAGTTGAAATTATCCATGAAGAACACCGGGCGCAGGACCGTCGCGGGCAGTCCCAGGCTCCGGATGTGCTGTTCGATCTGCCACTTGCTCTCGAAGTGCGCGAGGCCGCTGCTGCGGTCCGCTCCTCCCACCGATGCGTAGACAAAGTGCTGAATGTGCACGGACTTTGCCACGTCGGCAATTAGCTTGCCCTGGCGGGTTTCACCCTGGACCCCATCGCCGGACAGCCAGGGGTTCTGCACCGCGTACACCCCGTAAGCCCCGCGCAGCGCCGCTTCCAGCGACGCGCGGTCGTCGTTGTCCGTGCGGACAATTTGCGCGCCGAGATCTGCCAAAGCTTTCGCGGCAGGCTTCGTGACGTCACGCGTCAATGCCCGCACCTGCCAACCTTGTTTGAGCAGGTTCCGCGCGGCCGCATTCCCCTGCTGCCCCGTGGCACCCTGCACTGCGATGATCTTTCCGATCTTTTCCATGTTCCTGTTGCCTTCCCCCTAAAAGGGTTGTTGAAGTTTGTGTCGGATAGTCTGCGCATCGACTATGCCGACGAGAATGCGAGACTCAGCCGGGACCAAGCGCACTGTCCAGCGTCCGCAGCAAGCTGGTGAGCGCATGCAGGTCGGCCGGCGTCAGCAGGGCCATGCAGCCGGCGACGAGCGCCTCGTGCTCCGGCACAACCTGCGCCGCAAGCTGCGCGCCCCGTTCTGTCAGACGAACCAGGTGCGCCCTGCCATCCTCCGGATGGGCGCGCCGCTCGACTAACCCCGCGCGTTCCATGCGATCGAGCAGCCCTACCACGTTCCCCTTGGTCACCAGCAGCCGGTCGGCCAGTTCCTGCTGGAGGATGTTGGGGGCCGCCTGAAGCTGGGCCAGCACATCGAACTGGGCAGGCGTGAGGTTTCGCGATGTCAGGTGCGCCCCCAGGCGCCGCCCGAGCTTGTCGCCGACCCTGCCTAGACGCAGCCACGTCACCACACCTGGCATCAGCCTCACGCTCATCATTCGCTCCTCAGCTCATATAGTTTATATATAAACCTTTTAGGCCGTCCTGTAAAGTGATCGGGGTGACATTTGTCCCGCGATGCAGCAGTCCGCGTAACTAAGTGGCCGTTAGCCTGCCCTCGCCAGTGCAGGCATGTAGGGACGACACCGATGGCTTCGCATCGGCGAGACCGGCTGGTCTCCCCCACGGCAGGTACCATGCCGGGGGCCATCCGTGTAATCCGCGTGATCCGCGGTTCAGACCTTCGATTTCCGCACGCCTCCGATTCGTGCTATCCTTCTCAGAGCAGCGCCGCGGGCAGTCATAGCCCCGTGGTCCTGCAAGCCTGCGACCCCAGGAGCCGCACGCCATGAGAACCTTCGTCGTTGCCATCATTTCGCTGCTCTTTCTGGCGGCCTGCTCTCGCCCGCCCCAGCCTGCCCCCACCCGGACGCCGCGCCCCACAGCCCCGCCCTACACGGCGACCCTCACGCCGGCAGCGACAGAGGCCCCGCCCGACATCGCCACGGAACCGCCCCCTTCCTCGGCCACGTCCCGGCCGGCGGCCACACCCACTGGGATCGCCGCTGCGACCGCGACGGCGACTGAGGCGCCCACCGCCACCCTCACGCCCGTGCCCACGGCCGCCCCTCCGGCAACGCCCGCGCCTGCCGCAGCCAAAGCACCGGCGGCTGCGCCCGCTCCTACCGCTGCGCCAGCGCCCGTTGGGGGATGGCACGGCGAGTATTTCGCCAACCCCGATCTCTACGGCCAGCCGGCACTGGTGCGCGCTGAGGCCGGCGTCAATTTCGATTGGGGCGCGGGCTCGCCCGACCCGAGCATCCCCGCCGAGCACTTCTCGGCACGCTGGACGCGCTCGGTAGGCTTCCCCGCCGGGTTTTGGCGCTTCCACGCCAACGCCGATGACGGGGTGCGGGTCTTCGTCGACGGCATCCCTGTGATCGACCAGTGGCACACGACGGCGCCCGTCACTTACAATTCCACGAAGTCCCTTGACGCCGGGAGCCACGAATTGCGCGTCGAGTACTACGAAAACACCGGAAACGCCGGCGTCCGCGCGTGGTGGGAACCCGACGACGGATCGGCCACCGACCCGGCCCACGCCGGCACTTGGCGCGGGGACTACTTTGCGAACCGCGACCTCTCAGGCGACCCCGCCTTCTCGCGCGACGATGCGACCATCTTTTTCGATTGGGGCGAGCGCGGCCCGGCCGGTGGCGGAATCGGCGGGACTGACTTCTCTGCGCGCTGGACGCGCAAGTGGTCCTGGCCGGGCGGCACGTACCAGTTCCGGGTACGCGCCGACGACGGCGTCCGGCTGTGGATAGACGGGCGGGCGATCATCGACCAGTGGCACGACGGCAACGGGACTTACAAGCAGGAAGTGGATGTATCGCAGGGCGAACACATAATGACCATGGAGTATTTCCAGGCGGGCGGATCGGCCACGGCGGAGCTGTCGTGGCAGCCGACGAACGTGGATTGGACCGGCAACTTCTACTCCTGCCAACTGGCCGAGGGGTCGTGGATCAAGATCTATCGCCTCGCGCCGGACCTCCGCTGGGAGGACCTGAAGCCCGAGGGCTACGGGCCAAACACGGCCAGCGGCGAGTTCACGCTCAACGGGATCCCGATCGACGCCTCGTTCGGCTGGGACGGCCAGCCCTACCGGGCCGAGTTGTGGGTGAACAACAAGATGGTGCGCTCCGAGGGCAACTTCCAGGCCGGCCAGCCGGCCGTGCGCATCGTGCCCGGCGGAGACTACCGCACGTCGTGGCCGTGCGGCGCGGAGCTGCCCCGGCAGTAAGCCGGCAAGCAATAGGATCGAGGCTGCAATCTGCCCCGCAGAGGAGAAACGCCCAGCGTGAACACCCCCTTTCTCCCCGGCATCGACGACATCCGCGCGGCCCAGGAGCGCATCGCCGGCTACGTCCGCCGGACGCCGGTGCTGCGCGTCGCCGCCCTCAAAGAGCCCTGGAACGTCGCGGGGCCGGCCGTCCTCAAGCTGGAGCTTTTCCAGGTCACTGGCTCCTTCAAGCCGCGCGGCACGATCAACGCCTTGCTCACCCTCCCGCCTGACATCGTGGCGCGCGGCCTGGTGACCGCGTCGGGCGGGAACCATGGACTTGGGGTGGCCTATGCCGGTTGGGTCGCACGGGCGCCGGTCACAGTCTTCCTACCTGTGAGCACGCCGCCGGCCAAGGCTGGCAAGATCGAGCGATGGGGCGCGCGCGTTGTTTACGAGGGACCGGCGTGGGACGAAGCCAACGCGGCGGCGCGGGCGTTCGCCGAGCGGGAGCGCCTGACCTATCTGCACCCCTTCGCCGAGCCGGCGGTGATCGCCGGCCAGGGCACGATCGGCCTCGAGATCCTCGAAGATGTGCCCGAGGTCGATGTCGTGGTGGTCGCAATCGGCGGCGGCGGGCTGATCGGCGGGATCGCGGCAGCCATGGCGGCCCTCAAACCCCGCGTTAGGGTCGTCGGCGTGGAGCCCGAGGGCGCGGCCACCCTGTACGAGAGCATGCGCGCGGGGCGCGTGATCACGCTCGACCGGATCGGCACGGCGGCCGGCACGTTAGCGGCGCGGCGCAGCGCCGAGATCAACCTCGAGCTGGTCCGCCGTTATGTCGACCGGATCGTGCTGGTGAGCGACGACGAGATGAGGCAGGCGGCGCGCTGGCTGTGGTTCGAGCTGAGCCTGGGGACGGAGCTTGCCGGGGCGGCCGCGGCAGCCGCGCTTTTGACTGGCAAGGTCCCGGTCGCGCCCGCCGAGACCGTCTGCCTCGTGGTCTGCGGCGCCGGCACAGATGGGTTCGGATGAGGGAGCGGGTCTGAACCGCGGATGGTGCAGTTGTCTGAACCGCGGATTACGCGGATTACGCGGATTACACGGATTACGCTGAACCGCGGAGCTGCACATTGTCAGAATGCGGATGGCTCTCTGCCTCCGGACGCCTGTCGCTGACAGCCCGCACTTCAGAGGCGCACCAACGGATTGGACTGCCGGCGCCGACCTCCAGTGCATTGTGCCCGAGAGTAGCTAACGGTCTTCTCGCAGCAGGCGTTGGCTACGCAGGTGGCAATCCTACTGCGCCTCCGCACCTGTCTCCGCCCGCTGCGCGATCTGCGCCAGTGCGCCATCCGCCAGCCCTCGCCTGCGGGCGACGCAGGCCACGGTGAAATCCGCGTAATCCGCGTCATCCGCGTCATCCGCGGTTCAGACAATAGCCGGCCCTCCAGCGCGCACCCGCCGTGTCCGCCTCACCGCGCCCGCTGCGCGATCTGCGCCAGTTCGCAATCCGCCAGCCCTCGCTGCGGGCGACGCAGGCCACGGTGAAATCCGCGTCATCCGCGTCATCCGCGTAATCCGCGGTTCAGACAATAGCCGGCCCTCCGCCATGTGCACCTGCCGCGTCCGCCCCACCGCGCCCGCCACGCCATCTGCGCCAGTTCGCAATCCGCCAGCCCTCGCCTGCGGGCGACGCAGGCCACGGTGAAATCCGCGTAATCCGCGTCATCCGCGTAATCCGCGGTTCAGACCATAGCCGGCCCTCCAGCGCGCACCTGCCGTGTCCGCCCCACCGCGCCCGCTGCGCGATCCGCGCCAGTTCGCAATCCGCCAGCCCTCGCCTGCGGACGACGCAGGCCACGGGCCATCCGCGGTTCAGACAACCCGCGTCACCCCGTCATCTCGGCGCCGCCGGCGGAGGACCTTTGCGGTGAGTGCAGCGACCGCGCCAGGTAGTGCTCAGGGTCCTTGTCGAACGCCCGCTTGCACCCCGGCGCGCAGAAGTAGACCGTCTCGCCGTGATACTGGCTCATCAGCTTGGCCGTGGCAATGTCCACTTGCATGTCGCAGACCGGGTCCACCGCGTAACGCACGTTGACTGCGTTCAGCACCAGCCGGATCAGCCCGTAGTAGATGACAAGGCAGATCACGGTGACGAATACTGCCGTGATCCAGACGGCGGCCGGGGAAATGTTGATCATCACACCCAGCATGCCGCCCATCATCCCGCCCATAAACCCGCCCATGCTGCCGTCCATGGCGCCCATCAGGCCGCCCACGCGCCCGAAGCCAGCGCCTAACGCGATGCCTACGGCTACGCCTGCCAGGTTGCTGACGAACATATCGGTGGCCGCGCCGATGAAGTAGCCCACCGCGATCCCCGCCATCATTCCGAACGTCATGCCGACCATCATGCCCATCATCTCGGTGATGGACGACTTGAACCGCATCACATAGACCCCGGCGGCAATGCTGACTGCGATGAAAACTAGCGAAAGGATGACGGCGACACCCAGGCTCATACTTCCTCCCTTAGCGGATCTTGACGCCAAATTCGAAGCGCAGCCGCACTGGCGGCTGCCCGGGGCGCTCGACTGAGGCGATGATGCGCCACGGGCCCGGCATCGAGAAGTGCACCCGCGCGCCGTACCGTCCGGGCGCGACCGGCTCCGCCTGCACCTCGTAGAGTCCGTGGCTCATGTTGGTCATGTCGGTGTCGTAGGTGACCCTGGCGCCTTCCACCGGTTGCCCGTCGGTTCCAGCAATCACCATCTCGATCTGGGCAGTCCCGGATGCGGGCTGCGGCGGCGTGCTGACCAGCCAGGCTCTCAGATCGCCGGACTGCTGGCCCGGGGCGAGCAGCGGCCCCGCCGGCGTACCGGCGGCCCCGGCCGCGACCGGCTCGGAGGGCGAGAGCGCCGGCCGACCTGCGCCGGGCGCCCGGCAAGCGGCGAGCAGAAGGGCCAACACAAGCAGTAGCCCGGGCAGTTGGAGAGCGGCGTGGCCCGGCCGCGCAGCCGCGCGAATCGAGTGACTAGGGGGATTCGGAACGGGAAGCCACGAAGCAGCACGAAGAGCGCCCAGGCTCGCCGGAGCTCGCGAGAGCAGGCGAAGCACGAAGAATACCCCGGCTCGATGGCGCTCGCTCGGGCAGGCGAAAAGTGCGCTATCGCGCCGGTGCGCCCTTCGCGGACTTCGCGCTTCGCGTTCTTCGTCGCCTTCGCGCCTTCGTAATCCAGACTCACGCGCTTCTCGTCTTCGTGTCCCGGACTCTCGCGGGTCGTTCATCCGGCTAGTTCTTTGCCTTGACTGAAACCTGCACCGTCATTTCCCCGCCATTCTTCAACTTGAGGGTCAGCGGGAAGGTGTCGCCTTCCTTCAGCTGCTTGTTCAGGCCAAAGAGCATCACGTGCAGGGAACCGGGCTTCAGCTCCACCGATCCCTGGGCGGGCACCGGGATGTCTGCGACCATCGCCATCTTCATCCCGCCCTGATCGTCCTTAACCATGGTGTGCAGCTCGGTGCGCTCGGCCACTGCGGTCTTGCCACCGAGCAGCGTGTCCGGCTGCGCGCCCGTGTTTTTGAGTGTCATGAAGACCCCGCAGTTGCCGCCCGAATCGCAGGAGTTCGAGCGGACGTCGCTCGCAGTGACGCTGCGGATGGGCAAGCAGCCGCTCGTGGCGAGCACAACAAGGACCAGGATGACCGTGACCGAGAACCAGCGATGCATGTTCGTCCTCCCAACAGGTGGGCCGGTTGGGCAGAGGCCCAGCCGGGCGGCGGATAGGGTCCATGGGCGAGGAGGATGGCTCCTGTCGCCCGCCTTCAACTGGATCAAGCGCTACGCCGTAAGTGCCCCAGCCAGGCGAGCGCCGTGCGTCCGGCCAAGGAGCTCCTGCAGCCCAACGAAATCGAACACCAGGCCCCCAAAGCCCAGCCGAAAAGCGTGGGCCTCGTCGAGGCCGAGGAAGCAAAGGATGCCCGGCTCGCAGCATAGCGTCACACGGCTGCCCACCAGGTAGCCGGCGCGCTGAACGTCTACCATGCGCCCGTGGATGAAGTCAGCCGAGAAAGCCAGCCCGTCCCATTTGTTGCGCTCGATCCAGGCGAAGCCGCAATGCGCGCAGCAGGTCTGAACCGGCGCGGCGGCGCCGTTGTGGATCACAAAGGCCGTCCGCGATCGCAGCGGCGCGGCGCACAGAGCGCAGGCCTGCGCCGCCGGGCTTTCGGGCAGCGCGGCTGCCACAAGCGCCGCGCGACCGCGAGACTTCACCGTGAGGCCGGCCGCGGCGAGCGCGTCGAGGTCCCGGTGCACAGTCATCGCCGAAACGCCGAGCGTCTCGACAAGCTCGCGAACGGCGACCTCCGGGCTGCCGGCCAGCATGTCAAGAATTCGGCGCTGCCGCTTTGATGGTGTGTCGCGCATTTGAGAATCCATGTGATATTATGGTGATTGTATCATGAATATCTCAGGACGTCAAGCAAGTTCCTTGCGCCGGTTGAGACCACAGAGGCGGTGGCCCAGCGCGAAGCCTCCGAGGTCTGCAGGACCTCGGAGGCGCATCAAGGAGGAGGAACGCCCCTGCTACACTGAAGCTAGCTCCGTATATGGGGGAAAAACTGCCGGTAGCGCGGCTTGACGATCAGCGGGCGCATCATGTCGTGCTCTTCGTGTTCGAGGATGTGACAGTGCCAGACGTACTCGTACCCGCGCGTGCGCGGGCTCTCAGGCACTGCGAAAGGCAGGCTCTGCGGGACGTCGAACATCATGATGACGGTCGTGACTTCGTTGGGGTGCATCTTGACCGTCTCCTTCCAGCCCACCTCCAGCGCCGAAGGGCCGCGCGCCGGAACTACGGAGGGAGCCGCACCGGCCGACAGCAACGTGATGTCACCGACCGGCTGCCGCGACAGCACCTGCACGTTCACCAGGTGGAAGTGCATGGGGTGGGTGTCGCCGGTGAGGTTGGTGATCTGCCACACTTCCACGTCACCCTCCTCAACCACCTCCGTCGCCGGATCCAGGTACGCCCGGCCATACCAGCCCGGGTGTACCGGATCGCCTGTGCCCAACATTTGGATCAGGCGCCCGTCGGAATCGAAGCCTTCGTTGAGGGTCAGCTGGCGCACCTTCACCCCTGCCGGAGGCGCCTGAGGAGTAGTGGTCCACAGCAGGCCCATGAGCGTCGGATCGATCCCTATACTCAGATCATAGTCGGGGGTGATCGTCAGCGGCACATCCTCGCCGGTCGCCGCGACGACCTGGAACGCCATGATCTGGCGGGTATCGGGCCCGAAGCCCGGCCGCTCGTCGGCGGCACGCGCCTGGGTCGGCGGATGAGGGAACAGGTCGTTCCCTGCGTCACCCATCGGGAAGGGAGCCGGGGCGTCGTTGTAAAGGATGATCCGCTTGCCGGCCAGACCCTTGAAGTCGACGAGGACGTCCCACCGCTCGGCCGGCGCCGTAAGGAGACTCGCCTGGATCGTCGAAGCGATCGGCACGCCGGCCCTGTCAGCCGCCATGTCGAACGGCGTCGCCGAATCGACGTCTACCGGCGAGGCCAGGAATCCACCCTCGGTCCCGATAACCAGGAAGTTAGGCCCCTTCGCATTGGTCGGCACCCAAATCTCGTTGCCGTTCGAAGTCGTCTGCTGCACCAGGGTGATCGAGTCCGGCGTGCCATCGTCGACGTAGAGCTGGAGGTTAAGGAAGCGCGCCTGCGTGGCGTTGAGGATACGCAGGCGGTAGCGCCGGGCCTCGACGGTCGCCTGCGGATACACCGTGCCGTTGGCGAGCATGGTGTCGCCGAACATCTCGGGGACGACAGAGGGGCTCAGCCGGAGGTTGCCGCTTGGGTCTACATCGCCGTCTCGCCCAATCGTCCAGCGATCGCCCTCATAGACGTGCGGGTACCACAGCGCACCGGTTTCCTTCGACTTCGGCCAGGTGGGATCCCGCTGGTCGATGGTGTTCTTGTCGACGAAGATCTTCTCCTGGATCACGATCGGCAGCTCGAGCCCGCCTTTCTCGAGGTAGTCCGGCAAGCCCTTGCTCACCAAGCCAGCCTCGAACGCATCGCGGATGATGAACCCCGTAGCGATTCCGGCGTAGGCGTTCAGGCGCGTGATGCCGAGCGCATGGTCGTGGTACCACATGAAGCGTGCGCTCTGCTGGTTGGGGTAGTAATATTCCGCCTCGTTGGCGGCGGCGTGCGGGTTGAGCACCCGGTTGTTGACGAAGCTTTCGCCTTTCGTGCCGTCCGGTGCCCACCAGGCCACCGGCCCGCCGTCTGCGATCCAGGGCACCAGCCCGCCGTGGAGGTGCACCGAAGTGCGGTTCTGCGCGCCGTCGGCTCCCATGAGACTCGTGTCCACGGGCAGGATGTGCGAAGGCGGCAGCTTATTGCGGAACGTGATCTGGATGGGCACGTCCCGCTGCGCCACGATGATGCCGCCCAGGTGGGTGGGCGTCGTGTTGCCTCCCAGGCCGATCGTCGGGTTATATCCCCACAGCTTGGTCGGACCGAGATCGGGGTGGAGCTTGTCGGTGTACTCTACGATGTCGATCGTATAGTGCGTCACGCCGGTGACGGGGGCCGGCGTGGGATCGGGCAGCGCCACCGGGATCGCGCCGGCATTGCGCAGCGGCTGGACAAATCTCCGCAGCCCGGGGGATTCGTTGTACGCGAAGGCCACAGGAGCCGATAGGACCGGCCCGCCGCCCATCCCAGGCCGAAAATTGAAGCGGACGGGCAGCGCCAGTCCCGCCGTCGCCAGGGCAGCCGCCTGGAGAAAACGTCGTCTTGATAGCATTAGATGATGTCCTCTCTACGAAGTGCGTACGTCGAAGTGAAACCCACCGTGGGGCGCCCACGCCACCACAGAAGTGCCCTCCCGGCTGGCATTCGAGAGGGCGATCTCCCGGACCACGGCATAACGATGCGCCCCGGCTCGCATGTGCACACGCGGGGATGCCTCCGAAGCTGTAACCTGCTCGGAGGACTGGTTTCGGGACGCAATGGCGCGCTTCACAACCTCGCGTGTTCGACAACCCAAAAACCCCTGGCAGCCGACGATCAAGTGTATGGTATGCGATTGTGCAGATCTTCGCATCATGGCAATGGGTGATCTTTCCCTCACCCTTGCGAGTGAGATGCGAATCACCCAAAAGGCTGAGATCGCTCTTGTGTCACTGAGCGTCAGTCGAGCATGCACAGCTGCGCGCTCGGGACCTGCGCTTTATGCCACACACGCCAGAGTCCCCTCGGTCTCTTCGCCATAACAGGGAGTTAACCTGACACGCGGAAGAATGTGCTATAATTGCACCAGGTTTGGCCTGACCTCGTCCACAGGAGGAGCAGCGCCGGGCCTGGCACGAGACAAGGAGTTCCAGCATGTCAAGCACGAAGATCGCTATAGCCATCGCTGCCCTTTTGATCGTGGGCGCCGCGGCTTTCACGGGGCGGGTCCTGGGAAACTACTTGCCAGGAGTGGCTCCCGCGCGCGGGCCTGAGCTCGCGGTGGAGATGGCGTACGTCAACTTCGAGGCGGCCGCGCCTCCTCCCACACTACCTGCCGACGAAGGGCCGGCGGTCGTCATGCAGCCAGCCGTGGTAGCGCCAACTGCCATTGCTCCCACCGCGAGTCCGTGCCCGACGCCGGCACGGGTTCCGCCGCCGGCAGCAGGTGCGGCTGCCGTCACAATCCAGATCCAACCTGGCGCCAACGCCGAAAGCCGGATCCTCGAAGCAGTCTATCTGAAGGTCAACCCGTCGGTGGTGCAGGTCGTTAATCTGGCCCAGGCCCGAGCCAGGCGCGGCGCCGGTCTCGGCGCGCTGCCTCAAGAGCAGGGTTCCGGGTTCATATGGGACAAAGAAGGGCACATCGTCACCAACGATCACGTTGTAGAGGGGGCCGATGAGCTCAAGGTAGTGTTCTGGGATGGGAGCGAAGCGGTCGCCACCCTCGTGGGAACTGACCCCAACGCCGACATCGCCGTGATCCGGGTCGATCCCGCCGAGGCCGGCAGCCTGGCGCCTGTCGAACGAGGCGACATGGCCGGCATCAAGGTCGGGCAGATGGCCATTGCCATCGGCAATCCGTTCGGCCTGCAGAACACCATGACGCGCGGCATCGTCAGCGCCCTCGGCCGCAGCATCCCGTCGCAGACCCAGTTCAGCATCCCACAGGCGATCCAGACTGACGCCGCCATCAATCCGGGCAATTCGGGCGGGCCATTGCTCGATGAACGCGGGCGGGTAATAGGCGTCAACGACCAGATCCAGTCGGTCACCGGAACTTCGAGCGGGGTGGGGTTCGCGATCCCGGTCAGCCACGTGCAGCGCATCGTGCCGGCGCTGATCAAGGACGGCGCGTACCACCACGCCTATCTGGGGATCAGCGGTGACACGTTCAACCGCTCCTGGGCCGGTGCGCTGGGCATCCCGGCGGAGACTCGCGGCGTCTACGTGATGAACGTGACCGCCGGAGGCCCGGCGGACGACGCCGGCCTGGCCGGCGGCTCGGAGGACACGAGCGTCGTGCTCACCGTCGGGCGGCGGTCGGTGCAATACCTGCAAAGCGGCGGCGACATCATCACCGCCATCGACGGGCAGCTCTTGACCAAGATGGACGACTTACTGCTATACCTGGAGGAGAGCGGGGCGCCTGGCAAGTCCACCAGGCTGACGGTGCTGCGCGATGGAGACCTGCGGGCGGTGACGGTCACGCTGGGGGTGCGGCCCGCCGAGAGCACGCTGTGGTCGCAGGGGAACCAGGAACCGCAGGCCTAGCGGGTTCGTGGCCCAGCAACACTGGCAGCGATTCTGATCCCGACGGGCTATTGTGTCTGGCGGGGCACCGCAGTATAATGTCATTATATTAGCGGCTATTCGTCAAGGAGGACACCCATGCCCCGCAAAACTTTCGTCCCGCTCGCGTTCTTCGTCCTGTGTGCGCTGCTGGTTGCCGGCTGCGCGCCGACAACCCAGTACATCGTCGTCACGGCCACTCCGGCCCCTGCCGCGGGCGCAGTGTCACCCGAAGCGCCGGCGGCTTCGGCGACCGCTGCCCAGGTTGCTGCGGCCACGGTGGCCGCTACTGTCACCGTCCCAGCCACGCGCGAGCCCGCTCCGATCGCCACGCAGATCCCTCCGACGACCGAAGCGCCCGCTGCCACGGCCACCCAGGCTCCGCCCAGCGCGACTTCGGTGCCCGTCGACACGGACACGCCTGAGCCGGCCGATACGGCGACCCCCCAGCCGGCTGCCACGCCGACCCCGGAGCCCACGGCGACGGATACGGCCCAGCCCTCGGACACGCCGGAACCTACGGCCACCGACACGCCCGCGCCTACCGTCACCCCAACGCCTGGCCTGCTTATTCAGAAGCCTCTCCGGCCGATCGTTCCCGCGCGCGTCCTGCTGCCGACCCCGACCCCAGAGCCGTCCACGCGGGTGCTCTACGGCACCTACAGGCTCAACGCTGGCAAGATGCCCGGCCTCCTGGGCGACAAGGGCGACGTCCTCGTGTACACGGGCGAGCGAATGCCGGCCGGCTGCGAGGTGTTCAAGGCGATGGGGCTGGAATACACGCGCACGGGTCAGCCCATGTCGGCCCCAGCCGAGTCCAGGACCGACGCGAAGCACGGTTGGAGCGTTACGAAGCAGAACGGCGACCCGCGCGACTTCGGGGTGAAGATCCACTGGTGGTATAACGCAACCAGCTTCGTCTCGGTGCGGCCCTACTACGTCGTTCGGCAGCCGTGGAATGTCGACTGCCTCGTGCCGGGCAAGATGCAGAACAACCCGTAATCCGACTGCGCGGGGAGCGGCCCCGGCGCGGGGGGCCATCCGTAGGCGCGCGGCGGCGCTGACGACCCGGCCCGCGCGAGTCTAGAGCGGCGGCCGGATGTCGAACTTTACGCCATAGCTGTAGACCAGGTTGGACTTGAGCGGGTATCCGCTGGCAGTGCCGTCGAGGGTGGCCCGGTGCGGCACGCCGTCGGAGATGCCCACCCAGGCCTTGCCGGCGCCGGCCACCGGCAGGGTGCCGGTCGCCTGGAGGTTGAAGGCAAACGCGAAGCACGGCGTCCCGCCCACAGTCTCGATGCCGGTGAACTGCACATCCTTCAGGCCGGGCAGAAGAAGAGCGGCCACGTCGACCTGCGACCCGGCGCCCAGCGGCGGCTCGGAACCGGCCTCCCACTTCCCCTTGACAAGCCAGTAGGTCTGCTTGCCGATGCCGATCGCCTCCGTGACCCCCGGGCCCAGCGGGGGGCTCCAGGTCGTGTGCCAGCGGTCGGCCGACGCGAAGTCCGTCACGCGATCGAAGGCGCCGCCGACCGTCGTATTCTCGGCAAGGCGGTACGGGAAGGCGGTCTGCAGCCGCTCGAAGGCCTTCACAAGCGCGTCGCGTGCGTCCGCGGGCGCCGGCGTGGACACGGCGGCAGAGGTCGACGCGGCGGCCGGCCGGAGGGTCGGAGTGGCGGTGGGCAGCGGAGTGGCGGTGGGCGCCATGGTGGCGGTGTCGGTCGGCTCCGGCTCATCCGTATCAATCACCGGCAGCGTAGCCGTCGGGATCGACGTCGGGTCGGCCTCGGGTTTGGCGACCAGGGTTGACTGCACCGCCGCGGCCGTGGGCGGCGGGGTGGGGGTGCAGCTCTGCAACAGCAACAAGGCACCCAGAGCGAGAACGCAGCCGCCCATCAGCTTTCCAACAGTAGCGGTACGCCCGAGCCTGATGGCAATGTTCAATGGCGCTGTTGCCTCCTTTTGGAGGTGACGTTCTGGCCGAGCGCTCGTTCGCTTGACATGGCGCTCATGCCCGGCTCGTCACGGTGTCTGCCGGAGCAACCCGGCTCCCGAGAAGGACGCCTTACGCTTCTGACAGGGGTCGTCGATGACCGTGAGGTAAAGCTGCGCCGCTTCCCCAATCCTGAACTTGTAGGTCCCGGTTTGTCCCGGACACAAGGCGCTCTCGCTGTTGCTGACAAGCTTCACCTGAGCGCCGTTCAACGCGACCAGCCCCAGGTCGTTGGGCTGAGCCTGGAGGTCGGCGGCCGTCCTGGCACTCCGGAAGGTTCCATTTTCGCTCACCTGAAGGAGGACCCGCGACGACTTCCACAGCCCGGCCAGGTCCTCGGTTCTCCAAACTGCAACCGGCGTGGCCGCGGAATCAGGCCAGCCGACGTCCGCTGGCTGCCTAAAATACAAATCATAGTGAGCAGTCGTGGCCCGAGGTTGGCACGGATCATCGATGAGCTGGAAGCGAAAACGTCCCTCGCCTTTGAAGTCGAGCCGATAGGCGCCGGTCAGGCCAGCGCACGTAGGACTGTCGCCGCTGCTGCGCAAGGTGACTCGCGATCCGCTCAGCTCAAATTGCCCGGCATCCCAGCTGGTGCCGGAGCTCTTCTCAAGGCCGCCATTCTGATAGGTTCCGTCATCGGCGAACTTCAGGTACATTCCCGTGGAACCCCACCACCACCCTACGAGGTCCTTGATGCCGAATTCGGGGGCTCCTGACCCGGCCGGGCCGGGTGTGAGCGCCGCTTCCGGTTTTGCAGCGGTCTCAGCGGCGGCGGGTGATGGACTCGCCTGCTGGACACCCGCTGTGGCACTGGCGGCGGGCACCACGACAGGCGTTGCTGGGACTACTGCGGGCGCGACCGCCGGTTGGACCGGCGCGCAGGCCTGGAGCAGCGTCAGGATACCCAAGGCGGTCAGGCAGGCGAACGTAACGGCGAGGCGAAACGGTCTTCTCACGTTTTGCTCCTCCTTCTTGCGATCGGTTCAAGAATGATGCTCTCCAGCACGCTCACTTTGTAACATCGGGCCAACGGGGCGTCAGCCGTGGGAGACTGACCTGGGGTGCTAAGATCAGGGGGACCTTGGTGGCTACCAGGATCCCCCACAGGGCAATTCGGGTGCTACGCCAGGGCGACTACCTCCGGGTCAGCCGGATAAGGCAGCGCAGATGTCAGTCTTCGTCGCGCTGACTTTCATGATCGTGAAGTTAGAGAATCCATCGTCCCGATAAATTGGAGGTCAGTGCCTAACGAATTAAGGACTATTCATGCGGTGCGCCGTGGGTCACATTGCTCAACCGGCGCACCACGGATGACGGGCACAGAGTGGGTCGAGTCGAAAGCCACACGCACGGCTGAAGGCAAAGTGGTGGTGGGGCGGGCGCCCGCCCCACCGACCATGACTAGGCCCCGATTCGGCGGCCGCACGCCGGCAGTCATCCCTCACTGCACGGTGATGTTATCCGTGATGTCCACCGTGAAGCCCTGCGACGTGCCACCGAACTTGAGCTCATAGGTGCCAGGCGGCAGAGGCCCAAGGAACAGCCAGTAGCCATCCGACACTGCCGTGCCCGTGAAGGTCCCCGGGCCAAGGAGGCCGTCCTGGGCTGGCGTCGTGAAGTGGAAGACCGGGGACATCACCCGGGTGACGGAACCGAGTAGCGACACGCCATCCAGGGTGACATTGAGCCCGGTCGCGCTGTCAACAAACGGGGCGGCGAGGGCCTTCAATTGCGGCACCTGATTTCCGTTCGGTTTTGGTTGGGGGGCCGGCTTCGGGGCGAGCCCCAGATTGTTCAGGAGTGGCAAGAATAGCGCCGTGTCGGCCGGCACGGTGAACGTGCGCGTCACCGGGTCTGGTCCAAAGGTGCCTGCCAGGAAGAAGACATCCTTCGGGGGTTGCCCGTTGCCGGCATCGGCCCCCGTACTGTCGAGGTTCGGGTTGCCCGTTGCGGGTTGCTCGAGGATCCATTGCCACCATTGCGCTGTCAATTGCCCGTACTTCCCTTGGCCATCCTGCGGCTGTCCGTTGTCCCGAGCGGACGCCATCGTCACCGGGCTCAGCATAGCCGCAGCGACTATGACGACCGCGACCAAACCATGCCATATGTTCTTAGAGCTTGCCATTGTGATTCTCCTAACGCGTTGAGATTTTCTCCGACAGCAATCGCATTGTCGGGGTGGGACTAACAGTGAAGTAGACTTCCGTTTGACTCTCCCATCGCTCCTCCTGGTCAGCTTTTAGACTTGGTGTGTATTAGCATCACTCCGTTCCTCACGCCTTTGGGCGCCTACTAAAGCCTTGGTTATACCCAGGTGATCCGATCGCGAATAGGCGTCTCGTCTACGGCTCAAGCCGATGCCGCAACACCAGAACACGTGTCTGGACGACTCCTTACTATAAGGGCGATCCGAGCTGCTGCATATCGTTTGAACTATGATTAAGGCGCGAGCAACACATGATTGCAATAGGGGTTTACGTGATTGAGGAGGGTGTGATGATGTGCCGGGGGTGAGGTGCCACGTGGACCCTGAAGGGCAAGGTCCTGCCGGTCATAACCCCGGCTGTGTGAAGTCATCCCAGGGCCGGCAGCATGACCCGTGCTTGCCGGTGCTGCTTCCCGAACCGAGCGTGCCAGGTGACCCGGCACACCCACTCCGCATCTCGCTCTACCTGGCTCCGGCGGCTAGCCCTGACACCGGAAACTCGCCGGTCTCGCACACCCAGATGGCGATGACGGTGGCCAGATCGATAATGCGGTGGTTCTGCCTCACCTTGAGACAGAGGGCGTCGAACCAGACATGCGGCTAGCTGCTGGCCAGTGGCCGGTTGTGGAACTCCTTCCAATATTCTGAGTCCGCCCAGAGAGATTCCCTCCCGGGGCCTCAGTAATGCGAAACCTGAGCATAGTAGGACGAATGCTCCAAGCCAGGTATATGATGGCACAATTCCGATGGAAGTCAACCCCTCTAAGGGACCTTTGTTTGCGGGTAGGGGGCGCTGCGTGGCGAGAGCATGAAGGATAACTCCGCGAAGGAGCACCACGCGCCCCGAGCGCGAGAGACGCGAAGAAGCCCGAGCCATCGCTCCATGGTGCGATTTGCCCTTCGCCCGCCGAGCGAGCCTGCGGGCGCGGGCAGGACCTGGGGCTCTTCGGAACAGCGCGCCGGCGCCGTCTCGAGCGCCGCTGCCTGGGCGGGCCGACCGCCCGGGAGGCCTGCC
>Ga0315273_10002813_pt1 | contig 20740 bp, 21 predicted proteins | sample YL17G02_0_MG_FD_205753 | JGI IMG/M metagenome (GOLD analysis project Ga0315273, IMG submission 205753) | Sediment microbial communities from Yellowstone Lake, YNP, Wyoming, USA - YL17G02_0 | ecosystem: Environmental > Aquatic > Freshwater > Lake > Sediment | place: USA: Wyoming | collected... | reverse complement strand
GTCGCGTTTTCTGCGCGACGTGATGGCCACGAAGGATGGCCAGCCCAGATCACCCGGGAACGATGGCGAGTCGCGCAGCAGCATCTTCGACAGAGGCGCGCGCGGCACCTCCGGCAGGCAAGGGGTGACAAGGGCGGAAACCCATCCCGCACCAGGTCGAGGACCGAAACCTGAGTCTGGCAAATCGCAAAATCCGCCAAACTGGGCGCCAGGCGCGTACCGGCAGCCGAGCTCCAAGCCCGAGCCGCGGGAGGATCGGGTGCAGCAGTTCAAGCCGGGGGATCGCGTCGACCACAGTCTGTTTGGGCAAGGAATCGTTGTCAAATCGGAGCTAACCGCTGACGACGAGGAGGTAACCGTCATGTTCGCAGGGAAAGGCGCCAAGACACTGCTGGCGAGCTTCGCCAGGCTCAGGAAAGTGGTGCCCTGACGATCACGCGAGCGAACGTGACGGCGGGGACGGCCAGGCGCGGGCCAGAACCCATCTTGCCCCCTGCACGTCGAGCCGCAGCTCAAACGTCTCCATGGCGGCCGTGCGCACCAGTTGACATTGCCAACTCTGGCCGTCAACCACCTCGTCCCAGGTCCGGCCGGTATCGACGATCTGATACTTGCGTCCGCGCCAGCTGAATGCTACAGGCTCGGCCCGGCCCTCGGCCGGAAAGCGAGCCTCGACGAGAACAGGCTCGCCGACGTCCACGGGCTGGGACATGATTCCCTCGGGAGCCGTCCGCCCTGCGAGGTGGCGGATCAAGAGGCGCAGCACCGTCTCGGCTGTCAGACGTTTGTTCCCAATCCGGTCTGAGTTCCAAACCCATCGCTCGCCGATCTCGGCGTCTTTCGTGGACAGATGGATGAATACCAGGCCAACCGGCTTGCCGGGTAGGCCGCCGGTGGGTCCAGCGATCCCCGTAACGGCGACAGCCAAGTCAGCGCCGAAGATTCTTCGCGCACCACGCGCCATCTCGGCGGCGGTCTGCGGGCTTACGGCGCCGTATGAGGCCAGGGTGTCATGGCGTACGCCCAGGATGGCCTCCTTGGCGCTGTACGCGTAGGTGACAGCGCTGCCCAGGAAGTAGTTCGAGCTGCCGGAGACATCGGTAACGAGATCGCCGATCAGCCCGCCGGTACAAGATTCGGCCAGCGCCAATGTCAGGCCCTGCGCGGTGAGCAGGCGGCCTAGCTTCCGGGCAAGCTCGGGCGCACCATCTCCAGCAGGCAGGTCGCCGCAGGATGGGCCAACACCCGGGTTATCGATCGGCTGTTTGCGCTTATCCTCGGTCATGGGTCTCGCTGATCTCGGGCAGTGATAGGGTGAAGGTGCTGCCTTTGCCCGGCTCACTCTCCGCCTCGAGGCGGCCCCCATGGGCCTGGGCAATCCAGAGGGCAATGGACAAGCCCAGCCCGGAACCACCGTGCCCACCGCGACTGCGGTCGGCTCGATAGAAACGCTCGAAGATGTGGGGCAAGTCCTCCGGCCCAATTCCAATCCCGGTATCGTACACGTCGATCTTGACCCACCCGTCGGCGCGCCGCAAAGTCAAAGTGACTTCGCCGCCCGCGGGAGTGTATTTTACGGCATTGTCGACCAGGTTCAACAACAACTGGCGCAAGCGGTCACTATCCCCCAACACGCGAGCTTGATCCTCGGCCCCGAGGCGCACTACGACCCCCTGGGCCATCAACTGCGCCTGACGATAGACAACAAGCAGGAGGGTATCCAGTTCGACCGGCTGCAGCTGCAGCTGTAGACCTGCATCGACCTGCGCCAACAACAGGAGGTCGTTCACGAGACGCCGCATACGGGCAGTCTCGTCTCCGATCACCCGCAAGGCTTCGGTGCGCAGAGCTGCGTCTTCGATCGCACCGCGCTGGAGGAGATCGACGTTGCCCTGGATGGTCGTCAACGGCGTGCGGAGTTCGTGACTGACGTCGGCCACGAGCCGCCTTTGCGTCTGGAAGACCTCATCCAGGCGCGACAACATGGCGTTGATGGTGCTGGCAAGCCGGCCCAGCTCATCGGTGGGAATGGCGACCGGAATTCGCTGACTGAGGTCCTGCGTGCCAGCGATTTGCTGCGCCGTCGCCGTGATCGCTGCGATCGGCCTGAGCACGGCGCGGGCAAGGATCGAACCGCCGAAGGCGGCGAGCAACAGCGCCAGCGCAACGCCCAGTAGTAGGAGCCTGCGGATTACCACCAGTGAGTCGTCGACCGCAGCCAGACTCTGCGACACCTGAATGGCTCCGATGATCCTGGAGCCCAAACGGATTGGCGTCGTGTAGACGCGGAGGCGCACATTATAGGGCAAGTTCGCGGTGAAGCCACCGGCTCGCCCCGCCCGGATGTCGTCAGCGAAGTTGGGCGGCGAGGGCAATCGCTGGCCCCTGAGGTTCTCAGAGACCTGAACGGGGTGCGCGTCGAGGCCGACGATCTGGATGTAGTTCTGCGACGCAAAGACATCGATGGGAGGCAGGGTCACGGTGCCGGTACGGATGGCTGTGATAGGGTCGTTTTCGCTCTGTATCAACCGGATGACGTTCTGAGCCTGCCCTGCCAACCGGTCGTCGAGTACGGTCAGCAGAATCCCGGAGAGCAGCGAGTAGAGCAGGACGCTGAAAAACACGAGCGAGATCGCCAGGAGACCCGTGTACCAAAGGGTAAGCCGGGTCCGGATGGACATGCAGCTATTCTTCGCGCAGCGCGTACCCGACGCCGCGCACGGTATGGATAAGGCGCGGCAAGCCGCCTTCCTCAAGCTTGGAGCGGATGTAGCGGATGTAGACTTCGATGATGTTCGACTCGCCTCCGAAGTCATAGCCCCAGATCCGGTCGTAAAGGAGGTCACGGGTCAGGACCTGCTTAGGATGCTGCATGAAAAGCGTCAGCAGCTCGAACTCCCGCGCCGTGAGTTCGACGCGCCGGTCGCCCCGATAGACCTCGTGTGTCATGGGGTTCAGCGTCAGGTCGGCAAAGTGGAGGACGTCGACGGAGGCCGCAGGCTGGTGGCGGCGCAACAGGGCGCGGACTCGAGCGAGAAGCTCGTCGAAGCTGAACGGCTTCACCATGTAGTCGTCTGCTCCGGCATCGAGACCGGCAACACGATCGGGCACTGCCTCCTTGGCCGTAAGAATCAGGATAGGCACCTGGCTGGCGGAGCGAAGCCGCTTGCACACAGTGAGGCCATCGATACCCGGCAACATCAGGTCGAGCAGCACCAGAGCTGGGGGGCGGTCCCGGGCCGCCGTCAACCCGGCTTCACCGTCCGGAGCCACCTCTACTTCATAGTTCTCGTAGAGCAGCCCGCGGCGCAGGAGGTCGGCAATGCGCGTCTCGTCTTCGATGATCAGGATGCGTTCGGACATGGTGAACGGTCGCCCCTTACGGCCATGATTTTAGCACCTGACGGGGGTTACGCGCAAGGGGCGAAAGCTGGTATAATGGCCGCCGCGGGGCAGTATGCCTGCCTTGCACGAACGCTCAGGAGTCTGCAATGGAAGCCACCGAGGTTATTGCCTCGTTAGCCCAGCGGGTCACCGACAATGTGGAGAAGGTGATCATCGGCAAGCGGCATGAGGTTCAGCTCACGCTGATCGCGCTGCTGTGCGAGGGGCACCTGCTGATTGAAGACGTGCCCGGAGTGGGCAAGACAATGCTGGCTCGCGCGATCGCAAGGTCGATCGGGTGTTCCTTCCGGCGGCTCCAGTTCACCCCCGACATGTTGCCCAGCGATATCACCGGTGTCTCGTTCTTCAATCAAAAGACGCTCGAATTCGAGTTTAGGCCGGGGCCGGTGATGGCGCAGATAGTTCTCGCCGACGAGATCAATCGGGCTACGCCGAAGACCCAGTCGGCGCTCCTCGAAGCTATGGAGGAAAGGCAGGTCACGGTGGATGGTGTGACCTACCCGATGGAAACCCCGTTCCTAGTGCTGGCCACGCAGAATCCGATTGAGTATGAGGGTACTTTCCCCCTTCCCGAAGCCCAGATCGACCGCTTCATGATGCGGCTGAGCCTGGGCTATCCTTCGGCCGAAGACGAGATGCGCGTGCTCGAGTCGCAGCGAGAGCATCATCCGTTCCAGGATCTCGGCCAGGCGGTGACCGGGGAAGAGTTGATCGAGGCGCAGAGAGCAGTCAAGCAGATCTACGTCGACGGCCTGGTGAAAGAGTACATCGTCGAACTGGCCAACGCAAGCAGGCGTCACCCCGACGTCTACCTGGGGGTCAGCCCGCGCGGCAGCCTGGCGCTCTTCAAGGGGAGCCGGGCGTACGCGGCCCTGCAAGGTCGCACCTACGTCATCCCGGACGATGTTAAGGCGTTGCTGGATGTGACTTTCTCTCACCGGCTCATCATCAGCCCGTCCGCGCGGATCAAGAACGTCGAAGCGGAGGCCGTGGTCGAGCAGATCGCCTCTTCGGTGCCCGTTCCCGGCACGCGTGTCAAAGTGAGATGAAACGCGCCTCAGGCGTGCTCATCCTCTGGTTGATGGCGCTGGCATTCGCGCTCGGAACAAGGCGCGATTTAGCGTTCAATCTGTTCTACTTCATCACCGGCGTGATCCTGGTGGCGCTCTGGTGGGCGTGGTCGAACCTCCGTGGCCTGTTGTTGCGGCGCATCTCGCGGACGCAGCGCACCCAGGTCGGCAAGTATGCCGACGAGGCTCTAGAGCTGATCAATAATTCGCGCTGGCCCAAGTTGTGGGTGGAGGTGCGCGACTTCTCCGATCTGCCTGGGCACCAGGCCGGACGCGTCGTCAACTCTCTGCGCAGCGGGGCGACCTCGCGCTGGCAAGTCCGGACGCTCTGCCAGCAAAGGGGGCGCTTCGTGCTCGGGCCACTCACTTTGACCAGCGGCGACCCCCTGGGTATCTTCCGCTTTACGCGCGAGGTGTCCTCCACGACCCCATTGATCGTCGCGCCGGCGACGTTCCCCGTGCCAGGCTTCACCCAACCCACCGGCTACCTGCCGGGTGGTGAGGCGATGCATCGCCGGACACCCAACGTGACGGCCAGCATCTCAGGAGTGCGCGAGTATGCGCCGGGAGATAGTTTCAATCGCATCCATTGGCCATCGACCGCGCGCGCCGGCCGCCTGATTTCCAAAGAGTTCGAGCTGGACCCGCTGACCGATGTCTGGATTTTTCTGGACATGCACGAAGATGCCCAGGCGGAGACTCCGTGGCTGCCCGAGGCGCTCGACGCCCTGGCCTGGTTGACCCGCCGGGGCGATCGCGTGGAGCTGCCGCCGAGCACGGTGGAATACGGCGTCACAATCGCTGCCTCGTTGGCACAGCATTTCCTGCAGTCAGATCGTCAGGTCGGGTTTCTGAGCTACGCTGAGCGCCGTGAGATCGTCCAGCCCGACCGCGGCGAGCGCCAGCAGACCCGTCTTTTGGAGGTGCTGGCCGTCATCCAACCCGCTGGCCGGATACCGCTGGCGCAAGTCCTGGCCAGCGACGGCGCACACCTGGCTCGGCACACCATGCTAGTTGTGATCACCGCTTCGACGGATGACCGTTGGGTCAGCGCGCTGCGCGGGTTGCGGGCACGTGGGGTGCAGGGAATCGGAGTATTCCTCGCCGGTCGCACCTTTGGGCCAGCGCCGGATTGGACCCCGTTGTGGAGCGAGCTGCGGGCGAGCGGTCTGCCCGCCTATCTCGTGCAGCGCGGGGATGATCTCACAACCGCGCTCGGCGGACAAGCCGTCCGGGCCAGCCGGGGTCCTGTGTCCGCCTGGCGGCCCAGATCGACGGGCGTTCAAGGCTCTTAGCATTCGCGCCCCGTCCCGGAACTTCGCGATGATCGATGAGGAGAATGCCGTGTCCAATCCGATGGGAGCGACTGTGCGTTGGGTTGCGAGAGCAGCCCTTGTGGGCCTTTTCGTTCTTTCGGTTGCAGGCCAGGGTCAGGCCGCGGGTGTTGCGGACCACCTGAGCGCTCCATCGCAATATGAGGAGAGACCGCCTCAGACAGGCGCGCAGGCGACATTTGTGGAGCCCGACTGGGGCGCGCCCCACGTTCCGAACCAACTGCTTGTCAAGGTGGCCGGGGGAGCCGGGGCGAGCGCCGCCGCCAACGCAGGCATCATGGCCAGCGGCGCTCGCGTGGTCCGTACAGTGCCTCAACTGGGGCTCATGGTGGTCGAGTCGCCAGGGGACGCAGGGTTGGCCCAGACGGCCGGCGGCCTGGTCGGCCGGGCCGGCATCGAGTGGGCTGAGCCCAACTACACCGTCGCACTTGACCTCATCCCGAACGATCCTGACTATTTGGCCAGGCAGTCGGCCTACCTGCAGCGATTGGAAATGCCCTCCGCCTGGGACTACACAACCGGAAGCCCCGAGGTGATTATCGCGGTCCTCGACACGGGGGTGGACCTCACGCACGAGGACCTGCAAGCCGGGATCTGGACCAACCCCGGCGAGATCCCCGACAACGGCATAGACGACGACGGCAACGGGTTCGTGGACGACGTACACGGCTGGAACTTCGCCCAGAACAACAATAACCCGAGCGACGACTTTTGGCACGGCACGCACGTCGCTGGGATTGCGGCCGCTCGTACGAACAACGGCAAAGGGATCGCAGGCACGGCCGGCGGCGCGACGATCATGCCCGTGAAGGTCTTCCCGCCCCCGCCCAACGTGATCGGCACGTATGAAGATTTGATCCGGGGCATCATCTACGCGACGGACAACGGGGCGCGTGTCATCAACATGAGCCTCGGCGCCACGAGTTACAGCCGCGGGGAGGAGGCAGCCGTCGACTACGCCTCCTCCCACGGCGTGGTGGTCGTTGCAGCCGCTGGAAACAGTTGGCACGAGAACTACCATTATCCTGCTGCACATGCCCACGCGATCGCAGTAGCGGCGACCGATGCCCGCGATCAGATCGCCGGGTTCTCGACCTGGGGCGATTTCGTAGACATCGCGGCGCCTGGCGTCAGCATCTGGTCAACAGTACCAGGCAATACCTATGGGATGGGGAGCGGGACCAGCATGGCAACGCCGCACGTTGCGGGCCTGGCCGCGCTGATCCTGTCCCTGAACCCGGGACTCTCGCCAGCGGAAGTACGGGCGTTGATCGAGAACAATGCCGACGACCTCGGGGCTCCTGGCTGGGATCCGCATTACGGTTATGGGCGGATCAACGCTCGCCGGGCCCTGGCTTCAACCCCGCCGCTCGCTGGCCCCGGGCCAACCCCCACGCCGCATCCGCCGCTGGCCGAGTGGCCTGCCGGCTGCCAAGACCTCATCGCCGGCGGCAGCTTTGAGGGAAGCCTTGAGGGCTGGCAGTCCGGCGGGAATGTGAAGATCGATGGCACACAGGCCTACTCCGGAACCTACGCAGCGCATTTCCCCGGCGGGCCCAACAGTCACGGCGTACTCAATCGAACCTTCACGCTGAGTCCGTTGGCGGAAGAGGGCACGCTCTGGTTTGCATACCGCATCCAGGGCCAGGACAAGGGATTAGGCAGGTGGCCCCAGGCGCCGTGGGACGACTGGTTCAAAGCTGAATTTCGCGCAAAGGACGGCCAGGTTCTGATGTCATTGCTGCGAACAGGTAACTCGGCCGACACGGCCTCGGATGGGTTGCCCTGGGACCGCTATCTCTACCGGATGCAGTCCGCCGACCTCGCTCCGCTGAAGGGGACCGGTCCCCTCAATCTCGTGCTGGAAGCGGGCAACGACGCTGACAACCTGCCTACCGATGTCTGGGTGGACGAGGTGCGCTTCTGCGTGAAGGACTGGCCCTATCAGCTGTACTGGCCACTGGTCTTGCACCAGTAGGCCGTGCGCGTGCCCATGCGTACCCGGGGCAAGAGAGGTGTTTCAGCCCAACGAGTCAAGCCATTCGCGCAGGAACTGACCGGTGGACTCAAAGGCCAGCTCATCCCACGGCAGTTCGCTCGCGGCGAACCAGCGCGCTTCGGTTACGTCGTCCCCTGCGGCCAACACGCCCGTCTCCGGTCTGGCCCAGTACACCAGCAGAATGCCGCGCCGCTCGGACCACCCTGCAAGCGGTGCGACAGTGTGGAGCCCCTGCAAACACACGGTGAGCCCCGTCTCTTCGGCGATCTCCCGCACCGCTGCCGCCTCAGGCAACTCGTCGGCATCCATGTAGCCCGCTGGCAGCGCCCAGTAACCGATGCGCGGAATGGCGGCCCTGCGAACGAGCAGGATCTGGTCGCCGGAGCTTACAAGGGCGGCGACCGCCACCTTCGGATCCCGAAAATGCACAAAGCCACAATACCGGCATACTGCACGGGAACGCCCGAAGACCTGCGCGAGTGACAGGGGCGCGCCGCAGCGCGGACAGAAGATGTAAGCAAAGCTCAAGGCTGGGCCGCCCTATGCGTGCTCTTCGACGGCATTGCGCACGGCGCGCAGGTTGCTGAAGGGCGCATTGACGGGCGCGACGCATCCGGAGGCGACGATCAACCGGCGGCCCCTGGTCTGCTGGATGGCGTCGGCCACCCGCGTCCGGACCTGGTCAGGGTCGCCCCGCAGCAGGTCATCCCAGTGAGCAAGCCCGCCGCACACGGCGCCCGCGAATCGTTGCACGCCCTCGGCGAGCGTGGGCACCGTCTCGCGGTCATGCCAGTTGAGAGCGGGCGCCGGATAGCCTGCGACCAAATCGAACATCCCATCGTCGCCGTGCAGGTGGAGCATATTGAACCAGCAGTCTTGTGCGGCCTTCAGCACGCGCCGGTCGTACGGTTCGCCGAACTCGCGGTACTCCGCTTCGCTCAACGATTGGTACGACGCCAGTTGGACCGCGTAGTAGATTCCGGCAACGCCCACCGGCAAGCACGCCCGGATGAACCGGACAGTGGATTCGGTGATTGTTTCGAGACCGGCGTGGAGCACCTGCGGATCCTTCCGCAGGTGAAGCAACAGCCGTTCGGTGCCGGCCAAGTTCTTCGCCTGCCCGAGGGGGCTGAAGACCGTCTGGATGAAGGGTATGGCTGTACCGGCGCCCGCCGCGACCAGCTCCAGGCAGCGCAGCTGGCGGCCCAGGCCGCCGGACGTCGGATCGAGTATCGGCAAGGCGGCCCAATCTTCGGGCCGGTTGATAACACGGCGTGTGTACTCGCGCGCACCCTCATCGCCGCCTACCCACCGGTCCTCAACACCCCAATCCTCCAGACAGTAGCTGCTGGAAGGTGAGACTTTGATGAAATCCCAATCGTTCTGCGCCTGCCAGGCCAGCGTCGCGGATGCCAAATCTCCTGCACGCTGGTCATCTCCTGGGAAATGGCGCCAGAGGGCAACGGCCACCCGATCCACCGGCTTACCGGCGAATGTCGCCTCCAAGCGCTCGCGGCGCGTCATCCCTTCGCTCACGGTACTGCCTCCTTGGTGCGACTGGCTTGCCAGAGCTGGCAGACAAGTTGAACCTGTCCCATCGTGCGGGCCAGCTCCACGAGGACGTGCACCACGCAGCCAGCCACGGTGGTCGCGTCGCCGGCCACTACCCGTTCGGACGTCCACTCCGATGGCGACAGGCTGGCGAGGATCGTCTGGCTGATCTGGCCCGTGCAACCCAACTGATGCAGCAGGTGACTGCCTCCGAACAGCGTCTCTTCACCTGCGCCGCAATCGGCCTCGAAGGAAGATACACCGGCAACGCCTCCGGCAATCCATTGGCGCTCCACGGCGACGGCGTGCTCGATCAGGTCCGCGACCGGCCCGATGCCTGGGACCGGCTGCCAGCGCAACGCCCGCTCGTCAACCTGTAGTACCGACTCGGCGATGTGGGCGTGGAGGTCCTCCAGCACCCATGCCAGAGAGTGCTGGATCAAGGCTGCGCCTGCGCTCATTTCGCGATTATACAGTCCTTCCGCTCAACGCCCAAAGAGAAGCTCCTGAATTCGCGGCCCGAATACCGCGATCCCCACGGCGACTGCAGCCATCGCGCTGACGAGTACCGCGCCGGCGCCAACGTCCTTGGCTGTTTTCGCACGCCGGTCATGCCGGCTGACCAGCACGTCGACGGCAAGCTCAGCCACGGTGTTGATCATCTCTGCACTGAAGACCATCCCAATGGCTAATGCCAGGACGGCCCATTCGACAGCACTCACGCGGAAGAAGATGGCGGCGACGATTGCGAGAAGGGCCAACGCGATCTCGACCAGGGCATTCCGCTGAGTCCGCAGCACGTGCGCAATGCCCTGGAAAGCGTAGAAGAAGCTGCGAAAGAACGCCCGCATCTCACGCCTGTTGAAGGCTTGCGAGGATTGCATCCTGGCGCGCCCACATGGCTGCTTCCTCATCAGGTTCCGCGTGATCGTAACCCGCCAGGTGCAGCACCCCGTGGACCACCAACAGTCGGAGCTCTTCGGCAAGGGAGTGGCGGACTTCGCCCGCCTGGCGCAAGGTGAACGGCAAGGCGATGACCACATCGCCCAGATAGTTGGAGACCTCGGGCGCGCTGACGAACCCGGCCGCCGATTCCTGGGCCGGGAATGAAAGCACGTCGGTAGGGGCATCCACACCGCGAAATTGCCGATTCAGAGCCTGCACTTCCGCGTCGCCTGTTATGACCACGGTGACCTCGCTGCCGGGCTGGCCTACGCTCTGCAAAGCCATCAGCGCAGCACGCGCAAGGTCAGCCGCGTCCACATCGACGGCGAAGATCTCATCTACCTGAATGCTGACCTGCTCGTCTGTAGGCTCCGCAGGAGCAGATTGGCCGGCGCGTTCATCGGCGCCGTCGAGAGCCTGGGGACACATCCGCGCCTCCTTAGGAAGGTTGAACGGGTATGGGGGCTGGATCCGGTCGAGTCTCTGGCGGGTACGCGATGCGCGGATGCTGTATGCCACGCAGGACATCGACGAAGGCCTGCCGGACTCGCGTCAAGTCATCGAGCGTAAGAGGGCATTCATCCAGCTGGCCGGAGAGAATCTTGCCCTGGATGCTGTCCGCCACGATCTGCTCCATCTCCTCGACGCTAGCCGGACGCTTCGAGCGTACGGTGGCCTCGGCCCCATCGGCCAGCATCGTAATGGCCGTCTCGCGGCTCCGCGGCTTCGGGCCGGGGTAGAGGAACTGCGCCTTATCCACGGCTTCGGGGGACCCTGCCCGGGTGACGGCCTGATGATAGAAGAAGGATACGATCTGCGTACCGTGGTGCTCCGGGATGAAGTCGATGACCCTGCGGGGCAGCCGGTACTTGCGCGCCAGGTCCATGCCGTCCCTGACATGGGAGATGATGATCTGGGCGCTGGTATACGGGTCCAAATGGCTGTGCGGGTCCATGCTCTCGGTGCGGTTCTCGACGAAGAAATACGGACGGATCGTTTTGCCAACGTCGTGATAATAGGCGCCGACGCGCGTCAGCAGGGCATCGGCCCCGATGGCTTCCGCGGCTCGCTCGGACATATTGCTCATGAGAAGCGTGTGATGGTACGTGCCCGGAGCCTTCAAGAGCAACTGGCGCAAGAGAGGGTGGGTCGGCCTGGAGATTTCGATGAGTTGCAGAGGTGTGATGATGCCGAAAACGACGCCAGCCAGGTAAACGCCCATCAATGTCACGGTAATGGCGACAAGCCCATTGACCAGCGCTATGCCTGCCAGCTGGGCTAGCGCGCGCCAGTCGAACTTGCCCGCGGCGAGGTGAAATGCCAGGACCACGAGGAGGTTGGCGGCGATGACATACAGAGCAGCCCACGCGTAACTCGCCATCCGGTCACCGCGGCGCAGCTTCAGGGTGCCGACCAACGAACCGCACAGTGCAAAGGTCATGAGCTCGAGGCTGCCCCCCGTCAACCAGCCGACCATCAGTACGAACAGGCCAACGGTGACGAGAGCGACCCGCGCGTTCACAAGGATCGAAAGCAGCATGGCGAGCGCCGCGTAGGGGAAAAGGTAAGGCAGAAGCGACCGCGCCGGCAGAATGAGCTTCGCGCCGAGGAGGAAGGCCGCCGCCAAGGTAAATATGATTAGCGGCTCCGGTCGCTCAAGCCACATCTCCGGCTCCTGGCGCCACAGGAAATAGAGAAAAACCAGCCCGATGAGGAGCAGAAAACCGGCGGCCGCACGAACCTCATCCCACGACCAACTGTTCTGCCGCAGGCCCAGTGCCTCCAGCGCTTCAATGTCCAGCTTGGTGACAATATCGCCGGCGCGCAGGATTCGCTCGTTGCGCTCCACGGTAGTCGTCGCCGGCTCGATGCGATCCCGTGCCAACTGCCGCCGCTCCTCGGTTCCATCGGCGTCGTAGAAGCTGTTCGGAACCATGAGGGCCTCGACGAAGGTACTCACGAGAGCGGCATCCTCGTCGGAGAGATCCAGCCGAACGCGAGCCGGGACCTTGCGCCGCTCATCCCCCAGGTTGTTCTCGCGGATCTCCTCCCGCATGGCGCGGTCGAGGACTACCTGGACTTCCGCGGCGACTTTGTCCCATACCGGGCTCGGCAACGTTAGGGTGCGAGTGATGACCTCCGGCGGCAACTCGAGCCCAGTGATGGCTGCGAGCGCTGTGGCCTTAGAGGGCGGATCAGCGTAGCCGTCACTCCTGACCGAGCCGATGAAATCGAGGATCTTGCTGGCCAGAGCTAATCGTTCGCGGCCAACGCGTGCCTGGGGGGGGTCGTACAGATCGGGGACAGCGTTGGCTGCCAGGTCACGGCGCTGCTGGGTGAGGATTTCGCTGACGTAGGTGATCTGCCGTGGTGCAGTGACGTCGGCTGGAGCCACCTCGCCTTCGTGTAACTGCACCTGACCGCTGAACGGCAGTGGGAGCAGCAGGAACACAAGGCACAGGAGCCCTGTAAGGAACCATAGCCCCAGGACGCGCAGCCGAGCGGGCCAGGGGATTTGCTGTGACCTCATCTCACGGCCAGCCAACCTATGCTGCTACCCGAGAAGCTCGCGCACAACTCGGTTCACCACCTGGCCGTCCGCCACGCCGTGCAGCTCGGCCGTCAGCCGTTTCATGACGGGACCGAAGTCCTTCATGTCGGTGGCACCCAACTCAGCGATCACCGCCCGAGCGCGCTCTCGGATCGCTGCCTCGTCCAACTGCTGGGGGAGGTAGACCTCCAGGACGGCGATTTCGGCTTCTTCCTCCGCCACCAGGTCCGGACGGCCACCTTTGGCGAACTCAGCAGCGCTGTCGCGTCTCTGCTTGACCTGCTTCGTGATGATGTTCAGGACATCCTGATCGGTCAGCGTGTGCGCCTCGACCCCGGATACCTTGGCCTCAGCGATAGCCGTCTTCACCGCTCGAATGGCCAATTTACGGACCTCGTCACCACTGCGAATCGCATCTTTGAGATCATCGCTCAGGCGTTCCTCCATGGTCATAAGGCTCGCTCCTCGCTCACACCGCTGTGATTTCGCCCCACAACACGTCACCATCCAGCCGCACCAGCCGCACCGGCGTAATCCGGTTACGGAGATCCAGGCCGGCCGGCGCCAACGCCAGTACCCGAAGATAGTTGTCGGTGAGACCTTCCCAGGCCTGACTGGCCCCGAGCTCAAGCCCGGACACTGCGCAACTTCCGGGCTCCAGGCCGATTGGGTTCTCCCACAATGCCGGGCGTGCGTGCCCCAGGAAAGTGCGGCGCAGGGACCGGCTCAGTTCCACATCGAGGGCATTGAGAACCCGGCTGCGCCGGCGGCGTTCGGCCTCAGGCACCTGCCCGTTGAGTCGCGTGGCGGCTGTCCCTGCCCGCGGGGAATAGGGAAAGACGTGAATGTGCGCAAAGCCAACGCGGCCGGCGAATGCCAGCGTCGCTGCGAAATCGTCCTCTGTCTCTCCCGGGAAGCCCACGATCAAATCGCTGGTTAAGGTCAAGCCGGGGACGCAGGCGCGCGCGTCCGCCACCAGCGCCTCAAACTCCGCAACCCGGTTGCGCCGCGCCATGCGCCGCAAAACGGCGTCGCTGCCCGATTGGGCAGGCAAGTGCAGGTGCGGCATCAACCGCCCTGCGCTGGAAGCCCAGAGCTCGACGAATCCGGGCTCAAGATCGAAAGGTTCAAGCGAAGAGAGGCGCAAGCGCGGGATCTCCGTGCCGTCCAGGAGCTGCCGCACGAGCGAGCGCAAGTCGGTGCCGAAATCTCGACCAAAAGCGCCGAGATGGACGCCGGTGAGCACTGCCTCCTGGTAGCCCTCGCTGTGGAGGGCGTTCACCTCGGCGAGGACGGCGGCGATCGACCGGCTTCGCTCAGTACCGCGAGCGACGCTGACGATGCAGAAGGTGCAGCAATTGCGGCAGCCGTCCTGGACCTTGACGAAGGCACGGGTGCGCGACCTGTCGTGCCCGTGCCGGCGTTGCGCCGCATCGAGACCGCAAGACGAGGTGCCGGATGCGGCCTCCGGATCGATGTGGGAGGGGCGCAGGTAGTTGTTCGCTCCAAGTTCTGCACTCGGCGTCGCCGCTGCCCCGGCAATCTCATCCACGAGTGCAAGCAAATCGTCCTTCCGCCGGTTGCCCACGACTAGCTCAACGTTGGGGAGGCCTGCCACATCTTGCGCTTCCAGGGTCGCCAGACAACCCGTGACGACCAGGCGCGCGGCCGGATTGGCGCGGGCCATTTGGCGCACAAGTTGGCGGCTCTTTCGCGCGGCCCCGGCGGTGACCGCACAACTGTTAAGCACGCAAAGGTCGGCGTCCTCGGCGGACGCTGCCACCGCATGGCCAGTGCCGGCTAGCTGGCGGCCCAACGCCGCCATCTCGGCATAGTTGAGACGGCAGCCCAACGTCTCCAGATAGATGCGCATGAAAACTATACTATAGTAGAGAGGACGCTTTGGCAAGAAGCAAAGCGATCACAAATACCCCATCGAGCGCAGCCAGACCTCTGTGCGCCGCATCCCTTCGTCGAAATCGATGGCTGGCGCATAGCCGAGCACGCGCCGTGCTTTCGCGACGCCGAATTGCGACGGGTTCAACCGGAAGTGAAGGGTCCACGGGCCAACCGCCGGTTTGCCCAGCACACGGCGCAGCAGTCTGGCGGGGGCCAGGCGCGCGAACCGGGCGGACCATGCCGGCACTGAAGGAAGACTGGTCCTGCCGAGCAAGCGCGCATAAGCCAGGTAGAATTCGCGGTAGGTCACTGCTTTATCGTCGCACACATTGAACGCCTGACCCAGGGCGGACGCGTGAGTCAGTGCCAGTACAAACCCGCCCACAACGTTCTCGATATACCCAGGCGTCACGAGTCCGGAGTCCTGTCCCAGGAGCACCATCTCGCCGCGCCGGATGTGCTCAACCGGACCGATAGTCCAGGCGGTGCCTCGCGGGCCGTACGTCGAGGCCGGGCGCAGGATCACCCAGGGCACGGCGGATGCCCGCACTGCTGCCTCCGCGGCGATCTTGCTGTCGGGGTAGAGCTGGCCCACCGGCGGTGTCGGCATGCTTTCATCGATGAGGGGCGCGCGATTAAACCCGTATACGGCGACGCTGCTCACGAAGACAAAGCGTCCAACCCCTGTCTCCCGCGCTGCGGCCAGGATGTTGGCCGTGCCCTCGACGTTAGTCCGCCAGGCGAGGTCGGCTGGCACGCCCGCAGTGCCGGTCCACGCTGCGGCGTGGACGATTGCGCCGCAACCTGCGGCCGCTTGCCGCAGCACGGCTGGGTCGAGGAGATTGCCGGCCCATACTTCCACGCCATGGGGGGCAAGCCAGGAGGCGGATTCGGGCCGCCGCGCCAGCCCGCGCACCGCAACGCCTTGGGCGCGCAGCCGCTCCGCCAGGTGACCGGCGATGAAGCCGTTCACGCCCGTGATAAGGACGGGAGACGGCAAGTCGGATGCAGGTACCATTGCTGCGCATTGTAGTGCAGCCATCGTCGAAGAGCCAGTTTCTACGTTGCCCGCGGTGGGGTTGCGTGGTACACTTCACGATCTAAACCGGGACGCGTTATCGCCTGGGGGCCTTGCACAGCATGCAGACCGAACCCGTATGGAAGAAATACCTCACCGACTACAATGAAGGACTGGGGCTCGTTTACGAGAGATTTGTCCTCAACGACTTTCTGCTCTACCTCAAGGGACAACACGGATTCTATACGGTTCTTGAGGCTCCCCTCTACGGGATGGCTGGCGTCAGCGGGATCAATAGCGTGGCGTTGGCTCGGATCAAGTGCCCGGTGACGCTCGTCGATGACAATGCGGAGAGAATGGCCGGAGTCCAGCGCATCTGGGGGGAGCTTGAGCTCCCGGTGGCAGGGACGCTGGTCGAGAATTGGGCTCAACTGCCGTTTGCCGGCGGCAGCTTTGACTTCGTGTGGAACTGGGCGGCGCTCTGGCATCTGCAGGACCCGGCCGGCTTTCTGCGCGAGATGGTACGCTGTGCCAATAAGCTGGTCTTCGTGGCGGTGCCAAACCCGGTCCAGGTCGGCTACCTGATGCGCAAATACATCGTGGAACCGGAGTTCGTCAAGGAAATCAACGAGCGTTGGACCGACATCGGGCTCATCCGCCGCCAGCTGGAAGAGCTTGGGGTGGAGATCCTCGGTCAGGGAGTGCTGGACGTGCCCCCGTGGCCCGACACAGTGATGCCGGCATCCGAATTGCTGCCGCGGCTGGGCATCCGGTCGAAGAAGCTCGAAGGGCAATTCACGGGCGATGGCTGGCGCTGGTCGACCATGGAATACTACCTCGGGCGGCAGCCCGACCTCTACCCACGGGTGATGAAGTACGCCTGGCTCGACCATTCGGGACTGCCCTGGCAAGTCAAGCAGGTGTGGGCGCACCATAGGTGGGTGCTCGGCCGAAAGCGATTGCAGGCGTAGCACGATGTCACGGGTCGGGGCGTGAGTGGTACGAGACGCAATACACAACGAGGAGTGGTCCTGACGACGCGGTTGGTGCTGCCATTGTCGGGTTCAGCGAGAGTGAGAAAGCCCCCTGAGTGTATGAGCAGTCTGGGCGGGGGCACAGATCACTGCGGCTGCGGCTAGTGTGAAACTAATCTCCGCCTGGTTGGCCGATGTTCCGCGTTCGACGACCCGCCTATCTCATCTCGCTGCTGTGGCGTCGGCATAAATAACTCGCCATAGCATCACTCGAGGAAGCACTATCGGTCACGTGCCCCAAGAACGGCCTGGCGGACCTTAGATCACCTAACTAGGCGCGGCAAGGGCGTCTTCTTCCCCAAGCTGGACTTTGTCCATTAGACAATGGGCAAAAGGCAGGATAATCTTCTCTCAACATCCTTTCCAGAAGAGGTTGCGAGATGCTTATCCTGCCCGAGTCGATGATACACGTGCTGAACGGCTTTGCGCCGTTCTTCAGCAAGCGCCTGTGGCCCTGGGCCACCGTGCTGCTGATCGGTGCCGTCTTGGCCCCCGGTAAGCGCACGGTCAGCGCCGCCTTGCGGGTGATGGGACTGGGCGACGAAGTTCACTTTGAGAACTACCATCGGGTGCTGAGCCGGGCGCGTTGGTCGAGCCGCGCCCTGAGCCGTCGGCTGCTGCAGATGTTGGTCGATACGTTTCTGGCGCCGGACGCGCCGCTGGTCCTGGGCATCGACGAGACCATCGAGCGCCGCGGCGGCGCTAAGATTGCGGCCGAAGGCATCGACCGGGATGCCGTACGTTCCAGCAAGGAATTCTTTGTCAAGACCAGCGGCTTGCGCTGGGTGTGCCTGATGCTGCTGACGCCCATTCCCTGGGTTGGCCGGGTGTGGGCCTTGCCGTTCTTGACCGTTTTGGCGCCTTCTGAGCGCTATCATGCACAACGCCAGCAGCGCCATAAAAAGGTCACCGACTGGGCGCGGCAGATGCTCCTGCAAGTGCGCCGCTGGTTGCCGGGGGCGGCGGCTGGTGGTGGTCGCCGATAGCAGTTATGCCGTCCTGGAGTTGCTGGCCACGTGTGCCCAGCTGGCTAACCCAGTCACGATGATCACGCGCTTGCGGCTGGATGCCGCCTTGTACGATCCGGCCCCGGCGAAGGCCGCGGGGGCCCGGGGCCGACCCCGTAAGAAAGGGGCCCGCCAGCCCACGCTGGCCGAACGCTTGCCGGACCCGGCGACGGTCTGGCAGACCTGTGCGGTGGCCTGGTATGCGGGCGGGACGCGCGCCGTCGAACTGGCGAGCGGCACGGCCGTGTGGTACCACCCGGGCTTGCCTATGGTCCCCATCCGCTGGGTGCTGATCCGCGATCCGTTGGGCAAGTTCGAGGCCCAAGCCCTGCTCTGCACCGATTTGACTGTGGCACCCGCACAGATTGTGGCCTGGTTCATCCTGCGTTGGCAAATGGAGGTCACCTTCGCAGAGGCCCGCCGCCATCTGGGCGTTGAGACGCAGCGGCAGTGGTCGGATTTGGCGATCCTGCGCACCACACCTGCATTGTTCGGTTTGTTCTCGCTGGTGACGTTGTGGGTCCATGGCCTGCTCAAGAACCAAGCCCTGCCGACCCGGCGGGCGGCTTGGTATCAGAAGACGACGCCGAGCTTCGCGGACGCATTGGCGTTCCTACGCTTAGAACTGTGGCCCGCCAGAGTTTCCTGGCGGTCGCCTTCTCAGCCCGACATGGTGGAAATTCCGCGCGGACTGTTCAATAGCCTGATCGATACGCTGGCTTTTGTCACCTGAGCTAGCCAGCAATGGACAAAGTCCAGCTTAGAGATAAGGGCAATATCCAGCGTGAACAAACTGTGCTGATCTATGGCGCTTCTGGATCGGTTGGCACTGCCGCCGTACAGCTTGCCAGGTGCTTGGGAGCCAAAGTCACCGGGGTATGCAGTACCGCCAATCTGGAATGGTGAAATCCCTGGGCTCCGATTCGGTAATTGATTACACCCAGAAGGATTTTACCAAATACGGCAAGACCTATGACATTGTCTTTGACACGGTAGGCAAGCGCTCGTTTTCGGAGTGCAAAGGATCGCTGACGAATGAAGGCATCTATCTTACGACGGCCCCGACGCTGGCAGTTATGCTTCAAGCGTTATGGCCTGCAAAGCGCGGCAGCAAAAGGGCAAAGTTTGCGGCTGCGGGTTTGAGGCCAGCACGTGAGAAGATCAAGGATCTCGTCTTCCTGACAGAGTTGATTGAGGCCGGGAAGTTCAGAGCGGTTATTGATAGATGCTATCCGTTGGAACAGATGGCCGATGCACATCGATATGTCGAAAAAAGACCACAAACAGGGAAATGTCGTCATCACGGTAGCATCGTATCACTGACGCACGTGCTGACGCGTACTATAATGGGTGCGCGCCTAACAAAGCGTGCAGCTGACGAGTGGGATTCTACGCATTTCACAAACAGTTTTCAGGCTTTGAGTTTTTTTCTACATTTTACTGCCGGTTGCCGCCAGCTTGTTGAGTTGCCAGAAAACTGCGGATTGTGCTCGCGCCGTCCAGCCTGCCTGAATGACCACGAATAGCACAAGCGGAGCACTATAGCTTAAGTGTCATAAGTCGTCCCTGAATCATCGCAGTTTGTCAAAGGCAAACTCCATCGCATCAAGGATCTGACAGATTGTCAAGGGGACCAAATACCTAGATCCAGACCACCCCAGGTCTGACCGTGGTCAATGCTCTCAACCCCGGGAGCGCGCCAGCCAGAACTTGAAAGCCCGCGCCAGCTTACGCCACTCCCTTAGCCGAGTACGTGTCATGTGGTAAAATATGCGAGGTAACCGCGCACGAAGTGAGCACCGCGACTCAGTCAACACCATCACCGGAGTGAGAACCTCGCGCATTCGTAACTCGATTGCGACCGGAGTTTTGGCGAGCACGGATATAAGCACGGAAGTGGTCATGCATCGTATGACTGCCCCAGCCGGTGAGATGTGCCTGGCGTTCAACAGCGACGTGGACGTCCACCGCTGTGAGTCTTCATCGAGGACTCGCCAATGAAGCCCAAACGCATCATCCTTGATACAGACATCGGCACCGATGTAGACGATTGCCTGGCGTTGGCATTGATCTTGAACTCGCCGGAACTTGACCTGGTGGCCGTCACGACCGTCTACGGCGACACGGTCCTGAGGGCGCGCATGGTCTTGAAGCTGCTGGCATTGCGGGGAGTGGGTGGGATTCCCGTGGCTGCTGGCGCCGAGAAGCCCCTGCTGGGCAGCCGGCCCGTCTACTGGGCGGGCTACGAAGGACGGGGACTGCTCGGCCCGGAGGATGCGGCGCTGCACCCTGTCGACGAGGGTGCGGTGGCGTTGATGGCCCGGACCGTCATCGCCAATCCCGGGCAGATCACCCTGGTGACGATCGGCCCCCTGACCAACGCCGCTCTCGCTCTGCAATCCGAGCCAGGCCTGGCGCGCTGCCTCGCCGGTCTGGTCATGATGGGCGGTGTGACGGGCGGTCACGAGTGCCGGCACCTGCCGCGGGCCGAGCACAACTTTCGCTCCGATCCCGAGGCAGTCCGCGTCGTGCTCGCGGCCGGGGTGCCCACGACGATCGTGCCGCTCGACGTCACGACCCGGGTGCGCATCGACGCCGGCGGCCTGGCCATGATTCGCGCCAGAGATGACGCCTTTCACCGGGCGGTGGCGGAACAAGTCGAAAGGTATCCTCGTTTCGCTGAGCAGGGCTGGACGAACCTGCATGATCCCCTAGCGGTCGCAGCGTTGATCGATCCCACCTTGCTGCACTTCGAACCGGTGAAGGCCGATGTGGAGGTGCAGGGCGAAAAGGCAGGCGAGTTGCTGAGCAGTTCCCCCCGGCCCGGCGAGCCGGCCACAGCCTGCATCGCGCTGGATGTCGAGGTTGAGCGCAGTGAGAGACTTATCCTTGGCCGCCTCGCCTGAACGAGGGAGGTCTGTTATTGC
>Ga0315273_10002811_pt1 | contig 20748 bp, 18 predicted proteins | sample YL17G02_0_MG_FD_205753 | JGI IMG/M metagenome (GOLD analysis project Ga0315273, IMG submission 205753) | Sediment microbial communities from Yellowstone Lake, YNP, Wyoming, USA - YL17G02_0 | ecosystem: Environmental > Aquatic > Freshwater > Lake > Sediment | place: USA: Wyoming | collected... | reverse complement strand
GTTCAGCGATTGCCTGTGCTAAACAAGGCCTGTTAATACCAGAGGCAGCTAAAGTTTATGCTGGAGGAGGACTGCAGGAAATATGCGAAGCAGTAGGTATACCTCCGGTTTTGCATCTTGGCTCCTGCGTGGATAATTCCCGTATTTTAACTGCCGCTTCCTATATTATTGAGGAGGGCGGTTTAGGAGAAGATTTATCCGATATTCCCGCAGCCGGTTGTGCGCCAGAGTGGATGTCAGAGAAAGCAATAACCATTGGATTTTATTTTGTGGCTTCCGGTGTTTATACTGTGTTTGGCGCAAGTCCCTTTGCTACTTTGGGCAGTCAAAATTTAACCGATTATTTAACTAACGGTTTGGAAGGAATTGTCGGAGGCAGATTTGCATTTTGTGACGACCCGATTCAGATGGCCAAACTTATGATTGAACATATTGATAAAAAAAGAAAAGCCCTGAATTTGAAACCCATGATGTATTAACATAAGGCTAAGGTTTTAGGTTAAGGTTTAGTAAATACTCAACCTAATTCTTAGCCTTAACCTTTTGATCTATGAAGCAGCTATACTACGATATCAAAAAATGCTTGGGTTGCAAATCCTGCGAGATTGCCTGTGCCCTGGCACATTCTCTAACTGAGGAGTTATTTAAGGCGATTAAAGAAGAAAAGCTCTCTTTACCGAGAAAAAAGGTCCTTTCCTCTCAAGGTAAAAATTATCCGGTTTCTTGTCGACATTGTCAGGAACCCAAGTGTCAAGATGCGTGTATGGCGCATGCATTAGTTTTTGATCAAGAAAAAGGCATGGTTTTACATGATGAGTCGCGTTGCGTGGGTTGCTGGATGTGTGTAATGGTCTGTCCTTACGGCGCTATTAGGCCAAACGCAAGAACTAAGATACCTTTGCGTTGCGATAAATGTAAGGACAAGGACGAGCCGAGTTGCGTTAAGGCCTGTCCTACAGGCGCGATTATCTGGCAGGAAGAGGTAGTAGCTAATAAATGAATCTGTCGTTTTTCTCGCTCAAGTCGGTTTTTTCACGCCAGAGCAGAGTTCTTTCGCATTTTCGGCGGCTGCTGAACTCGTAGCATTTGCTCTAGCAAATGCTCCTCAAACAGCATCGCCGTCCCAGTGTTGTCGCTATCGCTCCACTGGGATTCCCGAAAATGCTCAAGCATCCTCTGGCTAAAACCTCCATTCGCTCGAAAATCCGCCAGATTCATTTTTAGCAGGTAGTTTGGACTGATTTCGAAGAGTTGAAGATTTTAGAGGTTTTGCTGGAGCGTGCATTAGAAAATTTTCGGCAAAGCGATTAAAGATTAGCGTGCACGAGGAATTACGGCGAACGAGAGGAAGCGGATAAGCGTTAGTCACCATGACCGAAAGAGAGTCGTAAGCCGAAGTGCACGGCGAAAATTTTCAGCACGTGCAAGACAAAACACTAAAATCAAAAGGTTAAAATGAAACAATATGTAATTATCGGTAATTCTGCGGCGGGGATTGCGGCGGTAGAAGCGATACGGAAGAGAGATAAAGAATCGAAGGTTATAATAATCTCGGATGAAGATTATCCTGCTTATTGCCGATGCCTGATTTCATATTATTTGGCTGGTGAGGTAAAGGAAGATAAGATTTTATATCGGCCGGAGAATTTTTATCGAGAAAATAATTTAGAACTTCTCTTAAATAAAAAAGTCGAGCGTGTTGACCCGAAGAAAAATCGCGTAATCTTGGAAGACAAGAACCAGTTTAATTTTGATTCTCTGCTCATCGCCACAGGCGCCTCACCTAAATTTCCCACGACGCCAGGAATTAAAAAAAGAGGCGTATTTGGTTTTCGCACGATAAAAGACGCCAAGGATATTTCTGGTCTTTTACCGGTAGCCAAGACTGCCTGTGTTTTGGGTGGTGGTCTTATCGGTCTTAAAGCAGCTTACGCCTTAAAAAAGCGTAATCTCGAAGTAAAGGTTATTATTAAATCCAAGCAGGTATTATCCCAGATGTTGGATTTTGAAGCGGCGCAGTTTGTGCAGAGAAGATTAGAAGAAAACGGTATGGAGATAATCTTAGGTCAGGATGTAACCGAGGTTATTGGAAACGGTGATATAAAGGCGGTAAAACTTGATTCGGGTAAGGCAATAGGATGTTCTTTGATTATTGTTGGCAAAGGAGTATCTGCGAATATTGATTTAGTCAAAGATACTGAGATTAAAGTTAATGAAGGTATCATTGCCAATAATCTTTTGCAGACCAATATTTCCAATATTTATACTGCCGGAGACGTCTGTGAGAGTTTTGATGTAACCCTTGGTCATTTATCGGTGAATGCACTCTGGCCGGTTGCGGTTGAGCAAGGCAAAATCGCCGGAGCAAATATGGCGCAAGATAATATCCACTATGAAGGTTCTTTAGGCATGAACTCCATAGAATTTTTCGGCCTTCCTATAATATCTTTAGGAATATATAAGGTAAAAGAGGCCGATTCTTCTGTTGAAGAGTTTAAAATCCGCGATGACAAAAACAATCTCTATAAAAAAATAATCTTGAAAGATAATATTATTCAGGGTGCAATATTGATCGGCGAGATTAAAAATAGCGGCATATTTTTAAGGCTGATGCGGGAGAAAATAGATGTATCCACTTTAAAGGATAGGCTGCTAGAGGAAAATTTTGGTTATCCAGACATTATGGGTTTAGTCAGAGAGAAGGAGCAGATATATGTCTAAGGTTGTAGCTACACAAGTTATAAGAGGCGCTCAGGATATTTTTAAGCAGACAAAAGAGTATTTAGATAAAGCGATTAAAGAAAAAGGGCCTAATCAGAAAATCGGCTTTCCGGAAACTGCATTTTATCTGCCCATGGCGAATGCCTTATTAGGGGCAAAAATTGAGACTCTTAAAGATGCAATACCTATTTTAGAACACGCTAAGTCTTTGCTGCCCAAGGCGCCTTCAGATAAAGTCTGGCTTCCTTATTTAGGAGATGCTCTTAACGCCGGGATGAGCACATTATTTTGCGAAGAGATTATTGTTGCCCTGCGCTATCTTTACGGACAGGAACCACAGAAAGATTGCAATGGTTTTTTTACTGATACGATTATGCGTTCTTTAGGTATACAGCTCGTTGACGGCCGTATGCCGGGATTTGCTGCTATATTAGGCGCTGCGCCTGATAACCAAACAGCAGTACAGATTGTCAGAGAATTACAGGAAAGAAATATATTAATATTTGTCGGCTCATCAGTAAATGGCCGTTCAATCATTGACCAGTTATTAGAAGAAAATGTCCAGATGGGTTGGGACAATTATATTGTCCCTTACGGCAGAGATACGATTACGGGAATATATCCTTTGAATTGGGCTGTTCGTTCAGCATTAACCTTTGGCGGAATTAAGCCAGGTCAAGCCCAGAAATGCCTTTTATATACTAAAGAGCGCGTATTTGCCTTTGGTTTAGTTTTAGGTCTACTTGACGACATAAAATATGCTACTGGTGCAGGCGCAATTAATATGGGTTTTCCGATAATTGCCGATACAGATATTCCTGAAATAAAACCATCCGGTATTACCACCTACGAAGCCTTGGTTAAAGAATTAGATCATAAAAAAATTGTTCCCCGCTGTATTGAGGTAAGGGGAGTTAAGGTAAAAGTAGCGCATATTCCCATACCCGTACCTTATGCTGCTGCTTTTGAAGGAGAAAGGGTAAGAAAAGAAAATTTATATGTGGAATTTGGCGGAAAGAGCAGTTTATCATTTGAGTATTTGACTACCAAAAAATCCGAAGAAACCGAAGATGGCAAAGTAGAATTAATTGGGCCGGACATCGATCAATTAGAGAACGGCAAAAAATCTATGCCTTTAGCCATTATCGTTGAGGTATATGGTCGCAAGATGCAGAAGGATTTTGAGCCAATTTTGGAACGTCAGATTCACCGTTTTATAAATTATGCCATGGGACTTATGCATATTGGCCAACGCGATATGAATTGGATAAGAATAAGTAAGGATGCATTTAACAAAGGATTCCGGCTTAAGCATATCGGAGTGATATTACACGCAATGTTACATCAGGAATATAGTGCCATCGTCGATAAAATCCAAGTCAAGCTTTATACTAAACCCGAGGATATCGAGAAACTCATCGCTCAAGCCAAAAAAGCGTTTGATGAGCGTGACGAACGTATCAGCGGAATGACGGATGAGAGCGTAGATACATATTATTCATGCCTTTTGTGCCAATCTTTTGCGCCAAATCATGTTTGCATTATTACGCCTGAGCGCTTAGGTTTATGCGGAGCTTATTCTTGGCTGGATGCCAAGGCCTCTTTTGAAATTACTCCTACCGGTCCAAATCAACCTATATTAATCGCAGAGACGCTGAATAAAAAATTTGGCCAATGGAAAAACATCAATGATTTTGTAAATCAGAAGTCTAACAAGACCGTTGAGAGAGTGAGTATGTATTCACTGATGGACTCGCCGCAGTCCTCCTGTGGATGTTTTGAGTGTATTGTGGCAATAATCCCTGAGGTTAACGGCGTGATGATTGTGCATCGGGATTACTCCGGTATGACTCCTTCGGGGATGACCTTTACCACATTAGCTGGTTCAGTGGGCGGAGGTGTGCAAACTCCGGGTTTTTTAGGCGTAGGTAAGTTATACGTGACAAGTAAAAAGTTTATCTCGGCTGAGGGAGGGCTTAAGCGCGTGGTTTGGATGCCCAAGGAGTTAAAAGAGATATTGGGTGAGAAATTAAAGAAACGTGCCCAAGATTTAGGTGAGCCAGATTTAATTGAGAAGATTGCTGATGAAACTGTGGCTATAACCTCTGAGGAATTAATTAATTTTTTACAGAAGGTGAACCATCCTGCTTTAAGCATGGAGCCAATGATATAATCCCCCTTTAGCCTAAGGCTTCGGGGGATTATCCACCGAAGCCAAACGCGAAAGCTATTTTGCGAAGGTGGATAATATTTTCCTTGACGAGATACGGTTATTCAAGGTATAATTTAAACGAATATATGTCTTATCCTTCCCTTGGAAAAAATATAAGAAAAATAACCTTAATAATCTTAATTTTATTAACCTTTACGCCCTTCCTTTTTTCTCAAGAGAAAAATTTAGAGCAAGCTACTGACCTTGGTGAATCTAGGGGTTTATCCGAGCTACAAAAGCAAGCGAGATTATATCGTAATCAAGGCCTGGCATTACAACGCATTGGTAATTTAGAGGAAGCAATGAGTTTATATAAAAAGGCGACAGAGTTAGACCCTAAATATTTCGTAGCTTTTAATGACTTAGGCATAATCTATGAAGCAAAAGGATTATTCGCTCAGGCAGAAGATTGCTATCTTAGAGCCATAAAGATAGACCCTTATTATTTAAACGCTTATTCAAATTTAGCTTTTTTATATGAAAACCAGCGTAATTTTGATAAGGCAGTCGTCTATTGGATGAAGAGAGTGAAATTAGGCTCACCCGATGACCCCTGGGTGCAAAAGGCAAAGCAGCACTTAAGAGATATATATTTAATGTTGGGAAAGGCTCATGAATTTGAGGCGCTTGATTTAATGGAAGAGGTAGTTAAGCAAAGGTCTGTGCAAAGAGGGGATGATAAAGGGCTCGCTAATAGCTATTTTCAGAAAGCGAAATTAAGTTATAAAAAAGGAGATTACGCGCTTGCTTTGAAAGAGGCATTGAATGCTTCGCAAATTGATCCTTCTAATCCTGAAATCGAAGAGTTTATCGAACAAGTTCTAAAAAGGTTGTTATCAAAGTAAAAACCACAATTTTAGTTCCTACCATAAATTTAATTTCCATGCATTAAATTAATGGGTAATAAGAGATTATATCTGGTTGATGCGACAGCATTTTGTTATCGGGCATTCTATGCGCTGGGTAATTTGGGTACTTCTTTTGGCCAGCCTACCAACGCCATATACGGCTTTGTAAATATGTTAAATAAAATCTTAAGAGAAAAACAACCCGATTTTTTGGCTGTTTGTTTTGATGTCTCAAGGGATACTTTTAGACAAAAGCAGTTTGCTGAATACAAAATACACCGGCCGCCCATGCCGGATAGCCTTGTAAGCCAAATGCCTTTTATCAAGCAGATTATTTCTGCTTATGGCATTACTATAGTGGAAAAGGAAGGCTTTGAAGCCGACGATATTATCGCAACTTTAGCCAAAAACACTAAAGGGAAAGGCATCTCCACAACCATTGTCAGCTCTGATAAGGATACATTGCAGTTAGTAGCCGATGATATAGCGGTATTCAGCCCCTATAAAGATGAGGGCGTGCTCTATGACCATAAGAAGGTCTTCGAGCGTTTTGGGGTAAAGCCGCAAAGAATCGTCGATATCCTTACCTTAATGGGCGATGACGTAGATAATATCCCCGGCGTGCCTGGAATTGGCGAGAAGACCGCAGTAGAATTGATTAAGAGATTCGGGTCTGTAGAGAAATTAATAAACAATACAGGTAAGATCAAACAGGAAAAAATAAAAAAAGCAATAAAGGACAATCTCAAGCGAATACAACTTAACCAAGAGTTAATAGCGCTCAAGGACGATGTCGATATTGATTTTAGTTTAGAAAAATTTAAGATAGATAAGCCTAATTACAAAGAATTAGCCAGGCTGTTTAAATATCTTGAATTTAGGACCTTGTTTAATGGCCTGCCTCTTGAAGAAGACGAGCCTAAAGAGATAAAAGTGGCTGGGCTAAAAGAAGAGGATTTGAAAGAGATGCTACATCTTAAAGATGAACTGGTCTTATGTGGGCAAGATTTAGAAAATATAGTATTCTATACAAAAAATAAATTCTTCAGGCTTAATAAGTTTGGGGCTATTGCGAAAGAAATTTTATCAAATCCGGATATTAGAAAAATTGGCCATGACCTCAAGAAAATTAAAGTTAATTTAGCAAAAAACGGTATAAATTTAGAGGGATTATTTTTTGATACCATGATCGCCACTTACCTGCTCAATCCTTCGCAGCCCGCAAGTAACTTAACTGATGTGGCCTGGGATTATCTGTCCAAGACAGTCGGTATTAAATCATTAGATAACCAACGCGCGATTGATTTGGTCCTAGAATTAAGACCGCGGCTGGAAAAGGACTTATACAATAAATCGCTTTTCGGACTTTTTACAGATTTGGAGATGCCGCTGGTAGAAGTATTGGCAGAGATGGAGCTTGCGGGAATAAAATTAGACCTTGAGGTTTTAGGGGAGCTTTCTTTGGATCTTGAGAAAAGATTGATTAAACTAATTGAGGATATCTATGCAATAAGCGGATGCCAGTTTAATATCAATTCTCCCAAGCAATTAAGGGATATTCTTTTTGAAAAACTAAAATTACCCGTGGTTAAAAAGAGTAAAACGGGACCCTCTACGGATGAAGAGGTGTTAAGGAACTTAAGCAATAAGCATAAGTTGCCCGCGTTGTTATTAGAATACCGCCAATTAGCGAAACTCAAGTCCACCTATGTAGATGCCCTGCCTGAATTGATAGATCCAGCCACAGAGAGAATCCATACTTCTTTTAATCAAACCGCAACCGAGACGGGCAGACTAAGTTCGAGTAATCCCAATCTGCAGAATATTCCGATAAAAACAGAAATTGGCAAAAATGTAAGACGGGCAATAATTGCCTTTAGTAAGGATAGTTTTCTTTTATCCTGCGATTATTCTCAGATAGAATTAAGGATTTTAGCGCATATCTGTAAGGACAAAAATCTGGTTGCAGCATTTAAAAACAATAAAGACATACATAAGACTACCGCTTCTTTAATCTATGGGATAGATGAAAAGGATGTTAGAGGGCAAATGCGTGAGGTAGCAAAAAGAGTAAATTTCGGGATTATCTACGGTCTTAGCGCGTATGGTTTAAGCAAGGATTTAGGTTTGTCGCTGGAAGAGGCTCAAGGTTTTATCGACGCATATTTTGTAAGGTACCCTAAGGTAAAAGAATATATTCAAGAACAGATTGCCAAGGCTAAAAAAGACGGATTCGTTACCACTATATTAGGAAGACGCAGGTACATCCCAGAGATTAATAATAAGAATCAGGGTATCCGGCAATTTGCCGAACGCCAAGCAATCAACACGCCTATACAGGGCTCAGCCAGCGACCTTATTAAATTAGCCATGATTGAGATACATAATCAAATAAAATCAAAGAGACTAAAAGGCCAAATGATTCTTCAAATTCATGATGAGTTAGTTTTTGATGTATCTACTCAAGAAATCAGCGAGTTCATAAATTTGATTAAAGACAGAATGGAGAATGTCTTAAAATTAGATGTGCCGATAAGGGTCGATATAAAAAAGGGAAAAAATTGGCTAGAGATGGAGCCTGTCCTTGCGGCAGGTAGGGAGGTCAAATGAAGATACTTTTAGCCGCATCTGAGGTTGTGCCTTTTGCCAAGACCGGTGGCTTGGCAGACGTAGCCGGGGCTTTGCCTTTAGCCTTGGAAAAGTTAGGTCAAGAAATAATCATTGCTATACCCAGATACAAAGCAGTAAGTGCGTCGAGGTTTAAGATGAAGAGGCTATCAGGGGATATTTCTTATTCTACTCTTGGTGAGGATATTAAGGTATATTTTATTGAGAATAATAAATACTTTAATCGCGATGGACTTTACGGAGATAAGGCCGGAGATTATAAAGATAATCTGGATAGATTCTCTTATTATTGCAAAAGGACATTAGGGCTTTTAAAAGAAATAAAGTTTCAACCCGATATCATTCATTGCCATGACTGGCAGTCAGCATTGATTCCTGTATATTTAAAAAAGCTTTACGCAGAGGACTCTTTTTTCAAAAATACCAAGACGATGTTGACCATCCACAATATAGGCTATCAGGGTTTATTTCCTAAAGAAGAGTTTGCAAAATTAGGCTTGGACTGGAGCCTTTTTGATATGGAAATGCTGGAATTTTATGGAAAGGTAAATATCCTGAAAGGCGGTATAGTATTTTCCGACCTGATAACTACAGTAAGCCATACCTACAGTAAAGAAATTCAAACCAAGCAATTTGGTTTCGGCATGGAGGGGATATTGAACAGGCGCCAAAACTCTGTCTTTGGGATATTAAACGGGTTAGATTATTCTATTTGGAATCCTGAAACCGATAAATTTATCGCGAAGAATTATTCATTAGAGAATTTACAAGATAAATGCCAAAATAAGGATGACCTGCAAAAAATTTGCAGATTGCCAGCTAAAGAAGACGTGCCGCTTTTTGGCATTGTTTCCAGGTTAGCCGAACAGAAGGGATTTGATATTTTAGCCGAAGCAATAGAGTCGATTATGAAGATGAATCTACAGTTGATTATTTTGGGCACTGGAGACCAGAAGTATCATCTGCTTTTAGAAGATATTGCCAAGAAATACCCCAAAGTCTTATCTCTTTACCTTAAATTCGACGATCCATTAGCCCATAAGATATACGCTGGCTCGGATATTTTTCTTATGCCCTCCAAATACGAACCCTGTGGTTTGGGTCAAATGATCAGCTTAAGGTATGCAACTGTGCCTTTAGTTTTTAAGACCGGAGGTTTAGCGGATACGGTTAATTCGGATAATGGTTTTGTTTTTGACAGTTATAAAAAAGAGGATTTAATTAAGACCATAAAACAGACGATAGAGGTATTTAAAAATAAAAAGAAATGGAATATGCTCTTAAAAAGGGCAATGCAGTGTAACTTTTCTTGGGAGGAGTCAGCTAAGAAATACATCCAATTATATGAAAAGTCAAAAGCCTAAAAAGAGGAAGATCATCTTAGGCATCACGGGTAGTTTTGGTAGCGGCAAGACCACTGTGGCGAGACAATTTTTTTCTTTAGGTGCTAAGATAATAGATGCGGATAAAATTGCACATAGAATTATTAAGCCGGGAAATAGAATTTACCGCAAGATTATCAGAGTCTTTGGCAAAGGTATTTTAAAAAACGGCAAAACCGTTGACCGACAGAAACTCTCCAGCGCTGTTTTTAATAATAAAAATGCCTTAAAGAAATTAAATAGGATTATGCATCCCGAGATAATCAGGGTTATTCGAAAATATATAAAAAGTTCCCGCGCAAAGATTATTGTTTTAGATGCTCCCCTATTGATCGAGGCAGGCCTAAGAGGCATTGTGGATAAATTAATTGTGGTCAAAATAAATCGCAAGAAACAGTTAGAAAGGTTAATTAAAAAAACATCTCTTAGCAGAGCCGATATATTAAAAAGAATTCGTCGCCAGATACCTCTTAGCAAAAAAGCGAGTCTGGCGGATTTTGTCATAGATAATAGTGGAACTATTAAAGAGACAAAAAGACAGGTGGAAAATATTTGTAAAAATATGAATTTATCCCTCGCAGCCAAAGAGTAAATATATAGCTGCTCGGGATCAATTCGCCTCTGCCTTTGGCAGAGGCTCATTGAGGAGGTCAGGGTGGAAAAATTAGATATCGGCAAACTAAAAGAGATGAAGATTACGGAGTTAAATAAGTTGGCCAAGGAATTAAATATTAATGGTATAAGCGGACTTAAGAAACAAGACCTAATCTTTAAAATACTTCAGGCCCAGGCAGAAAAGGAAGGCTTGATGTTCGGAGAAGGTATCTTGGAGATACTGCCCGAAGGATTCGGTTTTTTAAGGTCGCCAAATTATAATTACCTGCCTTGTCCCGACGATATTTATATATCGCCTTCACAAATAAGGAAGTTCGATTTAAGGACAGGCGATACGGTGAGCGGTCAGATTCGGCCACCCAAAGAAGGAGAGAAGTATTTTGCCCTTCTGAAAGTGGAGGCAGTGAATTTTGAGAATCCCGAAGAAACCAAAGAAAAAGTGCTTTTTGATAACCTCACCCCTATCTATCCCCATGAGGCATTTAGTTTGGAATATAATCCTGAAGATGCATCTACGCGCATCATGCAATTACTTACGCCCATAGGCAAAGGCCAACGCGGACTTATTGTTGCCCAGCCATATAGCGGAAAAACAGTGCTATTGCAAAAGATTGCCAATGCCATCATGCATAATTGTCCGGATGTAATCTTGATTGTCCTCCTTATTGATGAGCGTCCGGAAGAGGTTACCGATATGCAAAGAAATGTAAAAGGCGAAGTAATATCTTCTACCTTTGATGAACCACCGGAAAGACATGTGCAGGTGGCTGAGATTGTATTGGAAAAAGCCAAAAGGCTCGTAGAGCATAAGAGGGATGTAGTTATTCTTTTGGATAGTATTACGCGTTTAGCTAGAGCCTATAACGCAGTTGTTCCGCATAGCGGAAAAGTCCTCTCTGGCGGTATAGACTCCAATGCGCTTCAGAAACCCAAGAGATTCTTTGGTGCAGCCCGCGGCGTTGAGGAAGGAGGGAGTTTAACCATTATTGCCACAGCATTAGTGGATACCGGAAGCCGTATGGATGAAGTAATCTTTGAAGAGTTCAAAGGCACGGGCAATATGGAATTACAACTTGACCGTAATCTATTTCAGCGCAGAATTTATCCTGCCATTGATATAAAACGTTCCAACACCAGGCACGAAGAATTGCTCATTAAGTCAGAACATCTGCAGAAGATTTGGATATTAAGGAAGGTCTTAAATGAACTGAGCAACGTAGAGGCTATGGAGCTTTTGATTGAAAAACTGTCCAAGACCAAAACCAATGAAGAGTTTTTAAACAGCATGAACCAATAAAAGTTAAAAGTCAAAAGTCAAAAATTAAAAACAGAGAGGAGTAATAAAGTGAAAGAAAAAATTCATCCCAATTACAAAGAAAGCACGATTGTCTGCGCCTGCGGTGAAACAATACATACCCGTTCCACTAAGCCAAATATTAGGGTAGAGATTTGTTCCAAATGCCACCCGTTCTTCACCGGTAAACAGAAATTCGTTGACTCCGCAGGCAGGGTGGATAAATTTATGAAGAAATACGGAAAGACTGCCTCCTAATATGTTTGAGCAATTAGAGAAACTAAAACAGCGTTACCAGGAATTAGAGTATCTTCTGGCTGCTCAGGAAGTTGTTTCGGATAAAGACCAATACAATAAATATGCTAAAGAGTTATCTGGCTTAGCAGGGCCGGTATCTTTATTTCGAGAATATAAAAGAGTCATTAAAGAGATAGAAGATTTAGAGCACGTGCTCAAAGAGAAGTCCGACGAAGAGTTATTGGAGTTAGCCAAGAAAGAAGCGCAGGATTTAAATAAAAAGAAGATGGAGTTAGAGCAAAGGCTTAAAGCCGTTCTTGCTGGCGAGGATAAGGACGCGGGAAAGAATGTTATTGTTGAGATACGCCCTGGCACAGGAGGTTTGGAAGCAGGTTTATTTGCTGCTGACCTTTACCGCATGTACACAAAATATGCCGTAAAAAAAGGTTGGACTATTGAATCCATGTCGGGAAGCCCTACTGAATTAGGCGGATTTAAAGAAATAGTTTTTAGCGTAAAAGGCAAGGATGCCTATAAACGGCTTAAGTTTGAAAGCGGGGTGCATCGCGTGCAGCGCGTTCCTACTACTGAAGCTCAAGGTCGTATTCATACTTCCGCTGCCACGGTCGCGGTACTAATTGAACCCGAAACAGTGGATTTGGTTATTGATCCTAAAGATTTGAGAGTTGATACCTACAGGTCTTCAGGACCTGGAGGCCAGCATATGCAAAAAACCGATTCTGCGGTAAGGATTACGCATATCCCAACGGGCATGGCGGTTGCTTGCCAGGATGAGCGTTCGCAGTTAAAAAATAAGAATAAGGCGATGCGTATTTTAGGTGCCAGGCTCTTGGATATGAAAAGAGAAGAAGAATCTAAAAAGATATCGCAAGAGAGAAAATCCCAGATTGGTTCCGGAGATAGAAGCGAAAAAATACGCACCTATAATTTTCCTGACCGCCGGGTAACTGACCACCGGATTAATTTTACTACGCATAGATTAGAGGCAATACTTGAAGGGGAGTTAGATGAGTTATCCGATGCCTTGATAAGCGCTGCGCAGGAGCAAAATACATGAATGAAGCAGAGTTATTATTTACGGGAATTCTTAATTGCGACCGCATATCTTTATATCTAAATCGAGAATCGCATCTCGACTTCGGAAAATCCAAGTTGATTTCTTCGGTATTAAAAAGAAGAATTATTGGCGAGCCAATTCAGTATATATTAGGTGAGACCGAATTCTTTGGTTTAGAGTTTAGAGTAAATCCTGATGTGTTCATACCCAGACCTGAGACGGAGATTCTGGTAGAGACGGTGTTAAAAATCGTTAGTCGGTTAGCCCCTGCCTGTCCGGCAGTCAGGCGTTCACCCGTTTGTCCGTTGAGAATTTTAGATTTAGGAACCGGCTCAGGTTGCATTGTTATATCTTTAGCTAAATTCTTGCCTCACGCAAAAATAGATGCATTAGACATATCAAAAGGAGCATTAAAAATAGCAAGAGAAAATGCAGAATTTCATAAGGTAGAAATTAATTTCATTGATACCGATTTACTCACCCCTCACCCCTCACCCCTTGCCCCTTACGATATAATTGTCAGCAATCCTCCTTATATCCCTAGCGCAGAAATCGATAAATTACAGCCTGAAATAGGATATGAACCACGCATGGCCTTAGACGGAGGTAGTGATGGTCTAGATTTTTACAGAAGGATAATTAGTAATTCGCCGTATTATTTAAAGGAAAACGGATTTTTAATTATGGAGATGGGGTTTAATCAAAAAGAAGCCATAAAGAATATTTTTCAAAATTCAGGAAATTTTGAGATAGTTGAGATAGCGAAAGACTATCATAATATAGATAGAGTAATAGTTACTCAGGTGAGGAAAGATGGATAAATTAATTATTGAAGGCGGGGTAAGTCTTAAAGGAGAAGTTTCAGTATCAGGGGCTAAGAATGCAGTATTGCCAATTCTTGCCGCCACGTTACTAACTGATGATGCCTGCATTATTAAAGGTGTGCCGAATTTACGCGACACAAATACTATGTTAAAGATCCTGCGTTCTTTAGGCAAGAATGTAGAGTTAGATAAAGGTATGATCATAGTTAGCTCAACTAAAAATACAAATTTTGTTGCGGATTATAAACTAGTCTCGACCATGCGCGCCTCTTTTTGCGTCTTGGGTCCGCTTGTAGGCAAACTAAAAAAAGCCAGGGTTTCTTTACCCGGTGGCTGCGTTATTGGTATAAGGCCAGTGGATTTACACCTTAAGGGCCTGAGGGCATTAGGTGCTGATATTAGTATTGATTCGGGTTATGTCTTGGCTAAGGCGCCGCGTCTTAAAGGCAATCACATATATTTAGGGGGTGCTTTTGGTTCTTCGGTTTTGGCTACAGATAATGTAATGATGGCCGCGGTTTTAGCCCAAGGTAAGACGGTTATTGAATCCGCAGCTTGTGAACCCGAAGTCGCAGATTTAGCCGAGTTTCTCATTAAGATGGGCGCAAAAATAAAAGGTCACGGCACTCCCATTATTGAAATCGAAGGGGTAAAACATCTGCACGGCGCAACGCACGCTATAATACCGGATAGGGTAGAGGCAGGAACATTAATGGTCGCCTCTTTGATTACTAGAGGAGATATACTTATCAAGAATGTCTTTTTTAGCCACTTAGGAGCAGTGATTGATAAATTAGAAGAAGCAGGGGCTTATATTAAGAAAACAGATTCTTCTTTGCATGTGCGGTTTAAAAAACAACTGAAGCCTGTTAATATTACCACCTTGTTATATCCAGGATTTCCTACGGATATGCAGGCGCAGATTATGAGTTTGATGAGTATTACTCCTGGCATAAGCGTAATTACCGAAAAGATTTATCCGGATAGATTTATGCATGTAGCGGAGCTAAATCGTATGGGTGCGCATATTCAAAGAGAAGGTCCGCATGCGATTGTAGAAGGGGTAAAAGAATTATCTGGTGCGCCAGTTATGGCTTCAGATTTACGCGCATCGGCTAGTCTTGTATTAGCGGGTTTAGTAGCACGGGGCAGGACTTCGATTTCGAGGATTTACCACTTAGAACGTGGTTATGAGAACCTAGAGATTAAGTTACAGAAATTAGGCGCAAAAATCTGGAGAGAAAAAGAATGATTTTGATGATTGATAACTACGACTCCTTTACTTACAATCTTGTACAATATTTAGGAGAATTGGGTCAGAATATTACGGTTGTAAGGAACGATAAGATTACGATAGAGGCAATTAATAGGCTAAAGCCAAAAAGAATTGTTATCTCCCCCGGTCCGGGTAGACCAGAAGACGCGGGGATTTCCTGCGAGGTAATTGAAGAATTTGCCGGAAAGATCCCCATATTAGGGGTATGTTTAGGGCATCAAGCAATGGGCTATGTTTACGGCGGAAAGATTATTAACGCAAAAAAGCTTATGCACGGAAAGACTTCCCTAATTTATCATAATCAAAAAACGATATTTAAAGGAATACCCAATCCCTTTGAAGCCACGCGTTATCACTCGCTTATTGTAGAAAGAAAAAGTTTGCCCAATTTTTTAGAGATCATTGCCTGGACTAAAGATAAAGAGATCATGGGTTTAAAACATAAGAATTATCCTTTGTGGGGAGTGCAGTTTCATCCCGAATCTATATTAACGAATGTAGGCAAAGATATTTTAGCCAATTTTTTAAAAGATTAGTTCCAGATGAAAAAGACAGATATGCTAAAAGATATAATCGAGAAAAAGAAGCAAAGGATAATCTTGGCTAAACAGAGTTTTCTTGAGGAAGATTTAAAAGCCAAAATAAAAGACCTTGCGCCTGCGCGGCCATTTATACAGGCGATATATAAACCGCGCTTTATTTCTCTCATTGCTGAGATAAAAAGACAGTCTCCTTCTAGAGGAATAATCCGTCAAGAGTTTAATCTTGGAGAAATTGCTAGAGTCTATCAGGAAGCGGGTGTCCAAGCCATCTCAATATTAACTGAAGAAGATTTTTTTGCAGGTAATGCCTCTTATATTAATGAAGTCAAGAGCCTGGTTAATGTGCCTATCTTAAGAAAGGACTTTATACTTGAGACATACCAGGTATACGAATCCCGTTTCTTTGGGGCTGATGCTATTCTTTTGATTGCGGATTTATTATCTAAGGAAAGATTATCCGAGTTAATTCAATTAGCTGAGAGTTTGGGTTTAGATTGTTTGGTGGAAGTACATACTGAGAAAGAACTGAAGAAGATATTAGATCTAAAGGTCTCGCTGATAGGTATAAATAATCGGGATTTACACACATTAGAGGTAGATTTTAAGACTACGGAAAGGTTATATCCCCTAATACCCAAGGACAAGGTCGTGGTAGTAGAAAGCGGGATAAAGATACGTCAGGATGTTTTATTCCTGAGGATATTAGGCGTAAATGCAGTTTTAATCGGAGAAACTTTTATGGAGGCCGAGGATATCAGGAAAGAAGTAGAAGAGGTAATGGGTTGGTAAAGGTTAAGATTTGCGGAATAACTAACCTAAAAGATGCTAAAGTATCTGTAGATGCTGGTTGTGATGCCTTAGGTTTTGTATTTTATAAAAAGAGCCCCCGTTATATTATCCCCGAGAAGGCAGAAGATATAATCAAGCAATTGCCTGCGCATGTGCTTAAGATAGGCGTATTTGTCAATACACCAGAGAAGGTAGTAAAAAGAATAGCAAAATTATGCCACTTGGATATATTGCAGTTTCATGGCGATGAGTCAGCGCAATTTTGCCAGAAATTCAAGAATTACCGCATAATCAAAGTTTTCAGAATAAAAGACAAAATAGAATTACCTAAAATATTAAGATACAAAGTCTTTGCTTATCTTTTTGATACTCATATTAGATCAAAAATTGGTGGAACAGGAAAGAAATTTAACTGGAGATTATTAGAAAATTTAAGCGGTATAAAAAAACACATTTTTCTATCTGGCGGCTTAAATGAAAAAAATGTACAAAAGGCAATAAAATTAATACGCCCGGATTGGGTGGATGTTTCTAGCTCTGTGGAGATTAGTCCGGGTGAGAAAGACCATAAAATGGTTAAAAATTTTATCCATGCGGCGAGAAAAAGGGTATAGTTATGAAAAAATGCCCATATTGTGCAGAAGAAATTCAGGATGAGGCCATAAAGTGCCGGTTTTGCGGAGAATTCTTGAAGAAGAAGAGAAAATGGCAGAGTTGCTTTACGGGTTGTCTTGTTTCAATGGGGGTTTCCTTTCTATTAATAATTCTGTTTATATTTCTTAGCAGTCTGATTCTTAAAGTAGTTTTATATAAGATATTTTCCGGCTTACAACGTCTTCCGCCTTATAATTACCCTCCTTTTATGGGGCAGGGGATAGAAGGGATTTTAAGAGAATTTAGTGAGGCATTTAGAATGCTTTGGGATAGATTAAGGGACTTTTTCGGATCGAATACCCAAAATTACAGAATTACTTTTTAGGTAATTTTTAATTAGAGGTTAATATGCTACCAGATAAAAGAGGACATTTTGCTGAGTTTGGTGGTAAATTTGTGCCTGAGACATTGATGTCTGCCTTGGATGAATTAGAAAAAGAGTATAAAAAGGCAAAACAGGATAGAGTTTTTCGGCGAGAGTTAGATTATTATCTTAAGGAGTATGCTGGTAGGCCTACGCCGTTATATCTGACCAAAAATCTTAGTCAATATTTAGGTATAAATAAAATATATCTTAAGCGGGAAGATTTGCTGCATACGGGTGCGCATAAAATCAACAATACCTTAGGCCAGATACTCTTAGCCTTAAGAATGAAAAAGACGCGCATCATCGCTGAAACAGGCGCAGGGCAACATGGAGTAGCAACTGCCACCGTCGCTGCTATGTTTGGTTTAAAATGCGATATTTACATGGGCGAAGAAGATATTACTAGGCAGAGATTAAATGTTTTTCGGATGAAACTTTTAGGTGCGCGGGTAATACCAGTAAAGAGCGGTTCAAAGACATTAAAAGATGCAATGACCGAAGCCTTAAGAGACTGGGTAACCAATGTGTATAATACGCATTATATTATTGGTAGCGTAGCTGGTCCACACCCTTATCCGGCGATGGTCAGAGACTTTCAAGCCGTTATTGGTCGGGAAACAAGGCAACAGATACTTAAGAAAGAAAATAGATTGCCAGATTATTTAATTGCCTGTGTAGGTGGCGGCAGTAACGCTATGGGTTTATTCCATCCTTTCTTTAAAGACAAAAAGGTAAAATTTATCGGAGTCGAGGCAGCTGGCTTAGGATTAGCAACCGGTAAACACGCAGCTACTTTAGTAGGAGGAAGGCCGGGGGTTTTGCATGGTTCAAAATCCGACCTTTTGCAAGACAAATTTGGTCAGGTAAAAATTGCCCATTCCATTGCTGCAGGCTTAGATTATCCTGGCGTAGGTCCAGAGCATGCCTATTACAAAAGAATAGGCCGTGCCACCTACGTAGCGGTCAATGACCAACAAGCTTTAGAAGGTTTTAAATTGCTTTCGGAAAGCGAAGGTATAATACCTGCCCTTGAGCCGGCACATGCTATTTTTTATTTAAAGAAGCTGAGCAAAAAGATTAGCAAGAATTCGATTATTGTGGTTAATCTTTCCGGCAGAGGCGATAAGGATTTGGATATAGTGACACATTGTTTAAAAACATGAATCCCGCACCTTTTAAGTTATCTTAATGGTGTTGGGATAAGAATAGGATATAAGTATTTGAATATTTATAAGGTGCGGGATGAACAGAATTGAGAAGAGATTCCAAGAATTAAAGAAACTGAAGAAGAAAGCATTCGTCGCTTTTATTACTTCAGGATACCCCAATTTAAGAATAACTAAAGAATTAATCTTAGAATTTAGCCGGATTGGTGTGGATATTGTAGAATTGGGCGTGCCTTTTTCTGACCCTATGGCTGATGGACAGATAATCCAAGAATCTTCGCAGGCTGCTTTAAAAAATAAGCTTAATTTAGATGATATATTGAATTTAGTTAAGGAGGTGCGCATTTATAGCCAGATTCCTCTGTGTCTGATGACTTATTACAATCCGATATTCTGTTTTGGTGATGAGAGATTTATAAAAACTAGCCGAGCGTGCGGGGTGGATGGCGTGATTATATCTGACCTTCCGCCCGAAGAGGGTAAATCATTTATTAAATTAGCCAATCATTATGAACTTGATGTAGTATGTTTTATATCTCCCACTACTTCTTTAAAGCGTATAAAGTACATTTCTAGAATTGCCAAAGGTTTCATCTATTATGTCTCTTTAACCGGCGTTACCGGGCCGCGTAAGGCATTACCCAAAGACCTTAAGGAACATCTAGGGATAATTAAAAAAATTACTCAGAAACCAGTTTGTGTAGGTTTTGGCGTGTCTTTACCTTCACAGGTAAAAGAAATTTATAAAATCGCTGACGGCGTAATTATTGGTAGCGCAATTGTCAAAAAGATCAAAGATAATATAGGTAAGCCTGATTTAGTAAAAAAAGTTGGTAACTTTGTCAATAATTTAATGAGGATTGATAGCTGAAAGTGGGGAGCTGATAACTCAAGTGTATAGGAAAACTATATTAGATAATGGTCTTAGGATTATTACTCATCGGATGCCTGATATGCAGTCAGTTGCCTTAGGTATTTGGATAAAGGCAGGTGGAAGATATGAGGCCGCTAAGCATAAAGGCATCTTTCATTTTTTAGAGCATCTATCCTTTAAAGGCACTAAAAAATATTCTTGCAGGAGGCTAAAAGAATCTATTGAAGGTGTAGGTGGTTCATTGAATGGCTTTACTTCTGAGGAGCTAACCTGCTATTTAGTGAAGTTGCCTAGCCGTTACCTTGATATTGCTTTGGATATTCTATCTGATATGGTTATTAATCCTCTGCTTCAGCTGCAAGATATCGAGAAGGAAAGAACCGTAATCCTGGAAGAGATAAAGATGTATAAGGACTTACCTCAAGCCTATGTTTATGAACTACTCGATGAGCTTTTATGGCCGGGTCAACCTTTGGGTATGAGTGTTACTGGCACAATTGAGTCTGTGAGTCAGATGAAGAAGGAAGATTTAACCTCATTTAAGCAGCAATATTATATGCCTTCCAATATTGTTATTAGCGCTGCAGGTTCATTGGATCATAATGAGCTTAAGAAAAGAGCTAAGAAGGTTTTCTCTAATTCTGAAGAACAGATAATACAACCTTTCTTAAAAGCCAAAGAAGATCAGCAAAAGCCAAATTTTAAACTTTTAGATAAAGATACTGAACAGACGCATCTGGCCATGGGATTTCACGGCTTTAAAAGAGAACACTCCTTAAAGCATGCCTTAGGTTTATTACATATTATATTAGGCGCAAATATGTCCAGCCGTCTCTTTAATGAAATCAGGGAAAAGAGAGGTTTAGCTTATGAAATTGGCACCCAGGTTAAGCGTTATCTTGATACCGGAGCCTTTATTGTCCATGCCGGAATTGATAATCGTAAGGTAATAGAAGCAATAAAACTAATTTTGCAAGAGCTTCAAAAGACAAAAGAAAAATTAGTCACCCTCGATGAATTTAAGCGCGCCAAGGAGTTCTATTTGGGCCAGCTTATGTTGGCGCTCGAAGATACCATGGATCATATGCTCTGGATTGGCGAATCTACCGCCGCCTTAGATAAGACCTATTCTTTAAAAGACATTATTAAAGAGGTTAATATGGTGAATAGGCAAGGCATCCAGGAAGTAGCGAAATATTTATTCCAAAATAAAAGATTAAATCTTGCAATTATCGGACCAC
>Ga0315273_10002810_pt1 | contig 20750 bp, 18 predicted proteins | sample YL17G02_0_MG_FD_205753 | JGI IMG/M metagenome (GOLD analysis project Ga0315273, IMG submission 205753) | Sediment microbial communities from Yellowstone Lake, YNP, Wyoming, USA - YL17G02_0 | ecosystem: Environmental > Aquatic > Freshwater > Lake > Sediment | place: USA: Wyoming | collected... | reverse complement strand
TCGAGACCGGGGCCGCCGACACGACTTGCGGTCGGCGATGACACTCCGAGTGGGCCGCTAGCTCAATTGGCAGAGCAGCAGACTCTTAATCTGCGGGTTGTAGGTTCGATTCCTACGCGGCTCACCACTTCTAAGTCGTTTATAATCAATAATTTACAGTTACTGAACGCGGCTCGATTTCGGGCTGTGCTTTAGCTATAGGTAACACATAGGTAACACGGCGGCGGGTTTCGCGCTGAGGCTGTCGCAGTGCGTTTTAGGGCTGTTCACGGGGCTTCTCGGCGTGTTCTGCGGGTCGATATCGGCGCTTTCGGGCGGCTCTCGGGCGGGCGCTCTGGCTGCAAGGTCTGTCGAGACGACTCAGGAGACGCTGGCGGGCGTCAGGAAACGGCGTACGGGGCTTCTCGACGGTCTACGAGGCGTTCTCGGCGTGCGGCTGGCGTTGTCGGGCTGGCGGCACAGGCGCTGACGGTCTGCTCAGGGGCTGTACTGGGCGTCTGGGCGCGGGCGTCGTGGGGAAGGCAGCGGCTGGTGCGCGGACATGTGGCGCGGAGGGCGGTTCCTCGACTTCGCGCAGAGTCTGGGCACGGAGAACGGTATGCGCTGCGCCAGATGCGAGAAGCAGGGCGAACATCAGCAACGCCCGCAGAACCGCTTGCCCCTAACCCCAAACGCGGTGACAATGCCCGCGAGGGCTGGGCGGCTTCCACACGACGGTCAATAGGTGCCGCCTTTATGACCCAGCAGCCGACGCTGCGCTGAATGGCAAGGGGTGAACAAGTGCGGGGTTCAAGAGACGTAGTCCAGCACATCCGAGACGAAGACGACGACTTCTACTCGGATGACGACCTGTTTTCAATCTCTTCCTGGGGCGCGGATCTCTCATTCCGCGAGCTTATCGATCGGTACAAGGACGGGGATCTGGTCAAACCTGAGCTTCAGCGGAAGTACGTTTGGGACAAGACCGAGGCTTCACGATTCATCGACTCGTTGCTTCTTGGCCTGCCCGTACCAAGCATCTTTCTCGCCAAGACACAGGACGAGAAACTCCTAATAGTTGATGGCTACCAGCGAATAATGACGGTCCTCGATTATGTTCGCGGCATATTCACAACGGACGAAAAGGTCTTCAAGCTGACCAGGTCCGAGAGGATCAATCAACGTTGGCGCGGAAGGGCATTCGCAGAACTGAGCGACATCGAGCAGCGAAAGATCAAGAACACAACAATTCATGCCATCATTTTTGTGCAGGAGCAACCGGTTGTAGGGAATACGAGTCTCTATCAGGTCTTTGAGAGAATCAACACGTCTGGACGCACTCTCCTTCCCCAGGAAATTAGGAATTGCGTCTCACAGGGCACGCTGAACGCCCTACTCTTTGAACTAAACAAGCTGCCGCAATGGCGAGACATGTACGGGCTTCCAACAGAAGATGTCCGCATGCGCGATCTGGAGTATATTCTCCGGTTCTTCGCATTGAGTTCCGACAGCATGAGGAGCGAACAGAAGGAGGGCATCTCCCTAAAACGGTTTCTCAATGTCTTCATGGATGCCCATCGCAACTTGCCAGAAGAAGACCTTAGCACTTGTCGCTCTAGATTTTCCGCTGCGATTGCGCTTCTTCACGCCGCCTTCGGACGCGCTGCGTTTCACAACCTGTCGTCAACTCATACCGACAGACTTGTAGCCAAGTTCAATCCGACGATATTTGACTCGATCCTGATTGCAGCGGATTTCGCCTTGTCGCGTGGTCACGCTCACCTCCCCCAAGATCCCGAGGGGGCCAGACGCCAGTTGTTGCGTGACGAGACATATCGGGCCTCTATCACCAAAGAGACGATGCGGGTCGCATCAATTAGAACGCGAATCGGCAAGGCCGCCCAAGTGCTGTTCGGTGTTCAGTATGACTAACAAGGAGGTCGAGAAACTCCTGGATGATTGCTCATCCGAGCTGTCGCAGGTAAAGACACTGATTGACGGCCTCGGCGTTGCCAGCAGCATAGCGCCTTACCTGACCAAATACTCGGTAATCCGCGCGTGCGGGAGCATCGAACAAGCCTTCAAGTCCATAATCTGCGACTTCTGTTCTCGCCGGAGCAAGAAACAGCTCAAACGTTATCTGGGACGGCGCGTGCGGGATTCATCCATGAACCCATCGTTTTCAAACATCTGCGGACTGTTAAAGGACTTTGATGAAGGCTGGTTGGCGCAATTCAAGGCGTCTGTCAATAGTTCGCCTGAAAAAGACGTTTGGATGACTTCTCTTCAATCTCTCGTCGATGCCAGAAATGACTTCGCGCATGGGGGCAATCCCTCCGCGTCAATTGGCGATGTGACAACCTACTATCAACGTAGCAGGGCCATTATCGAGGTACTCGATCTCTCCGTGATGTGAAGGTCCAAGGAATCGGCGTTGCCACCGCGCTCGTCCCACAGCGCGTATAATCGGGCGTCTCGCAGCCGGGCGGCGGCAGTCGCCGGGTTCGTCTCGGCTGGAACCTACGGAATACTGAACGCCCCTTGAGCAACAACCGATGTCGAACCCGTTCTTCGACCATCCCATTCTGAACTCCCCCTACGAGTACCCGAGGAAGCACTGGGAACTGGACGCGACGGGCCAGCCCACGCAGCGGACCATCGACACCCGGCGTCGGGCAGAGTTCATCAGCCCCATCCCGAAGCCGAAGAAACACAAGAAATCCGCCGCGCAGGATGCGTTCGTGTTCGACGAGGGCAAGGGGCTGTCCACCAAGGAGCAGCAGTACGATCCGACCTCGATCATCAACGAGGTGCGCGGCATCGTGGACGCCTGGCGTTCCCTGCCGAACCTGAACCAGTGGCAGGTGACACCGGAGACGGCACGGCTCCTCCAGCACTGGCGGCATCACCCGTTCGCGGGCATCCGTCCGTTCTTCTGCCAGGTGGAGGCGGCGGAGACGATGATCTGGCTCACCGAGGTTGCGCCTGAGTCCAAGAACGGGAAGCGCATCCTCGACCAACTCGCGTCGGCAAACCGAGACGCCAACCCGGAGTTGATGCGGCTTGCGCTAAAGCTTGCCACTGGCGCGGGCAAGACGACGGTGATGGCGATGCTCATCGCGTGGCAGACGATCAACGCGGTGCGTCGTCCTGGCAGCAAGCACTTCAGCCGGGGATTCCTCGTCGTCACCCCCGGCATCACGATTCGAGATCGGTTGCGCGTTCTCCAGCCCAACGACCCTGACGCCTACTATGCCAGCCGGGAACTGGTCCCGAGCGACATGCTCGACGACGTGAACCGGGCCAAGATCGTCATCACGAACTTCCACGCCTTCAAGATGCGCGAACGAGTCGATCTTTCGGCTGGCGGGCGGTCACTCCTCCAGGGCCGCATCGGCGATGAACTGAACACACTGGAGACGGAAGGCCAGATGCTCCAGCGGGTCATGCCCGACCTGATGGGGATGAAGAACATCCTCTCCATCAACGACGAGGCGCACCACTGCTACCGGGAAAAGCCAGACGATGACGACGAGGTGCTGAAGGGCGACGAGAGACGAGAGGCCGAGAAGAACAACGAGGCAGCCCGCCTGTGGATCTCTGGACTCGAAGCTGTGAACCGGAAGCTCGGCCTGAGTCGGGTTCTGGACCTGTCTGCGACCCCGTTCTTCCTCAGCGGCTCTGGCTACGCCGAAGGCACGCTATTTCCGTGGACGATGAGCGACTTCTCGCTCATGGATGCCATCGAGTGCGGCATCGTCAAGCTGCCCCGCGTGCCGGTGGCCGAGAACATCCCCGGCGACGAGATGCCGATGTTCCGCAACCTCTGGGAGAACATCCGCAAGGACATGCCGAAAAAGGGACGGGGCCAGGGCGGCGAACTCGACCCGCTGAAGCTGCCCACGCGGTTGCAGACCGCGCTCCAGGCGCTCTACGGCCACTACGAGAAGACCCACGTCCTCTGGGAGAAAGAGGGCATCAAGGTTCCGCCCTGTTTCATCATCGTCTGCCAGAACACGGCGATCTCGAAGCTGGTATACGACTTCATCTCAGGTTTTCATCGCAAGAACGACGACGGCACCACGACGCTCGAAAACGGACGCCTCGCGTTGTTCCGTAATTTCGACGAAACCACTGGGAACGCCCTCCCCCGCCCGAACACGCTGCTGATCGACAGCGAGCAACTGGAAGCCGATGGTGCGCTCGACGACAACTTCCGCAGCATGGCAGCCGATGAGATTGAACGGTTCCGCCGTGAGATCGTGGAGCGCACGGGTGACGCCCGCGCCGGAGACAACATCACAGACCAGGAGTTGCTTCGGGAGGTCATGAATACGGTCGGAAAGCCGGCTCAGCTTGGCGGTGCCATCCGATGCGTCGTCTCCGTCTCGATGCTCACCGAGGGCTGGGACGCGAACACGGTGACGCACGTTCTCGGCATTCGCGCCTTCGGCACACAACTGCTATGCGAACAGGTCATAGGCCGGGCGTTGCGTCGCCAGTCCTACGACCTGAACGATGAGAACCTGTTCAACGTGGAATACGCCGACGTGTTCGGCATTCCGTTCGACTTCACGGCCAAGCCGGTGGTCGCTCCGCCGCAGCCGCCGCGTGAGACGGTGCAGGTCAAAGCCATACGCCCGGAGCGGGACGCCCTTGAAATCAGCTTCCCCCGCGTCGAGGGCTACCGCGTGGAGTTGCCTGAGGAACGTCTGACCGCCGATTTCAACGACGACTCGATTCTGATACTCAGTCCCGATCTCGTCGGCCCCTCCATCACGCGCAACTCGGGCATCATCGGCGAAGGGGTGGACTTGGGCCTGAAGCACTTAGGCGACATGCGCCCGTCCACGCTGGTCTTTCATGTTACCCAGCGGCTGCTGTACACGAAGTGGCGCGATCCCGGCGAGGAGCCAAAGCTCCACCTGTTCGGCCAACTGAAGCGCATCACGAAGCAGTGGCTCGACACCTGCCTCATCTGCAAGGGTGACACATACCCGGCGTTGCTGATGTATCAGGAACTGGCGGACATGGCCTGCAATCGCATCACCGCCGCGATCACGCGCCAGTTCCTCGGCGAGCGCCCGATCAAGGCGTTACTCGACCCATACAATCCGACCGGCTCAACGCAACACGTCCGATTCAATACGTCTCGCGCTACCCGGTGGGATACGGGAGGCCCGCCGCCGAAGAATCACGTCAACTGGGTCGTGCTGGACAGCGATTGGGAAGCTGAGTTCTGCCGTGTCGCCGAATCCCACGAGAAGGTGCTGGCCTACACGAAGAACCATAACCTCGGGCTGGAGGTGCCGTACCGCTACGGTTCGGAGACGCGAAAGTACCTGCCCGACTTCATCGTGCTGGTGGATGACGGCCACGGCCCCGAGAACCCGCTGCATCTCGTCGTCGAGATCAAGGGCTATCGCCGCGAGGACGCGAAGGAGAAGAAGTCCACGATGGACACCTACTGGGTGCCCGGCGTGAATCACCTCGGCACGTACGGCCGCTGGGCGTTCGCGGAGTACCGCGATGTGTTCGAGATCGAGGCCGACTTCGCAGCGGAGGTCGAGAAGCACTTCAACAAAATGATCGAGTCCGCCGTCGTGCCGCCACCGACCGGGAAGAACTGAATATGGCTAAGAAATCCACGAGCAAGACGGTCGAGACGCTCACGCACGAGGCCGACAAGCGGAAGAACATTCCGACAGCGGAGTATCAATCCGTCCTCAAGCCGGACGAGCAGAAGCCGCTGGAGAAGCGATATCCGCGCAACACCGATCTGGACCCTCAACTCGTCTGGCGCGGAAAGGACGAGCAGGACTGGAGCGATCTCGTCGTCCACGCCCCGGCGCTCTACATCCAGGAGAAGGTCCACCCGAAGGCGCTGGTCGATGATCTGCTCCGGCAGACCAGCGCATCGAGGGCGCAGGAACCCGGCTTCCAGACCGACCTATTCGCAGACTTCAACGGCATGCCAAAAGGTGCAGACAAGACCGAGTTCTACGCCCACGATCAGAACTGGTCCAACCGAATGATCCTCGGGGATTCGCTACAGGTGATGGCGAGTCTCGCGGAGCGCGAGGGCTTGCGCGGCAGAGTTCAGTGCATCTATATCGACCCGCCCTACGGCATCAAGTTCAACAGCAACTTCCAGTGGTCTACGACCAGCCGTGAGGTGAAGGACGGGAAGGCCGACCACATCACGCGGGAACCGGAACAAGTGAAGGCGTTCCGCGACACCTGGCGAGATGGCATCCACAGCTACCTCACGTACCTCCGTGATCGCCTCACCGTCGCCCGCGATCTCCTCACTGAGTCGGGTTCCATCTTCGTGCAGATCGGCGACGAAAACGTGCATCGCGTTCGGGAACTGATGGATGAGGTGTTCGGCAGCGAGAACTTCGTGTCCATGATCATCTTTACCAAGACCGGAAGTCTGGTGAGTGATGAACTATCGAACGTAGGCGACTACCTGCTCCTCTACGCGAGAAACCGGGACCGGCAGAAGTTCCGCGCCATCCTTGCCACAAAGGAACAACTGGGCATTGCGGACTCGTACTCCTGGCTTGAGTTGATGGACGCAACCCGCCGCGGGCTGAATGCGACCGAGAGGCGCGACCGCACCCAAGTCCCTGCTGGTGCGCGTTACTACCAGCCGACCAGCCTCATTTCGAGCGGTGCGTCTAGCGGATCGGGCAGTTCCGTGTTCTCGTACGAGGGCAAGGTCTACGACATCCCTTGCAATTCGCATTGGAAGACAACAGCCGAGGGGTTACGGCGGCTCGTCCTGGCCCACCGAATCGCTTCAACAACCAACAGCCTCCGGTACGTCAGGTATCTCGACGACTATCCTGTCGCACCCATCAGCAACATCTGGACCGGTTTGGGAGCGGGTAGCTTCACGGAGGAACAGGTCTACGTAGTGCAAACAGCGCCCAAGGTCATTCAACGTTGCATCCTCATGGCGACCGATCCGGGCGACCTCGTGCTGGACCCAACCTGCGGCTCTGGCACTACCGCGTACGTCGCTGAGCAATGGGGCCGCCGCTGGATCACCATCGACACGTCGCGTGTTGCTCTGGCGCTTGCCCGTGCCCGCATCATGGGTGCGCGGTATCCGTTCTACCTCCTGGCTGACTCCCGCGAGGGCCAGATCAAGGAAGCCGAAGTCACACGGACCGCTCCACGTACGCAGCCGGTGCATGAAAACATCCGCCACGGTTTCGTCTACGAGCGCGTGCCGCACGTCACGCTGAAATCCATCGCCAACAACGCCGAGATCGATGTCATCTGGGAGAATTGGCAGGCGACGCTGGAGCCGTTACGCACTTCGCTTAACGCTGCGCTGAAGAAGACCTGGCAGGAGTGGGACATTCCACGCGACGCTGATGCGAAGTGGCCCGACTCGGCGACGAAGGCCCACGCGGACTGGTGGCAGGCGCGGATCGGCAGGCAGAAGGAGATCGCCGCCTCTATCGCCGCGAAGGCCGAGTTCGAGTACTTGTACGACAAGCCCTACGAGGACAAGAAGACCGTCCGCGTCGCTGGCCCTTTCACCGTCGAGAGTCTCAGCCCCCATCGAACCCTTGGCGTGGACGAGAACGACGAGTTGATCGACATGGTGCGGGAGAGCGGTCCTGAGTACGGGGCCAAGCAGTCGTTCCCGCAGATGATTCTGGAGAACCTCAAGACGGCTGGCGTGCAACAGGCGCACAAAGAGGACCGAATCACGTTTACGGCTCTCACCCCGTGGCCCGGTGGATTGGTCTGCGCGGAGGGCCGCTACCTCGAAGGCGAAGTCGAGAAGCGTGCTGCCATCTTCATCGGCCCCGAGTTCGGAACTGTACAACGCGCCGATCTCGTCGCCGCTGCGCGTGAAGCCGGGGACGCCGGGTTCGACGTGTTGATCGGCTGCGCCTTCAACTACGAGGCGCATACCACCGAGTTCAGCAAGCTGGGCCGCCTCCCTGTCCTGAAGGCCCGCATGAACGCCGACCTGCACATGGGCGAAGATCTGAAGAACACCGGCAAGGGCAATCTGTTCGTCATCTTTGGCGAGCCGGATATCACGCTGTCGTCTGAGAAGGACGGCAAGCACCGTGTCAAGGTGAACGGCGTGGATGTGTTCAAGCCCCAGACCGGCGAGGTGGTCAGCGATGGGGCGGACGGCATCGCCTGCTGGTTCATCGACACCGACTACAACGAGGAGAGTTTCTTCGTCCGCCACGCCTACTTCCTCGGAGCAAACGACCCGTACAGCGCCCTCAAGACGACGTTGAAGGCCGAAATCGATCCCGAGGCATGGGAGACGCTGCACAGCGACACATCGCGCCCGTTCGAGAAGCCGAAGTCTGGCCGGATCGCCGTGAAGGTCATCAACCATCTCGGCGACGAGGTGATGAAGGTGTTTCGCGTATGAGTCAACTGTTCATCTCAACCCGAGGTGTGGCGAACTGGCGCGAGCGGCTCGCACACCCCGACCGCCAGTGGCGGCGCAAGTACTCGGCGCTGGAAACATCTGTGTCGTGGGAGAGCGCGGCAAGTGACCCGTGCGGGCTGCCCCAACCAATCGCGGATCTTTTCAGCGGTGCTGGCTACACCACTCCGGTGTTGCTGCTCGCGGTGGCTGAACATCAGGTCGCCTTAGACGGAGGTGACGCAGCCTCCCAGTGCGATGTCTGGGCCATCGTGAAGACCTCGCTCGGGCTGCTCTCGCTCAGCGTCGAGGCGAAGGCTCGTGAGCCGTTCGGCGACCACAGCCTGGAGGAGTGGCTTGAGGCCGGAGAGACTCAGCAATCCCGTGCCAACCGTGCGGCACGCTGGAGTCACGTCCGGTCACACCTCCCCGATGCGCCCTCATTTGGACAGATCCGTTACCAGATTCTCCACAGGTGTGCGGCGGCGGTGATCGAGGCAAGGCGGTTCGGGTTCACTCACGCCGCATTCGTCGTGCAGGCATTCGGCACGCCCGACAAGAGCTTCCTGCACTACAAGGCATTCTGTGATGCCATCGGGGTCGCTGCGGAGCGAGATCACATGTCAACAGTACAGTTCGGAGGATTGTCTCTTGGCGTCGGCTGGGCCGACTGTCCGCTCGCCACAGTGGACCAGCTAGCGGCCTGCGTCTAGCGCCGATGTCCGGTACTACGCCGATGGACTTCCTAATCGCGGACACTTTCACCGATAGCCTGGGCCGTCTCACCGGCGACGAGCAGAAGCTCGTGAAGACGGCGGCGTTCGATTTGCAACTCAACCCGGCTAACCCAGGCATGAGCTTCCACAGGCTCGACAAGGCCAAGGACAAGGACTTCTGGTCCGTCCGCGTCGGCAGCGATCTGCGGCTCATCGTGCATCGCACATCAGGAAGCCTGCTGCTCTGCTACGTTGCCCACCACGACAGGGCGTACGACTGGGCACAGCGGCGCAGGTTGCAGACCCATCCGAAGACCGGCGCGGCGCAGTTCGTCGAGATTCGGGAGGCGGTCCAGCAGGTGCTGATTCCCCGGTTCGTCGAGGTCGAAACGCCTCGACCGGCCACCGTGAAGCCGCCGCTGTTCCAGACCGCCTCGGACGATGAACTGCTCAACTACGGCGTTCCGCCGGAGTGGCTGAGCGATGTCCGGTCTGCAACCGAGGACTCGCTGCTCGCGTTGGCCGATCACCTTCCGAGTGAAGCGTCGGAAGCCCTGCTGGAACTGGCAACCGGCGGTACACCCCGCATCGCCAAGCCTCCGGTCGCCGCGACGAATCCGTTTGATCATCCCGACGCCCAGCGCCGATTCCGGGTGATGACTAACGTCGAGGAGTTGCAGCGTGCCCTCGACTTCCCGTGGGACAAGTGGACGATCTTCCTGCATCCTGAGCAGCGACAGTGGGTGGAACGCGACTACAGCGGCCCGGCTCGTGTCTCGGGGTCAGCGGGCACGGGCAAGACCATCGTCGCGCTTCACCGGGCGGCTCATCTGGCGCGAACGCATCCCGACGCTCGCGTGCTGTTGACGACGTTCTCCGATTCGCTGGCGAACGCGCTGCATACCCAGTTGAAGCGGCTGCTGTCCAGTGAGCCACATCTCGCGGAGAGGATTGACGTTCACGCCATCAACGCCATCGGCTTGCGGCTCTACCGGTCGAACGTCGGGCAGGCCGCGATAGCGAGCCGCGAGGTCATCCGCGAGTTAGCGCAGGAGGCCGCAACTGCTGTCGGGGGCCACAAGTTCAGCCTGCACTTCCTCGTGACCGAATGGGAACAGGTGGTGGATGCGTGGCAACTGGACACCTGGGATGCGTACCGCGATGTCGCCCGGCTCGGCAGAAAGACGCGGCTGCCAGAAGGAGCGCGGACGGTCCTGTGGTCGATCTTCGAGCGCATCCGGGCCGGGCTGACGGCCCGTGACCTTATCACGCACGCAGGGTTGTTTACGTCGCTGGCGGCCTCGATCTCGGCGCACAAGAACCCGGTCTTCGACTTCGCCGTCGTAGACGAGGCACAGGACATCAGCGTCGCTCACCTCCGGTTCTTTGCCGCGATGGGTGGTGGGAGGCCGAACGCGCTGTTCTTTGCTGGTGACTTGGGTCAGCGTATCTTCCAACAGCCCTTCTCCTGGAAAGCCCTCGGCGTGGACATCCGGGGACGTTCCCGCACGCTTCGCGTCAATTACCGCACGTCCCACCAAATCCGCACGCAGGCAGACCGCCTACTCGGCCCGGTGGTAACCGACGTAGACGGTGAGAGAGAGGACCGAAGCGATACGATCTCCGTGTTCAACGGCCCGCCGCCCGAGATCAGGACGCTCAAGGACGAGAGCGAGGAGATCGCGGCTGTCGGCGCGTGGATTGCTGAACGCTCAAAGGGGGGTGTGGTTCCCCGCGAGTTCGGGGTGTTCGTCCGCTCTGCCGCACAGTTGGCGCGTGCGCGGGCTGCCGTCACCGCATCGGGCCTGCCGTTCACCATCCTTGACGAACACGTCGAATCGACTAGCGGGCACGTTGCCATCAGCACGATGCACCTGGCGAAGGGGCTAGAGTTTCGCGCCGTCGTCGTGATGGCGTGCGACGACGAGATCATTCCGTTGCAGGAACGGATCGAAACGGTCGGGGACGACGCCGACTTGCAGGAGGTCTACGACACGGAGCGTCACCTCCTGTACGTCGCCTGCACGCGGGCACGGGATCATCTCCTAGTGACGAGCGTCGAACCGGCGTCTGAGTTTCTCGATGACATGCGGAGGCAGGCGACCACCTGACGGTTCCATCTTGGGGAGCGCCTTGCCTGATAGGCGACACCTACCCTGATAGGCGACACCTACCCAGTGCGCGAGCCTGTGGCTGCATCGCAGCAGTGGTTGAATCGCAGCGACCGTTGATTCGTGACCGACAGACAGCGGATGCGTCGAGCAGACTAACGGTCCTCACTTCACGAGCAGTTGCCTTCGGGTGGATGGCCGGGCGAGATGGCCCAGCCACCACCTGAAGGACCTGTTCACGCACTTTCGGCCCCAGCCCGGCGTCGTTCGCACCGGCACAGCGTCGATGAACGCGACGCCGAGTTGGGGCACATTCGTATCCTACTTCGACGCTTCGCGCATCGCTCGAATCTGACGACGGAGGTCAGATTTTGAGTTTCTTGCCGATGCGCTGCACGCCAGACTCGTAGAAACCCGGCAACTGCTTCAGACTGCCGAGGATTCGCTTTCCTCCTGCCGTCTCGATCACGATCTCTACAACCCCCCTTTGGGTTCCAGGTCGGTGCCACAGGCGCGAGACTTCTTCAGCCTCCCAGGGATGATCTGGCAACTGTGCGACTCCCGCTGGATTAGGGTGACAGCCCGATGTACGGGCGCATGGCAGGTTCGTTGAGGGCACTATGCGGATGGGGGTGGTGCGCTTGAGTTTCATGGATTGCTTCTCCTCGTTCTCGGGTGTTTCAGCCATTGGTCAGCGGTTACGGTGTACTGACGAACGTACAGACATACAGATAAACGAACGAACGTACTTACGTACTAACGAACGTACATGCGAATGTACGGATGGATGGACCGAGGTACGAACGTACGCACGAACGGTCTGATCCGTAGTTCCTGTCGTGCGGTTGCGCTCGCGGAAGACCGCTCGCGTGGCCTCGCCGCAGACGGCGAGGCGGGATTCGGCCTACAGGACTCCAGCGATGTCGAAAAGACCTGCTGGACACCTGGTATCCAACCGCGGGGGTACTGCATCAGTCCCGCTGGGACGCCTCTCCCGCTGATGTCGATGGCGTCTCACGGGAGTGGCGCCACGAGGAGGCAGCCCCGCTGGCTGCCCTTCCCCGTGGCGGTGTTCGTCACGACTCACGCTCGGTCGCGCTGTTCGACCCACGCTCGTACCTCCCCGAGCTTCCAGCGGAGATTCCCCTTGAGTACGCGCACGGGCTTCGGAAATCCGGCGGCTTCGTCTTTGCGAAGCCTATGGATTGTCGTGCGCGATATCCCGCCGGTCAGATCCTGCACGCGATGGAGGTCGATGAGGCTCCACGCTGGGAGATCACCAACGGGGGCACGGGGCCGCTTGGAGACACGTTTCTTGATGGGTAACTTCATACTTTCTCCTTGGTTGGCCGGATGGGATGTCCATCGCGGCGGTTGACGAAGCAGAGATCGGCCCTCTCCTCACAGGACTCCGCCCGTCACGCGGGCCGATGGCGTGGCGAGCGGTTTCACGAGACGCTCGATTCGACGAATGCGTGTTGTGGTGGTTGAAGTCGGACTGGCGGCGCAGTTACCTGCGGTCTACCTGGCGCGGCCCACGACGCGGGCTACGCGGACTGCACACGCTGACGACCCATCATCCCACGGGGTGTCAAGCCCACAGCGTGGTGTCCCCGAGGCTGCCCCGCACATCGCCGGCAGTTCAGGAACGCGAGAATCCACGTTAGCACGGAGTGTCAAGAGGCCACGAGGATCGAGCCTTTTCGCGTATATTCGGCCTGAATACTGCCTATTCGTGATGTCGTCAGCCATTGCGCGTGTGATGCGACGATGGCGGGTGTAGACCTAACGTCCGTGGACTCAAATGCCGTGGACTTATAGACATCAGTGGCCGATACAGTGACCATGACACGAATCATCACACCAGCACCGAAGCGCCGGTTCGGTCTGAGGTTGCGGCAACTCCGAACGGACAAGAAGTGGTCGCAGGAGGAACTGGCCGATAGGGCTGGGGTGGACCGCACCTTCGTGAGCCGTTGCGAACGCGGGCTTACCAATCTCAGCCTGGAGAGCATCTGTAAACTCGCAGTTGCCCTGGGAGAGCCACCATGCTCGCTGCTGAAACCGCCGGGGGCGTGAGGATCGTGGACGCCATCTCAGTGGGCGAGATGCCATGACGGTAGGCCGCGAGCAGCAGTCCTCACCGACATGCCGTAGTCGAGTGATACCTGATCCAGTCCGGTCGGGAGTCGGCCCGACCTCACCCTTCCAGTAGGTCGCTGCGCCACGTTTACCGCGAATCACGCGATAGTCAGGCGGCGGGTCTGCGTTTCGTGGACGGTCTGTCTTCAGGAGGGCCGCGCCTTGAGGATTGGCCGGGTCGCAGGAGCGGTACGGGAGGTCGAACGACGTGGTGGCGGCGTCATCGGGCAGGGGGCGGCGTCGTTTCTATAGGGGCCACGCCTGCGGTGCCAGGTGTCGGCGGAGGGGCTGATCCTGGGGTGGGTGGAAGCCTGGGGACGCTCGAATCACTATATAGATAGCAATGGACAGCCCTGCTTCTGGCTAAACAACGCTGACGGACCCAGCGGCGCGGTCAGTCCTCGTACAACCGCATCAACTCGGCCTGCTTTACATCGACGGCGCGGAGCTTCAGCAGGGCGTCGCTCACGACCCAATCGGCGTGGTCCGCGCAGCAGGCGCCATGCTGGTGAACCCGCAGGCGTTTCTGGCACCCGCTTCTCAGGCACCGTGGCGGGTGCGTTCGTCGCCCTCCCGCCCGGATGTCCGCGTAGTGGGCACAGGGTCGGTCAGGATGACGCACTCGCGGACGGCCACGACGCGGCAGCTTCGGCGGGATCACCTGCATGCCTGGCAACACGTTGATCAGCGGTCGCATGCCGGTCTTCAGGATGGCCGCGATCTGCTCCTCTAGGCTTTTCATCGCCCCCCTCGTTCTTTCTATTTCAACCCGGATTGCGACTTCGAGACGAGCTTGTTTTCCCGAAACACGGCGAGGAGACTGGAACCGTCCGGGTTCTTCCACACGTACGTCACCGTCTCGATTCGATGCGACGGTTCTCCATAGACAGACCCAAAGTAGCCGGTCCGGCTCAGTTCGGTCCCTGGACCGAGAGACACCAGCGTCTGAGCGTTCTCGTACGAAATCCCGTTGAAGAGTTGCTCATACTGCTCCATCGTGACTCTCGGATGAGGAAGAACCACCTCCTCCGGTACGGATGCAGCCGCCGGGGCCGTCGTCGGCACTCGCCCAGTCGGGGCACCTCCTGGTGGCGGCAGCAAGTACTCCCATATTGGCCCAGAAAAGACGAAATAGCCGGCGACGACCAACACAATTAGAACGAGACATCCCACTCCCGCCTTGGCGGGTTTCTTGGCGGCAGCCACCACCTGCGTCGGGTCTAGATCCTTTTCAAGGGCTTCGACGTATGCCTTGGCTTCTGCAAGGCGCATCGGCGTCTTCTCGCGCAGCAGCGTGATCGCGTGGATCTTCCCACTGGTGCGAAGCACTCGCTTGACTTCTTCATCGAGGACACTTGAAGCCTGCGCTGGCGGCTCTGCTGCGGCGCTCGGCGGCGCTGCCGGCAGCATGCTTCCGCAGTGCCTGCATTTAATCGCCTCGTCCTGGATTTCCTCCGCGCAGAATGGGCACTTCTTCATGTCAGACCTCCCGGCAATGGGCTTCGCCGACGTTGATGGCTCAACCTGGGGCGGCGTTCGGCCTTGATCCCGCTTCGGCAGCAGCGTGCGGTGATCGTCGCTACTATAGCTGAATAACGGATATATCCCGTAGACGCTTCCGGTTACGAGCCGCCAACATCCGGGCGTGCCGATCAAGCGTTCCCATCCCCTGCTGCGGACGGTCGGCGCACGGCTCCGCAAGGCGCGGCGGGCCAAGGGCATCAGTCAGGAACAACTGGCCCTGACCGCCAACCTGGATCGCTCGTTCGTCTCGGGCCTGGAGCGGGGCGAGTTCAACGTGAGCCTGCTGGTGCTGGCGAAGCTGGCGCGGGTACTGGGCGTGAAGCTCGCGTCCCTCATCGGCGACGACTAACCCTCAAGGGTACTCGCCGGTACTGCACAGGCCCGGTTGAGCCGAGCGGCGTAGCCTGGCCCCGTGTTTGACCCAGTCCTGTCGGGATTCCTGCCGCTCGCACTGGAGGCGGCGGCGTCGCGGATTGCCCCACGCCCAGCTTCCTGTGGTCGGCCAACTCGCGGATCGGCGAAATCGGCGCGAAATCACGCCATTCGACCCGTCGGCCTAGCCGCCGATGTCGAGTCTACACCCCCGGCGGCGTCCCTCGGCTGCGGCTCGGTGTCGCAGGATCGATACACAAACTCTCGCCACAAACTCTCGCCCCCCTCGATGAGTCGTCCGAAACGGGTGTATGCTCCGCCTTGTTCCGCCGCGCAACCCACAATAGCGGAGGCCCACCATGAAGCGCTTCGTTGTTATGCTGCTCCTAGCGTGCTTGCTGTTCCCTGCTGGTCTTGCTGCACTCGATGGGAAGAAAGCACTCTACGTCGGTGGTACGATCACCGCGAAGATCCCTGAGAACACCGAAGGGCGACTTAACACGAACGATGAAACGACGTTAATCTTCATCGCCGACAAGACGGGGGTCAAGGCCGAACTCCCCTATGCCAAGATCGACAGCTTTGAATACGGTCAGAAAGCAAGCCATCGCATCAAGACGGCGCTCTTCCTCTCGCCCTGGACGCTGTTCTCGAAGAAGCGGAGGCACTACTTGAGTCTCATGTGGAAGGGTGAGGGCGATAAGACTGAGGGCGTTGTACTTGAGTTGGGAAAAGACATTCTCAGGTCAACGGTGATGGTGCTCGAAGCTCGCACAGGAAAGAAGGTCGAGTTCCAGGACGAGGACGCGAAGAAGAACTTCGCAAAATAGTCCCCGTGCCAACGCTATCGAGGCTGACATAGGGCCACCCTCCCGGTGGCCCTCGTCGTGTACGCTTGAGCCATCACGCCACGCGCAGCACCGGAGCCTTGTCGAGGTCGTCCAAAGGTTATCGCGTCCCCTCGGGGACGCCGCGCAGTCGGCCAAAGCCGTGGTTGGAATGCCGGATTCCTGGGAGGCGGGGATGCATTTGGACGCATCCCGGCGCGGTCGAGTCGTCCGGGCTGTTCGTTTGATCCAGTCCTGTCAGGAAATCACCCTCGCGCTGGCGACGTTAGAGGCACTTCCTGCTGACACCCCGTTGTTTGGGGGCGGCGATTGACAGCCGCGATTACTGGCGGGCGAACTGAATGACGCGGCTGCCGAATCTCAGCACTCGCCGAATCGCAGAGGCATCTCGTATCGCGTCCAGCGCAGCGCGGGCCTCCGGGTAGACCGCTTGACGCCTGAGTGCTTCGTGGAGGGCGGCGCTGGCTTCTCGACGCCATCGTCGCGGCTGGAACCTCTGGTACATGGTGCCGAGGGCGTACCAGTAGAAGGCGTTGTCGGGCTGCGCGAGGGCCGCGTGACGGTGCGCGGCAATCGATTCCACAATCATCTTCCGGCCACAGTAGAGGACGCCGAGACAGAACCACGCATCGGCAGCGTTCGGCTCGACGAACACGGCCCGCTGAAACGCCTCCTTCGCCTCGGGTTCTCGACCCTGCTGGCATGCCAGACTCCGAGCCTGGTCAGGGCCGAAACACTGCACTGGTCCACCGTTACGCCTCGTTGCCTTCTTCCCCGCTACACGACTCCGGTAGGGTCGGCAGCACGGGCCACGACTGCGCCCGGTCAAGTAGAAAGTCCTCCATGCACGAGTACGTGAAGCCCTCGGGCTTCTGCATGCGCGATTGCTGACGCAGCAGCATCGACGCCTCGCAGAACTGACGGCATGTCGCCGTCCCCGCTTCAATGTTCATACAGCTCCAATGACAACGGGGTGGGCCACCGGCACCCACCCCTACGAGTCGGACGCCCATTACCACTGCGCGAACAGGCTGATGATCCGACGACCTGACAACGCCAGCCCGACCAGTATCATCGTCAGCCCCAACACCAATCGGCGTTGTGTCTGTGAATCGGCACGACGCCCAATGGCCCACGTTGCCAGCAACGTCGTGATCATCATGACCATCCACAGGCTTGCTCCCACCCAATGCTCGGGAAGCAGTTTGAGCGCGAGGATCACGGCCATCGTCGCTAGTGAGAACAGCATGAAGACCAACATGGCGGCCTCCCTACGTGGCGGAGTACATGATGAGGCCCATGCCGAGCAAGGCACAGATCAACCCCACGATCAGAGTCAATTCCGGCACCAGCGCCAGTTCACCGCAGATGACGAGCAGGAAGGTCATCTCCCCGCGGTTCAGGCCGCGGCCCTGTATCTCCTCGTTGCCGAGAAAGTCGTCGCCGGGCTTCTGCACCTTGAGCAGACTGCCGCCCTCGTCAGCGTCGAGCCGAGTTGACGGAACGCCCGTTATCCGATGCCGCCCGAACATATGACCGCCCAAGCACAAGGCCGATTATGACCCCGGCGGTCGGGGTGTCAAGGGCGATTCGCGCATGGACATTCGCGCCGATCACGCCTCACCAGTGGCGCGTCCGACGGTGGCTTTCGTCGTGTACGCCGGAGCCTTCACGCCCCCTCCACCGTTCCCACGGACTGTCGAAGATAAAGTGGATACGACAACTGAAGCGTCCCGTCAGAGACGCCGCGCAGTCTGCTGGGCCGTGGTGGGAAGGCCAGATTCCTCTGAGCCGGGGACGGTCTTGGACGCATCCTTGCGCGGTCACAGTCCGTCGTCGTCGATCAGCACCCGTCCGAGGCCGCGTTGTTCGAGCCACCAGTAGGTGAAGTGCTTCGACAGCCAACTGGCGGCCCGCTCCGTGGCGAGATTCCGGTCGGCGGACGTGTAGAGGATGGGGATGCCGAACTTGGCCTCGATGGCGTCCAGCGTGCCGCAGACGGCGTTGGGGTGAACTCCGAGCGGGTAGTCCACGCTCTCGAAGCCGCCCTTGATGTCCTCCAACGTCGCCTCGATCAGCATGGCTTTCCACGGGAATCGCGCCAGCCGGCCACAGGCGGCCAGGAACCGCCGCCGATTCGACACGGTACAGGCCACGAGATCCGCCAGGCTCTTGCGTTCGAGGCACAGGAGCGTCTCCATGCCCTCCACGGTGTAGTCGCCGGTCTTCAGGGCGACGCGCCGCTCGCCGCCAATCCAGTTGGGGTGGTACTCGAAGAGGGGAAACGGTTCGCGTTCCCGCGTATCGACCAGCACGACGGGTTTCGGAATCCCGGCGCTGCGGATGATGTTCCGCCCGTCGCGCATCACGCGCAGTCGGGCGGTACTGGATGCCACGAAACGGGTGTCGCGGTCGCGCATGTGATCCAGTCCTTTCGGATTTTCTGCCGCTCGCACGAGCGGCAAGAGGCCATGTTGCCGAACTCGCGTTTTTGGGTGGGGGGGCCGCTGCCGAGGCAATCGATCTATTTGAACCCGACGATTTGAATCGACGTGCCGTCCCACTCACGCCGGAATCGTGCCAGACGCATCGTGACCGGGCGCGTGTGCGTCGGCAGGCGCGATGGATCGAGAAACGACACGGTATCGGGCGAGATGTCGATCACGATGATCCAGTGACCGCAGACGCCCCATCGACGGGGGTTGCGGCCCATGCTCACCATCGCGGGCGCTCGACGAAGCCGCCGCCTGAGAGTGTTCCATGAAGTGCGTGTCTTACGATGGGTGGCCTGGTAGCGGATGCCGTGCTGGCGAAAGTAGCGAATTACGTCGGGCGTATCGACCCCGAGCGTCGATGCTCTCGGGCGCAATCCACCGGGCAGGTAATCGATGCCGAACGCCCGGCGCAAGTCGCGGTAGGTGGGGATACGTTTGCGGCGGTAGTGGAATCTCAGCAGCATCATGGTGGACGCCACGCCGCAGGTGCAGTTCGGGAAGGCGTAGACGCGCTGGCTGACAAACGGCACCCTGTGCATGCACCGGAACTCCTTTGTGAACGACAACTACCGTTGACGGGGAACATGTTCAGATCGCCCGCTTCGATTGGAAGAACAGCACCGCTCTGTTCTGCTGCTCCGTGAGGATGCGGTCGAGTTGCTGACCCCACTGGATCAATGCCTTGCGCTTCTCGGCATCGTAGCTGTAGCGGTCATAGACAGCCGTGATGTCTTTGTCCACATGATTGAGGATCTTCTTCACCACGTCGCGGTGAATGCCGCTGCCGGTCATGAGGCTGGCCGCTGTCCGGCGCAGATCGTGGGGACGGAACTCGACGCCTGACGATTGGCGGATGCGTTGCGCGGCTTTCTGGACCCAGGCAACCGGGGCTTCTGCGCGGGGCGATGGGAAGACCCACTCGCTCATCGCCTTCGGCTCCAACCCTTTCTTGGCTCTGCCCGCGTTGATTTCGACGATACGCTGTTCGTACCACTCCTTGAGTTCAGAGAGGATCGTAGCGGCCTCGTCGGTGAGGAACACCCGATGTGGCCGTCCATTCTTCACCCGCGACGCGGGCATCGACCACCAGCCTGCCGCCAGGTCGAGATCGTCCCATCGCATGTTCAGCACTTCCCCACCCCTCTGCGCGGTCATCAGCCGCAGGCGGAACACCGCCTTGATCGGGGGTTCTTCAGCGTCGATGGCAGCCCAGACCTTGCGGATCTCGTCGTCGGCCAGCACTCTGTCACGCGACACTTCCTTCCCCATGCGCTTCACCTGATTGCACGGGTTCTGTTCGACCCACTCATCTCCGATTGCCCAGTTGAACATTTTGCGAACCAGCGCCAGCATGCGATTTGAGTGAATCGGCGCTCCCCGATCCACGATGCTTTCGAGGAGTGCCCGCACATCGGCTCGTCGAATGTCGGCAGGCTTGACGTGCTTCCACCGGGGTAGCAGTTCCTGGTTGATCATCCGCTCATCCTGGCGCCAGGACTTCTTCATCGGCTTGGCGTGTCGTTCGAGGTACTCGTGGGCCAGGTCGGCAAAGGACTTGGCCTCACGGTCAACGGCCTTGTCGGCGGCGGGATCTTGCCCGTCGTCCACGCTGTTGAGCTTCTTCCGGGCGGCCTTGCGGGCGTCGGCGAGGTCGAGTTCGGCGACCTTGGCGAAGGAGTGGCGACGGAGGCGACCGTTGTAGCGGTACATGATGACCCACGTCTTGGTGCCGCTGTACGACACGCGGACGCCGAAGCCGGGCAGCGAATCGTCCCAAAAGTCGATCTGCTGCTTCGGCGGAGGGGGCTTCAGGGACTCGATACCACGGGCGGTCAGGTTGACGGTCGGCACGGACTACCTCCTTGGCGCGTAGGTGACACATAGGTAACAGAAAAGCGAAACACTACGCGCACGCTATGTGCATTATGACACAGCGTTAAGTCTTTTACTATCAATAGTTTACATGTTTCTAGAGGGTCATTCTTGTAGCAGCGTGTGGCTGGGGGTTTCGCCTAAAATGCGACTCTTAATCTGCGGGTTCTCGGTTCGATTCCGAGGCGGCTCACCAGCCTTCGCTCATCTTCGGCTTCCATCATCTTCCTCGATGAGCTACGGCTGGCTCGCCCTGTACGTACAGGCTGCCCAGT
>Ga0315273_10002808_pt1 | contig 20754 bp, 11 predicted proteins | sample YL17G02_0_MG_FD_205753 | JGI IMG/M metagenome (GOLD analysis project Ga0315273, IMG submission 205753) | Sediment microbial communities from Yellowstone Lake, YNP, Wyoming, USA - YL17G02_0 | ecosystem: Environmental > Aquatic > Freshwater > Lake > Sediment | place: USA: Wyoming | collected... | reverse complement strand
GGGGCCGCGTCCTCGGCACCCACCCCGGCTGCCAGTGCTTCACCATCGGCCAGCGGCGCGGCCTCGGCGTCGCCGCCGGCTCGCCGCGCTACGTCGTCCGCATCGACCGCGCGGCGAACGCCGTCGTGATCGGCACTCGCGAGGAGCTGCGCCGCGAGTCGATGCTCGTCTCGCAAGTGAACTGGATCGCCTTCGACGCGCCTCCCGCGCCCTTCGAGGCCAGCGTCCAGATCCGCTACAACCACGAGCCCGCGCCCGCTCGGGTCGAGCCGTTGCCCGACGGCGGCGCGCGCGTCGTCTTCCGCTCCCCCGAGTCCGGCATCACCCCCGGCCAGGCCGCCGTCTTCTATGAGGGCGACCTCGTGCTCGGGGGCGGGTGGATCGAGCCGGGGTGAATGGATGGGTGGATGAATGAATGGATGAATGAAAGAATGGATGGATGGAACCGCGATGATCGGTTCCTCGTCTTCCAGCCATCCAGTCTTCCACTCATCCAATCATCCATTCGACCAACTGGTTGACTCCCCGTTTTGGACAGTCTATAATGGCGGCATTCGACAGAGAGAGTCCGGCCTAAGGAGCCCCGCGGTGGAAGACATGGTTTGTGCGTCGTGCCACAAGGGGCTGTCCCTCGAGGAGATCGAGCGCGGCAGCTTCAAGCACCTCGGCGGCCGGGTCTATTGCGCCGACTGCGTGGCGAAGATGCGCCGCGTCGGGCCGACGGTCTGTTCGCAGTGCGGCGTCCAGGACACTCCGCTCTACAACGGCAAGACCTACGTCTGCCGCAAGTGCGGGGCCGAGGTAGGACGCAAGGAGCAGGCCACGGCGGCGAAGGCGGCCCCGGCCAAGACAATCCGCAAGCCGGTGAAGAAATGCCCGTACTGCGGCGCGCTGCTCGCCGCGGAAGCCCTGAAGTGTCGGTATTGCAGCTCGTTGCTGACGCGCGAGGCGCACGAGCTGGATCGGGTCGGGGGGCAGAACTCGCGTCTGCGCTTCTGGGTCGGCTGCCTGCTGAGCGCGACGGCCTTCCTCCTGATCTTCCTCGTCTACGTGCTCACGCGCGGGCCGGCCGAAACCCCGCCCGCCGCGGTCACCGCCCCGCAGCCCCCGCCTGCCCCGACGATCGACAAAGCCACGCACGAGGCCGACCAGGAACGGATCAAGGAACTCAGCCGCCAGATCGAACTCATGCAGAAGCGTTTGGCATTCCTCGAGGCCGAACGAGTGGCCTTGCGCGAACAGCCAGTTCCCCCGATCCCGCGCACGCCGGCCCGCGAGCCCTCGATCACCAAGGCGGTGGAGCCCCCGCCCAAGGCTCCCGTGGCGCCCGAGCCAGTGAAGGAGGCGGCGAAGGCCGTCGCGGCGCCGCCGAAGGAAGCGACCAAGGCGCCCCCGGACGTGACCCCGAGCCCCACCCCGCCGAGCCCTCCGCCGACCAAGATGGCCGCGAATCCGCCGTCGAAGGCCGTCGAGCCGGTGAAGGCCACCCCGGCGGAGGTCGCGGCGGCCGCGGCCGCGTACCCCGCCCTCGAAGCCAAGCTCAAGGATCTCAAGGCCAACCGCCGGTACGGCGAGGCCATTGCCGCCTGCCGGCTCTACCTCGCCGCCCACGCCGGCACGCCCCAGGGCGATCGCGTCCAGGCGGACCAGAGCGCCTTGCGCGCCGACCTCGAGCGAATCATCGATGACCACGTTCGCCGCTTCCGAGAGGCCATGGGCAAGGGCGACCCGGAAGCCGCGAGGCGGGCCCTCGCGGGCCTGGTGGCCTACGAGGCGCCCGAGGCCCGCGACGCGCGCGACCACATGCTCGCCCAGCTCAAGGAGGCCGGGCAGAGGACCTCGGGCGACGAGGCCAAGTACCTCGCCCAGTGGGAAGCGCCGCCCAACGTGGCCCGGCTCCTCGGCGACCTGAAGACCGAAAAGGAGTGGGAGCAGCGCGCCCACGCCGCGAAGGAGCTGGACCGCCTCCGCCACCGCGCCGCGCTGGGCGGGCTCATCGACGCGCTGAAGGACCCCGAGTGGTACGTGGTCACGAGGGCCGCTGAAGCACTCGCCAACATCGGCGACCCGATCGCGTTGCCGCACATCGCTCCGCTGGCCCAGGCGCCGCACCCGGCCATCTCGGACACGGCGGCCAAGGCCTGCCGCACCCTGGCTGGCGCCTCGCGCGAAACGCAAGCCGACGCCTGGAAACTCGTCGACACCAAGAAAGTCGCCGCCGGGCTGGCCGAGGCGCTCAAAGTCAGCGGCAAGGACGAGTCGAAGGTGATCTCCCGCTACCAGATCTACCTCGTCGATGCCCTGGCCTCCCTGGGCGTCAAGGAGACTGCCCCGGTGATCCGCTCCATCCTCGAGAGCAAGGATCCCGACGTCCGCAAAGCGGCCGGCCTGGCCCTCAAGAAGCTGACCGGCGAGGATATGCCCGCAGAGCCTCCACGCAAAGCCCCAGAGGAGACCAAGGCGCCGATCAACGCGACGCCCCCGCCGCCTGCCGGGAAGGAGTTCGTTCCCGTGCGATTCCCGGAGAAAGCGGCGCCTTGAGCGACTCCCACTATGGCGAGCGGCGTGCTTCGCCGATTTTCCACTTGACACCGCCAACCGGGATGAGTACATTATTCCGATGTACTTAGGCGACTTGTTCACCCGCGATGGGGTCGCCCGATCCCTTTTGGAGCGCACGAAAGCTGTGAACAACTCGTTCTGCACCTCCTGCCGAACCCTGGTGCCGTCGCGGCGCGTCGAGCGCGAGGGCAAGGTCTATCTCGTCAAGGACTGCCCGAAGTGTGGCCCGACCGAGAGCATTATCTCGTCCTCCGCCGAACGCCACTCCCACAAGCGCGACCTCGACCCCGGCTGGGACTACGAGGGCTGCAACGCCAAGTGCCTCGAATGCGGGCACCACCGCACGCCCCGCTATGCCTTCATCGACGTCACGAACCGCTGCAACCTGAACTGCCCGATGTGCGCCGACAGCGTGCAGAGCCACAACTTCGCCTTCGACCCGCCGATGAGCTTCTTCAAGCGGGTCTTCGAGCACCTCGCCACGCTCAAGCCACAGCCGACCCTCGCCTTCTTCGGCGGCGAGCCGACCGTCCGCGAGGATCTCGTCGACATCATCAAGCTCGCCCGCTCCTACGGCTTCAACGTCCGCGTCCTCACCAACGGCCTCCGCCTCGCCGACGAGGAGTACTGCCGCGAGCTGGTCAAGGCCCGCCCGCACCTGCTCTTTTCCTACGACGGGGCGAACCCCGAGACCTACCAGCAGCTCCGCCACAGCGCCAAGGTGCTCGAAGTCAAGAAGAAGGCCATCGAGAACCTCTCGAAGACCCCCCGCGCCAAGGTCAGCTTCGTCACGCTCTTCGGCTGGGGCCTCAACCACAAGGAACTGCCCGACCTCCTCGAGTTCTACCACCAGCACCGCGACATGCTCCAGGGCGTCTACCTGATGCCGCTGGTCCACACCTGGGACGCCGCGCAGTTCGACTACACGCCCGAGCGCCGCATGACCACCGAGTGCGTCGAGAAGCTCCTCAACGACGTCTACCCCGACTACAAAGTCGAGTTCATCTCCCTCGGGCTCGCCTCCCACTACGTCACCCTGATGAAGTACCTGGGCCGCGAGCCGATGCCTTACTATGGAGCGCACCCGAACTGCGAGAGCTTCTATCTCCTGGTGGACAAGGGCGAGAGCTACCTGCCCGTGGACCACTACCTGCGGGGATCCTTCACGGAGCTTGCGGCGGGCCTCCTCAAGCTCGAGAAGAAGCTCGTCGCGCGCGAGGAGCGATGGCAGACGAGCCTGGTCGGCCGGGCGCTCGGCGCCGTGCGGCTCAGGAACTTCGCGCTCCGCACATTGGGACTCAGCCAGCTCGGGCTCACCCTGCTGCGGCGGGTCCGTTGGGGCAGGCTGATCAAGGGATGGGGGCCGGCGAAGCTCTACCACGCCCCCATGGCCCTCCTCGAGCGTCTCCTCGGGCGCGACTCCGAGAAGGTCCGAAAGAGCCACCTCGCGGTCGACGGCCTCCTGCGGATCGTCATCCTCCCCCTGGAGGACAACCCGATCGTCGAGACCGAGCGGCTCGAACGTTGCCCGAGCACCCACGTCTACTTCGACCCCCGCGACGAAACCATCCACTATGTGCCCGTCTGCTCCTGGCGGCTCGTCAACAAGCAGGTCCTCGGCGACCTGTCCGCCTTCTACCAGAAGGAGAAGGCGGCGTCCGAGCCTCAGCCTGCCGAGGCCGCCGTGGGGAAGGCGTAGCCCGCAGGCGCACAGGTATGTAGTTCCGCCTTCAGGCGGCGTTTGTAGTCCCGCCTTCAGGCGGTCTTCGTTTGGAGTCCCGCCTTCAGGCGGTCTTCGTTTGGAGTCCCGCCTTTAGGCGGTCTTCGTTCGGAGTCCCGCCTTTAGGCGGTCTTCGTTCGGAGTCCCGCCTTCAGGCGGTCTTCGTTTGGAGTCCCGCCTTTAGGCGGTCTTCGTTCGGAGACCCGCCTTCAGGCGGTCTTCGTTCGGAGTCCCGCCTTTAGGCGGTCTTGTCCTGTTCCCTCTTGCGCGCATCGGCCAGAAGAAGTATTGTTGCGTTCGCCGCGAAGCGGCGGGGGAGGGGGAAGAGAGGACCGCCCTATTCGTGAGAAGGGCGGGACTCCAAACATAAGGAGAGCATTCGATGTCGAAGGCAGACCTGACCCGTCGTGGCTTCCTCGGCGCCGCCTCCGTGGCGGCCCTGACCATCGTTCCCAGTCACGTTCTCGGCGCCGGCGGCGCGACGCCGCCGAGCGGCAAGCTCAACATCGCCGGCATCGGCGTCGGCGGCATGGGCGGAGCCAACCTCAACGCCCTCCAATCCGAGAACATCGTCGCGATCTGCGACGTCGACACCGGCCACGCCGCGGGCACCATCAAACGCTACCCCAACGCCAAGATCCATGTCGATTTCCGCAAGATGCTCGACGAGCAGAAGGACATCGAGGCCGTCGTCGTCGGCACCCCCGACCACACCCACGCCGTCATCTCGATGGCCGCGATCAAGTCCGGCAAGCACGTCTACTGCCAGAAGCCCCTCACCCACGACGTCTACGAGTCCCGCGCGCTCGCCAACGCGGCCCGCGACTCCAAGGTCGCCACGCAGATGGGTATCCAGGGCCATTCCAGCGAAGAGGTGCGGCTCATCTGCGAGTGGATTGCCGACGGCGCCATCGGCGAAGTCCGCGAGGTTGATGCCTGGTGCAGCCTGTCCTACTATCCGTGGGGCCACGCCGGCTGGAGCACCCGCTTTGCCAGCCGCCCGCCCGACACCCCGCCCTGCCCGCCGACGCTGAACTGGGATCTCTGGATCGGCCCCGCCCCCATGCGGCCCTACCATCCGGCCTACCATCCCGCCATCTGGCGCGCGTGGCTCGACTTCGGCTGCGGCATGATGGGCGACCGCGGGGCGCACACCCTCGACCCCGTCTACTGGGCGCTCAAGCTCACCGCGCCGACCACCGTCGAAGCCACCTCGCTCGGCCGCAACGCCGACACCCATCCCATCGCCTGCGTCGTCACCTACCAGTTCCCCGCCCGCGAGAACCTGCCGCCCGTCAAGCTCACCTGGTACGAGGGCGTCCGCGCGCCGCGGCCAGAAGAACTCGAGGACGGCCGCGTCATGGGCGACAACGAGGGCGGCGTCATCTTCAAAGGCACCAAGGGCAAGCTCATGTGCGGCACCTACGGCAACGGGGCCCGCCTCATCCCCGAGACGCGGATGAAAGACTACAAGCGCCCCGGGCGGACGATCCCCCGCACCGGCTGCTCCCACGAGATGGACTGGGTCCGCGCCGCCAAGGGCGGCCCGCAATGCGGCGCCCACTTCGGCTACGCCGGCCCGCTCACCGAGGTCTGCCTCCTCGGCAACGTCGCCCGCCGCGTCGACGCCCGCATCGACTGGGACGCCGCCAACTGCCGCGTCACCAATCTGCCTGATGCCAACAAGCTGGTCAAGACGGAATACCGGCAGGGATGGAGCCTGTGAAGCGCGGCGGTTGTCGGTTTTCGGTCATCGGTTTTCGGGGTAAGAGGAGGAGCCGCAATGCGATCAAGGATTGCTCTTCTGAGAGGTCGGGTCGTTGTGGTGCTCCTGTTAGCCGGTGTGGGCACTCTTGCCGGCGGTGCTGAGGCCAAGAAACAGAGGGAGAAGGCCCCGCCCCCGGAGTTGCTCCAACACGCCCGCCTGCTGGCTATAGACAGGGGTGGGGAACACCGCGAGGCCATCCGCGCCGCGGGCGCTGCCGGAGTCCGCGCGGTCATCTGGGCTTTTCGCGAGAAGGATCCCTACCAGATTGTCGTGGGGACGCGGCTCCTCGCCGAGATGGGAGACCCATCGGCGGCGAAGCCCATAATCGATGCCTACTTGGCCGTCCCGGAAGTGCGAAGAGTCCCCGCCGATCTGCCCTATTCGCTGAAGGCTTTCGGCGAGCCCGCATCTCGCCTGGTGCTGGCCGGCCTCGATGCCGGAAAGAACGAACTCATCCCGTTGGCCGGAATCGTCTGCGGACCGGCCGCCGTTCCCAAGCTCGTCGAGTTGGCGGGCCGGCAGGGCCGCGACCTTGCCTACTACGAGACGATCGCGTGGGCGCTGGGCGGCACACAGAGCCCCAAGGCTATCGACACCCTGGTAGAACTCTACAAGATGAAGGATCTCTCGGGCTCGCTCGGTTGCGTCCACTATGCGCTACGCAACATCGGGAAGGCCGGGGCTTCGCGATTCGTCGAAATCCTCCAGGGCAACTCCGATCCAGCCATCCGTGCCGTGATGATGGACATGGTAGAGGAATTCCAGGTCAGGGAAGCTATCCCCACGCTTGCCGCGATCGCGGGGGATCAGAAACTGGACTGGTCGGGCCTCCGTTCCTCGGCGCTCTCGGCATTGAGTTCGTTCCCGGACAATGGACATGCGGACCTCTTTTTCCGAGCCACGCAGGAGAACCTGCCTAACGAGTGGGCCTCCACGGCCGCAGTTGTGGGCCTTGGCAACTCAGGCGACGCCAGGGCGGGCCCGCTCTTGCGGGAACGAATTGAGCGGAGCATCCGGGGCGATTACCCATCCATGCTCGAATCAATGGGGCGCTGTCGGTGGTCCGAAGCCCCCGAGTACCTCATCAAGTTCCTTCCGAGGACGGGGGAACGCGGTGGGTTGAGGGTCACTTACACGCTGAAGGGGCTCGGCCACACCGGGGATCGCAGGGCCGCCAAGACGGTCCTGGACTGGCTTCAAACCAACTTCCCCGAGCATCGCGGGTCCGCGGAGGATGATGCCTCGGTACGGGCCGCGATCGATGCCTTGGGGGAACTCGGGGCCGAGGAGGCCATTGAGACCCTCGAACGCATCAAGAATGTGGCATTCTACTCGATATGCGGTAACTACGGCCCGCGGTACTCCTACCGGGAGCTAGCCACCAACGCTATCGAGGCCATTCGGCGAGCCGCACGCGAGCGCGGCAAGCCGAACGCCCCGTGATGGTCCTCGGCTCGCGGGGTTTCCATGAACCGGCGGGCATTGTGCTTCACGCCTGTGCAAGCCCCCTTGCGGGGCGGCGGAATAAAGCCCCCGGCGACGGCTCTGCGGAGCCGGGGGATCGGGCGCGCGCCAACCCACCCCGGTTCCCGCCTTCCGCAGCCCCCGAAGCGGGGCGGCGGAAGCGTGGACATGGCACGCGCCAGCAATGCGGTTCTGCCGCCCCATACGGGGCTGCGGAGGAGGTGAACCTGGGCGGCGTGGGCCGCCTGCGATCCCACGGCTCTCAAAGCATCGCCGTGGGCTTTTCTCCGCCGCCCCTGACGGAGCTCAGGAGGACCCGAGATGACAACACGCGTTCTTCCTCTGATCGTCTTGGTTGCGGTCGCGTTCGCCGGCGAGCCGAAGGCGCCGGAGGCGGTCGGCTCGCTCAAGGATGCACCGTCCAACACGTGGGTGAAGATCCTCCACTCGAAGACCGGTTGGCGGGAGTCGCCGCTCTTCCTCTACGTGCCGGGCATCAAGCGGTTCGTCATGGCCAGCGGCATGCAGTCGCACGGGGGCATGGTCCCTCGCCATTACGACACCGAGGAGTTCGATCTCGCGCAGCTCAAGTGGTTCAACGCCTATCCCGCCGCGGTCGCCGCTGGCCGCCCGGAATCCGGGCCGGTCGGAGAGGCATACTCGAAGGAACGCGTCTCGCAGGGAAGCAACGGCCGCGTGACGTTCTACAAGGATGGCGATTTCCTCCGCCCCGGCGCCGGCGGCCAGTGGCTCGAGACCCGCACGAACTATGAGTGGTGCTACGTGCCCGACGGCGGCAAGGTCTATCTCTATCTCCACGACAAGACGCTCCGCTACGACCCCGTCGCGCGCACGTGGGAGGATCTGAAGACGCCGCCGCGCACGACGTGCGGCATCTGGGGCTCGATGTGCTACGACCCCGTGAACAAAGAGATCCTCCACGCCGGCGGCGATGGCGGCAGCGCGGACGTCTGCACGTGGGCTTATGACATTGCGAAGAACGAGTGGCGGAAGCTGGAGTTCGGCTCGGCCGAGCATCGTGCGCTCGGCGCGCGGGCCAAGGAGCTTCGATGGCAGGCCAAGGCCCTGCTCGGCGCCTGCTGCAACCGGTTCGCGATCACGGAGACCGAGCAGGAGGCGAAGGCTGACCTCGCTGCTCTGGCCGGTGCGCTGGCCGCAACCGCTCAGAAACTCAGCGACGACGTCCGAGCCGCGGGGCTGAAGGGCGTCGAGAAGACGGCGAGCGAGGTCGCGGTCCGGCGGCTCGAAGCCGCCGTCGCCGCGGTCAAGGCGTTCCAGGGCAAGCTGGCGGGTCCGATCACCCCGGAGATCATCGCCGAGGCCCGAGCCGCTCGCGTCGTCTTCGAGCAGACTGTGGACGCACTGGCGGCGGAGCCGCCGGGCCGCGCCCGATCGCAGATTGCCTACGATTCTGTCCATAAGAAGATCGTCCTCTTTGGCGGTGACGGGCTCGACCGCGTTCTCTCCGATACCTGGGTCTACGATTGCCCGACGCGGACCTGGGAGCAGCGATTCCCGGAGAAGTGCCCCGCGCCGCGAGCCGGCCACGTCCTCGCCTGGCTGCCCAAGGCACAGAAGATCGTCCTCGCCGGCGGCTACAGCCGCGACTGGCTGGCCCAGGAGGTCTGGACCTACGACGTCGCGGCGAACGAGTGGAAGCTCCTCCTCCACGTCCCGCTCCAGCCGGAGGACTACGGCCGCCAGAAGTTCAGCCCCAACGCCCCGCGAACGACCAATCGCCTGCCCCAGGTCGGCGCGGTCGATGAGGACGATGTCCTCGTCTGCGTCGTTTCCGCTCCGCCGGGCCTCATCACCTGGGCGTGCAAGGTCGACCCGAGCAAGCCCGATGAGGCCGGCACTGCCGCTCACGCGACAGCATCGGGAACATACACCTTCAACCGCATCGATCCCGCGATCTGGGAGAATGCGGCGAAACCCGACCCCGAGGCGGTCGCGAAGCTCTACCGCGAGCTGCCCGCCAACGTCTGGACCTCGCTCCAGTTCCCCCGCTACGCCCCCGGCGCCCAGAACCGTTGGGGCACGACCGCCTACGACACCGACCGCCACCAGCTCCTCTTCTGGGGCGGCGGCCACGCGACCAGCCAGGAGGACGATGTCGCCCACTTCAGCGTCCGCGGCGGCTTCTGGACCATCGGCTACCACCCCGACGACCCCATCGAGATCATCTACGCCACCGTCCCGACCCCGCTGAGCTACGCCGACCGCGTCCATGTCCCCATCCACGCCTACAAAGCCTACTGCTACGACCCGGCCGCGGGCAAGATGTTCTACTTCGATCGCGCCTACGATCCCGCCGTCCGCGAGTGGGAGCCGGCCGCTTTCCCCGGCCTCGTCCATCGCGGGCCGATGCACAGCTTCATGGCCCCGACGCCGAAAGGCGCGGTCACCTACTCCGACAAGGGCCTCTTCCTCCTCGACGCCAAGGCGGGCCGCTGGGAGAAGCTCCCGTGGGATGGTCCCGCCTTCGGAGGCATCTGGTGCGACGGCCATGGCCTCCGCTACGACTCGAAGCGCGACTGCCTCTGGCTCTCCAACGACAAGGACATCTTCCGCTACGACCTCGCCACGGGCAAGGCCGCGAAGCTCGGCATCACCAAGCCCAAGGCCATCGGCCAGTTCATCTTCTGGGGCGAGCAGGTCTATCTCCCGGACGCCGACCTGGTGCTCCTAATGAAGCTCTTCCAGGCGCCCGACGGGAAGCTCCGCAACGTCGTCTGGGACCCAAGCGATGCCCGCTTCCACTGGGCCGACCTCAAGTTCGGGGAGAAGGGCAAGCCCGTCGAGTTCAAGGAGAATCCCTTTAGCTGGTCCGACGCCCTCGCCTACGACCCTGAGCTGAAGCTCATCCTGCTGAACCACTCCAGCGCGTCCAAGGTCTGGGCGCTGAGATTCGACCGAGCATCCGCGCGGCTGGAGGATGTCCGCTAGCGCGGCCGGCCTGATGGCCTCCTGCCATCGCCAGCCCGGTCCGCCCGCCGGCCCATGGGCCGGCCAGCGGGCGGACCGGGCATCCCTGCCGAACTAGAACCCGACTTGTCAAAGAGCCACACGGCGCCCGCGGTTCCGCTTTAGGCCGGTCAAGGCGATACACGGTTGGCGGGATGCCTCCGGGCGGCGCTCGTACAGAGGGGCCGGTCTCGCCTGCCGACGGCGAGCGGCGCCTCTCCGGGGCTCCAGGCGGAGCCGGTGCGGCGACCGCTGGGCGGTGTGTGGCGGGTCAGGCCGTTGCCGGCCGTTGGCGCCTCCGAGCGACACCCGTGCGAGGGAACAGATCCCTTCTCTATTGGGGAGGCGGGCAGTGGGGGAAGCCAGGCATTCTGGTCTTCACCGTCTACCGTCCACAGTCCACTCTCTTCGAGGAGCCGGCAAGAACTCTCTTCCCTCTACCCTTATCTTCGCATAGTTTCCAGGGCCTCGCCAGTAGCCGGATCACTTGCGATGCAGTTGGACACCATAAGGGATGGATTACCAGAAACCTATGCCGTTACGCGGCGCTGTAAGATTTTCTCTCGAGCTGCGCTACTTTTTCTTTGCTGCTGCGCTGCGCCCACGGTGCGGCCACGGAGCGATTCGGGAGACACGTAGATCAACCTGTCCATGCCGCCTGCCGCCACCCTCGTTGGCCTTCGGGTGCGGTCAGCGCCTCTCAGCTCTTATTCCTCGGCCAAGGTGACTGCTGTATCGGCCTTGGCGCCTCGCTGCTCCACCCGCTTGCCGGAGGGGTAGAACTCGACCGCGAGGTCGGCGGCTTCGCGCGGGCCGAGGCCGAAGTGGCGCTCGGTCGTGGCCGCGGCGTAATAGCTGTGGAAGCTCTGGCGGCCCCAGATGGCGACTTCCTCGAACCAGAGGAGCCGCTTGGGATCGCCCAGGCCACCGGCCTCGTAGAGGCGGATCTTCGCGTTGGCGGCGGAGCGGTTGCCCTTCTTGCCGATGAGGCGGACATTGAGCCAGTGCTGCTTCGGGAGGTCGTTGCGGAAGACGGAAACCGACTGTTGCTTGCCCGTCGGGGTCTCGGCGCAGGCCAGGATGTCGAGGTCGCCGTCGCCGTCGATGTCGCCGAAGCAAAGCCCCTCGTCCACGGCGGACCAGGCGCCGGTGGGCAGGCCACACGCCTCGTTCATGACGGTGAACTTCCCGCCGCCTGTGCCTCGCAGCACATAGAAGAAGTGCCGGCCGTTGATGAGGATGTCAGGGATGCCGTCGTTGTCGATGTCGGTGACGACGGCGCCGCCCCAGTTGGCGCTGTGGGGGTGGCGCTTCTCGGCGCCCGCGATGGCGTCGGCCTTGGGCGTGAAATGCCCCTTGCCGTCGTTGAGGTAGATGGCGAGCTTGAAGGGCGCCTTCTCGCCCTCGACGCAAATGAGGTCAAGGGCTCCGTCCTGATTGAGGTCGCCGACGCCGTGGATGCTGCCGCCCTCCTCGGTGAGGCCGCACTCCTTGGTGGCGTTGCGGGTAGGGGCGGGTCCCTGTGCCCGCCCCAGATTCGATGGCCCCTGGTACCCTGGGGGGCGGGCACGGGGACCCGCCCCTACTCCGTCGTTGAGGAGGATCTTGCGGCCTGGGGGGTTGTAGCCGCGGCGGCTCACCAGGAAATCGAGGTGGCCGTCGCCGTTGATGTCAACGCAGATGGGGCCGCCTTCCTCGAAGGAGCCAGGAATGAGCTGTTTCCGCTGGAAGGCGCCCGCGCCGATTGGCGGGAGGGCGAAGCTCCCGCTGAGCCGTTCGGCGGGAGAGGATTCGGCTCGGCCGGGGCCTCGCCCTCCCGGGGCCGGAGCGTCGCCCTTGCCGAAGAGGATGAGAATCTGCGGGTTGGCGCGCTCACCGAAGTCGGCGAGGTAATCTACGACGCCATCGCGGTCCATGTCGGCCATGGCGCAGGCGCGGTTGAATTCGTCGAGGGTGCTGGGGCGCTTGAAGTTCCAGGCGGGCGGGGTGCCTGGGCGGCAGCCGTTGAGATAGAGGACGCCGCCGCCGTCGTGCCAGGAGGCGAGGATGTCGGGCTTGCCGTCCTCGTTGAAATCGAAGGCGAGGCGGATTTCGCCGCCGGGGTAGGGGATGTCCTCCTTCGCTCGGACGCCGCGCGGGACCGCGAGCTTGGGATCGACGTAGGTGAAATGCCCCTTGCCGTCGTTGAAGGCCGCAGCGGCAGGGAAGCCGTGGCCGCCGAGGTGGAGGTCGAGATGGCCATCTCCGTCGATGTCAACGAGGTCGATCCCGCTCATCCACCACTTCGGCACTTCCTGGTAGTGCGCCTTGACGATGGCGGCGACGCCGGACGCCTCAGTGACGTTCGTGAACGGTTTCTCCTGTGTCGCGGCTGCGGCGAGCGAGCCCAACGCGGCGAGAAGAGCCCCGACAAGTCGCCTCATGGACCATCTCCTGCAAAGCGGCCTCCTGACCCTACTCAGCCTTGTTGGCTTGGCGCACCTCGAATTCGCAAGGATGATCGGCGGGAGCTGGCGGCAGGTCCACGGTGATCCAGCTCGCCTCCGCGGCGAACCGGGCCGGCCGGCCCGCGACCTCGACTCGGATGGCGGCCGGGGCTACCTGCCCCGGGAGCCGCAGGCAGAGCCGCTGCGCGGCCGGGCCGGCGAATCTCCCGGCCACGTGGCCCCGCCGCATGCGATAGGACAGAGTCTGCCCCCGCCAGGAAAGCGTCTGGCCGAAGCCGGCGTCCCAGTACTCTTCGGGCACGGTGGGACCGAGCGCCACCGCGCCGTCGAGCCGAAACTCGACGCCGAGTAGGAATCGCTGGACGGTGCGGATCAGGTTCGCAGGATACTCGCAGTACTTCTCGACGCCGTAGCCGCCCGCGGCATTGTAGCGTTCCCGCCAGTAGTAGCCGCCCTCCCGCCCGACCTTGGCGACGGTGCGGAGGCCGTCGACGAGGCCGCGGGTGTCACCCATTCGCGCCCTTGCCCAGCATTCCAGGTACCAGACGCGGCCCATCGCCGCGAGGTCCTGGCGGTCGGGGTGGGCGAATTCCCACGCCTCATACGTCTCGGGGCGGGTGGCGATGCCGGCAGGCACGCCGCCGTAGTAGAACCGCTTCTCGCCCTTGAGCTGGGGCCAGAGGATCGCCGTCTGCTCGGGGCTGGCGATGCCCGTGGCGAGCGCGCTCCAGTCGGTGTCCGTCAGCCCGTGGTTCCCGATGGCCCCGCGCGCCGGGTGGATGTACTCGGCGAAATGGTCTTTGAGCCAGAACTTGGCTCGGAAGTGGGCGGCGACCCGCTGGGCCAGCTCGCTGTACCGCTTGGCGGCCCCGGGCTCCCCGGCGACGCGGTTCAGGTCGGCCACGCGATTGAAGGCGTCGGCAGCGTGGCACTGCGCCACGCCGTCATATTCGACCCGCGTGGGCCGCTCGACGTAGTAGCCCGCGCCCGCGACGGCGCCGGCCTCGGTCGTGAGGCTGGCCAGGTAGTCGGCGGCCAGGTTGACGGACGGGAGCTGCGCCCGCAGCCAGGCGCGATCCTGCGTGTGGCGGAAGATGGCGTCGGCGTTCTGGATATAGGTCGGCCCGGCGAGCGCCCGGAGCGGGTCGCCGGGGACCCAGTGCTTGTAAAGCCCGCCGTTCGCGTCCACGGGCGTGTTGTTCGGCAGGAGCTTGCCCGCCATGCCCGGGAGAATGGCGAGGGGAAGTTGGCCGTTGGGCCGCTGGAACGACCGGACGTAGGCCCAGTTCGCCTTGGCCACCTCGGCCTGGCCCAGCCACAGGAGGGCGTCGGTCATCTGGTGGCCGTCGAGCGACGGGTAGGTGTTGCCGTAGCCATAGCCCTGGCCGTCGGCGCAGACGGACCAGTAGCCCGCGAAGACCTTGGGGTTGACCGCCGCCAGGACGTTCTGGCTCGCCGCGCGCTCATAGGCTCGGACGATCTCCGCATCAGGGAGGTCTGGTGCCACAATCCTGTTCTCTCCCGCTCGCCCCGCGAGTGGAGCGAGGCAGAGGAGCATGATCCCACACACGATGCGGCTGCACCTCCTCCGCCCCACGAACTCGCCCGGGCCTGTGATAGTCAACGCGCCTTCTCTGTCCGCAAGCGCTCATCCAGCCACGCGGCTTCCGCGTCGGAAAGCGGCGGGGGAGGCGGAGGCTGGGCGTAGTCGATCAACTCGGCGTAACCGCCGCGCTCGTAGACGGCTGCGACTATGCCGGCGAGGTCCAGCGGCGCGTCGGGGTCCGGATGCAGAAGGGGCACGGGGACCGTGGGCAGTGTGTCGCGGAGTTGGATCGGCCAGACCTCGACGCGGGGGCGCCGGTTCGCGCGGCTGAGGGTCACATAGTACGGGGCGGCCGGCACGGGGCGTTCCAGCGGGGGCCGCTGGCCGCCGCGTAGGAGATCGATCTCGATCAAATGGGCCTCGGAACGAAGCAGCCTGCGCCGCTTGCGGAGGTACTTCTCGCAGGCTTCGTGGCCGGGCTGCTTATTGGAGGGCGAGAGAATCTCAATCGCCGTCACCAGCCGCAGCGTGCCCACCTCGTGGACCTCGACCGTGAACAGGCGCAGGGGGAGTTCCACCGGAATCAGGCTCTCGGCAGGGGCGGCGGGGATGACGGCGACACCTCCGCCCGACGGCTCCTTCACGGGCAGCGGCTGCCAGACGCCGACATCGGGGCGCACGCCGCGAGTTTCCTCGATCTCCACGATCTCGTACGTTACGCGGGGCACCAGCCGCGCGACGTACCGCGGCCGAATCCTATGATTGAGCGCCGCCCGGATCTCTCCTGCCAGATCGCCGTGGAAATCGCTCCACACCTCCGGGTGCTCGATGTACGGGTCCATTCCTGGCAGGGGCGAAGGCATGGCCGGCTTCTCCTTCCCCGTATTCTAGTCGAAAGGGCGGGCCCAGTCCAATTGGGGCTATTTCTGCCCGATGCAGTAGAGGAAGCGGTTGGAGCGGAGATAGAGGCGGCGGCCGGCGACGGCGGGGCTGGCGTTGAAAGTGCCGCGCTGCTCGATGTCGTTGGTCGCAAGGAGTTGGAACTCGGGCTTGGCGGCGAGGACGTAGATGCGGCCCCCGCGGTTCGTGTAGTAGAGCTTGCCGTCGGCGAGAACGGGCGAGGGGTAGAACTGGCCGGCTCGTTCGAGCTTCTGCTCGTAGACGATGTCCCCCGTCTTCGCCACGGCGCAGTAGACGGTGCCGCTGTCCTGGTGCGCCCAGTAAAGATGGCCGTCTTGGACGATGGGGGAGGAGACGTTGGAGCCCTTCTGGCTCGTCCAGAGGCGGTGGGACGCTGTGACGTCGCCACGGCCGCCGGCGCGGACCGCGAGCGCCGCGATGCCCGAGCGGCCGCCGATGCAGTAGACGACGCCCTTTTCCGCCACGAGGCCAGGGACCATGTACCAGCCGATGTCCGTGGCGCACGACCAGAGGGCTTCGCCCGAGGCGGGGTCGAAGCCGAGGACTTTGCCCATGATGGCGACGGCCAGCTCAGTCTTGCCGCCGGCGAGCGGGACTAGGATCGGGCTGTTCCAGGACTCCTTGATGCCGCGAGCGCGCCAGGCCTCCTTGCCCGTCTTCTTGTCCAGGGCGATGAGCGATTCGCTCTCGACGCTCGCGTTGACGATCACGAGATCGCCGGCCAGGATGGGCGATGCCGCGGAACCCCAGCCGTTGATCTTCGAGCCGACATCGGCCCGCCACAACTGCTTCCCGTCGTGGTCGAATGCGAGCACGCCCGACTTGCCGAAGAAGACGTAGAGCCGCTCGGCGTCCGCGACGGGGGTATGCGACGCGTAGCCGTGGTCATCGCGGGGCCTGGGTTGTTCGGGGAGCTTGGGCGCCACGTCCTTCGTCCAGCGGAGCTTTCCGTCGGTCGCGTTCAGGCAGACGACATGGAGCTTCAGATCGTCCATGCTGCCGTCCGCCTGGCCTTGGACGCCATAGCCGCTGTAGCAGGTGAGGAAGATGCGGTCGCCCAGGACGATGGGGCTTGATGTGCCGGGGCCTGGGAGCTCCGTCTTCCAGGCGATGTTCTCCTGCGGGCCCCAGGAGACGGGCAGGCCCTTCGCCGGGCTGACGCCTTGGCCACCGGGGCCGCGGAATTGCGGCCAACCGGCCGCGGTGTCCTGGGCGGCGAGCGCCGGCGCGACCGCGGCGGCGAGAACGAGGAGGAGGACGGATACCCTGCCATGGTCAGTGAGTCTCATCGGTTGGGCTCCTGAGTCAACGTGGTTCGGAAGGGGCATCCAGGTCGCCCAGTGCGAACTGGATCCCGGCGAGGAGGTGGCGGAGGAAGAGCGGGTTCCAGTGCGTGGACTCGCTGTGGCCGAGGACGGTGTAGAAGACGCGGCCGTCGCCGAACTTGCGGACCCAGCTCACCGCGTAGTCCTTGTCGGGCCGCTTCCCGGGGTCGGGCATCTGGCTGAGGTCGAAGCTGAGGAGGACGCGGAGCTTCGAACGGTCGTACGGCTCGCGGAAGATGTAGATTTCGTCGTTGATCTTCCACGGCTCGCCCTTGAGGAACGCGACGACGGGGTGCTGCGGCTCCTCGGCCTTGAGGACGACGTCCTGGACGACGTGGGCGCCGTAGTAGCCGCCGATCATCTCGCCGTACTCGCGCCAGCCGCCGAGCGCGGCGGTCGAGGCGTGGGTGCCGACGAGGCCCCGGCCGGGGATCATCTTGCCGTCCGGCTGCTTCCCGCCCTTGACGAAGTCGAGGATGCTCTGCCTGATCGCGGCGTCGCACTTCCTGGCGGCCTCCTGCTGCTCGGGAGTGAGCTTGGCGAAGTCCGCGGGGAGGAACGGCTCGGGCTCGTGGATGTTGCTCAGGACGAGGGCGTCGTAGCCGGAGAGCGCGTCGGGGATGAGAACGCGCGGGTCGTCGGTGACGGTAGCCTCGAATGCCTTGGTCTTCTTGCCGAGGATCTTGATGGCTTCCTCGGCGAAGACATTGGGCGTGTGGGTCCACGAGTGCCCCCAGACGAGGAGGCGGCGCGGCTTTGCAGGCTTGGCGAACGGCTGATCGGGCGCCGCGGCCTCGATCTTCTTCAGCTCTTCTTCGGTGGGCACGGCGACCTTTGCGGCCTTGAGCTTGGCCTCGCGGACCTCGGGCGGAGTGGGGCCGGGTCCCTTCCGCACCGGGGGATCGGACCGAGGCTCGGTCGGTGCCTCGAGATCGCCCGCCGCGAACTGCACGGCGTCGAGGTAGAGCTGGAGGATTCGCGGATCCCAGTAAAGCTCCGAGCGATGCCCGAAGCTGGTGTAGAAGACGCGGCCCTTGCCGGCCGACTTGACCCACGTGAGCGCGAAATCGTAATCCTGACGTTCGTTCCAGGGGATCCAGCGGACGCCCATGTTCGTCCGGTCGACGGCAACGGACTGGAGGACGCGGAGCTTCGAGCGGTCGTAGGGCTTGCCGAAGGTGTAGATTTCGTCGGCGAGGCGGAAGGGTTTGCCCTCGTAGGCGGCGACGAGCGGATGGCTCGGCTCCTCGCAGTCGATGCCGATCTCCTCGTTCCACGGGTGGCCGATGAACTTGCCGCCAATGATCTGGCCGAACTCCGGCCACTGCGGGTTGGCGGCGATGGCGAAGTGGGTGGCCACGATCCCGCCGCCGTTGTTCACGTAATCGAGGAAGCCTTTGCGGAGTGCCGCCTCGGCGGCCTCCTTCTCCGCGCCGAGCGCCTTGAAGCCTGGCTTCTCCATGTCCGCGTCGGTCGGCGTGATCCACGGGCCGCAGGCATTGTTCAGGACGATGGCGTCGAACGTCTTGAGGCTATCGGGCAGAAACATCGCCAGCTCGTCGCTGACGACGGGATCGAAGGCGCCCGTCTTCTTGCCGAGAATCTCGAAGGCGGCGGAGCCGTAGGGCACGCAATAGCCCTTGTGCGGGTCGCCTTTCGCGTAGATGTGGGCGGGGGTATTGAAGATGAGCACGCGGCGAGCCTTCTTGGGCGCGACCCGCGGCTTCTCGGGCGCCGCCTCGCGGATCTTCTTCGCCTGGTGCTCGGGGATCTGCTCCACTCCCTGGGCCATCCCCATCAGGCCGATGACGACGAACACGATGACGAACGCGGGGTCTCTCAGCATGGCCAGTTGCTCCTGGTTGGGTCAGAACGGCTCCCGCTCCCTGTCCATTTGAACTCTCCACGGACCCACATATGCGCAGGCTCGAGCGGTTCTGTCAAGGACCGAAGAGGGCAACGAATGTCCCTCTAGACGACGTCCCACCGGGGGTCAACAATGCGGAACGAGTTCCCCCCAGAAATCCCACCTCCCCCAGAGCCAATGAGGGTGTTCGGCCTGGATAAGCAAGTACGCGGACGTCCAGATCCAGAAAACGGATGAGCCAAGAGCGACTTCTCTCGCCCTCGCCGCCCAAAGCAGACTGATCACCATACAGCCGACCGCGAGGATCGCTACCCGTGCGGGCACGCTCTGCTCGTACTCTGCTCCCAGATCATCGATATAGCGCAGCGAGCTGGCGGCCCAGTACCGAGTCTCGGGCGTACGTTTGCACCGGGGCAGAACGTCCCTTGCGATATACCAGAGCGGCCGGCCGTGAGAGAACGTCTCGAAGCTCTGAAGCGCGAGGAGAGCGACGCAAAGGAGAACGACTGGCCACGGTCGGCACGCCAAGCCGTTCCTCAATCTCCGTGAGCCCAATCGTATTGCAGCCAGGAGCGTAATGCTGGCGAACCCGGCCACGATGCAGGTCGACGCCTGCGGAAAATACCGGATATGTGTCCACGGCACGCCTCGCGGCAATGTCAGAATACGCCCTTTGCCTCGCGCCGGCGAAAGGACCTCTCTCTTGATCCACCAGCCCGCGGCGCCGACGCAAGCTGCCACGAGGATGAAGCGAATGCCCACCTTGACCAGCCTGACGCTGAGCCGGCTAGCCTTCGAGTCCTTTGGCACGGGCGTCCACTCGACGGTGTCCGCCGTTGTGAACGCGGTCACGCTGGTTCCCAGTTCTCTGTCCACGGGCCGCCCTCCAAAGGTTCCGTTCGGGGGCTCACCGGCGAATCGGCAGTCTTGCACCCTGCGATGGGAAAGCGGCGTCGAGCCGCCGCACTCCAAAGGCTGACGCACGCAACTTGCCTCGCGCTCGTTACAGGGACCAGCCTTGGCGGTACTCGCTGGTGAGACACTTGTTGGCCTCGGGATTGTTGATGATCGTGCCGTTCAGCGGGTCGTATTCGAGGGCGCCCTCGAACTGGGTGGCGACGTTGCCGAGCATGTTGAACTCGGTGAGCGGCCCCGAGTAGTCGTAGTTGGCCCAGGCGGGCTTGCCGCCGCGGCAAGCGGCCAGCCAATCGCGCTCGTGCCCCAGCGAGCGGTCGACCCGCTCGGGCGGCTCCTTCTTCACGTCCTTGAACTTCTCCTCGGGCAGGAGGACGAACGTGGCGTTGTGGCCGGTGGCGTGGATCCGGCCCTCCGTGCCGATGATGAGGCAGCCGGCCCATTCGCTCCAGTCCTTCGGGCCCCAGTTGACGTCGTGGCCCAGGACTCGCCGCAAGTCGTCCCGCACGCCTGGGCGCGAGCTGCCGTTGTGCCAGTGGAAGGTGATGGGCGGCAGGTCGCCGCGGGCGGGGATGTGCCACTGGACGTGTTCCCAGCGGGGGAACGAGAGGCGGTTGATGTGGTTGCCGGCGGCTTCGACGCGGAGGATGGGCTTGGTGGCGGGCTCGGCGTACCAGAGGGTGTCGACCTTGAGGGCCATGAAAGCGAGGTTCTGGGTGTGGGATGCCCAGTTGCCGAGGTTGGCGGTGCCGAAGTCGCGCCAGTGGCCCCACGCGAGCCAGCGCGGATGGAACGGGCGGGAGGCGGCGGGGCCGAGCCAGAGGTCCCAGTTGAGGTAGAAGGGGATCTTGGCCTCTTCCTTGGGCGGCTCGGCGTGGTCGGAGCTGCCCTGGTCGTTCCAGGTGTGGACTTCGGTGATGCGGCCGAGGGCGCCGTCCTGGATGAGTTCGAGGGCGCGGCGGAACTGGTTGCTGGACGTGCCCTGGTTGCCCATCGAGGTGGCGACCTTGTTCGCCTTCGCCAACTCGCGGAGGCGCCGCGATTCGTAGACCGTGCGGGTGAGCGGCTTCTCGGTGTAGACGTGCTTGCCCGCGCGGATCGCGGTGGCGGAGGCGGGGGCATGGCTGTGGTCGGGCGTGGCGATGGCCACCGCGTCGATCCCCTTGCCCATCTTATCGAGCATCTCGCGGTAGTCGGAGAACTTCGGGATGTCGGGCCAGCGGCGATAGGC
>Ga0315273_10002807_pt1 | contig 20758 bp, 15 predicted proteins | sample YL17G02_0_MG_FD_205753 | JGI IMG/M metagenome (GOLD analysis project Ga0315273, IMG submission 205753) | Sediment microbial communities from Yellowstone Lake, YNP, Wyoming, USA - YL17G02_0 | ecosystem: Environmental > Aquatic > Freshwater > Lake > Sediment | place: USA: Wyoming | collected... | reverse complement strand
CACGAAGGAGTTCGATTCGGCCTTCGTGACGATCCGGTAAGCACGGTGCCCGTCCACGCTCTGGATGTTCTGCACCTGCATGAGCGCGCTTCCGCCATTGAGACCGTTCCAGTCGATCGAGAACTGAAAGTACTCCCCGATCTTCCACGGCACCTTGGCGAGGTTGCTCTCGGCCGAGGTCATGTAGGGTGTGAGGTCCAGCGTGTCGGGCAACGCCGACGACGTCGAGTCGCCTGCCGTCGAGTCGCCTGCCGTCGAGGCGGTGTCGGCCGGCGCGACGGTTCCTGCCAGCGCGGCGGTCGAGGCGGCGAAGGCCAACAGAAGCCCCAGGCAAAGGAGGCGGCGGTCAGACACGGCGCCCTCCCTGCACGCGGAGCGCGGCCACGGTCAGAGCGTCGCCCAGCCCGGCAAGCGCGGGACGAACGGAGGCGAGCAGGCGCGGAGGCGAGAGCGCCGTCCGCGCGAAGACGCCCGGAAGCTGATCCGGCGAATAGAGCGCCGTTCTCGCGATGGCGAGCCGGCGGAGATTCGGGTCGAGCCGGGGTGGGCTGGCGCCGCAGAACCCGAACCGGTATCCCGCGCGCTTCGCCGCCAGCGCCACTCGGGCGTCCACGCGGCCGCGCGGATAGGAGACGAGCGCCACCTCCTGGCCGCAAAGCCGCCTCAGGCGCTCGCGCGATCCCGCCAGCTCTTCGTCCAGCGCGGCGTCGCCAAGACGCGTCAGGTCGCGATGGGTGGTGCCGTGCGCGCCGATGGTCACCCCCTCATCCGCCAGAGCGCGGATGTCATCCTGGGTCAAGTGCCGCTCCCGTGGTCCGACCAGCCTCAGGTCCCAGGCGTTTTGGCGGCCCAGGGAGCCCTCAAGAACAAACACCGTCCAGGGGATGCGGAGTTCCCTCAAAAGGGGCGCCAGATGGCGCGCGTTGCTCTCGTAGCCGTCGTCGGCCGTGAGCGCGATCGCGCCTTCCGGAAGGCCCGCGGGACCAAGATCGTCGAGCGACGCGAATCGGTAGTGTTTGGCGAGGAGGTCCTGAAAGAGGCGTCTCAGTCCCTGGATGCCTGTCGCTGTGGCCGATAACGACCACTGGGCGGGCGTGTGGTGAAGGGTCAGGATCAACGAGGGAAGCCCCCGCTTCATCGGCCGGTGTGTCCGAATCCGCCTTCGCCGCGCGCGGTCTCGCCGAGTTCCTCCGAGATCGCGAGCGAAGCACGCGAGACGGGCGCGAACACAAGCTGCGCCACGCGGTCTCCGCGATTCACGACGAAGTCCTCCGTGCCGAGGTTGATGAGAAGCACCTTCAACTCGCCGCGGTAATCCGCGTCGATCGTGCCCGGCCCGTTCGGGATTCCAATCCGATGCTTGAGCGCCAGCCCGCTGCGCGGTCTGACCTGGGCCTCGAAGCCGGGGGGGATCTCCAGGCGCACACCCGTCGGCACCGCGGTCACCATGCCAGGCGCGATCGTCAGCGGCTGCTCGACGGCGGCGTAGATGTCCATGCCCGCCGCGTGCTCCGACTGGTAGGCCGGAGGCGCGAAGGCGTGCGGTTCCAGAATGACCCTGACCTCGATGGGCGCGCTCATTCCGCGCTCACCGCCGCGAGATCGGCCGCGACGAACGCCGACCCCGCGCTGGGGCCAAGCGCCACCAGGGAGAGGCGCTCCCGCGAAATGAGCTCCAGAGCGACGCGGCTCACATCCTCCGCGCGCACGGCCTCCACCTTTCCGACAAGCTCGTCCGCCGGCACGAAGCGCCCCTCGTAGAGTTCGTTTCTGGCGATCCTGTGCATCCGGTTCGACGTGCTCTCCAGCCCCAGAAGAAGGCTGCCCTTGAGCTGCGCCTTGACCGAGCGAAGCTCGTCCTCGGGAACACCCTCGTGGATCACCCGGTCGAACTCCTCGAGGGTGAGCTCGATGGCGCGGCGGCCGTGCTGCGCCTGGACATTCATCCCGGCGCAGAAAATTCCCGCGTCTCGGTAGAAATCGGCGTAAGTGTACACGGTGTAGGCGATCCCTTCCTGCTCCCGCACGCGCTGGAATAGCCGCGAACTCATCCCCCCGCCCAGAAGCGTCGAGAGCACGATCAAGGCGTGGCGATCGGGGTGGGTGAGCGCCAGTCCCGGCGCGCCCAGACAGAGATACTGTTGCCCCAGGTCCTTGACGTGGTGCACCACGTCCCGGCGGCTCACCTGCGTGCTGGCGGGATCGCCCTCTTTGCCTCGCGGCACGTCCCGGAACCGCTCCGCCACCTGCGCCAGGAAACGTTCCCAGTCCAACCGCCCGGCCACCGCGACCAGGATGTTGGGCCCGGCGTAGTGGCGCGCATGGTACAGCGAGACGCCCTCGGTCGAGAAGGATTCGACGGAGTCGCGCGTGCCCAGGATCCGGTTTCCAAGCGGGTGGCCGTTCCAGACCACGTCGGCGAAGAGATCGTGAATCCGCTCTTCCGGCGTGTCCTCGTAGGTGTTGATCTCGTCCAGGATGACCGTCTTCTCCTTGGCCACATCCTCCGGATCGAGCTTGGGGTTCAGGATCAGGTCGGCGAGAACCTCGATGGCGAGGTCCATGTTCTCATCGAGGATCCGCGCGTCGAAGCAGGTCACCTCGCGCCCGGTGAACGCGTCCAGGTGTCCGCCCACCGACTCCAGGCTCAGGGCCAGCGCGTAGGCGTCCCGGGTCTTGGTCCCCTTGAACACCATGTGCTCGAGGAAATGCGACATCCCCGCTTCGACCTTTGATTCGTGACGCGCCCCGATCCGGACCCAAACGCCGATCGAGAGCGAGTGGACCGAGTCCACGTGCTCCCCGATCACGGTGATCCCGTTCGGGAGCGTCGCGCGGCGAAACCGCTCTGATTCGTTCAACAATGCCTCCTCAAATGCCAACGGAGGCCGAGGCCTCCGCTGGCACGAAACGACTATTTGGGAAAACGAGCCACCGCTACCGGCGCGAGTGCTCCGGGCGTCTGGGACGACGATCGCCACCGCCTCCGCGGGGCGCCTCTCCGCCGGCGGGTTCCGCCTCCGGCTCGTAGCCGGGGAGCGCCTGCTTGCGGCTCAACTTGATCTTTCCTTCGCGGTCGATGCCGATGACCTTCACGAGGACCGAGTCCCCCTCGTTGATCACGTCCTCGACCCGCTCGACCCGCTTTGGCTCCAGCTCCGAGATGTGCACCAGACCATCCTTCCCGGGGGAGATCTCCACGAAGGCGCCGAACGGCACCACGCGGCGGACCACTCCCTGGTAGATGCGCCCGATCTCCGGATCTTCCGTGATGCCCCGGATGATCTCCCGGGCACGGTCTCCGTCGGCGCCGCTGAAGGCCGCGATGCGTATCTCGCCGGTGTCCTGGATGTCGATCTGGGTCCCGGTCTCGGCGCTGATCTTCTTGATCATCTTGCCGCCGGGCCCGATGACCTCGCGGATCTTGTCGGGATCGATCATCATGATGTAGATCCGCGGCGCGTACGGTGAGAGCTCCGCGCGCGGCTTCATGATCGCCGCTTCCATCTTGTCCAGGATGTGCATCCGGGCCACGCGCGCCTTCTCCAGGGCGCGGGTCATGATGTCCATCGAGAGCCCTTCGATCTTGATATCCATCTGGAACGCGGTGATGCCCGCCCGCGTGCCGGTGACCTTGAAGTCCATGTCGCCGAGGTGGTCCTCGATGCCCAGGATGTCCGTCAGGATCGCGATGTCGTTGCCTTCCTTGATGAGCCCCATCGCGATGCCCGCGACGTGAGCCTTGATCGGAACGCCGGCATCCATCAAAGAGAGGCTGCCGCCGCACACCGTCGCCATCGACGAGCTTCCGTTCGACTCGAGAATGTCCGAGACGATGCGTATGGTGTAGGGAAAGTCGAGATCGGAGGGGATCAGAGGCTCGATCGCCCGCTCCGCAAGCGCGCCGTGCCCGATCTCGCGCCGGCCCGGACCGCGCATGGGCCGGACCTCGCCCACGCTGAAGGGCGGGAAGTTGTAGTGGAGCATGTAGCTCTTCCACGACTGGCCTTCCAGCTCCTCCACCCGCTGCTCGTCCACCTTGGTGCCGAGCGTCGTGACGACCAAGCTCTGCGTCTGGCCGCGCGTGAAGAGCGCGGAACCGTGGGTGCGCGGGAGCACGCCCACCTCGCAGGTGATCGGCCGGACGGCGTCGAGGCCGCGGCCATCGGCGCGGCGCCCGTCCTTGAGAATGCGCCGGCGCAGGTCGTTGCTCTCGATGTGTTCCAGCACCTCGACGATCTGCTTCTTCATGTCGGGATGGGATTCCTGGAACTTGGCGAGCGCCTCTTCCTTCACGCGGTCCAGGACCGCCTGGCGCTCTTCCTTGGTCTGGATCTCGTTCGCCGCGCGGATCCGATCGCCGAACGCGAGATCGACTTCACGCTCCAGCGACTCGTCCTTCTCCGGAACGCTGAACACGCGCTTGGGCTTTCCGATCCGGGCCCTCAGGTCGTGCTGCAGCTTGTTCAGCTGCACGATGTGCTTGTGCGCGAACTCCAGCGCCTCGACGATCTTCGCCTCGGCCACCTCGCGCGCCCCGCCCTCCACCATCACGATGGAGGAGTCGGTGCCGGCCACGACCATGTCGAGGGCGGACCCCTCGAGTTCCGGGAACGTGGGGTTCAGAACGAGGACCCCCTCGACCAATCCCACGCGAACCGCGGACACCGGCTCGGGAAACGGAATGTCGGAGACCATGAGCGCGGCGGAAGCGCCGATGACGCCCAGGACGTCCGAGTCGTTCTGCTGATCGGACGATAGGACGGTGGCGGCGATTTGGATCTCGTAGCGAAACGCGTCCGGGAACAGGGGACGCAGCGGGCGATCGATCAGACGGCTGCTGAGAATCTCCTTCTCGGTCGGCCTGCCCTCGCGCTTGAAGAACCCGCCGGGGATCTTCCCCGCCGCATAGGTCTTCTCGCGATAGTCCACGCTCAACGGGAAAAAATCCTTGTCGATCGGATACTTCGACGCGACAGCGGCGACAAGGACTACCGTGTCCCCGTAGCGGACCCACGCGGACCCGGAGGCTTGCTTTGCGACCTTGCCGACCTCGATGCTGAAGGTCCGGCCTCCCAGGTCAAGGCTTACTGATTCGGGCATTCTTCTCTCCTCCCAATTCCATCTTCATGACGCTTTACGTGATAAGACGCACTTCGCCCGGCGGCCATGTTGGCCGGACGAAAGATGCAGGGAAGTCTTGGGGAGTCTTCGGGCGTGCGTGAGCGCAAGCATCGCGCTAGCACGGGAGGAGCCTACTTGCGGAGACCGAGCTCCTTGACCACCAACCGGTAGCGCTCGACCTTCGTGACTTTCAAGTAATCGAGCAGCCTACGGCGTTGACCCACCATCCGGAGCAATCCGCGACGACTGTGATGGTCGCGCTTGTGGACCTTGAAGTGCTCCGTCAGGTACTTGATGCGTTCGGTGAGGAGCGCGATTTGAACTTCCGCCGACCCGGAATCCGTTTCATGGATCCGGAACTGGTCGATTACCTCGCGCTTCTTATCTGGGGTCAACGGCACCGGTGTCACCTCCTGGACTATCCCTCTCTCTATCGACACGCCGCACTTTACAACAGAAAAGGATCGGCTTGCAACGGACATTCTCGAGCGATTGGATCAATGGTGAGATCTATGCCCCGGACGGCCTGGACCGCCAGTACTCCAGCGTGTGGGCTCGGTCCTCATCCATCGCCCGGACAAGGGCATCCGGGGTTTCGAATACCTGGTCGGGCCTCAAGCGGTGAACCAAGCTCGTCGTCAGGAACCGTCCCCTCAGCGTGGATTCGCCCTGATAATCCATGAGATGCACCTCGACCCGCACCGGTCCGGGGCCGAAGGTTTCCGCGGAGCCCACGTAGGTCATTCCCCTCCAGATGGACCCTTCCAAGTCGTTCAAGGAAACATAGATACCCGCCGAAGGCAGTAGCTTTTCGGGGTGGAGCTCCAGATTGGCGGTGGGGTACCCCAGCTTGCTCCCGCGGCCGGCTCCGGAACCGACGCGGCCCCGCAGCGAATAGGGGCGACCCATCATGGCGGCCGCCTCTTCCATCGCCCCCTCCCCGATCAGGCGCCGTAGCGACGTGCTGGAGAGCTTCCCGCCGTTCTCCATCAGAAACGGCACCTCCCGCACGTCGAATCCCCGGGTTCCTCCCAGTCGTTCGAGATACGCCCGATCCCCCTCGCGCCCCTTCCCCATACGGAAATCGGGGCCGACGACCAGGGTCGCCAGCGGCGCGCCCGGGCCCAGGATGCCATCCAGGAATCCCTCCGGAGAGAGCGACTGGGTGGGGGGGTCGAATCGCACGACATGCACGCGATCGATTCCCATCGCATGCAAAAGCTCCTCCCGCTCGTCCGGCGTCGTGATCCAGGGGCGCGCCGGCGCGCCCCGGACGACGGTGTCCGGATGCGGGTCGAACGTGGTCACCCAGGCGATCCCCGAGCGCTCGCGCGCCGCCTCGACCGTCGCGCGCACGATCGCCTGGTGGCCGCGATGGAGCCCATCGAAGACACCGATCGTGAGCGCGATGGGCCGCGAGATCCGGGTCATGGTGCGCAGGCGCTCAGAACGCGAAGCAGCCGAAGCGACTCCGCTGGCCGCTGATCCTCCGCCGGGCGCCCGAGGGCGACGAGCTCTCCCGCGGGATCCAGCAGCGCAAGCGGCCACCCCCGTTCTCCGGGCGGGAGCAGGTAGCTCGCGGGCGGGGGCTCGACACGGGCCGCGTCGAACGGAGGTGCCTGGCCGTGCTTCATGCGCGCGCTCTCTTCCTCCCCAAGCCTCACCCGGGGCAGGTGCGCGACCGCCCGCGCCGGACTCAGCGCGCGCTCGCGGAACGCCCGCGCGTCGTGCCCGGAGGCCGCGTCGGGCGAGAGGGCGTCCTCCACGCTGTGCGGCCCCGAGGCCGTCCGCCGCAGCGCCGTAAGGTGCGCGCCGCAGCCCAACGCCTCGCCCGCGTCGTGCGCCAGGGTGCGGACGTACGTCCCACGGCTGACGGTCACATCGAACTCGAACTCCGGCAGGGGCGCCGAGAGCAGGGAAAGGTCGTAGACGTGGACCGGCCGCTCCGGACGCTCCACGTCTTCGCCCCGCCGCGCCGCCATGTAGAGGCGCTCGCCGCGCACCTTGACCGCCGAATAGATCGGAGGCATTTGCAAGATTGGGCCGCGAAAGCGCCCCAGCGCCGCCTCGAGCGCCTCCGGCGTCGGGATGGCGTCCGAGACGCGCAGTGTGGCTCCGGTTCGATCCTGCGTGTCGGTCGTCACGCCCAGCCGGGCGCGCGCCCTGTAGCGCTTCGGGAGAAGGCTCAGGCAGCCCATGAGCGCCGTCGCCTTCCCTTCACCGACGAGGAGGAGGCCGGTCGCGAAGGGGTCCAGGGTGCCGGCGTGCCCGACGCGGCGCTCGCCCAGGATCGAGCGCATGCGCGCGACCACGTCGTGCGACGTCCAGCCCTCCGGCTTATCCACGAGATGGAGCAGGTCCGCCATTCATCGCCTGTTCGAGCGCCGCGAAGAGATCCTCGCGGACCTTCTTCAGATCTCCGCGAACTCGCAGCCCCGCCGCGACCTTGTGGCCGCCTCCGCCGAAGCGGCCGGCCAGCTCGTTCACATCCACCGAGCCGTCCGAACGGAGACTGACGCGGATGTCCTGCGGCCCCACTTCCTGGATGAGCATTCCGACACGCGCGCCGATGAGCGACTTGGCGTACTGAACGATGCCGTCCGCATCCTCGGGCGTGGCGCCTGCGGTTTCGAACATTTCGCGCGAGATCGTGAGCGCGCCCACGCTGCCGCCGGCGCGCGTCTCGAGCGAGGCGAGTGCCAAGCCCAGGATCTTGAGACTCTCCTTGGTCTTGGTCGCGAAGAGCGCCTCCGCCACGCGCGGAGCCCGCGCGCCGCGCTCGAGCAGGCGCGCCGCGAGCCGTAGCGCGCGGGGCGTTGTGTTCTGATGGCGGAAGCCTCCGGTGTCGGAAAAGAGGCCGGCGTAGAGGCACTCCGCGGCCTCGGGGAGCAGCGGCATTCCCAGGTGCCCGATCACCTCGTAGACCAACTCCGCCGTCGCGCTCGCCTCGACGTTCACGAGCCTGGGATCGCCGAACATCTCGTGCCCCCAGTGGTGGTCGATCACCGCGATCGCGGCCGTGGGAGTCAGACAGCGCTCCGAGACATTGCCGGCGCGATCCAGCGAGGAGCAGTCGAGAACGAAGGCGGCGGTGAACCGTTGCGTCACGTCCGCCGATGCCCGCACGCTCTCCGAGCCGGGCAGAAACGCGAGCGCCTTGGGAAGCGGCGCATCCAGCACCACCTCCGCGACCTTTCCGATCTGCCGCAGCGAGAGCGCCAACCCCAGGCAGGAGCCGATCGCGTCGGCGTCGGGATCGACGTGGGAGGTGATCAGGAAGCCGTCATGGCGGCGGACGAACGCCTCGATTCCCTCGTGAGACATCCCCTCACTCATCGCGCTTCTCCCGAATCTCGCGAAGGAGCTGCTCGATGCGGTTCCCGGTCTCGACGGATCGATCGAATTCGAAGTGGAGTTCGGGAACGATCCGCAGCTGAAGACGCGGGGCGAGGAGCGTCCGGAAATAGGGCGTGGCGTGCGCGAGGGCGCGCTTCACCGCAGTCTCCTCTTCTTTCGGAATCGAGCCGGTGATGAAGATCCTGGCGCTGGAGAGATCGCGCGTCACCGTGACGCCGGTGATCGAGAGAACGCGCAGACGGGGGTCCTCGGTCTTCATCGTGAGGATCTCCGCCAGCTCGACCTGGATGCGTTCGGCCACACGGCGAGTGCGCGGATTGTCTTTTCGGGAAGCCATCGTGAGGTCCGGGTCAGTCGATGCGGATCTGGTAGTCGAGCACGGAAAGGCGGTCCTCGCGCTCCACGCAGGCCAGGATGTCGTGCAGCACCTTGTCCAGCCCCCCCGCGTCGCCGCTCACGACCGCAACGCCGAGGGCCGCCCGCTGCCAGAGATCCTGGTGTTCCACCTCGGCGACCGACGCGTTGAATCGCGTGCGCAGCCGCTCCTTGACGTGGTTCACGACCGACCGCTTCGCCTTCAGCGAATCGGCGGCCGGTATGTGTAGATCCAAGCGCAACAGCCCGACCACCATCTCAGGAAAGCCTGCGGGCAAACTCCTCGAGGACGAAGGCTTCGATGATGTCGTTCACCTTGACGTCGTCGCGCCCCTCGAGACCGATCCCGCACTCCAGTGGGGCCGCCACCTCGCGCACGTCTTCCTTGAAACGCCGGAGCGAGTCGATCTTGCCTTCCCACACCGGGGCGCCGTCGCGGAGCAACCGGGCGCGCGCGCTGCGCTGAATCGCCCCGGACATCACCCTGCATCCGGCGATCGTGCCCGATTTCGTCGTCGTGAAGACCTGCCGCACCTCCACCGAGCCGAGGATGCTCTCGCGGATCTCCGGCTTCAGGAGGCCCGACATGGCGTCCTTCACGTCTGCAACCGCCTCGTAAATGATTTCGTAGAGGCGGACGTCCACCTTCTCGCGGGCCGCCAGTTCCAGGGCCTTCGGATCGGGCTTCACGTGGAAGCCGATGATGACCGCGTCGGAAGCCGCGGCCAGAAGCACGTCCGACTCGCCGATCTGTCCCACCCCGCGGTGGATGATCCGCAGCTTGACCTCTTCGGTCGTGAGCTTGGTCAGCGAGTCCTGGAGCGCCTCCACCGATCCGTCCACGTCCCCCTTCAGCACGATCAGGAGCTCGTTCACGCCTCCCGCCTTGATCTGCGAGTAGAGATCGGTGAGCGTCACGTGCTTGTGGAGGCGGAATTCCTGCTCCCGCTGGAGCTGACCGCGCTTCGTCGCGAGCTCGCGCGCCTCGCGCTCGTCCGCCATCGCCACGAACGTGTCGCCCGCCTGGGGCGCGCCGCTCCAGCCCAGCACCTCGGCCGGCGACGAAGGACCCGCCTCGAGGATACGGCCGCCGCGCTCGTTGTTCATCGCGCGCACCTTGCCGCTCTGCGAGCCGGCGACGAAGGCGTCGCCGACGCGAAGCGTCCCCTTCTGGACGAGCACCGTACCCACGATGCCGCGCCCCTGCTCCACGCGCGACTCGACGACGACTCCGCGCGCATGCTTGGTGGGGTCGGCCTTCAATTCCAGGAGCTCCGATTGGAGCAGGATCATTTCCAGCAGCTTGTCGACGCCCGTGCCCAGCTTGGCCGAGATGGGCACCGCGATCGTCTTGCCGCCCCAATCCTCGGTCAGGAGGTTCAGCTTGGCGAGATCCTGGCGCACCATGTCCACATTGGCGCCGGGGAGATCGATCTTGTTGATCGCGACGATGATCGGAACGTTGGCCGCTCGCGCGTGGTCGATGGCCTCGATCGTCTGGGGCATCACGCGATCGTCGGCGGCCACCACGATCACCACGATGTCGGTGACCTGCGCCCCACGGGCGCGCATGGCGGTGAAGGCCTCGTGGCCAGGCGTATCCAGGAAGGTGATCTTCTGACCGCTGGGAAGCTCGACCTCGTACGCGCCGATGTGCTGGGTGATCCCCCCCGCCTCGCCGGCGATCACGTTCGTCTTGCGGATGTAGTCGAGAAGCGATGTCTTGCCGTGGTCCACGTGGCCCATGATGGTGACCACCGGAGGACGCTCGATGAGCTCAGCGACCTCCTCGACCTCGGTCTCCTCCTCCGCGCCCAGCTCGTCGACGAACTCGACCACGTAGCTGAACTCGTCGGCGATCGCCATGATCGAGTCCTTGTCCAGCCGCCGGTTGATGTTCGCCATGATCCCGAGCTGCATGCAGATCTGGATCACTTCCTGCGGCTTGACCTCCAGCCGGCCCGCCAGCTCCGCGACGGAGACGAATTCGCTGACGCGGATGACGCGCGGCGCCTCCTCGACGCCGACAGCGGCGCCTTCCTCGCGCTCGCGGTGGTGGTGGCGCCGCTTGCTGCCCTCCATCTCCGCCAGCGTGCGCTTGACGCTGGCGCGAACGAGCTTCTCGTCGACGGCGCGCTTCTTCTTCTTCGCCCCCTTGCTCGGCTTGAAACCAGGTCCCGACGTGCGCGCTGCGAGCACGCCGCGCCGCGCGGCCTCGGCCTTCGCCGCCTGCACGGTCTTCTCGCGCTTTCGGGCCTCTTCTTCCTTGACCGCCTCTTTCTCCTTCGCGAGCTTGAGCCGCACCTGCTCGACGACATCCTCGGCGACGGAACTCATGTGGCTCTTGACCGCGACAGCGAGGCTCTTCAGGACGGCCACGAGCGCTTCGCTCGACATGCCCATGTCCTTGGCCACTTCATAGACGCGCCGCTTCTTTGCTAGCATCGTTCCTCGATTCCTCAGCCCGGTTCCCTGGGGCTTCCCTTTATGCCGTTTCTTCCGGCTCCGATGGCGCTCCAGGGGTCGCCTGGAACTCCGACTCCGATTCTGTCTCTTCAGATTCCGCTTCCGCCGACACCTGGGCCTCCGCGGGGGCATCCGCCAGCGCCTGAGCCCTCGCCTGGACCTCCTGAGCCGCGCGGACGACCTCCTCGGCGAGTTCGCGGGACCGCGTCTCCTGCAGCTCCACCGCCTCCTCGATCAGCTTCTCGACGGTCTTCTCGCCGATTCCCTGGATCGCGAGGATCTCTTCCTTCGGAGCCTTCAAGAGATCCTGCACCGTCTCGATTCCGGCGCGGATCAGCTTCTCGATCAGCTTGGGACCCGCCCCCGAAAGATCTTCGATGTCGATGCGCGAGCGACGCTCGAAATCCTTCTTCCGGTCGCGCTCGCTCTTCGAGATGAGGTCTATCTTCCAGCCGGTCAGCTTCGCGGCGAGGCGCGCGTTCTGGCCGCCCTTGCCGATTGCCAGCGAGAGCTGGTCGTCGGCCACGGTGACCAGGACCTTCTGCTCGGCCTCGACGATTTGCCCATCCAGCACCTTCGCCGGAGAGAGCGCCCGTGTCACGAACACGACCGGATCCTGGCTCCAGGGCACGATGTCGATCTTCTCGCCGCCCAGTTCCCGAACGATCGCCTGCACACGCGAGCCCTTGATGCCCACGCACGCGCCCACGGCGTCGATCTTGTCGTCGTTGGACTGCACCGAGACCTTGGCTCGCGAGCCGGGTTCGCGGGCGATGCCCTTGAGCTCGATGATCTTCTCGGCCACCTCCGGCACCTCCGCTTCGAAGAGCCTGCGCAGGAACTCCGGGTGCGTCCGCGAAAGAATGACCTGCGGGCCGCGCGCCAGCTTGTCGACCGCGATGATGAATGCCTTGATGTGGTCGCCTTGGTGATAGCGGTCGCGCGCGATCTGCTCCCGCGGCGGCAGCACCGCCTCCGAGCGGTCGAGCTTCACGTAGATGTTGCCCCGGTCGACCTGCTGGACGGTGCCGCGCACCATTTCACCGACACGGCCGTGGTAATCCACGTAGATACGCTCGCGCTCCGCCTCGCGCACGCGCTGCACCAGCACCTGCTTCGCGGCGGCGATCGCGTTCCTACCGAGGTCCTCCAGCGTGAGTTCCTGGATCAGGTCCAGGCCGATCACGGCGTCGGGGTCGATCTGCTGCGCCTCGGGGAGATCGATCTCGATCGCGGGATCCTCGGCGTCCTCCACCACCTTGCGGGTGAGACGCATGAGAATCTTCCCGCTGACCTCGTCGAACTTGACCTGGAGATTCGCGCTCTGGCCGAAGCGCTTGCGCCCGGCCGACAGGAGGCCGGCTTCGAGCGTCTCGATGAGGATGGCCTTGTCCACGCTCTTCTCGCGGGCGATCTGGGCCATCGCCTCCATCAGCTCGTAGTTCACGCCTCTCAATTGTGTCTCTTTGGCCACGATTTTCATCCCTTGGGGCGGCGTTCTTTGCCGCGTAGTCCTTCCCACGGATCCGCGAGAACGCGCGCTCGGTGTATCGCCGCATAAGGCAGCGACACCCGGCCCACGGCCGGATCCTCCAGCAATATCGTCCCCTCGCCCGCCTGGCGGAGTTCTCCGCGAAACGTGCGCCGTCCCTCGTGGAGGCCGTGCAAACGGACCTCCACGGTCCGGCCCACGTAGCGGGCAAAGTGCTCCGGGCGGCTCAAAGGCCGTTCGATCCCCGGAGACCCCACCTCCAGCACATAGCTGCCGGGCACGACATCCTCGGCCTCGAGATAACGGCCGATCTTCTTGTTCCAGTAAGCGCAGTCGGCCATGGTGACGCCGGTCGGACGGTCCACAAGAATCCGCACGACCGTTTGGCCGGACTGAGACGCCAGGTCCAGCTCCCAGAGCTCGAACATCTCCTCGCCAAGGAGAGCCTGGAGGCGCCGGGTGAGCTCATCCTTCAGTTTTGTGCGATCCATTCGGTCCGTCCCGGGCTCTGCCCACGTCCGGGCCAGCGCCTAATAAAGTCCGAGTGGACACGCGGTCCACTCGGACCTGTCACCTTAGCCGGACCGGGCTGCTCCGATCAAGCCCAAATTTCAGCGAGAGAGGAAACTGGCTCGGGTTGCGATACTTAGGAGGACGGTGCCGACCGACTCCAGGCTTGCCGGGGAGCAGACCGCGGGAGTGTCGTGGGTAGTGTGCCACTCCGGAAAGTCGAAATCGATTACGTCGATGGCCGGGATCCCGGCATTGAGGAAGGGAATGTGGTCGTCAAAGATGCGGTGCCGGACTTCCGACGGGTAGTTGCGATACCCCAGGTCCCGGGCCTCGTTCCAAACCACGTCCACGATATTGGACGCCTGCTCTCGCGAGTGCGCCTCCCAGTAGAGGGTGAGATTCTTTTTCCCCACCATGTCCACGTTGACCACGAAGATCGGCCGGTCGTCTCCGCGCCACTCGACGTACCGGGTAGAGCCGCGGAAGAAGCCGCTCGGATTCTTGTCCGTTCCCAAGTCCTCCCCGTCGAAGAGGGCGATGTCCACCCCCAGCGCCGGTCGGCTCTTCTTGAGATTGCGGGCGACCTCCAGAAGCACCGCGACGCCCGAAGCGCCGTCGTTGGCACCGAGGACCGGCCGATTCCTCAGCGCGGGGTTGGGGTCCCGGTCGGCCCAGGGCCGCGAATCCCAGTGCGCGCTGAAGAGGATGCGCTCCGTGGACTTCGGCTCGAATCGCGCGAGCACGTTCATCAGCCTCACCTCGCGTCCCAAATCGGGCGAATCGTAACTGAACGTGTCGACCTCGACGACCGACGCGAACGCACGCAGCTGCCCGACGAGATACGCGAAACAGGAGTCGTGCGCGGCGGTGCCCGGCACGCGCGCGCCGAACGCGCACTGGCGCTCGAGCGTCGCGAAGGCTTGCTTGGAGTCGAACGCGGACGCCGTTCTCTGGCAGGAGTGGAGCGAGACGACGAGCAGCGCCACGCCGGCCCATCGCGCTCCGCGGGTGTCGCGGGAACGAGGGCTCAGGCGCGAATCAGAATCGGAACTGCGCGTTGACCGCAATCGTGATTCCGCGCTGGGTGACGGCGAGCTTATTGTCCTTTGATTGTCTGTAGGCGAGGTCGAACCCTCCGGTGACCGCTGGAGTGAAATTGTACGAGGTTCCGCTCCCGACATTCAACCTCTGGATGTCCTGTTCCACCAGCGGCGGGATTCCCTCCCGCTCCGTCCGCTGCTGGTCGTGTGCGATTCCCATGGAAAGGTTCAGATTCACGTCGTTCGGCAATCGCACCCGGTGCTTGCTCCACGGAAACTTGATCCCCTTGCTCGCAGGATAGGTCTTTGTGAGACGAATGTCGCTGTTCTTGGTCATGCGGAAGCGGGCGAACCCGATTGCCCGCTCGTCGCGCGTCTCGGCTTTCGCAATCGCCGTCGTCACGTCGGCTCGGATTCCGTTCTTGAACGTAGCGTTCCAGCCGAGGAGCGGCGCCCAGTTGCGGGCGATCGCGCTTGTCTCGACCGGTTTCCCCTGCGGGCCCTGGTCGTCCTGCTTGCGCGAGTAATGCGAGGTCAACGCCAAGGAGGTGAACGTCCCGCCGAGCCCCAGAGACCGCTGCAGCTCCTGCCAGCGGCCGTTGAGATCGGGCCATGACAGCGAGACGACGCGACGCGCTCCAAAGGTCGCGTCGGTGTATGCGACCTGGTGATCCGCGCGTACGTCGACATTCAACCTCTCGAATGGCTGCAGGTTGGTGGTCGCGGACGAGAGATAGCGGCGGTTGTTCGCGACAGTGGAATTGGTCGTGCGGGTGAGGCTCGTGCCGATCGCCTGGGTGAAACCGGTCTTGTAGGCGAAGCCGGGGTCGCCCACGACGCGTGTTGCCGACGACGACCTCTCGAGAGTGAACGAGGTCTGCACGTCTTGGAGCAGGCCGAAGACCTTCCGGAACGGAACCGCGATCTGGCTGGCGCCCTTGGTGCCCCCCGCGGCGGGGGCGCGCTTGAAGCGCTGCGCGAAGCGCGCCAGCGGGAATGTCGTCGTAATGCGGGCCGAGCCTCGGTTATCGATGTTCTTCAGACCCTGCGGATCGCTCTGGCTCAGCCTCAGCTCCGGTCTCGCGTCCTCGTGGTACAAACCGACCAACCCGACGTTGGGCGTGAGCAGGAGGAAGCGCCTGGGGGTCCAGTTGAGTTCCATGCGCTGGGTGCGATCCACCTCGACGCCCTTGTTCCACCCAAGAGGCCCCTCTTGGCGGATGAGCATGTTGCGTTTGGAGGTGACGCCGAATCGGGTCGTGACGGAGCTGAGCGGGAGCCACGAGGTGCTCACTCCCAGAGTGAGGAGCCGGGTCAACACGTTCGATCTCAGAACCGTCGTGTCGGTCGTGGCGCCCAGCCTCCGCGCGTAGGACGTCGCCCGAGACGAGTTCCAGGCGCTCGAGAACGAGAGAACCTCCGGCAGGTACTTGAACCTGCCTGCGCCCGGGAGCCGAATCGCCTTGCCTCCGCCGATCGGGAGATCGTATCCGCCGGCTGCCACGAAGGCCCAGGAGGAGTCGCGGGACTGCGGATCGGCCGACCCCGCTCGCGAGTACGCGAGCGAGCCGCTGAGAGCATCGACCGTGTACTTGGTGAACCCCTGCCGGGGTCCGATGCGCCGGTAGCTGAGGTCGATCGTCTGGCGTTCGGAGCGCCTCGTCTCGAGGTCCGAGCGGGAGGGGTCGAGTACCACATCCGACCCGGTGCGGTACTTCGGAATGTCGGTGGACTTCTGAAGCGAAACCCGCACCGGCAGCTGAAGTCCGCTGGCGGGGAAGATTCGGTCGAGCTGGAGCGTGGTGGAGACGCCCAGCGCGGTGTGATTCAACCCGGACCCGCGGTTCACACCCGCCCCGACGCGGAAGAAGTCCTGATCCTGCTTCTGGTAGGCGACGTTCAGCGCCATCAGGTCGGCGAAATTTGCCTGGATCGAGAAATTCCCCGCCGTTCCAGATTCCTTGCGGACGTCGATCAGGCGGAGGTCGTCGATCCACACTTCTCCCGTATCGATCGTCGTGCCGCCGAATGCCGTCAGACCGAAGCTGATGCGGCTGACCCGGGTGAAGCTCGGGTTGCCCACGACGGTGTAGCGCACCCCCTCGGCGGCGCTCGTCAGCGAATCGATCCTCACCCGGCTCGTGCTCGACTCCTTGAGCCGCGAAAGGGTCTCCATCGGCACGTGCACCTCCTGCCAGGCGCTGGAGACCGGCAAGCTGTACTCGTAGTAATTCACCGTATCGGGCCCGAAGCGTGCCACCGCGCGCAGGCCAAGGCTCGTGTCGACGCCCAGGACTCCGCGCAGATAGAAGGCCAGCTCCCGATACTGCGTGTAGCCGACTCCGGACCCGTCGTTGGAGAAGGCCCGGAACGTGAAGACGGTGTCCGCGTACCCGATCGGGGAGACGGGCTCCAGGTGGTGGAAGTTCAGCTTGAGGGACTGCTCGCGTTGCGCTGCGCTACTGCCGGCGGCATTATCCACTTGGAACGGGGGTTGGTACACCGCCGCGTCGTCCTTGTTGTTGACGACGCCGACGCTGATCCGCACGCCGCGGTTCTGCTGCTCGGCGGTGGTCGCGGTCGTGAGCCAGCGGTTTCCGACCAGTTCGACCCCCCCGACCTGGATATTGGTCGGGCCGCCCATGTCGCTCAGCCAAATCCGAGCGTGCTTGATCGTGTCCCAGTTCGGGCTGCCCCTTACCAGGAACGTGGGGCTGTTGAGCGGAATGCGGAACAGGCGCCAGCCGTTGCTGGGGGTCACGCTCGGGTACCCGGGATAGTCCCGCGCCACGTCGATGGCCACGAACGCCGTGTCCGCCAGGTCGATCGTCGCCTCGAAGAAGTCGTTCTCCTGATCCAGTTGGCCGTTCTGGTTCAGATCCTCGGTGTCGGGGCGCGCGTCCGCTTTTCCCTGGCTGTTCTTTTCGGTGCCGTTGATCTTCGAGTAGTCGGCCGGGGCGGCGAGGCTGTACTGGTAGTCGTCTCCGTTCGGATCGAGATTCGACTGAGGGTCCCACCCGGGCTCTTGGTCGTCGGGCACACCGTCGAGCCCGGTGTCCTCGTCCGCGTCCAGCCTCGTGTCCAGGTTCTTGTCCTCGGTGTCGAGCTTGTCATTCGGAAAATTGTCCTCTTGCCAATAGGCGTCCTCGCTCACGCGACCGAAATCGATATGGAGCCTCGCTTTCGTCGCGGAGTGATTCAGCGCACGGTGGTCGTTGATCCACACATCGATGTATCGCGTCCGTGAGAGATCCTCCCCCGAGCGGGAGATCGATTGGGTGACCCCCGTCCATGTCAGCGGGGTGAACGGGGCGCCCCCAGAGGGCGCGACGGCGTTCAGCTCCAGGACGGTGTGCTCGTTGTCCCCGCCCTCCGCGTCCGTGAGGGCGGGTTTCAGGTCCCGCTCCTTCACGCCGCGCGCGTTGTACCACTCGACCAGCGCGTGGTCGCCGACGAGCGTGGACCATTCAGTGCTTCCCCCGGTCGAATCGAACTCGAACGGGACACTGCTCCACATCCACTGGGTCCGGGAGAGCGTCAGGGTGCTCGACTCGCGGTTTCCCTCCATGTCGTCGAGATAGGCCTCTCCCGAGGTGTTCGGATTGGGCAGACTCACGGCAGCGTTGCCCTGCAGGTTGAGCGCCGACTGCACCGACGTGTGCACGCCGGGGACCATGTTCGTGAGGTTGGTCATCCACCTCGGGCGGAAGGCGACGACCCCGGCGAAATCTCCCACCATCGAGCGGGCCGGCTCCTCTCCCAGCTTGGGGTTGAGATCCTGCGCCCCGCGGCTCTCCACGAGAATGCTCGAGGACAGGCTCAGGTCGGTGCTGGGACTGTACGAAGTCGAGAGGCCCATCAGCGTGCGCTGGACCTGCCCGGCCCCAGGGGCGAAGGAGTAATCCACCGTGATGACCTGCTCGGGGCCAGGCGGGCGCGAGAAGGTCAACTGCCCCGTCTCGTAGTCCAGGTTGTAGTCCACACCGCGCTTGTTGAGAATGCCGTCCACCTTCACCTGCTCGGAGTTCTCGAGGAGGTTGTAGCGCCCAATGAAGTAGCCCTGCTGGCTGCTCTTGAACTCGGCATCGATGTAGTAGCGCGATTGGGTGTACGGATCCGGAGTCTTCACGTAGTAGACACTGGGGTTGGTCGAATCCCCCCGCAGAGTGTTCCGTCCGAAGTCGTCCAGACAGAGGAATCCGCCGCGATTCAGCCCGCATCCGGGTCCTGCCGTCGTCACCGGGTCGAAGGGATGGAGATCGGGAAAGAAGAGGATCCCGGTTTCCTGGTCCAGGAACTGCGCGTCGATCTTTCCATCGGGCGGCGAGCCGGTCAGGGTGCCTTGTTGGTCGAGACCCAGAATCTTGATGAGCGGGACGCCGTCGATGCCGTCCGGGTCCACGGACTGCGACGTGTCCCTGCGCCGCACGACCAGGTTCAGGGTCTCGATCGCGATGTTTCGCGCGGTCAGGTCGTAGAAGTTCCGAAGCTCGTAGGAGAGCGTGGGGTACCACGGGTCGGAGGTGCTGAAGCGACCGCCCGCGTCGGTGGCGAGCGTGGTCGGCTTGATCATCTTGAGCAGGGCCTCGCCCGCCTCCTTGCCCAGAGCCGGATCAGCCGTCAACACTTCCGACTTGCTTCCTTGTCCAATGCTCTGGGCGACTCCCCCCACGATCTGAACGTAGGCCACCGCGATCACCTCGAGGCTGCCGATTTGGTTCAAAAACTTGATGACGGGAATCTCTTCGCCCGCGGTTCCGCCCGATATGAGGTACGGCCGGATGATTTGGTAGTCGATGCCCTGTGTGAGTTCCCTGAAGCTCCCTATGACCTCCGGGTTGTTGGTGCTATCGGCGGGCTGCGTGGGGTCGATGCGCACCCTCCCCCGAGTCTCCAGCGTGTTGTCCGATCCATTCAGGTTATCCCTGAACACGCGCAGCGTTCCGGCATCCCACACCATTGAGGAATCGTTGATGAAGAAATACTGCCGGGGGATGTAGGCGAGATCGCTGACGGAGATGCGGCGCTTCTCCCCCGAGGGCGTGAAGCGGGAGGTTTCGCTCTTACCTTCCTGCTTGCTGACGATCGCGACCACATCCACGGTTCCCAGCTTCGCGGCCGTCTTGATGCCGAAGAGCCCCTCCTGCCGGAACGAAGCCCCCGCCAGCGAAAGGTTGGTGTTTCCGAGGTCGATGGACTTGATCATGTCGTCATCGTCCCCCTCGTAGCGGAGCTTCACCTTGTTGTCGAGGCTGGTCTGGACGTTGCTCGACTGGTCGAGGTCGATCCTGACCTTGTCTCCGATCGAGCCGGTCAAGTTGACCTGCAGGTCTTGCTTCATCTCGAGGGACGGGAAGGCGCTTGGACGCTTGCGCTCGGTGTCCTGCTGATTCTTTTGAACGGTCCAGTCGCTGATGCCGCTCAGCGTGATCGTCTCGCTTCCGGACACGTCGATGTTGGGCACGCCACTCCCGAGGATCCCTCGCAACTGCTTGGGAATTTGTACCGGGATGTCCACGTGGAAGAGCCCCGTGGGGCGCTTGGCTGTGCCGCGAACCAGGGAGCGGCTCTGCCGTGACTGCGCGAGCCAGAGACGGCGATAGTTGCGCTGAGAGACGAGCGAGGAGTAATCCTCCATCGTCGCGACGAGCGGGATGCGTGTCTCGACGCCCCCCTCGCTGTAGATCTCGTGAACTTGCCCGGCAATGGGGTCGATTGAAACATCGGGATCGCGCTGGGCCGGCCCCAGGTTTCCGGTCGGGCCCACGCGCTCGAAGACCCACGCCTGGGGTACGTCGGACTGCCGCCAGGAGCTATCGATCGGGCTGCCTTCCAGGAGGGGGTCGGGCAGGCGGTAGCTCCAGAGCCCGGCCAGAGTCGGCCCGGGCAAGACCATCGCCCCGAGGCAGAAGGTCAAAATGGCGCCCAGCTTGGCGTTTCGGGTCATGAATGCAGAGGTCGCTCCGGGATCAGGGAGTCCGGTCCAGGGCCCGGTACCCGAGTCACTAGGGGTTTAACCCCCGGAACCGGGAGCGGTTCGCGCCCAAATGTGTTAAAAGTATGGATCATATGAGAATACTCGAACGATACGTTCTCCGCGAGCACCTCTTCCCGCTCCTGATCGGGTTCAGCGTTGTCATCTTCCTCCTGACGCTCGATTTTCTGTTCGATCTGGTCGATCTGGCTATCGGCAAAGGGGTCAACGCCGGGATCGTACTGGAGCTCTTCTTTCTCTCGCTCGGCTGGATGATGGCCTTGGCGGTTCCCTGCGCGGTGCTAATCGCCGCCCTGGCCACGTTCGGGCGCCTGGCCCAGGACAACGAAATCTCGGCGATGCGCGCAAACGGGATCAACCTGCTTCGGATCGTGGGCGCGCCGGTCGTCGCGGCCG
>Ga0315273_10002806_pt1 | contig 20760 bp, 13 predicted proteins | sample YL17G02_0_MG_FD_205753 | JGI IMG/M metagenome (GOLD analysis project Ga0315273, IMG submission 205753) | Sediment microbial communities from Yellowstone Lake, YNP, Wyoming, USA - YL17G02_0 | ecosystem: Environmental > Aquatic > Freshwater > Lake > Sediment | place: USA: Wyoming | collected... | reverse complement strand
CGCATCCAAACCACAGAACGCGCTTGATCTTCGGTCTCTGGCGGTCTATGCTAGAAGCATGCGAACTCATTGCCCCGCACTGTTGCACGGCAAGTCCTCGCCGCCCTTTTCCCCTTATTCCCCCATAGGGCGGCGCTTTCGTACGATGATTCGCTGGGGAGCCGCGCTCGCCTTCGTGCTCGCCGCTCGGACAGCTCCGGCCGCAGAACCTGCCAAAGAAGCCGCCGCTCCAGCGCAAGCGGTCCAGTACCGCCCCGGCCTCGAAACCATCGAGATCACTGCTGACGAGGCGCCCGTCGAACTGGCGGGCCAGAAGATCACCACGGTGCCCAAGGGCCGCTGGTTCGGGGTGACGAAACGTTTTCCCTCAAACGATCTGATCGGCATCCGCGTCTTCTCCGGGACCAACCTCCGGATGGGATACGTCCACGCGAGCGACGCCAAGGTGCTGACGGACGCGGACGTGGACCTGGCGGGCGAGGCGATCCGCATCGCGAAGATCTTCAACCCAAAGCTCGACGCCGCCGCGGTGCGGACGCGGCTCGATGCGCTCGCGGACCGCGTGGCCGAAGCGGCCGCCTCCGCAGCGGCCCCCATGGCGAAAGCGAGCCGCGTCGCGTCCATCCTGTACGGCCGCGAAGGCTTCCGCTACGATCAGGACTTCCACACGATCGAGACGACGCTGGACCACAAGCACGGCAATTGCCTCGGCCTCTCCCTGCTCTACCTGTGCGCCACGAGCAAGCTGAAGGTTCCCTTCCGCATGCTCTCCGTCCCCCGGCACGCCCTCGTCCGCTGCGACGACGGACGCGAGAAGTTCAACGTCGAGCCCTCGATGATGGGCATGCTCATCACCGAGGATGCCTACCTGCTCACGCACTATGGGAAGCTCTGCGACATCTACCCACGGGTCCTCACGCACCCGCAGACGGTCAGCGTCCTCCTGGCAGACGCCGGCGCAGCGCTCGCCGAGAAGCAGAAGAACGCCGCGGCGCTAGAGCTGTACTCCCGCTCGATCGAGATCAACCCGCAACACCCCGAAGGCTACTACAACTGGGGCGTGACGCTCCTCATGCAGAAGAAGGCGATGTTGGCCTGCAAGAAGTTCGATGAGACTCTCCAGATCGACCCCTACTTCGCGGCGGCCTACTACAATTGGGGATCCGCCGAGGCCGCACTGGGCAACCCGAGGGGGGCCTGCGGGATGTTCGCCAAGGCCGCCGAACTCAACCCGCGCTGCCACGAGGCCTACTTCAACTGGGGCATCGTCCTGCTGAACCAGGGCAAACGCTACGACGCCATGGAGAAGTTCGCCAAGGCCGAGGCCATCGCCCCCCATCTTAGGCCGCTGGTCGCCAAGATCCTCCAGACCCCGACCGGCACCAGCACAGGGGTGATCGACTTCTCTATCTCGCCCAGCCCCCGGGGGAAGCCCTGAGGAGAACGCCGAATGCCGAATGCCGAATGCCGAATCAATGCGAAATGCCTAATGCCGAATGGGGAAGCCGGGATTGGCCCCCGTACGCTTTCTCATCATTCGGCATTCGGCGTTCGCCATTCGGCATTCCTGAGCCTGTCCCTCCTGGTCGGCCTCTTCGGCACGAGGGCAACCGCAGGCGAGAGCCTCATCGTCGATGAGAAGGCGAAGACGGTCACCGTCACCGGGACCTTCGCCAAGCAGGGCACCTACGATGTGCTCAAGGGCTCACTTGAGTACGTCGTAGTCGCGAAGGGCGGGAAAGAATACGAGACCGTCTTCACGGTGGACTGCACTCCGGAGGCCCTGCACCAAGCCCTCCTGAAAGTCGGCTTCCAGCCTGGCGAGCCGTCGCGCGAGGGCGACCCGCCTCGCGGCCAGGGCGTCCGCATCCTGGCCGAATACGAAGTTGACGGCAAGAAGATGGTGCGGCCCGCCGACGAGTTCCTGATCTCCATCAAGACTAACCAGCCGCTCACGCCCGGCCCCTGGGTCTTCACCGGCTCAGCCAAGGGCTTCGACCCCAAGACGAATCAGGAAGCCCTCCAGGCGTACCTGAGCAAGAGCCTCGTGGGCCTGCACTGGGCGGATGCCACGCCACTTTTCCAGAACCCGCGCTCCGAGTGCAAGCAGCAGAACATCTACAAGGCGAATTCCTCCCTGTTGGCGAAGGCAGGGACGCCGGTCCGCGTGATCTTCGCGCGCATGGCCGCCCAGGTGCCCGAGGGGACGAAACGCGTCCACGTCTTCGTCACCGGCCGCGTCCAGGGGGTCGGGTACCGCAACTTCACGGAGCGCGAGGCCAAGCTGCTGGGGCTCACGGGATTCGTCAAGAACCTCGCGGACGGGCGGGTCGAGGCCGTCGCCGAGGGGCCGGCCGACAAGGTGCGTGCCCTCCTCGAGAAGCTCAAAGTCGGTCCCCGCTCCGCCCAGGTCGAGAAGCTCGACACCCAGGACGAGACACCCGAAGGCGACTTCGCCCAGTTCGAGGTGAGGTTCTAGAGGATTGCGTGGACGGTTATCGGTTTTCGGTTGTCGGTTATCGGGTACAGAAATCAGAGCGCCAGGCCCGACATCCCGAGCACCGCTCTCACTCCGAAGCTTTTCTCTACCCCGATAACCGAAAACCAACAACCGATAACCCTCAGAGGCGGAGCGAATGCCCCGGACGATACGACTAGCCTGTGCCCTGGTCCTGCTTCTCAGCGGCCAGGCCATGGCCTTCATCCAGGCCCTCTACTCGCTCGACCAGGTGCTCGGCGAGTCCTCGAACGTCGCCGTGGGCAAGCTGGAGGTGGTGGATCGCCAGCGGCGAGTCCTGGTGGCGACTCTCGACCGCTCGCTCAAGGGGCCGCAGGAGTTCAAACAGGTCAAGATGATGCTCGGCCTCGCCGCCGAGGGCCACGCCCAGTACCTCCTCAACCACGCCCAGGTCGGCGCCCCGTGCCTGTTCTTCTACAAGCACGACGGGAACAACTTCTACTCGATCTCCCACATCGGGGGCCACTGGCAGCAGTTCTACGCGACTGACGAGCCGGACCACGAGAATGTCTGGTGGCGCATGTCGCACATCGAGGTCCGGATGAACCGCGCGTTCAACGGATCGACTTCGGATCTCGTGAGGCTCACCGAGGACGTCGTTGCCAAACGGGTGAAAGCGCCGGCAGCCAACCCCGATGTGCCCGACCTCGACGTCACGAAGGCCGGCCCCGCCGTGCCCGCCCAACCGGAGGATCCCCGCGACGGCCTGGAAGCGGTGGCGGGATGGTACGTCGACGAAAGCTGGGCGCGGCCCGCCCGGCTCCTGGTCGAGGAGTCGCGGGAACGCGGCCGCCTGCTGACCCTCCGCTGCGCAGGCCCGGCCACGCCGCCTCGCGTGAAGCTGGCCGTGGTCCTCCTCCTCCACATGGACCTCTCGGCCTTCAGCCACATCAGCTTCGAGGTGGACAGCGACTCCGATCGGCCGGTGGCCGTGTCCGTCGCGTTCGGTGCGGCGCCCGACTGGGCGATGTTCGAGGCGCCCTCGGTCGTCGTGCCGGCGCGGGCCTCGCGCGCGCTGGTGAGCTTCCTCCTCACGGGTGCCCGACTCAAGAGCCAGGCATCTCGCTGGGAGCACTCTCAACCTCTGCCCAACGGCGGCCGGGTCGACAAGATCGTGCTCATCTTCGAGGGCCTGCCCGACGGAGCGACCATCGTCCTCAACCGCATTCGCGCCACCCGCGGCGGGTTCCGCCGCCAGATCGCGTTCCCCCACGTGGAGGGCGGCGCGCGCGGCATCGCGTGGGCCGACTCCAACGGAGGCGACGGCCTGGGCGTTCTCCTCTCCGCGCCGAAGGGGAATCTGCTCCTCATCAACGGGCCATTGGGCGTCAGGGAGGCGGCAGCGGAGGTGGGGCTGAGCGGCGGCTCGACTTCGGCAGGCTGGGCCGACTACGAGGGCGAGGGCCGCCCCAGCCTCGTCCTGGCCGGGGAGGGCGAAGCTCCGGCTGAGCCGCTCCCGGCACCAAGCAAAGGCTCGGCAGAAGCCTCGCCCTCCCGCCTGCGGCTGCTCACCCGGCTGGACGGCCGGTTCCGCGACGACTCGAGGCTGATTCCGTTGCCGCAAGGCCGCGCCGCCGAGAGCGCCGCGTGGATCGACTCCGATGGCGACGGCCTGCCCGACCTGCTCGTGGCCCTCGGCGAGCACGGCCTCTCGCTCTACGAAAACACGGGGAAAGGCGGGAGGGAGAGCGAAGCTCCGGCCGACCCATCCGGGCGATTCCGCGACGTGAGCGAGCGCTTCGGCCTCGGCCCGAAAGGCCCGGGCACGGGCAGCGGCGGCTTCCTGGCCATCGGCGACTACGATGGCGACGGCTACACGGATTTCTTCTACACGCTCGGCCAGGGCTTCCTCTTCCACAACGACCGCGGCCACGGCTTCAAGCTCGACACGAAGTCCGGCATCGACCTCCCCGGCGGGGGCATCTACCCGCGCGGAGCCGTCTTCGCCGACTACAACAACGACGGCAACCTCGACCTCCTCGTCCCCGGCCCCACCGGGCCGCGCCTCTACCACAACAACAACGACGGGACATTCGCCGACGTGACCGCCTCCGCCGGCGACCTGGCCAAGGCCACCGGTCCCTGCCTCTCGGCCGCCTGGGGCGACGCGGATAACGACGGCTTCCTCGACCTCTTCGTCTGCTTCCCGACCACCGGCGGCCGCCTCTACCTCGGCGACGGCAAAGGCCGCTTCCGCGACGTGACCGCGAAGGCGGGCCTCGACCGGCTCCGCTCCGTTGTCTCGGCCTCCTTCGCCGACGTCGATGGCGACGGCAAACTCGACCTCCTGCTGGACCTGGGGGACAAGGCCCTCCTCGCTTTCAATGAAATGGAGACGGCCCCGAACTGCGGCTCGCTCGCGGTGCGGGCCAATGTTCGGAAGGGCCTGATCGGCGCGGTCGTCCGCGTCCAGGATGCTCGCGCCGGGCGCGATAGACCGATGGGCCTGCGCACGCTGGCCGCCGCCGAAGGCTGGGGCGGGCAGGCGAGCCCCGTGGCCCACTTTGGCCTCCCTGCCGGCCGCTACCGCGTCTCCGTCTGCCTGAGCGACGGCCGCGTCGCGGAGAGAGAAGTCGCCATCGAGGCCAAGGCCGGCAAGCTCACTCTCGGTGAAAGAGACTTCCGGTGAAAGCCGAGATGGAACTCGCGCAGAGCGCCAACTATAATAGAAGGCGGCTATGGGCATGACCCGCGTGACAGTTTCGCTTCGAGCATTCTCCAGTGGACGCAAGAAGTACGAGGATCTCTTCCTGGTCGACACGGGCGCCACGGATTGCGTGGCACCCGCCCGCGAACTCCGCCGTGTGGGCGTGAAGAAGCGCGGACGGACGACCTATGAGCTGCCCGATGGTAGACCGGTAGAGTACGACTTCGGACTCGTGGAGATCGAGTTCCTGGGCGAAGTGACCAGCGGGCGGGTCATCTTCGGCCCCGACGGTTGTGAACCCATTCTGGGCGTCACCGCTCTCGAGTCAGTAGGAATCGCAGTCGACCCCAAGACGCGCACCCTCAGACGGATGCCCGCGATCCCGCTGAAGTAGCTCCCGCCTCAACGCCGCCTGCCCGTGCGCCGCCAAGTTCGTCCCTGGTTCTGGCGCTCCCGCGTGGCGGGTTCCTTGTGCTCTACGGGCTCCTTGACTCTCCGTCGCAGCGCCACTAAGATTGAGGTGTGGCAGTCTGATCTCTTCGCCGCCCGTGAGTGCCTGAATGCGGTTTTTCGCTGCGCTCATTCTCGGATTGTGCGCCGCCGCGCAGCCGTGCGCAGCGGCCAGCCTCTCCCAGCCAAAGTATCCGAGGGAATCTCCGAAGATTCCCTCGGATACTTTGGCTCAGGGCCGCCTCGCGGCGGCTCTTCGCGAAGCCGTCGAGTCGCCTCAGGCCGCCCGTCCTCCGGCCATCCGCACGGAGCCGGCCGGCGACGTCGCGATCGACTTCACGCCCAACTCTCGCCCCATCGCGGTGCTCGAAGAGGCGCTCCGCCTGGAACAGCAGCGCGAATGGCGGCGCGCCGCCGAACTGTTCCAGCGGCTCATCAACGAGGTGCCCGACGAGTTGTGCCGCCGCGACCCGCGTCTCTACGTCCCCATCCGCGCCTTCGTCGAGGCGCGGATCGCCGCCTTCCCGCCCGAGGGACTCGCAGCCTATCGCGACCAAGTCGGCCGCCAGGCGGAGGAGATGTTCCAGGCCGCGGTCGCGAGCGGCGACCTGACGAAGCTCGAAGTCGTGGCGACCCGCTTCCTGCTCAGCTCTCGCGGTGACGACGCGCTCGACCGCCTGGCCACCGCGTGGCTCGCCCACGGCGAGCCCGGCCGCGCTCTCCGCGCCTGGCAACGCCTGCTCCGCGTCTGCCCGGACCCCGATGTCGACCTGCGGTCGCTGGCCGTGAAGCTCGCCGCCTGCTGCGAGCGGCTCGGCCACCCGGAGGCGGCCCGGCAGATCGTCCAGCGCGCGATCGCTGTCTTGGGGCCGGAGGCCACCATCATCCTGGGGGGACGGCCGATCAAGTTCCCAGAACTCTTCACGGCACTGGGCGGGTCCACATTGGCAATTGGCAATTGGCAATTGGCAATTGAGGCCCCCGATCCCCGCTCCTGGCCCGTCCTGGGGGGCGATGTCACGCAGGCGCGGATCGCCAGCAAGCCGGTCCGCCCGGGCGCGCTGGCCTGGTCCGACACCATCCAGCCGAAGCCAATGGCCGACGCCCCCGATCCCCCGTCCGCCGTACGGCGGATTCGCTTCCCGCGCATCGAACTGCGATCCACCGAGCCGCCCGTGACCGTCCTCCCCATCCTGGCGGGGGGACGAACCCTGTTTCCCGCCCGGCGCGGCCTCATCGCCCGCGACCTGGAGACGGGCAAGCTCCTGTGGGAATGGCCATGGCCCACCGAGCAGGGCGAGGGACGTGCGGTCGGACCCTTCTCCGCAGCCGCACACGCGGTCGGCCCGTTTGCCGCGGTCTCCTACGCCGTGGGCCAGTGGGTCTGCTCTGCCAGCGCGGACATGGCGTTCTGCTCGGTGCCCGCGCAGTCGACCGAGCGATCGATGAACCTGGATCTCCGCGGCGAGCTGGTCGCACTCGACCTGGCGACGGGCGCCGTGCGTTGGCGGTTTGGAGTGCGGCCTTCAGGCCGTCGCTGGGCCGAGGAACGGGCTGAAGCCCGCACTCCGAACGGGCCCGCAGCCGACGAGCCCGACGCGCCGGCGGAGGCGGGTGCCTGGTTTGTCGCCCCGCCGCTCCCGTGCAGCAATTCCCTCGTGGCGGCCGTGCGCGGCGGGCGCGGCAGCGAGGAGTACCATCTCCTGGGTCTTCGCCCCAGCGACGGCCGCGTGCTCTGGCGGACCTTCCTCGCGAGCCGCTCCTCGGATCCCTGGATGCGCGTGGGACTCTACCAGAACTGGTTCGAAGGCATGCCAGCCGAGGCCGAGGGCCTCGTGGTCGCGTGCGCGGCAGGCGGGATCGTCGGCGCGGTCGAGCTGGCCACAGGGCGAGTCCAGTGGCTCGCGCGCTACGACCAGTGGGAAAACCGTTCTCTTCGCCCGCGCTCCACCCGCGAAGGCTGGCGGACGCCCGGCGTCGCCATCGCGGACGGCACGGTCTACGTGGCGCCGCCCGACTCCGATTTCCTCTACGCCTTCGACCTGGCCTCGGGCCAGACCCTCTGGCGGCGCGAGCGGGAGGGCCACCGCTACTTCGTCGGAGTCGCCGACCGCAGGGCCTACGTGGCCGGCGTTCACGCCTCCTGCCTCGGCCCGCGGGGCGACGTCGAGTGGGACCTGAGCCTGCCCGCCGCTATCGCGGGCCGGCCCGTCCTCGCGGGCCAGGTCGTCCACATTCCCCTGGCCGGCGGCATCCTCTTCCTCGACGCGGCCACGGGCGATGAGCTGGCCAAGACCTCCTGGGACGACTGGAAGAAGTCGGGCGGCCCGACGTGGAGCGCGGATATCGCCTCCGGCGACCTCCTCATCGCGGGCGGCAGGCTCCACGTCGCGACGCGCTCCACGCTCAACGTCTTCGAGCCCCTGGCCTCTCAGGGAGATCTCGAACGCGCGGTGGCGGCCGAGCCGAAGAACCCCGCGGCCCACTACGCGCTCGGCCTCGATCGCCACTGGGCGGGCGACCTGCGCCGAGCGGCCCAATCCCTCGAACGGGCATTGGCCCTCGCCGAGCGACAGCCCGGCGCGTTCTCGGAGGCCGCTCGGGCCGATGCCCGCCGGCGGCTCGCCAGTTGCCACGAGGCCATCGCACGGCTCGATGAGGTCAACGGCCGTCCCGACTCAACCCTCGAGTCGTACCGGGCCGCCCTCCGGTACACCGTCGCAGGCCCGGCGAAGAGCCGACTCTACCTGCGCATCGCGTCCCTCTCCCACGCTCTGAAGCGCTGGGACCCCGCGGTCGCCTCCTACCAGGATGCCCTCGCGGTCGCCGAAATGGGCGGCCCCTCCTGGGAGCGGGCGCGGGCGGGCGTGGACGAGGTCCTGCGCGAGGCCGGACGCGAGCCGTACGCACCCTTCGAGAAGCAGGCCAACGCCGCCCTCCGGCGTGCCGCCGAGAACGAAAGCCGCCTGAAGGCGGGACTCCAGGCAGAGAGCCCGGTGAAGGACCTCCTCGACGTGGCCCGCCTCTACCCGAACAGCCGAGCGGCTCCGCTGGCGCTGGTTCGCCTCGCCGAGCGTTCGCCGGCGGGCGAGGCCCAGATGTGGAACTGCCAACTCGTCCGCAATCACCCCGATTCCCCCCACGCCCCCGCCGCGCTCCACGCCCTGGCCGCGGCGTATTCGAAGGCAGGGGCACGGGCGATGGCCCGCGGCGCGCTGGCCACCTTGCGCCGCAAGTACCCGACCTGGCGGCCCGCCACCGAGGGGGTCCGGGTGCCACGCCCAAGTTCCGACTTGGGCGTGCCCGACAGCACGCTCAAGCAAGAGCTTGAGCGTGGCACCCGGGAGAAAACCCTTGACCCCGAGGCATTCCTCGCCGCCCATCCGCACAAGACGCGCGAAGCGGCCGAGGCCGCGCTCAGCCCGCCGTTCCGCATCGAGTGGAATGTGGGCCAGGACTATGGATCGTCGGACCTCTACGTCGTCGGCGATCCCGAGGCGTCGGACGACGTCCTTTTCCTTCTCGCGGGCCGCTCCTTCGAAGCCCGCGCCGTGCGCGACGGCTCGCGCCGGTGGGCCGACCGGCCCGCCTGGATTGGGATTCGCATCGAGAGCGCGGAGCGCCCCGGCGGCGGCGTCAACATCGTCTCCCTGATGCCCGATGCGCCCGCCGAGCGAGCCGGCCTCCACCCCGGCGACATCATCGTCTCGCTCGACGACCAGCCGGTGCGGGACTCCGAGCAACTCATCACAACCTGCTCGGCCAAGCGCGCGGGAACACCCGCCCAGGTCGTCATCCTCCGGGACCAGGAGCGCCTCACCCTCCCGGTCACCCTCGGCGACCGGCCGAGCCAGCGCGGGGAAACATCGCTCGCCCCGACGGCCTTCCTGGGCCTCTGCGGGGAGAACGCACTGATCCGCCGCCCGACGCGGCTGGATGCCATCCGAGCCCAGGACGGGCACAGGGCCTGGTCGCTCCCCGTGAACGAGACGGACGAGCGCGCCTCCCGCCCGGACCAGGGGCGCGCGTCGGTCGCCGCGCCGGGGATCGCCGTGTGGGCCGACGCCCGCGGCCGGCTCACCGGCATCGACCCAGCGACCGCGCGAACCCTCTGGACGGCCTCCCTCGACGATGCAACGCCCCAGGACATGACGCTGTGGGAACACGGACTCGTCGTCGTCTCGGCCAGCCCGCCCGCGCTGTGCCTCGTCAATCCGTTCGATGGGGATGTCCTCCTGCGCGCGGGCGACCGCCAGGCCGTCGGCGCCCCGGTGTTTGCGCTGGACACTGAGGGCAGGCTCTGCTACGCTATGGGATCGACGCTCGCCGGCTACGACACCCGCTCGCCGCGCGGCGGACGGCCGCCCTGGAGCGTGCGGGTGCCGAACTTCCTGGCGAAGCACGTCTGGGCCGCGGGCACGGTGCTGGTGGCTCACGGGCTGGACGCGCGCGGCAACGAAGTCTTCGAGTGCCGCAATCTGGCGACGGGCGACCCCGTCTGGTCGCTGCCCGCTCAGGGCGCCGAGACGTTCCAGGAGGCGGCTCTCGAGCCCGACGCCCTCTACGTCGTCAGTCGGGCGGCCAATCGTACGATGCTCCGCCGGATCGAGACCTCGACGGGCAAAGTGGCCTGGACCCACGAGGTCCCCCGCGGAGAGGAGTTGGACGCCTGGGAGCCCTCGGCAGCCGCCCTGCTCCTGGGCATCACGGCGACCGACGACGTCGGAGCACGCCAGGCCCGTGTCGTGGCGCTCAACAAGCTCACTGGCGCCCCCCAGCAGCGCCTGGATCTGGGGCATGGGGAGCTGGTATCGCTGACGCGGCTCGGCGCCTCGATCTACGCGGTCTTCCGGGAAGACCCACGCAGCCCGGACGCGGACCTCCCAGCCCCCCCGCGCGGCGCCGTGGCGATCGACCCGATAGGGGAAGGCTTGCTCGAGCGGCCGCAGTTCCGCGTCATTCGGATTGTGGGCTCGCTCTGACCCGCGCGGCGGGAATCGGTTATCGGTTATCTGACCTAACCTGAGGAGCGAAGACATGGCATTGCCCGAAGGGGAGAGCCCCGTGGCGTCGTCGGAGGCCGATCTCGATGCGGTCCGCCAGCTCAGCTCTGCCTACAACGCGATCCGCGCGGAGCTGGCCAAGGTGATCGTCGGCCAGGAGCAGGTGATCGAGTATCTGCTCATCGCCATCTTCGCGCGGGGCCACGGCCTGTTGCTCGGCGTCCCGGGCCTGGCGAAGACGCTCATGGTCAGCACGCTCGCGCAGGCGCTCCACCTCACCTTCAGCCGCATCCAGTTCACCCCCGACCTCATGCCCTCCGATATCACGGGCACCGAGGTCATCCAGGAGGACAAGGCGACGGGCGACCGCTCGTTCCGCTTCCTCCGAGGCCCGGTCTTCGCCAACGTCCTCCTCGCCGACGAGATCAACCGCACGCCGCCGAAGACCCAGGCCGCTCTCCTCGAAGCCATGCAGGAGCGCCAGGTGACTGCCGGCGGCGAGAAGCGCCTCCTGCCCGACCCCTTCTTCGTCCTCGCCACGCAGAACCCCATCGAGCAGGAAGGCACCTACCCCCTGCCCGAGGCCCAGCTCGACCGCTTCATGTTCGAGATCGTCGTGGACTACCCCAGCGAGACCGAGGAGTTCGACATCCTGCGCCGCACCACCGCGCCCCACAGAGCGGACCTCAGCCGCATTCTGAGCGCTCAGGAGATCACCGACCTCCAGCAACTCGTCCTCAAGGTGCCCATCGCCGATCACGTGGTGCGCTACGCCATGAACCTCGCCCGATTCACCCGCGTCGGGAAGGAGACGGTCCCCGACTTCATCCGCCGCTACGTTCGCTGGGGAGCCGGCCCCAGAGCTGGGCAGTACATGATCCTCGGAGGCAAGGCCCGCGCCGTCCTCCACGGCCGCTACTACGTGTCCACCGACGACATCCGCGCCGTCGCCTACCCCGTCCTCCGCCACCGCATCATCACCAACTTCAACGCCGAGGCCGAGGGCATGACGACCGACAAGCTCATCGGCCAGCTCATCGACGCCCTTCCCGCCCCCGAGCACGACCTCGCCACCGACCGGCGTCTGCCTCCGGTGGTCAAGACCACGTGACAAGCAGGGACGAGGGGCGGGGGGCGAGGGGGGAAATTCAGGAAGAGAAGCCCACCGGCCTCTTCCCTCTGCCCTCGCCCCTCTGCCCTCGCCCCTCTGCCCTCGCCCCTCTGGCCTCGCCCCTCTGCCCTCGCCCCTCTGCCCTCGCCCCTCTGGCCTCGCCCCTCTGGCCTCGCCCCTCTGGCCTCCGGCCTTCTTTTTGGCGTTTCGTGCGGGAAAATTGCGTTTCCGGCGAGATTTCGCTTGACAAAAGGCCGCCGGAAAGGTTATATACGTGCGTGTTGTGGGTTATTTGTGGCGCGGGCCAACCTTTTGTGTGGCCCGCCGTGTTCGGTCACCTTTTCAGAGGGGGTAAGGGACAGAATGGGAAAGAAACCGGCGAAGAAGGCAGCGGCGGCATGCACGGTGGAAGTCCTGGTTGTCGGCAGCAAAGTTCGCTCCCACATCCGGGACAAGGAAGCCAAGATGTCCGGTGAGCTGCTCGCAGCCCTCAACTGCGTGGTCGGCTGCAAGCTCGACGAGGCCATCAAGCGCGCCCAGGCCAACAAGCGCGCGACCGTGAAGCCCTGCGACCTGTAAGAGACCTGCACACTGGATGTGCAGCGAGACCTCCTCTTCCGCCCACCCGGGCGAAGAGGAGGTCTTCCCGTTTCATCCAATCATCCATCCATCCTCCCTTCCAGCCACTCCCGCGTGAGTCGGATCACCTCATTCGCCCACGCTACCGAGTAGTAGCTGTGGTTGGCGCCTTCGAGGGTGTGGAAGGCGGCGGGAATCCCCTGCTCCGCGCAGAAGTTCTCATAGAGCTCCGGCGCCCCGATCGCCTCGTCGTCCCGGCTGCCGTAGATGAAAAGCGCACGCCCGGGGTAGCCGCGCAAGTCCTTCATGATGTCGCGATGCGAGTCCCTTGGATCCCGCCCGGCGTCGGCAGGGCGCCGTTTGCCGAAAAGGATCCGGGCAATGATCCCCAGCCTCAGGCGGCCTCGGACCAGCTTCGCGTAGGTCTCCCGCCGGAACAGCTTGCGCGCGTACTCGGCCAGGAACATGCCTCGCCGCGCCACCTCCTGGCTCTTGCTCTTGTACGGAGCGAAGAGCGGCGTCGACCACAGGAGCAATCCATCGACGCCCTTGTCGAGCGACGCCGCCCCCAGGGCGACGTTGCCGCCCGAGCAGATGCCCAGCCAGTAGGTTTGCCGCACTCCGCACTGCTCGATCAGGAGTCGGCGTGCCGCGCGGGCGTCCTCGATCATCCCATCGAGGTCCGAGGTGGCCGGGTCGCCCGAGCTGTCGCCCCGGCCGCGCAGGTCGAAGCGGAGCGTGTGGCACCCTGCTGAGCAGAGAGCCCGCGCCGCGTCGACGAGCATGCGGTGCGGCCCAATCCGATAGCCCGACCAGCCATGGAGCAGCACAATGCCCGCGCCGCGCGCACTGCCTTCCGGCTCGGCGAGGACGCCCACCAGGCGCTGGTCGGTCTCAAAAATGACCGGTCGTTCCATTCTCACGATTCCTCTGTCACCGACCCATTGCGAATCACGGATCACGCATCCTCTTACAGGCCCCACACCTTGGACAGACCCCCAGTCTGCAATCCTGCGTCGTCTCGCCTCGCTCCGAGCGATGCTTCTCGGCGAGCAGGAATTCCTTGGTAACGCCGGAGTCGATGTGGTCCCAGGGCAGCCATTCCTCCTCGGCCCAGCGGCGGTGGGCGTAGTCGGCTGGCCGGACGCCAACCTCGTCAAAGGCTCGCAGCCAAAGGTCGTAGTGGAAGTATTCATCCCAGGCATCGAGTTGGGCGCCGAGACGCCAGGCGCGCTCGATGGCCTCGGCGACCCGGCGGTCGCTCCGGCTGAGCACGCCCTCCATGTGGCTCCGCGGCACGTCGTGGAACTTGACCTGCACGCGCCGCCCGCGCAGGAGCGAGCGAATTCGCTGCTGCTTCGCCCGCAGCACGTCCGGCTCGTCCATCGGCTCCCACTGGAACGGCGTGTGGGGCTTCGGCACAAAGGAGGAGACGGCCACGTTGACCGCCCCACCCTTCCCACGCCCCTGGGCGGAGACCTCGTACGCCAGATCGACGATGGCGTCGACGTCCTCGTCCGTCTCCCCCGGCAGCCCGATCATGAAGTAGAGCTTGACGGCCCGCCACCCTTGCTCGTAGGCCTGCTGGACGCCGCGGAGCAGATTCTCGGTCGTGATGTTCTTGTTGATCCGCCGCCGCAGCTCATCGCGGGCGGCTTCGGGCGCGATCGTCAGGCCCGCCTTGCGCACGCTGCTGAGGGCTTCGGGAAGCCCCGCCAGTTCGTCGTCGACGCGAAGCGACGGGAGCGCGACGTTGACGTAGCGGCCGGCGAACGTCTCGTCCATCGTCCGAATCAGCGTGCGAAGCTCCGGGTAGTCGCTCGACGAGAGCGAGGTCAGGCTGATCTCGTTGTGGCCCGTGGTGCGATAGGTCTCCCAGGCGATGTCGCGCAGCCGCTCGATCGACCGGAGGCGGGTGGGCCGGCGGGTCATCCCCGCCTGGCAGAATCGGCATCCCTGCGTGCAGCCGCGCATGATCTCGAGCGTGATGCGGTCGTGGACGGTCTCGACGAAGGGCACGATCGGGCGGGTCGGGTACGGCGCGCTCTCCAAGTCCTCGACGAACGCGCGGCGGATCTTTCGCCGAACGCCCTCCTCGATGGGCTCCAGCCCCAACAGCCGGCCGGCCGAATCCCGCCGCTCCTCGTAGAGCGAAGGGACATAGAAGTGAGGGCTGGCGTCGGCCAGCGCCCGCAGGCGCTGCCGCCTCGGCAGGCCGCGGGTGGTTCGGACCGCATCGGCGAGGACGAGCACCGCGTCCTCGCCGTCGCCGATGACAAAGAGGTCGATGAACGGCGCCAGCGGCTCCGGCGCCATCGCGCCTGGGCCGCCAGCCACGATGAGCGGCGTCGAATCGTCGCGCTCGGCCGATCGCACGGGGACCCCTGCCAGGTCGAGCATCGCCAGGACGTTCGTGTAGCACATCTCGTACTGGAGCGAGAAGCCCACGACGTCGGACTCCCTCAGCGGGAGCCGCGTCTCGATGCTCGACAGCGGGACCGCGTGGGAACGCAGCTCCTGCTGCATGTCCGGCAGGGGCATGTAGGCGCGTTCGGCCGCGATCTCGGGGCGGCGGTTCAGAATGTCGTAGAGGATGGCGTAGCCGGTATGCGACATGCCGATCGTGTACGTGTCCGGGAAGGCGAGCACAAAGCGCAGTTCGACCGAAGCCGGATCCTTGACCACGGCATTCCATTCGCCGCCGGTGTACTGGCCCGGCTGCTGAACACGAGAGAGAAGCTCATCGTATGAGTGGTTGGCCATCTCTGTTCGCAGGTTTCCTGTTCCTCCCGAAGGTTCCGCACCTTCGGGAGGGAAGACTTCACCTACGCAGGAAGCTTTCTTCCGGGATTGGCCCCATGCCGCGGCGGGCGCTGGCCTCGGGGTCAAAATCGTCTCCGGAGAGAGCCACCTGCCGATAGACGCTGACGTTGACCACCAGCGCCAGCCCGAGCAGCGTCGCGAGGAGCGAGGAGCCGCCGTAACTGATCAGCGGCAGCGTGATGCCCACGACGGGCAACTGCCCGGCCGCCATGCCCGCGTTGACGACCACCTGGGTGCCGATCATCGTCATGACGCCCAGGACGATCAGCCGTCCAGCCGGGTGATGGGTCTCCTCGGCGGTCCGCGCGCAGAGGAGGAGCAGGATGAAGTAGAGCGCCAGAACGAAGTTCGCGCCCACGAAACCCCACTCCTCGCAGATCACAGCGAAGATGAAGTCGTTGTTCCGCGTCTTCGCGGGGATGAAGTTGAGGCGGTTCTCCGGTCCCGCGCCGAGTCCCTGGCCCCACATGCCGCCCGAGCCGATCGCGATCTTCGAATGCTTGAGCTGGTACTGTTCCCTGTGCTGGCGGTCCTCCTGAGCCATGAAGTCCAGGAAGCGTTCCTTCTGGTACGGATGAAGGTTCATCCAGACGATCGGCCCGCTGGCGACCGCGAGCAGGAGGATGATCTTCAGGTGGCGCGACCGCGCCGCGGCCACGTAGAGCATCGCGAAGACCACGGGCGCCAGGACGAGCGCCGTCCCGAGGTCCGGCTCCTTCGCGATCAGGAGCATCGGCATGAGCGCGAGGGCAAACGGCCCGAGCAAGCCCCCGAACTCGCGGTACCTCTCATTGTACAGCAGATACCTTGCCAGAGCGAGGATCACGAGGATTTTCATCACCTCGGACGGCTGGAGCCGAATCGGGCCGAGATCGATCCAGCGCCGCGCCGTGATCTCCTCGCTCGTTACGCCCCGGAACAGCACGTAGACCAAGAGGGCCAGGCCAATCGCGTAGAGAACGTAGGCGTGTTCGAGCAGGTGGCGGTAGTTCACGAACAGCACGCCCACGAAGAGGAACCCGCCCAGGACAACCCACTGAAGCTGCTTGAGCGGGCTCGTCGTGTAGTAGCCCTCGCCCATCGGGCCGGAACGGTAGGAGGCGCTGTGGACGAAGGCCGATCCAATCGCCATCAACGCCACGGCGACGGCGATCATCAGCCAGTCCCGCAGGTGGAGCCGAGGGCGTCGGATCATCGCGTCCCTCCCGACATCGTGAGGTGCTGGCGGAACTGATCGCGGCGGTCGCGGCCGGGGATCCCGTTCAGGTACCGTTCCGGCAAGCGGCTCAGGACGTAGCGAGCCGCGGGCGCCGCCACGTCGGCCCCGTGGATACCTTTGCGGTCGTGTTCGAGCACGACAACAAAGGCGACTCTCGGATCATCCGCCGGGGCGAAGCCGATGAACCAACCCAGGTTCCCCTCCGCACCCCTGGCCCTGAACTGGGCCGTGCCGGTCTTCCCTGCCACGAAGTAGCCCATCTCCTGGAGCCAGCCCAGCCAGGCCCGGTGGGCTGTGCCGCCCATCTCGTGGCAGACACCGCGCATCGCACGGGTAACCACCGCCAGCCGGGCAGGCGTGATCGGGAGTTGCGGGGCATCGCCCGCATCGCCTTGCGCGTCCACCGTCCCGTCGGCGCGCACGACCCGATCCACGAGCCGCGGCGTCACCAGCCGCCCGCCATTGGCGATCGCCGCCACGTACCGGGCGACCTGGATTGGGGTCACCAGCAGGTAGCCCTGGCCAATCGAGAGGTTCCGCGTGTCGCCGTCGTACCAGCGGTCGCGCAGATCGGGATTCCGCAGCTTCCAGGCCGGCGTCGGCATGATCCCCGCGTACTCCCCGGGCAGGCCAACTCCCGTCGGCTGCCCGAACCCGAAGAGCGCGCCCCACTTGTCGAGCAGGGTGATCCGGAGACCTTCCTCGCCCGTCCGATAGAAGTAGACGTTGCACGACCGCACGATCGCAGTGTAGAGATCGATCGACCCATGCTGGCCCGTGCAGCCCTGGCCATGGTATTCGCCGGTGCAGACGACCTCGCGAAACGCGCGGCCCTCCTCGAGCGCCGAGATCGCCAGGAGAAGCTTGAACGCGGAACCCAGCGGGTATCTCGCCTGGATGGCCCGGTTCAGCATCGGCGCAAGCTCGTACTGCGGATCCGTTCGGAGAATGCGAGGGGGGGTGTTCGGGTTGAACGCCGGGGAGCTGGCCATGGCCAGGACACTCCCTGTCCTCGGATCGAGGACAACGATGGCGCCAATCAGGTCGCGGAGCGCCTCCTCCGCCGCCCGCTGGACCTCCACGTCAATGGTCAGATGAACGTCCGCTCCCTGCTCGGCCGGCATCTCGTCCAGGACCCGCTGCGTGCGGCGGCCCGCGTCGACCTCCACCCTCTCCTCCCCGCGGGCGGGCCGCATCACGCCATCGAACGACCGCTCGAGGCCCGTCGCCCCGATCAGGTCGTCGGGCAGGAGCCGCTTCGCGGTCATGCCGCCATACGATTCACACCACTGGCTGTACTCGCTCGCCGACACGCGCCGCATGTACCCCAGGACATGGCAGGCCAGATTGTCGTAGGGATAGCTCCGCTTCGCCGAGGCGACGATGCAGGCCCCGGGATAGCGGTCCGGGTGCGCCTTGATCTCGGCGGCCGCCAGGAAATCGAGGTCGCGCGCGACGACGCACGGATCGCCCAGCCGCCGCCAGCCCCGGCCGACGAGCGCGATGCCCTCGTAGAGATCCTGGAGCATGTCCTGCGCGGGCATTTTCGTCCGGGCCGCGACCTGGTCGATCAGCCGGGCGAGCTTCGGCGGAACCGCGATGTCAATGGCGCCCTGCTCTTCCTTCGGCACAAGCTCCGTGCCCTTCTTCCGCAGGAAGGTCGCCGCGGTGCCGAGATTCACCCTGTAGCCTTCGCCCCTTGGGCCACAGCTCACCAGCACGGCGATGTCGCGCACGGAGACGAGCTTCTCATCGCGTCCGAGCTTATAGAGCTTCAGGACTGGCCGGAAGGCCTCCTGCCAGTCCGGGAGCTTGCTCGGCACGAAGGCGAGGTTGAACGACGGGGCGTCGTAGGCCAGGCGCTCGCCCCCCGCAGCGAAGACGCCGCCCCGGCTCGCCTCGGTGTTCCGCGTCTCCTCCCGCACGTTTTCCGCGTAGTCGCGGTAGTACTCCCCGCGGACAACCTGGAGGTAGAACAGGCGCGTGGATACCATCAGGAATCCGCCGAAGGCCAGAATGAGCACCACGCGCACACGAAACCGAAACATGAGGAAACCCTAGGAGATCTTAGACAGGATAAACAGGATGGACAGGATAAAAACCGGGTTGAGTAGAGCTAATGAGAAGCCAAGCAAACTGGAGAGCCAGGAGCCGCGGGGCTTGTGATCCTTGAACTTCCGTCGCACCTCGACCTTCCGCTCGCCAAAGTTCAAGAGAAGCCCCGTCGGCTTCCCGGTCGCCGTCAGGTAGTTCACCAACTGCGCCTCATGCGCCTTGGCGAGCTGCAGCACCGATTTCAATTCGACAATGACTTCATCCTCGACCAGGATGTCGGCCGCGAATTCGCCCACGACTTCGCCCTCATAGTAGACCGTGATGGCTTTCTGCGCCTCCGCCTTCACTCCCGTCTTTCTCAACTCGATCATCATGCAGTTCTCATAGACCTTCTCGTTGTATCCGAACCGCATCTTGTTGAAGACACGAAACGCGCACCCAATGATCTTCTCCGTCAGCTCATCAACTATCATCTTTCTCTCCTTTCGGGATCTTGTTCTTGCCTTGGTCAGTCAGGATGACTCTTCCTCCCATCCTGTCTATCTTGTTTATCCTGTCAAAACCCTCTTAAGTTTCCTCGAATCCTGTCCTCCGGCCCCCAAGGCGGCGCCAGCGGAGGGGAAACAGAATGCCGACCAACCCGCAGAGCACCGCCGTTGCCGCCGCCAGGGCGAGGGCGTGGCCGACTGCGAACCGCACCGGCAACAGCGTCCCGCCCACGGCCAGGGCCAGGACCGTGGCGAAGCTCGACACCGCGGAGCAGACGAAGCCCAGGATCATGTGGAGAAAGACCGAGTCGGCGAATCCGCCGAGCCGCAGCCGTGCGACCAGGTAACCCAACACGGCGAATACCCCCGCGCTCAGGCCAAAGGGCTCCTCGGAGAACAGGTCGCGGCCAAGCCCCAGCACGAACCCGGCCGCGAACCCCTCCATCCTTCGAGCCGGCAGGCTGAATGCGATCAGGACCGCCACCAGCAGGTCCGCCCGAACTCCTCGAACGCTCAGGGCGCGCATCAGCGTCGTCTGGATCAGCACAGCCAGGCCGGCAACGAGAAGGAATCGAACCCAGCGCACCTCACGCCTTCCCTGAGAAAAGAGCGGGGCAACGGGGAGAGGCGTGAGAGCGTGACAGAGTCTAAACGTGAAAGCGTAGAGGAAGAGCCCCCTGATTCCGAGGCGACCCGCTCTCCCACGCTTTCACTCTCTCACGTCTTCACCTGCCCCAGCCATGCCCGCGCGGCCTCCATCAGCGCCTCGGGCAGCGTCGGATGGGCGTGGATCGTGTGGGCCAACTCCTTCACCGTCGCCTGGAGCGCCACGGCCAGCGCGGCCTCGGCGATCATGTCGGAGGCGTGGGCGCCCGCCATGTGCACGCCCAACACCTGCCCCGTCCCTTCGTCCGCCACCAGCTTGACAAAGCCTGCCGTCTCCCCGATGGCGATCGCGCGGCCCAGCGCAGCGAACTGGAACTTCGCCGACCTCGGCTTGTAGCCCGCCTTCATCGCTTCCGCTTCCGTCAGGCCCACCGTCGCCGCCTCGGGGCTGGTGAACACAGCGGCCGGCACGCACCCGTAGTCGATCCGCGAGCCCATGCCCGCGGCATGCTCGGCGGCGACCCTGCCCTGCGCCGTCGCCACGTGCGCGAGGAGCATCTTGCCCGTCACGTCGCCGATCGCGTGGATGCCTGCGACCGACGTCTCGCAGTGCTCGTCGATCACGATGGCGCCCTTGTCGACCTTGACGCCGACGGCCTCCAGCCCCAGCGTGTCGCCGAGCAGCGTGCGGCCGACGCAGACCAGCGCCAGCTCCGCCTCGACGCTCTTGCCATCCGAGAGTTTCGCCTGAACCCCGCTGGCGCCGGCCTCGATGCCTTCCAGTCTGGTCTTGACGCTGATTTTCACCTTCAGCTTCTTGAGTGCGCGCGTGATCTCGGCGCCGATCTCGGGGTCCATGTTCGGCAGCAGGCCGTCGAGCATCTCGACGACCGTCACCGGCACCCCGAGCTGGGCGAAGATCGACGCGAACTCGCAGCCGATATAGCCGCCGCCGAGGATGAACACGCTCGCGGGGAGTTTTCCCAAACGGAGCGCCTCATCGCTCGTGATGATCCGCTCGCCATCGAAGGGGATCCAGCTCGGCCGCGCGGGGTTGGAGCCGGCGGCGAGGATGATCTTGTCGGCCTCGATGGTCTCTTCGCCGCCGCCGTTGAGCTTCACGGCCACCTTCTTGCGGTCGGCCAGCCGCCCCTCGCCCATCAGGACGTCGATGCCGGCGCGCTTGAACGAGCCGGCGATGCCGCGGCGCAGCTTCTCGACGACGGCCTCCTTGTTCGCCTGCATCTTGGCGAAGTCGATC
>Ga0315273_10002805_pt1 | contig 20762 bp, 20 predicted proteins | sample YL17G02_0_MG_FD_205753 | JGI IMG/M metagenome (GOLD analysis project Ga0315273, IMG submission 205753) | Sediment microbial communities from Yellowstone Lake, YNP, Wyoming, USA - YL17G02_0 | ecosystem: Environmental > Aquatic > Freshwater > Lake > Sediment | place: USA: Wyoming | collected... | reverse complement strand
GTGACGGAGGTCGAATTCGCGGTGCGCCTGGCCGATGAGCAGCGTGTCGCAGTCGTCAAGGCCGGGGTGGCCACCCCGCTTGCCGATCTACCCCAAGAGCCGATCGAGGGCACGGGGGTGGCAGCTGTGGTGCGCGGGGAGGTCCCCTTTCTCCTCTCCACGGAGGCAGACGAGGGGAGTGACCGACGGGTAGCCCTGCTGGTGGTACCCCTGCGCACCGGAGGCAGGATTTTTGGCGCCATGGCGATGACGGCCGGCGGTGTGCCATTCTCAGGGTCCGACATGGCGCTGGCGCAACAGCTGGCGGATCTCGCCGCGGCCCACCTTGACCTCGCCCGACGGGCGGGTGGTCATGGCGGGCCGTTCATTCCGGGTTGGAAGCGGCCGATACTCCGCCCCGAACGCGAAAAGAACACCTAGTTCAGCCGCGCTGTTGCACACCTCGGAGCGCATCGGGGTGTACGGGTGGCGGCCGTCGCTCTTCCTCCCGGGCCCACCGGAAGAAGATCACTCCGAACCCAAACCACACCGGCAGATCGCCTACCAACTTCATCAGGAGTCCGGCGACCTGCTGGTCCTGCTGCGCGGTCAGGACCTGGAAGATCCTCGGCGCCAGCTCGTAGGTGGCGTACAACGGGTACTCAGCGAAGGTCAGGAACGCCGAGGGAATGATGGGGGCGAGAGTCGACAGGAAGAGATACCCCATCTTCATGGGCCGGCTGAGCAGCACCACTTCCGGCGCTGGCCCCATGACCGGCCACCACAGCAGGAACCCTCCGAGCAGCCATCCCAGATCGATCAGCAGTGCCCCGAGCTGAGATACCATCAGCATATCGACGATGCTCGGGATGTGAGTCAGCAGCACGATCGCGTTGAATCCCGCCAGGGCCAGCCAGGGGCGTCCCGCGACCCAGAGTAGCCGGCCCAGGCCGGGCCGGGCGAGCGCCAGGCGGCTGACCGCCGCCGGCACGCTCAGGATGAGACAGGGTGGCGCGACGAAGGAGAGCAGGATGTAGGTAATGGCGTGAAAGCTGGCGAGGTACCCGGCGCCGAGCGCTCCGATGGGCCAGTCCAGGGCGATCCAGATGGAGAGCAAGCCCGCGAAGAACCACGCAAAGTGGCTGGGGCTCGGCGGCTCGGCGGCTCGGCGGCTCGTACGCAGGTACCACACGCCGAGCAGCCCCACGAAGAGCCAGACGCCAGGATAGGCCTTCCAGGACCAGGTCCACGGCTGACCCGTCGCGGCACACCACCACTGCACGTTCAACCGCCCTTGACCAGTAGCTGGAGGTCCTTGGCCCAATCGGCCTGCCGCACTCCGAAGGGATAGACGACATGGGCCAGGTTGTCCCGCGTGAAGGCGAGGACGATGGCACTATGGCCGACGTAGTAGGTGGTGTCGTTGGGAAGCTGTTCGCGGGTGGGGGCGCCCATCCGCAACTGGCGGAGAGCCGCCCCGATCGAAGCACTGTCACCGGTGAGCCCGATGAAGCGGCGATCGAACTTGTCGAGCCAGCCGCGCATCACCTCCGGTGTATCGCGGGCGGGATCGGTGGTTACGAAGACGACCTTCACCGCGTTGTTCACCTCGGGGCTCGACTTGGAGAGGGCTGCGGCGATGTTGGCGAGGTGAACGGGGCAGACATCGGGGCAGTGGGTATAGCCGAAGAACAGGAGCGCGATGTAACCCTCGGTTTCCTTGCGGAAGTCATAGGGTTCGCCCTCCGTGGTGAGCAGGACGAAGTCGGGCTTGGCGAGCGCCGGCTCGAGCGCGGGGCCCGCCAGCCCAGCTGGGTTGAAAGTCCTGGGGCTGGTCGGCTTGCAAGCGATGCCGAGAAGGAGGGCGCCGAGGAGTGCCGGAGTCCACATCAAAAGGGCACAGCGGAAGGGAGCATTGTGTCGCATGGGTCAGGCACCCTTGATCTCGGGCCCGGCGAGCCCGGTGACGTTGAAGCCCTCTGGCCCCGCGGGGGTGCAGGAGAGGGTCGGGGGGGCTGCAGCCAGGATGAAACGGACGGCAGGGCGGCAGGGCGGCACGCTAACAAGTGACCATATCAAATCGTCGGGGCGGCGAGGGCCACGAGCACGGCTGTGGCCCCGATGAGCAGCAGGCCGAGGAGCAACTCGAATGTTGCCGAGCGCCTGAGGGTGCGGGTGGCGCCAGCCGTGCCCAGCCGAGGCTTCAGCCGGCGCCAGTTCCACGCTCCCAGTGCCATCGTCAGCAGCAGCAGCGACACTTTCACGAGGAGGGCGACGCCATACCGAGTTCCCTTGAGGCTGGCGAGGTCACCGATGTAGGCCCAGGCGAGGAGAGCACCTGCCGCCACCGCCAATCCAGCACCGGTGAGGGCGATGGGGGAGAAGGCCCCGACCATGCGGCGAACGGCGGCGTGGTCGCTCTCCTCTCGGAAGGGATGAGCGCCTCCCCGGGCGGAATCGGCGGGGATCAGGGCGGCCAGCAACATGGCGACGAGGGTTCCCAGCCAGGCGCCGCCCCCGACGAGGTGCAGTGCGTGCAAGCCCACACCCAGCTGGGAACCCCAGGGATGCTCCAAGGCGTGCCCGGTGAGGGGTGAGGTAGCCACCACGGCAACCGAGGCCGTGCTTAGCAGGGCGAGGCCGGCTGCTGGACGCCGCCGGGCAAGCAACGCGAGTGGCAGTGTCATCGCGGCGACGATCACCTGGGCGCCCCACCCCTTGCCCCAGGCAGTCTGGAACAACATCGGGCGAGCCACCGACCAGGCGAATGGTTCGGCAGGCTCGAGGAAGGAGCGCACCTGTCCGTAGGCCCGGAGCAAATGGGCGAAGAGCAGGAGCGCAGCAGCACCGGCCGCGGTGTTCCATGCACCGGTCAGCGCCCTGGCTGGCAGCGAGCGATCGTCGTCCCCCGGGAGGCGCCAGCGCGGGATGAGCGCGATGAAGACGCATACACCCACGAGCGTGAGCGCCGCCAGATAGGCCAGCCCCCGGCCGAGGGCATAGAGATCGAGGGGCAGGGGTCCTTCGTCGGGATGCACGTCAGGGCTTGAGCTGGGCCGTCGGCTCGTAGGTGAAGTAGTACATGCCCTTAACCGCGTGGCCATCCTTGGTACCGGCGCGCCACATCACCATGTACTTCCCGGGTTCCAGTGTGATTGGCACCGGCCCCGCCACCGACAGGCTGTCGTCGGTCGCGGCCAGCTTCACGACGGCGACCGGGGAATGGTCCGCCTTCATGAGGGATGCTGAGGAAAGGGCGACTTCGGGCGGCTCGCTGAACCAGAGCCTGACCTGCTTCGGCGGGGCGGTGATCGTGCTGTCGATGCCGGGTTCCGCTTTGACGAGATGGGTGTGGAGCGCAGGGAGGGGCAGCGCGATGGCGAGCGAGGCGAACGCTCCGAGGAGAAGGTACGGGCGAGGCATCGGTCGAGGTCTCCGGCTATAAGGGAATCGCGCCACCGGGTCCGCATCCCGGCGGAAGTGGGGCAGGAATTCTAACAGGATGCCTCAGATTCCGTGACCGCGGACTTGCCCGCCCTGCAGCTTCGCCTGATCTTCGGCCATGCTCCGATGGCGGACGGTTCCCACCCCACTCGATGCGGAGGTCGTGTGCGTCGCTCGCTCTCCTTCCGAATTGCCGGCCGAACCCTCCATGGGGCCGTCATTACGCTGCTCCTCGGCACTGCGATGGCAGGAGCGTGCCGCCGTGAGCACGTCCTGGCCCGACAGGGAGACCTCATCATCACGGGAGCGTACGCGCACCCCTCCGCAGGCGATGCTGGAGCGGCCTACGTCCGATTCCGCAACGCGGGCTCGGCGCCTGATACGCTCATCGGCATGAGTGGCCCTGACCCCGCAATGGCGATGCTCATGGGCACGACCGGCGGTGGCATGGAGGTGCTGCCACCACTGGTGATCAATCAAGGTGAGCAGGTGATGATGCAGCCGGGGGGGATGCACGTCATGCTCGGCGGCCTGACGGCGGAATACAAGATCGGAGACACCCTGCGGCTCACGCTCACGTTTGCGCGGGCGGGCCAGATCAGGATCGCCGCGCCGGTGCTGCCTTTCGGGGAGATGCCGGAGTAGGTCTGCAGTCTTGTAGTCGTCCTCGAACTCGCGCAGGCGGTCTGACCGGTATCCGGCCTCGGCCGCAGCCGTGACGTGCCCACCGGACTGAGGCCGCAGAGACGGGCCGCGAAGTGGTTATCCGCGTCGGCTGAGCACACAAGTCCGGCGTCCGGCGGCCGTCGCCGTCTTCGGAGTCCACCCGTTCCCCGTGGTAGCGGGCGCCTGGCCCGTTATTGAACATTGATCGCTTCCCGTCAGCCCAAAGGCACCCGCGAGGGACTGGGTCGCGAGGAACAGGGTTCGGGGCCTCCCGGCAGGCGGGGCCATCGGGTCAGGCGGTAGTTGTGCCGGTGGGAACGAGCCGGCGGAGGAGAAACGTCAGCAGCAGCAGCACCCCGAAGACGCACACGACCACGGGGCCGGTCGGCAGGTCGTATTGGAAGGAGACGGCGATCCCGAGCCCGGACGCCGAGACGCCCGCGATCCAGGAGATGATGGCGAGCAGGCCGCGCCGCCGTGTGAATTGGAAGGCGACAGCGGCCGGCACGACCAGGAAGGAGAAGACCAGGAGCACGCCCACGATCGGCACCGAGAAGGTGATGACGATGCCGAAGCTCAGGTAGAACCAGAAGTCCCACCAGCGGAGCTTCCAGCCCCTCGACTCCGCCTGGTCCGGCTCGAAGGAGATCGTGAGAAACTTCCGGCGCAGCAGCCAATGAAACAGGCCGATCACCAGGTATACCATGGCCAAGCGGCCGATGGCCGGCCAGCCCACCCAGAGGAGGCTGCCGACCAGGATGTCCTTGATGGCCTCGCCGCCGCGGGGCGATTTGTCGGCGACGAGCAGGGCCGCCGCCGAGGCGACGACGTAAACGATGCCGATGACCGCTTCCTGGGGTACCCGTCCCTTCCCATGCGCCGATCGGGTAAGCGCGAACATCGCGGCCCCCACCGTGGTGAACCCCAGCGCATAGAGAAACGATGCGGCCGAGTCGGGTTCGGCGCCGGTGAAGATCGCGACGGTGGAGCCAAGCGCCGCGACCTGGGCGAGCGACAGGTCCACGAAGATGACCTCGCGGGCCAGCACGTGGAGCCCGAGGTAGGAGTGCACCGCCACGATGACCATGCAGGCCACCAGCGGCGCGAGCCAGAGGCTGTGGATGAGCTGGTCGAGCATCAGGAGGCGCCCCCGCGGAAGCCGGCGGCGAGGCCGTTGATCCAGGTATTCATGAGGTCAAAGTAGGTCTCGACCCCGGGGGCGCCATGGGTGTTCTCCGGTATTACGACCGCCCGGGCACCGGTCCTTTCGGCTACCTGCTCAATCTGGTTGCGGTTGAAGTAGTTCGATGCGAACAACACCGGAATCTTCCGTTCTTTCATGAGCGCGATGACCTCTTCCACATGCCGGGGTGTCGGCGGGATGCCTGGCTTAGCCTCGATGTACTCTGCGCAGGTGACCTGAAATCGGTGACCGAAGTACGCCCACTCCTTGTGGTAGCAGGCGATCTCCTTGCCACGAAATATCTCCGCGGTCTTGAGCCAGCCACCCAGCCGGTCGAGGAGCGGCTTCCCCTGGTATTTCGTCGCCGCGAGGAATCCCATCAGTTTGTCATTCTGGAGCAGCGTATAGGCGGTCGCCGGGGTAAGGATGCCGACGAGATCGGTGCCCATCGTGGCCTCGAGCACCCGCTTCTCGAAGTCCTTCTCCCGGTCTGAGAAGTAGGAGGCGTCCGCGGGTGACACGCGCTGCAGGCCGGTCAGGATATTCCGGGCGATGATGATCGCGTTGAGCGGGTCGGTGTGGATGTGCGGATTGCCATCGGCATGGATGTCGCCCTCGGCCCGGTTCAGGGAGGTTGGGACCTCGAGGAGCGTGATCCCGGTGTAGGCCGTGACGTACCCTGCTCCGCCTTCGGAAACCTTGCGGTTGTTGGCGCGGTCGAGGAGGGCGGGGACCCAGAGCTCGAGGTCGAGGCCCGTGGTCACGAAGAGATCGGCGTCACGGAGCACCGCCACGAAGCTCGGCTTCGGCTGGACGAAGTGTGGGTCTTCGTCGCCTTGGGCGATGGAGGTGACCGTGCCGCGATCGCCGGCGATTTCCCGCGCGATCGCCCCATAGGTGGTGAGGCTGGTGACGATCCGGATGGGCTCGGCGGCTCGGCGGCTCGGCGGCTCGGCGGCTCGGATGCCCGAGCCGGCGAAGAGCGTTGCGGCGGCGAACAGCGTGGACAGGAACATGGAATTGGCCTCTCGCATACCAGCGGCTATTGGCTATCGGCTATCGGCTTCTAGTACGTCTCGTGTTTGTGCGGACCCATGGCGAAGACAACCTGCAGGAGCAGGCGGTTCTGATTCCCGGCGAGCTCGTCGTGATGGTGCTGGCCCTCGAGGCGCAGGTACACGAACTCGCTCTGCCACCACATGATCGTGGGGGACACCTGCCATTCCTTCGTGAGCGGGCCGCGCGGAGTTTCGACATAGTCATACCGTGTGCCCAGGATCCACCGGCGGCTCAGCTGCCAGTTGAGATCGGCAAACGCTCCATACCGAGTCGTCACCGCCCCGAAGTCGTCGCCATGGAAGCGGTAGCCTTCGGCGCGGAAAGTCAGGTTCTGCCGGGTGCCGGCGTTGGGCGGACGCCAAGTTAGGCGAAGGTCGGCGCCGAGCACATTGCCACCGAGGGAGTCCCCGCCGTTGCCGCCGAGCGCGGTGAAGCCGATCTGTCCATAGGTGCTCCTGGACAGCTGCCAGAAGTTCTGCACCCGGCCCAGTAGCGTACCATGGCGACCCTCGCCATAGAGGGGCTCGCTCTCGGCCGTGGTCCCCTGCAGCCACACCTCGTGAGTGCCGTGAAAGACCGAAACCGGGAGGGTTGTATACAGTGCGAGCCCCGCACCCGAGAGCCCCTTGGGATTCAGGAAGCGCTGGTAGACCAGGGGGTACTCCGACTCGGGCAGCGCATGGACGTGCCATCGATTCAGGTCGCCGACCTGCTGCCGGATGAGGCCGAGGTCCGCCCGAAGGCGGCCGGGAAGTCCGGTGTAGTAGAGGTAACCTTCTTCAACGGCCACCTCCTCGCTGGAGAAGCCGAGGATGAACTTGGCGGTTGAGTAAGGATCGAGCGTGGATTGGAGTGCCACCTCGACGTCGGGCACCTCACCCCGGAGGTCTGCGTCCCGCTCTTGGATCAGGCGAAAGTCTCCAGTGGCGCTGATCTCTGGGTTCAGGGCTGATCCGCTGCGCTGGCGGCCGATGAACTGCGTGGGTCCCGGGGAGGTCGTGTCCGGGGATGCTCCCCCGTCGGGGGCTGCGCCTGCGGCGGCCGCCGCGGCCGCGCGGAGGGTGGCGAGGTCGTCCGAAACCGTATCGGTGGCCGTGGCGCCGCCGCAGCGTGATGCGACCACGCGCTCCAGGCGCCCAATCAGCGCCGCGAGGGTCAGGCTGACCGAATCGGTGGCAGTCGGTGGGGTGAGCGCGGGTCCTCTGGGGCAGCCGCCACGTTCGAGAGTGTCGAGGCGTGCGGCCAGGTGGTCGATCGTTTGCCGGACCTCGGGGGTCGGTTGCTGCGCCCAAGCACCGCGTGCTGCAGCGCTCGTCAGGCTGGTGATCAGAACTACCAAGGTCCAGAATGTCCGCATGGTACCCTCAAGGTCAGGAACAGCCCCAAGGAGGAGGCCGCCGGAGAACAGCGCGAGTTGTCTCGGAGAGGGTCAGGCGGAGGGCGGTGCGCGCGGGAGGCTGAGAGTGACGTCCGTGCTGGTGATGGGGACGAGACGGAGATCCCGGGTGGGCCCCGCCGACTGTGGACTCTCCGGGGTAACCGGTGAGCCCAGAACGGGAAGGCCTCGGCCGCTCGCGGCCGAGGTGAGCACAGCGCAGCCGAGCGCGTGGGCGACGCCGCTGTCGTGCTGACCCTGCAGCGCGATCTCGAGCCGGTCGGGCCGTGGGGCCGGGGTCGAATGGAACCACGCGGCATCCAGCAACGGAAGCCCGAACCCTCCGAGGAGGAGGGTGAAGCACAGGAACAGGGCCTGTGCGCGGAGTATGCCGGGCCGACGCATGGTACACAACCTAGCGGAAGGGAGGAGCGGCCGGGAGGGTGCGGCCGGCCTCGCCAAGGGGTGCCCAGGGACGTGGCCGTGCCGGGCCTAGAAGGGGATGGAGAGCAAGAAATCGAGCGATCGGTTCTTGAGGTCGGTGGCGTCGCTTACCGACCGGAGACCCTGGGAGAGCCTCACTTCGAAGGCGAGCTCGCTCTGCTCAATGGGAATCCCGATGCCGGCGCCTCCAACTACGAAGAAATCCCATGACTGAAAGGTCGCCGCAGTGGCCTGATCACAGGCCGCGCGGGTCTCACTGACACCGTTGCGGAAGAGTTCCCCGTTGCATCCGATTCGAACCGCCGGGCCAGCACCGCCGAGGAGGATGAGGCGGGCTCCGGCGAGGGCGGGGACACGAGCGCGGATCACAAGTGGAAAATCGAAATAGACGAGGTCCAGCTCGAAACGGAGCGGCGTCGCCGACGTGTCTGTCGCCGTCGTCGTCCCGCCGCGGCTGGCGATTCGAATCCCCTGCTGCACGGCCAGCCAGTGGGCCAGCGGAACCCGGAAGTAGGCACCAGCCACGACCCCATCCCTGTGGTCTTCCCCCGATGCCGCCGCTCCGGTGAAGTCGGCGCTGGCGTAACCCAGCTCAACCCCGAACAGAACCGTCGTCTGCGCCGCGAGGCCACGGGGATCGAGCAGGAGCAGGAACAGCAACCCGCCGAGCCGCCTCATGTGGGCTGGAACTCCCGCGGGCCGGACGGGCGCAGCAGCTCGGGGCTGGCCGTCGCTTTCCGAAGCGGGCCTTCGCAGGGCAGGATGAACCAGAACGTCGCTCCGGCGCGGTAGACTGACTCGGCCCCGATGGTGCCACCGTGCATCTCCACGAACCGGCGTGACAGGGCCAGCCCCAGACCAGTGCCCTGCTGCTGGCGACCGGCGGAGCTGTCCACCTGGCTGAACTCGTGAAACAGCTTCGGCATGTCGTCCTGCTTGATACCGATGCCGCTATCGCGTACCGACACCCAGACCACGTCCCGGGAGACCAGTCGAGCGGTGTCGCCGGCACGCTGGGCGGGGAGGTGGAGCGGAGCGCGGGTCAGGCTCGCCGACACGGTCACCTGCCCGCCCTCCGGGGTGAACTTGGACGCATTGGAGAGGAGATTGAAGAGGATCTGGCGAATGCGGGTCCCGTCCGCCAGGGCGGTGAGCGGCTCGGTCCCGATCTCGAGCTTGCATTCCTGACCCTTGGCGGTCCTGAGTGGTGCGGTGTCCGTCACCGCACCGATGATCAACTCGTGGAGATCGCAGGTCGCCAGGGTGAGGGTCATCCGATCGGCTTCGATCTTGGAAAGATCCAGCACGCTGTTGATGAGGCCGAGCAGATGCTTCCCGTTACGGAGAATGGAATCGAGGAATTCGCGTTGGGCCTCGTTCAGCGTGCCGAGCTCCTCAGTGAGCAGCAGATCGGAGAAGCCATTAATGGCGTTGAGTGGAGTCCGAAGCTCGTGCGACATGTTGGCGAGAAACTGGCTCTTGAGCTCGGTGGCGCGCTGCAGTTCCCGGTTCTTTGCGGCCAGCACATCCTCCTTGCGGCGGCTCTCCTCCAGCACATGGGCGCGGTCGAGGCCAACCACGACTTGATCACCGAGGGTCTGCAGCAGGTGAACGTCTGCCTCGGTGAATGGCCTGCCGTCCTTCCGATTGAAGGCGGCGAGCACCCCGATCACGAAGCCGGCCGCGCGCAACGGGACACAGGCGAGGGTCTGGAGTGAGAGATCGGGAACGGCGTAGTTGCGCGAGTCCGACTGCATGTCGGGGCTGGTGAGCGGCTGCTCGTTGGTCACTACCCAGCCGAGCAGTGATTTCTCGACCGGGAGCAGGCGATCGCGGGCGACGGCGATGGGGCCGGCGCCCGCCACGATGCGGACGAAGCGTCCCTCCTCCACTACGAAGCCGATGGCCGCGCTCTCCGTCGCCAGCAGATCGGCGGTCGCGTCGGCCACCACCTGGAGTACGTGATCGAGGCTGTCGCCGGATACCATTGCCGCTGCGACCCACTGCAGCCAAGTCAGCTCGCGGTCGCGCTGTCGGGCCCGCGACTCGACAGCCAGCCGTTCTGCCTCGCTGCGCCGGCGCTCGGCACTCAGCCGAAAGCCGCCGAAGGCCAATGCCGAGACCCCGGCGAGGAAGAGCCCCCACCCGGCGAGGGAGCCGCGCCCCACGAGCCATGCCCCCGCGATCCCAGCCGACAGTCCGGCCATCAGGAACAGCGCCACCCCGGAAAGGCCCCGGGCTTCCGGGATACGGGCCGGTGAGGCGGTGGGTGAGATCATCTGGGCTGCCGACCTACTCGCTGAGCAGTTCGTGGAAGACAGTCTCTCCGGTGGTCAGCATCCGCCGCAGATAAGGACGACACAACCCACAGGTGTCGCCGCAGCCGGTTTGCCGCATCACGTCGGCGAGCGTCCAGCCTCGTTCCCGCGCCAGTGGGAGCAATCGCTCGAACGGGAACTGCCGACAGACGCATCTGCTGACCGAGATCATCGGCATGATGGGGCGACGGGGTTAGTTGAAGGGTAGCGAGTCCCGAATCCCGAGTACACCTCATCGCATGGGGGCCCGGGGCATGCTCTCGCCGCTTCGCATTAGGGGTGCTCGTACTGGGTGCTCGGCAGCTACGGATTGGTCGGGCGCACATCGAGCTCGCTCACCAACGCCCGCTCCGGCAACGCCAACGAGGCGACGATCGATTCTGCCACATCCTCCGGCTTGAGGATCCTGGCGATGTCTGGCTTGAGCATGCTCTGATGCTGGATGAGTGGCGTGTCGACCGAACCGGGACAGATCGTGATCACCCGGATGTTCTCCTTGCGCACCTCGAGTATGAGCGAGCGGGAGAAGCCCAGGACGGCGTGCTTGGATGCCGCATAGGCGGTGCCACCAGCGAATCCATTGCGTCCGGCGAGGCTCGCGATGTTGACGATGTCGCCGCGCTTCCGTGCCCGCATGCCGGGGAGGACCTGCCGGGTCACCAGATACATGCTCCGGAGGTTTGTCGCCATCGTCGCGTCCCAGTCCTCGAGCGAGAGCTGGTCGAAGGGCTTGAGAATCGCGATCCCCGCGTTGTTCACGAGCACATCAATGGGGCCGAGCGCCCTGCCCACTTCGGCGACCATCGTCGCCACGTCGGCTTCCAGGCCGACATCGGCGGGATGCCCGTGGGCCGTGTATCCGGCGCGGTGGAGTTCATCGAGCAGAGTGCGGAGCTTGGAAGGCGTCCGCGCGCAGACCCCGAGCGCGTAACCGGCGCGACCCAGCGCGAAGGCCGTGGCGCGACCAATGCCTTCGGTGGCGCCGGTAATAAGGGCGGTGAGCATGGGGGGAATCTAGGGCGGTGAACGGTGAACGGCGAACCGGTGCGATCCAGTGCACGGTCCGGTGTTCACCCCGGCCGGAGTTCGGCGAACTCACGTCTCAACTCGTGCAACTCCTTCATGATCTGGTGATGATGTACCGCGTCCGCGGTGGGGACCTTGCCGATGAAGCAGATAGTGCCCCCGGGATACAGGATCGCCTGGTCGACGTCCTTGAGCGACGCGAATCCCTGCTTGCGCGCCCCGGCCTCGAGCTCCTCGAGGGTGATCTTCTCGTCGGTCAGCCGGTCCTGCTTGATGCGCCCATGCTGGATGAGTACGTCGGGTCCACCTTCGATGAGTTCTCCGAGTTTCCGATGGCGGTACACAGCAACCACGACCCCGTAGTTCACCAGCAGGAGCGTCGAGGCTCCGATCACTCCCCCGAGCACCGAGTTGTCGTCCCCGATGATGGCGTTCTGGACGGCATTTGAGAGCGTGAGGAGCACCACCAGGTCCAAGGGATTGAGCTGGGCCAGCTCGCGCTTGCCCGCTAGGCGGAGGCCCACCAGCAGGAAGAGGTACACGAGAATCGGGCGAGCGATCTTCTCGATGACCGGGATGGCGGGGACCAGCATGTCGTGCCAGAAGGGGGACATGGGGGTGAGTGGTGAGAGGTGAGCGGGGGCGACCCGCAGAAAGAGGTACGTCGCCGCGATGCGTCCGTCCAGAGCAACCCGGTGTGCGGCTTCCTCCGCCTGCCGCTTACTCTCTCACCGCTCGCCGCTCACCACTTACCTTCCCTTCTCATGACCATCCCCCACCCACCCATCCGGCCGCGGCCCGGGCGCAAGCCCATCGAGCCGGTCCCCTCGTGGCGGGTACGGCTGCGGTCCACCCGCCATCTGCCGCGACTGCTCCGCCTCGTGTGGGACACGGACCGCGGGCTGTCGCTTGCGATGGTCGTGCTCCGGGCGCTCCGGGCGATGCTCCCGGTGGCGCTTCTCTGGGTCGGGAAGCTGATTATCGATGGGGTGGTGGGCATGGTCGCCGGCCCGGCCGGGCGGCCGATCGACGTCGCCGATCCGGCGCTCCGGCATCTCGCGGTGCTGCTCGCCGTCGAGTGCCTGCTGGCGATTGTGGGCGAGGTGCTGGCGCGGGTCTCGGCGCTGGTGGAGTCGCTGCTTGGCGACCTGGTCGCCAACCGTACCAGCGTCCAGCTGATGGCGCACGCAGCCAATCTGGATCTGGAACAGCTCGAGAACGCCGAGATTTACGACAAGTTGGAGCGGGCCAGGCGGCAAACCGTGGGCCGGATCGGACTGGTGACGGGGCTCCTGGCCTCGGTACAGGACCTGGTCACCCTCGCGACGCTCGCGGCCGTGCTGACGGTTTACGTCCCCTGGTTGCTGGTGCTCCTTGCGCTGGCGGTGCTTCCGTCATTCCTCGGCGAGAGCCGCTTTGCCGCGCTCGCCTACTCCCTGCTTTACTCCTGGACCGAGGAGCGCCGCCAGCTCGACTACCTCCGTTACATTGGGGCCAGCGATGTTTCCGCCAAAGAGGTGAAGCTGTTCGGGCTGGCGCACTTTCTGGTGGAGCGCTACGCCACTCTCGCTGCCGAGTTCTACGAGGCGAACAAGTCGCTGGCGATCCGGCGGGCCCTCGTGGCCTCGCTCCTCGCCTTGATCGGCACCCTCGGCTACTACGGGGCGTACGCCGCCATCATCTACCTCACCGTCACCGGGCACCGCTCCGCCGCCGGACCGTTCACCATCGGGGTGCTCACATTTCTCGCCGCGTCCTTCCGGCAGAGCCGCGACCTTGTCCAGCGGACGCTGCTCTCGGCGTCCCAGCTGGTCGAACAAAGCCTCTATCTCGAAGATTTGTTCTCGTTCCTTGCCGTGGAGCCGCGGATCTGCTCCCGGGCTGGAGCTCCCCCGGTGCCATCCCCCTTCCGGGAGGGCTTTGTCTTCGAGGACGTCGGGTTTCGCTACCCCGGGTCTGAGCGGTGGGCGGTCCGGCACCTGTCGTTCCGAGTCCGACCGGGGGAACGGATCGCGCTGGTGGGGGAGAATGGCGCGGGCAAGACGACGCTCGCCAAGCTGCTCGCCCGCCTCTACGACCCGAGTGAGGGGCGGATCCTCCTCGACGGGCGGGACCTCCGGGAGTACGATGTCGAGAGCCTGCGACGGCATGTAGGCGTGATCTTCCAGGACTTCTTTCGATACGACTTTCCCCTGCGCGAGAATATCGCGGTTGGCGATATCGAGAGGCTCCTCGACCAGCCGGCTATCGTGGCAGCGGCGGAGCGGGGTCTGGCCGATTCCGTGGCGGCCCGGCTGGCCGGAGGATTCGATCAGCTGCTCGGCCGGCGTTTTGAGGGAGGGGTCGACCTCTCCGGCGGGGAGTGGCAGAAGGTGGCGCTGGCACGGGCCTACCTGCGGGATTCCGACCTGCTGATCCTCGATGAGCCCACCGCGGCCCTCGACGCCCGGGCGGAGTACGAGGTGTTTCAGCGCTTCTCCGAGCTCACTGTGGGGCGGATGGCGGTGCTCATCAGCCATCGCTTCAGCACCGTCAGGATGGCCGATCGGATCCTGGTGCTTCGGGGTGGAGAGATGGTCGAAGAAGGGAGCCACGACGAGCTGCTGGCCCGGGGCGGGCTCTACGCAGAGCTGTTCCAGCTGCAGGCGGCAGGGTACCGGTAGTGTGGGCTTGGATCGCCGGCCTGATCCTGAGCGTCCGCGGTGGTGGCGATGGGCCCGTGCGGAGATGCATCTGAACGCCCGGTCGACGGCGGTGTAATGCGCAGAGGGCAGGGGCGTCCCATGGGACGCCCCTGCCCTCTGCGCAACGCGATGGCGGCGAACGGGCGCTGAGCGCTCAGTTCACAGGTGGCGGTGCGTGGGCGACAGCGAGGGTGGCTGCCGCGGGCCCGGACGCTGCGGCGGCGGGGCGGCGGGTGCCGGCCGCGGGCTTCGACGCCATCCGCACGAGGGGCACGGCTTCCGTGGTGCTCTTGAGGTAAGCGTTCGGATCGTGATCCAGTGCCCCCTCGGGCAGCCACTGGTAGAGGGAGCCGAGTTCGTTCCGGATACGGTTGTGGTAGAACTCCGGCAGGACCGTGGTCTCTCCCTCCATGTACGCGCGCACGCTCTTGTCGCTGTCCAGCAGCTGCCGGATTGTCGTGTGGTACTTGATCCGTCCGAAGCCCTCCGACGACACCGCCCGGACCACGTTCATCCACTTGGGGATCATGGTGGGGGTCGCCGGGATGCGTCGGGCGATCGCCCGCCATGAGAACGAATACCGGCTCAGATCCACCAGGCGGTCGTAGAACTCCACCCAGCCGTAGTTGAGCGGCTTCACGTTCATGGCGTGATTGTTGTTCAGGAAATGGAACGGGAACGGCAGCAGCCGGCCGGCGCGCTGGTAATCCAAGTTCATCGGCGCCGCCCGGCCGAAGGCGGAAAGCAGCGAGTAGGCGGGAAAGGCCCCGGGGGCCAGGTCGAGGAACCGTTTGGTGAGTTCAAATGGTTCCGGCCCGGCGTCCCCGTCCATGCCGACCACAAAGTTGGTCTGGATGTAGGGGATGTAGCGCAGGATCATGTTCACATGGTCCGCCACCTGCCGCACCTTCTCCATCCCGGTATTCCGGGTCTTCGATTTGTTGCCCAGATCGAACCAGGACTCGATGCCAGGCAGAATGGCCTTGAAGCCGTTCTGCTGGAGCCGCTTGAGGTGCGGTTCCGAAAGGAGTGACAGGCTGCTCTCGGCGATGTGCCGCATGCGGCCCCGGGGGACGACGGCTTCGATGGCCTCCATGTAGTCATCGAAACGAACCCCGAAGTTCGGGTCGTGCCAGCCGATGATCGGGTGCTTAAACTTGGTGAGGACGAAGGCCAGGTCGTCGCGCAGCTGCTGGAAGCTGAACGGCTGGTAGTCGACGGTCGAATCGATGCAGAAGCTGCAGGTGTAGGGGCACCCCAGGCTCCCGAGCATCGGTACGATCTTGATGGTGGGGGCCTTGTCGAGGGTCGGCTTGATGAACTGCCATCGTTCGGCGACCGAAGGGATTTCGGCCGGCTGGTTGGCCGCGCTCAGGAAGCGGCCCAGCGGACGGTGCTGGCTGCAGTCCGTCAGGATATCACTAATGACCGTCTTGTCGGTGAATCCGACGACGTAATCGAAGTACTTGACGGCATCTTCGGGAAAACAGCGGGCGTGCGGCCCGCCTAGCACGGTCACGGCGCCGCGGCTCCGGAAGAGGGCGCTCAACGCGTAGGCGAGCTGGGCGGACTGGGTAAAGCCGCCGATGAACAGCAGATCCAGGTCCGCGGGAAGCTCGGCAAGCAGGTCCTCCAGACCGGTAAAGCAGACGAACCGCACCTCATGGCCGGCCTGCTGGCACCACACCCCGACGGCCTGGGGCATGATGCTCGCAAAGTTCGGGTTCATGACCCTGCCGTAGAGGGATGGATTGGGACTCTTCGTGACCAGGTCGAGAATGCCAATACGGAGACGACGCAAACACCCTCCAGCGTGGAGTGATTGCAGCAAGTTGGCCGACGGACTGTGCGTGCGGCCGTCGGGAGGGGATTGTCTAGGGGGAACCATCGTCCCGCGGCACCGTAAACTTCCCTCCGCGTCCCGCCGGGGTCAAGGTGTGAGCCGATCTTCATCCCATTATCATCCGGTGGCATTTGACACACCCCTGGCGGGCCTGCATGATGTCCCAATCCCATCAAGGAGGTCGGCCCCATGCGGGTCTATGGCTCAAACGCCATTCGCAACGTGGCCTTCGTAGGCCACGGGGCGTCCGGCAAGACCACCCTCGTTGACGCACTCGCCTTCGTATCGGGCTCCAGCAAGCGACACGGCAGCATCCAGGACGGCACCACCCTCACCGACTATTCCGCGGACGAAATCGAGCGGAAACACTCCATCTCGCTCGGGATCGGTTTCGCCGAGTGGATGGATGCCAAGCTCAACCTCCTCGACGCCCCCGGCTTCCTGGACTTCCTCGGGGAGGCTACTGCGGCGCTGTATGCTGCCGACGCCGCCGTCGTGGTGCTGACCGCCACCGGTGGAGTGGAGGTCGGCACAGAGAAGGTCTGGGAGATTTGTGACCGGCTGCAGCTCCCGCGCCTGATCTTCGTCACCCAGATGGACCGCGAGCGGGCCAATTTCGAGCGGGTCTTCGACGACGTGAGGACCCACCTCTCCCCCAAGGTGGTGCCAGTGGAGATCCCGATCGGCAATGGCGCCGAATTCCACGGGATTGTCAACCTGCTGACCGATGAGACCCAGATCTACAAGAAGGGCACCAAGACAGGCGAGCACGAGACCGTGCCGCTGCCCGAGGACGTGAAGGACAGCTACGGTAAGTATCACGAGCAGCTGGTCGAGGCGATCGCCGCCACCGACGACGCCCTGCTCGAGAAGTACCTGGGGGGTGAGGAGTTGAGTCGCGGGGAAATCGTCGCGGCCCTCAAGAAGGGGGTGCTTGCGGGCGAGATCGTTCCCATGCTGGTGGGGAGTGCCACGCTCACCTATGGCACGCGGGCGCTGCTGACCGAGATCGTAGACCTGCTGCCATCACCGCTCGAGGCACGGCTGCCGGACAGCGAGGGTGATCACGGAGGGTCACCGGTGCTGGGGCGCGTCTTCAAGACGATTTCCGAGCCGCATGTGGGGGACGTGACGCTGTTCCGCCTCTATCGCGGGAACATCAAGAACGGCGATGAGGTCTGGAACCACGGGCACAACGTCGCCGAGAAGCTCAATCACCTGTCGGTGCAGCAGGGAAAGGACCGGATCGAGGTCCTCGAGTTGCAAGCGGGCGACATCGGTTCGGTGGCCAAGCTCCGGGACACCCACACCAATGACACCTTCTGCCGGAAGGACCACCCGGTCCACATGCAGCCGATCCCCTATCCCGAGGCGGTGGCCACGTCGGGCGTGGTGGTGAAGAACAGGGGCGAGGAAGACAAGCTTGCTGCCGGGCTGCACAAGCTGCATGAGGAGGACCCGACCTTTCATTTCGAATACAGCTCCGAGTTGCATCAGACGCTCATCCACGGGATGGGAGAGCGTCACTTCGAGATCATCTTGGGTCGTCTGGAGAAGAAGTTTGGCGTCCACGCCGGACTCGTGCGGCCCAGGGTAGCCTATCGTGAGACCCTCCGCGGCAAGGCCGAGGGTCAGGGGAAGCACAAGAAGCAGAGCGGCGGTCGGGGCCAGTATGGAGACTGCTGGATCAGGCTGGCGCCCCGCCCCCGCGGTGCGGGCTACGAGTTTGTGGACAGCATCGTGGGCGGAGCAATCCCGAACAAGTTCGTTCCGGCCGTGGATCGGGGGATCCAGGAGGCGGCGGTCCGGGGGGTAATCGCGGGATTCCCCCTGGTGGACTTTCAGGCCGAGTGCTTCGACGGCTCGTATCATGACGTGGACTCGAACGAGATGTCGTTCAAGATGGCGGGGATCCTGGGCTTTCGGACGGTGGCGCCCAAGGCCCGGCCGGTGCTGCTGGAGCCGCTGCTGGATGTAACGGTCCTGGTCCCGGCTGACCTGCTTGGCGATGTGATGGGCGACCTCTCTTCCCGCCGCGGCCAGATCCTCGGCACCGATACCGAAGGGCGGCTGACCCGCATCCGGGCGATCGTTCCCGAGGCCGAGATGTATAAGTACGCAACCACGCTCCATTCCATCACCCATGGCCGCGGAACCTTTCATCTGGAGCATCATGGGTATGCGGAAGCACCGCCCGAGATAACCGCCAAGGTGGCGGCGGAGCAGAAGAAGGACGAGAAAGAGGAGGAGTAGCGCGCACCAGGTGGGCGCCGGGACGGCAGGACGTGACGCCGGCACGAGGGCGGGGAGGTGTTAGATTTGACTGACAGGGCTACGGGCTGTTGGCCGAAAGCTGATAGCTGATAGCTGATAGCTTTCAGTCCTGTCCGTCCACTCTGACTGGTCTATGCCCAAGTCGCTCCGACGATCGACCACGAATTCCAGGATCGCCGGGGTGATTGGCGGGATGGCGGAGTACTTCGAACTGGACGCCACGCTGCTGCGTGTGGTGTATGCCATCGTTTCCATCCTATCCGTGGCCTTTCCCGGCATCCTGGTCTACTTGATCCTTTGGTTTCTCATCCCCAAGGCGGACCAGGCGTGACCTACGGCCTGCTCGCCGAACTACTGTTGCTGGCCCACCTGACCTTCATGAAGTTTGTGGCCGTTGGCGGACTCATGGTCCTGCGCTGGCGCTGGCTGCTGTGGGTGCATCTGCCGGCGGCGATCACTGGGGCCATCCTCGCGTTGGGGGGCTGGTTCTGGCCGTTCGCGGGGCTGGAACAGTGGTTGCGCGAGCGCGGGACCGCACATGGCTACACCCGGAATCTGGTGGAGCAGTTCGTGCCCTCGTGGCTGCATCCTGCTTCCTTGCCACGGCCCGCGGAATTTGTGGTCGGGCTGCTGGTTCTGGCACTCAACGCGTACATCTACCGGCGGGTCTTGCGTGAATGGCGGGCCCGACGAGCCGCACGCACCTAAGGAGTCTGCATGGGCATCGACCCCCGTTTCACCACGACCGCGTTTGCCCTGGAGGGCTACCGGATCGCCCGGACGCTGGGCGTCGTGCGCGGTATCACCGTACGTTCGCGCTCGGTCTTCGGGACCATCGGCGCCGGGTTCCAGACCATGTTGGGCGGCAACATCACGATGTTCACGCGCCTCTGTGAAGCGGCCCGCGAGGAAGCGTTCAACATCCTGCTGGTTCATGCGGAGGAGTTGGGTGCGAACGCGGTCATCGGGGTCCGCTACGATGCCGGCGAACTGATGCGTGGCGTCACGGAAGTCCTCTGCTACGGGACCGCGGTCATGGTCGAGCAGGAATAGCGGACAGAGTTATCCGGGTGAGCAGGTATGTATTGCAACGCGGCGAGCCGATCTGGCTCGCCGCGTTCTGCTCCGGGTGATGGTGTGGAATGGATGTCTATGCACGGCTGAGACTTGCGCAAGCTGTCGCCGCGGCGCGGCGCTTGCGTGGGCAGTCCCGGTCTGTGGTGGGGTGGCGCGGTCACCGTCAACTAATCTCGTGGGGCTAGATTCCACGCCGACCCTCATTCAGGGAACTCCTTCATGATCGCCGTCCTCGCGGTCACCCTCATCGGTCTGGCTCAGGACACCGGCACGGTCGCCATGATCTCGGATTCGCTCGGCCAGGATTCGGCCCTCCAGAGCTACGCCCCGACTCAGCAGAACCTCTCGCTGCTCTCGCGCGTGGCGACCACGAGCGCATCACAGCCATCCGCCAGGTCTGCACTGTCCATCAGGGCGGATAGGGCGGATAGGGCGGATAGGGCGGAAGGGGCGGAAGGGGCGGATAGGGCGGAAGGGGCGGATAGGGCGGAAGTCTGGGGGACCGCGGACGAAGATTCGGTCAGCCGGCGGCCCAAGGCGATTGAGTACAGTGATCAGTATTACACCAGACTCAAGATCCACAAGATTGCGAGCTATCTCACAGTCCCGCTCTTCGTCGCCCAGTACCTTGCTGGCAAGGAACTGTGGAACAACCCTGACAGCGACGGATTGGCCCGGAGTGCACATGGCCCGCTGGCGGCCGGCATCGCCGGCCTGTTCGCGGTGAATACGGTCACGGGGGTCTGGAACTTGTGGGACAGCCGCAAGGACCCCAATGGACGAACCCGGCGCTGGGTGCACGGCCTGACCATGCTGGCCGCCGATGCGGGGTTCGTGGTGGTCGGGGCGACCGTGCCGGACAATGAGTTCGACGAGAATGGCGGCACCGGTAATTCCTCTGGTGCGAGCACTCACCGCAACGTGGCCATCGGCTCGATGGCGCTCGCGATGGGCAGCTATGTCATGATGCTGATCTGGAAGGACTGACGACCATGTCCCTGCTACACCAGATGGCTGCGGCGGTCGCGCCCTGGGCTGATTTCTACAACGCCAGCAAGGTTGCCCAATCGGCGGTGACGTTCGGGCACTTCGGCGGGATGATGACGGCGGGCGGCTTTGCCCTGGCCGCGGACCGGACGACGTTGCGCGCGGCGGCCGCCCCGGCAATCGAACGGTCGCGGCATCTGGAGGAACTCGCCGGGGCGCACCCGATCGTCATCGCCGCGCTCGCGGTGACGGCGTTGAGCGGGCTGCTCATGTTCGCGGCGGACCTGGAGAATCTGGTGGCCTCGGTGGCCTTCTGGGGAAAGATGGGGTTGATCGGTCTGTTGCTGGTCAACGGCTGGCTGATGCTGCGGGCGGAGCGGCTGCTGGAGCGTGGCAACCCCGC
>Ga0315273_10002803_pt1 | contig 20764 bp, 18 predicted proteins | sample YL17G02_0_MG_FD_205753 | JGI IMG/M metagenome (GOLD analysis project Ga0315273, IMG submission 205753) | Sediment microbial communities from Yellowstone Lake, YNP, Wyoming, USA - YL17G02_0 | ecosystem: Environmental > Aquatic > Freshwater > Lake > Sediment | place: USA: Wyoming | collected... | reverse complement strand
CGAAATCGGGGCAGAGCTGCTCGCAGAGCCGGCATGAGGTGCAGGCTTCGGCATCGGCCAGGCGAGGTCGCCCCTCCTTGTCGGCGGCTATCGCTTCCGCCGGACAGAAATGGCTGCAGATGCCGCAGCGCTTGCAGCGGTCCAGGGAGAACTCCGGGACGGTCTTGGGGGCGGTCTTGCTCATGGCTGCTCCATTGTAGCCGAACTCGCCTATTATGCCTGGTCGGCTAAGCACGATTCCGCAACGAAGCCTCAGGCGATGGCTACGACGCCGATGGTAAGCGCGGCGCCGACGGCCAGGCCGGCAACAACTTGGGGCACGGTGTGCCGCCGCAGATAGATGCGCGACCAGCACACACCGATGAGCACCGGCAGCAAGAGAGTGGCGACGCCCCCGAACTGCCAGACCATGAGCACGACGGCGCCTGCCGCGCCGCCCGCGTGGAAGCTGATCTTCCACCGTGTGGTCACAAGCGTCATCGCGGTGCCCGTCACGAGCGCCGCGGCCAGCGCCACCACGAGGCCCTTGGGCCCATGCCCGATCACCACCAGGGTCAACGCCACAGCTGTGCAGGCAAGAGAGACAAGGAGGGGGCGAAGGCGTTGTTCTCGCACGACCAGCTGGAAATCGGAGACTGAGTGAGTCCGCATCCGCCTCGCGATGTACAGTGTCGGCACTCCGGTGCAGAGTCCGACTGTCAGGAGGGCCCACCCCACGCCCGCGGCGGGCGACGCCGCCCCGGCCAGGCTCAGGGCCACGAGGACGTAGGCGCCCACGAGGATAGGCTGGAAGAAGAGCGAGAGGGCTGTGGCGAGCCGGTTCACCATACGCACGACGGGGACGCGAACGGCGCCCCCGTGCGTGTGAAGCGAACTCTAGGCGGCTGCCGAAAAACGAAGCCTTGGCCCCCAGAACGCGCCGGACGGCGCGACACTACGTCCTCAGTCGCGCACGTAGCGCTGCTACGAGCGCTTATTGCGTCCTTGTCTCGCGCTTGCCTGATCGCGCCCTGGCGGCGAAGCGTCACTTTTCAGCAGCCTGCTAGGCGGGCGGTTTACCGTCGTGCCCAGGACCGGCGTGGGCAGCCGTCGCTGCAGTGGGCCACGCGAGGGATCATGAAACGTTTCATGAGATCCTCCCATCGGTCGGTTTACACGCATATGGTAGCACCTCAGAGTTGGGCCCGCAGCCACGCCGAGGTCTCCGCCGCAAGCGCGAAACAGCGCTCGGCCACGTCTACTGGGAGCGAGCCCGTGCCACACGCGGGCGATACGAAGGAGGCCGCCAACACCGTGTCGACCGAGGAGCCGCCCAAACGGGCAAGGGCGGCGGCGCCGTCGACCATCCCCCCTCCCACGACGTCGGCGGTAAGCGTGAAGACGCGTTCATCGTTGGGCACGGCTCCCCAGGCCAGCATGCCGCCCTCGGCCAGGAAAGCGGCAACAGCCTCGCCGTGACTGAGCAAGGAGTCGAGGTGGTCGGCGGCGTCGAAGTTGAGTACGTCGATGGGCAGTCCGATCACCTGTGTCCAATCGGTGCCGCCACACACGTGGATGCCCGTCAGGCAATCGATCGCGGCCAGACACTCCTCGAGCGCGGGAAAGGCGATGGCTTCGGGGATCGAGACGAAAGCCGAGCCGGCTTGGGTGAGCGAGGGCTCGTCGACCATGATCAGAGGCACCGAAGCGGGCGCCCATAGCGCAAGCAGGCCCGCCTGCCAGCGGGCTTTCGCGGAGAGCAATTTCGTGGCGATGTCGCGGAAGGTGTCGTCGTAGAGGATGGCCCGCCGGTCCTCGAAAGGCACGCTCAGCCCGAACGAGACCGGGCCGGTTATCTGGCCCTTGACGAAGGGTGGTGGCGTGTTGCTCGAGGCCAGAGCCCGGCCCAGGAGAGGCAGGGCGGCGGCGTAGGTGGGCGAGACCGCGAAAGCCGCCGGGTCACCGCTATCGAGTTTCTCAAGGAACGCGCCGATCTCCTCAGCCGCGGCGTCGAGTTGCACGTATGCCCGCAGGCCGGGTTCGTCCACGACCATGCCGGGCAGGCCCTCACTGAACTGCACGTACATGTTCTCCAAGTACGAGCGACGGGGCAGCTGCGGCCACGCCGGGATCTCGGGGGTGCGTTCCAGCACCAGCCTCATGGCCTCGGCGGGATCGACGTGAGGCACGGAGCCCACCGCCATCGCCGCGCAGCGCGGCGATGCGGCTGTGTGGCCGGTCAGGCTCGGCTTGTGTAGTCCTCTCACGACGCCGCGCTCCTTCTCATCCAGACGATATGCGTGCCGACAACGCGAATGCCGGCGACGCGAACAGACACGCGCCGCGCGATACCGGAGAGACCGTACCACGCGCACACCGTCCACACCCAGTTCCGCTCTTCGCGCAGACCGGTGACCACCCGGTGGCGCGCGCGCTCCGCCGTGCGCACGTCACTGTTGGAGGCTGCGTAGCCCCCGAAGAAGACGGCCTGCGCCCGCTCGGCGACGGGTGAAAGGATGTCGGCGGCGGTGCTCCCTGCCATGACGGCCACCTCGTCGAGCGTGCTCGCGTTGGTCACGGGCAGACCCCAGTCGGCCAGATCGGCGCGCAGCAGCCGCACTGAGGCAGCGAGTCGGTCGGCGGCGGCGTCTTTACGCAGTCCCCGCTCGCGTACGCGCCGCCTCAGAGCCGGCCAAACGGCCAATATCGTCGCGAACGCCAGCACTCCAGCGAGCGGCACGAGCACTCGCGCGAGCAAAGACACACGTGTGGCCTTCGCGCCGGGGGCTCCCGCATCCTCCGGCACACGGTCGCGTCGGTCGGGCGCGCTGGGCGTAGTGGTCACGTCCGTGTTTGCTCGATCGTGGGGGAAGGGATCGGCGAATCCTGGACTGGTGGACGACGCGCCCGCCAAGGGCAGCGTTCTTCCCGGCGTGGGGTCGAAGGGCAGCCAGCCCTGACCAGGGAAGTACGCCTCCACCCAAGCGTGCGCGTTGTTGGTGGTCACTTCGTAGGTCTGCGTATCGACTAGATTGCCGGTGATGAAGCCCACGGCCACCCGCGAAGGGATGCCGTTCAAGCGCAGCAGGAGGGCCATGGCGCCGGCGAAGTGCTGACAGTAGCCGGTGTGGGTGTCGAAGAGGAACGCGGCTATGGGCGACGCGAACGAAGACGGCGGCACCAGCAGGGAGTAGCGGAACTGGCCGCGCAGGTATCGCTCGATGAGGATGGTCTGTTCGTAGGGATCGGTGGCGTCACCGATGATGTTCCGGTTGAGGGCGTAGATGTCACGGAACTCGTCGTTCTCGTAGCGCGGGCTCCAGGTCGTCTTCCACTCCTGCTCCAGAGCCGGGTCCTGGCGCACCTGCTCCGCCGGGAACATGGGGAGCGTCAGGTAAGCTTCTTGGTAGTCCGACGGGTAGTCGCTTCCCAGGCCCACGAGCTGTTCCGGCCGCACCCGCGGGATCACCGCGGTCAACCGGTAGCTCATGGGCGGCTCGATTGTCCGAGAGGTACTCAACGCGCCGGTCTCGCTCGCCCACACAGCTGGAGGTCCACGTCGTATGCCTAGGTGTGGAGCGAGGCTGAGGTCGTCGACGGTCAGGCTGGTCGGGCGTCCGCCGGTGAACAGGTAGCTGGTGGTCACGCCGCTGAGTTCGAATCGCAGAACGACTTCGTCGCCCGCCGGCAGCGGCTCAGGCACCTGGATGGGCTGCGGACCGGCCCCTTCGGGCACTCGGTAGCTGAACGTGGCGTTGCTCGCCCATCCGTTGCCCGTGAACGCCTCGAGAGTGGTGGCCTTCCAATACGTGGGCAGGGGTGAGGTCACCCGCATCACGGGCTCGTTGTTCCCCGGATCGAGCAGGCGGGGGTAGTTCTGTCTCCAGTTGAAGACCGTGCCGCCTCCGCTGCCAGGTCCAAAAGGATCCCACTCTTTCCAATCCTGCCAGCCCTGATGCGCGAGACCAGGTTGGCTGGAGAGAACGACGAGAGCCACGACGAACCCGATGCCGCCCAACCCCAGGCCCGCGAGAGCATCGCGCAGCCCCCAGCGGCGACGCGAGAGCCCTTGGGCCGTGACCAGCACCAGCACCGTGAGCAGCAGGAAGGCTCCGGCAAGGAGGCGGTCACCTGACGACGCGTCGACAGTAAGGCTCGCTCCGAGCACCGCGAGCAGCATGCCTGCTCCCAGCAACGGCCTCCTCCCGCCGAGCGTGAGGGTCGCCGCTACTCCCACGACCACGAACTCCCATCCCAGGATGAGCAGCTTTAGCCCGGGCACTCCTGCCAGAGTCAGGGGGAAGATGTCGTTCGCGTAGGCCGCGATGCCGTATTGGAACTCGCCGGTGTAGAAGCGGTATTGGGCCTGCCAGCCATCGATCTCGGCGGGCAGCGGTACGGCCATCCGGATCACGGCGTACAGCCCCACCGGTAGCAGTACCAACGAGAGTGGCAGCAGGCGGCGGTGGATGAGCCCAGGCGCCCCGGCTACGGCTGCCACCACAGCCACAAGCACGAGATCGCGCGTCATGGCCGGCTGCACGATGCGGCTCACGGAGATCGCGGCTGCGGCCGCCAACCCGAGGAACGCGACGAGATGGAGGAGTCTTCGGCCGACTTTCATCGCACGGCCACGCTGGGTTCGTAGGCGCTCAAGATCGCGTTCAGGTCGTCGTGCTGGCGGATCGTCAGGCTGGGCACGCCGCCCGCCTGCAGGCGGAGCAGGAAGCCACGCTCGCGGGGGTCGAGCGGCCCGGGCTGGGCTGCGGGAGCGAAGGAAGCCGCATCGATGTAGACCAGGAACACGGGGACTCCGCGCTCGGCGAGCGCGATCATCTCGTGCAACGCCGGGGGATCGAGGATGGGGGTGATAACCACCACCGCCAGTCCGTGGGAGAGGAGGGCGCGGTTCTTCCGTAGACAGGCCGACACCGGCTCGGTTGCGTCGGGCGTGGCTTCAGCCAGCGCCAACTGGAGATCGCGTCGTGTGTGTGCGCCCGCTTCGAACCGGCGGTCGTCGCCGACCGTGCCGTGCCGAAGCAGAGACACGCCGAATCCTTCCCGGAGGACGAAGTCACCCACGCTACCCGCTACCGCTACTGCCGTCTCGAACGTGTTGTCAGGTAGATCGCCCACCTGGGCCGAACGCGTGCCGTCGAGCACGACTATCAGGTCGGTGCGGTTCGGCTCCTCCATCTCGCGTAGCATGAGCACGCCTGTCTTTGCTGTGCTCTTCCAGTCGATGTGGCTGAGCGGCTCTCCGGGTTGGTGCGGGCGAACGCCGCGCAGGTCCACTGCGCTGGTCGCTGGTGAGGGTCGCGATCGGCGCCCTGCCCCCAGAGATCCGCTGCCGAAGAAGACACAACTGCGCAGCACGGCGATGCGGGGCAGCACGGTCACGCGTAGATCGCCCCCGAGCGAGCGTCGGCGGCGGGCCGCCCCCAGAGGGTCGGTGAACGTCACCTCCGCCGGGTCGACCATGAAGACGCCTCTCCGAAGAGAGGGTAGGTGCTCGGATGAGACGTGCCGTCCGTGCGGCCGCAGGGGGCTCACGTCCACCAACAGCTGCACTCCGGCCAAGCTCGGCAGGGGTTGGACCACGCGCAGTGGGGCCGTGGGTGAGAGCGAGCGGTTGTGCAGATGGAAGCGCATCTCGGCGGAATCGCCGGCGACCGGTTCGGGAGGGTAGAGCGTTCTCTCGAGATGCAGCCGCGAACCGGTCAGTCGCACTATCAGAAGCGAGGCGATCACCACCACGGTCAGCGCGATGGCCACCAGGTAGAGTTCATACGTGCCTACCACGCGGCCGCCCACATAGGCGCCCGCCGCCACCACTAGTAGGCCAAGACCTCGCAGGGTGGGCATCCACCGCCCCCTAACCGGTGGGCACTGTCACGGTGTCGACCACCCGCTGGATGACGCTCTCGGCGGTCTGCCCATGAAGTCGTCCATCGGGCGATAGGATCACCCTGTGTGAGAGAACCCGCACCGCCAGGTCCTTGATGTCCTGGGGCACGACGAAATCGCGCGCGCGCAGCAGAGCCAGCGCCTTGGACGCCCGCAGCAGGGAGATGCCGGCACGTGGGCTTGCACCGAGATACAGATGGGCTTCCGCCCGCGTGGCCGTGAGCAGATCGACCACATAGCGACGCACCGCCGGAGCCGTCTTGACACGCATGGCGGCGTCGATCATCGCCAGCACCTGTTCGGCGCTGACCACGAATCGCAGCCGGTCGAGCGGATCGCCGGACGTCTGGTCGGCCAAGAGGGAGGCCTCCTCGTCGGGCGAGGGATAGCCCAACGACAGCTTCATCATGAATCGGTCGAGTTGGGCTTCGGGCAGGGGATACGTGCCCTCGTATTCGATGGGGTTCTGGGTGGCGATCACCATGAACGGGGGCTCGATGAGGCGCGTGACGGCGTCGACCGTGGCTTGGCGCTCTTGCATGCACTCGAGTAGGCTCGATTGGGTCTTGGGCGAGGCTCGATTGATCTCGTCGGCCAGCACGACGTTCGCGAAGATGGGTCCGGGCCGGAACTCGAACTCGCTGGTCTTCTGGTTGAAGATATTGACCCCGGTGACGTCACTCGGCAGGAGGTCGGGAGTGAACTGGACCCGAGAGAAGTGGCAGTGGATCGAGAGTGCGAGGGACTTGGCCAACATCGTCTTGCCGACACCGGGAAAATCCTCGAGCATGATGTGCCCGCCCGCAAGGAGTCCGACCACGCAACTCTCTGCGACTTCTTGCTTGTCGCGGATGACCGTGCCCACGTTTGTGACCACCGCGCGGGCGAGGCGCCCCACTTCGTCGATATCTGTCTCGAGTAGACCCGGGGCAGGGGCGCCGTCGGCCGAGCCCTCGATCGAGTCGTCCGGCATAGTCAACTCCTTACGGTTGCCTTTGCTGCGATCTCAGCGCACGCCTCGATGGCGGCGTCGATGTCCGCCGACACAGTGGCGTGCCCTATGCTGAGACGCACGAGGCCGGTATCCAGGGTTCCCGCGACGCGGTGGGCGGCGGGAGCACAGTGAAGCCCCGCCCGAGCCGCGATACTGAACGCGCGGTCGAGTACGAAGGCGGCCTCGGTAGAGGCCAGGCCTCGGAAGGCGAGAGAGACGACCGGCACGGCCGGCCGACCGGGTCGCGCGCCGTAGAGTTGGATGCCCTCGATCTCGGCGATAGCGCTCCGCAGGCGCTGGGCATGGGCGTCCTCGCGGGCTCCGATCGCTTCCACTCCCTGGGCGAGCACCACGCCCACGCCGGCGGCCAGTCCGGCGATTCCAGGCGTGTTCGGGGTGCCGGCTTCGTAGCGGTCGGGCAGCTCGTCGGGGGGGTCGGGCGAGGCCGAATCGGTGCCCGAGCCGCCTTCCACGAGGGTTTCGAGGGCCAGGCCTGGACCGACGTACAGTACACCCACCCCTTGGGGGCCCAGCAGCCCCTTGTGTCCCGGCAGCGCGAGCAGATCGATGCACATGCGCTCCACGTCGAGCGGGCGGCAGCCGGCGGTCTGGGAGGCGTCTACGAGCAGAGGCACGCCACGTTCGCGTAGCGCCGGGCCCACCTCCTCGATCGGCAGCAGCGTGCCGAGCACGTTCGAGGCGTGCGTGAGCACGACGAGCCGGGTGTCGGGCCTGAGCGCGGCCAGGATGTCGTCGGGGTCGGTGGTGCCGTCGGCTGAGCAGGGCACTTCTGTGACCCGCACGCCTTGATTCTTCAGTGTTTCCAGCGGGCGGACGACGGCATTGTGCTCTATCGACGAGGTGACCACGTGGCCGCCTTCCCAGAGCAGGCCCTTCAGGGCCAGGTTCAGCGCGTGCGTGGCGTTGAGGGTGAAGACCACCCGCGCTTCGTCCTGAATACCGCAGAGAGTGGCGATCGCCCGCCGGGCCCGCAACAGCACCCGGCCCGCCTCGAGCGCCGTGTCGTAGGCACCTCGGCCGGGGTTGGCGCAGATGGTGGTGAGCGCGCGCTCGACAGCGGCCACCACTTCGGGCGGCTTGGGGCAAGAGGTGGCTGCGTTGTCGAGATATATCATAGGCTCACGTGGCCACAGTCGGCCGCCTGGGGGTCCCGAAGACGGACGATGTGCCGGGGAAGATTGTACCAAGGCGCCGCAGAGGTCGTCGCGCGCGAAGCCGAGGTGTCGTCCTGCGCGACTGAGAGGTCGTACCCGTGCCCGTCGGCCGCGGTCCTGTCGGCCTATTCTGCGGTGGCTCTCTCGACGAGCGTTTTCAGGTCGCTCTGGAGCCTCCACGTCTGGGAGCCCCGCACGATCACATCGCCTGCCACGTCGAAGGCGAACGTATAGGTCGTGCGGTCCGCCATAACGACCGTCAGCGAGGAGCCTATCGCTTCCTCGCCCGTTCCCGCCTTCTCTCCCTCGGCTGCGCCCGTGCGGCCGGAGGTCGTCGTGCGGTCCGCGGTCTTCCGCGCGCCCGCCAACGCGGCGATCAGGGTCGCGAACCCGGCTGAATCGTGAGCCAAGAGATAGCTCTTCACACCGGCCGGAGTCGCGACTGTCAAGCTGATGAACTTGGCGTCGGCGAATCTACTGATCTCCACCGGCGCGTCGGCCTCTGTGAAATCGTAGGGAGAGGTGACCACGGCGCCGGATGTGGTGGACGTGGCGGTGAGGCCGCCTGTGTCTTCGTCGTCTCGGGTGGCCAGCACGGCGACAAGAACGACCGCAAGAATGAGCAGGGCGCACGCTCCGGCCCAGGCGTATGTACGTCTCACCGGTCGTTCTTCCGCGGTGCTTCGTGTGGGTCGCTGAACACAGCCTGCTCCTTGAAGTTCGGGTGCTTCCACACTAGACTTGCGCCTCTGAAAGGCTGCGAAGAGCTTACTCCAGCGGTGGAGCAGGCACCAGGTGGTCTATCCGGTGGGCTTGGCGGTACCGAGGGTGAACCCCCCCGTCCCTACGGCGGACCTAGCCTCGACGTCGAGGCAGGAGCACGCGCACCGTAGCCTCTTGTAGGGCGGTGCGGCGGGCGCCGGGGCGGGTCTTCGTGTTTCTGGGGTGGCCCGGCCTGAACGGCGCCACCAGAGGGTTCGACATGGCCCCGGCGCGGGAGCGCTGCCCAGCATGGGCGGCAGGCGGCGCCGGAAGGAGGAGTGCATGAGCGATCACGGCCCTACCTGCCGGCACGATGTTGACCAGCTGTATAGGCCGGTGGATCCCGGCCAGAGCTTCCCCGCTCTGGAGGAGCGCATCCTTGCCTGGTGGAAGGAGCACCGCATCTTCGAGAAGAGCGTGGAACTCCGCCAGGGTAGACCCGAATGGGTGTTCTACGAGGGCCCCCCCACCGCCAACGGGAAGCCCGGCGCCCACCACGTGCTCGCCCGCATCTTCAAGGACATCTACCCCCGGTTCCGCACGATGCGGGGCAACTTCGTGGCTCGCAAGGCCGGCTGGGACTGTCACGGTCTACCCGTAGAACTCGAGATCGAGAAGCGGCTCGGTATGACCGGCAAAGGCGATATCGAGGCCTACGGCATAGCTGAGTTCAACCGGCTGTGCAAAGAGTCGGTCACGGAGTATGTGGACGACTGGAAGCGTTTGACTGAACGCATCGGCTTCTGGATCGACCTCGATGACGCGTACTGGACCATGACCGACGACTACATCGAGTCGGAGTGGTGGATCCTTGCGGACCTCTGGAAGAAGGGTCTGCTCGACCAAGATTACAAGGTCGTGCCCTATTGCCCGCGGTGCGGCACCGCCCTGTCGTCGCATGAACTGGCCATGGGCTACAAAGACGTCATCGACCCCTCCATCTACGTGCGCTTCCCGCTCCTCGGGGCCGATGCCGGTGGCGACGCCACCCAGGCCGGCGTTTCCGGAGTTGCCGCCCCGGAGGCGCGTACCAGCCTGCTGGTCTGGACCACCACCCCGTGGACGCTCGTCTCGAACGTGGCCGCCGCCGTGGGCGGCGGCGTCACCTACGCACGGGCGCGTATGGGCGACGAGCACCTGATCCTGGCCGCCGACCTGGTGGAGAGCGTTCTTGGGTCCGAGGCCGAAGTGCTGGAGACGTTTCTGGGCACGGAACTCCTCGGGCGCCGCTACGCTCCCCCGTTCAGCTTCGTCGCGCCGGGGAAACCAGCCTGGCGGGTCGTCGCCGGCGACTTCGTCAGCACCGCCGAGGGCACGGGCATCGTGCATATCGCCCCGGCCTTCGGAGCCGACGACATGGCCGTTGGCCGAGCCAACGACCTGCCCGTGATCATGCCCGTGGACGACGACGTGAAGTTCACCGACCAGGTGCCCCCCTACGCCGGGCGGTTCGTCAAAGACGCCGACGAGAGTATCATCGCCGATCTCGACGAAGCCGGCATCCTCTTCTCCCGACGGCCGTACTCGCACAGCTATCCTCACTGCTGGCGCTGCGACACGCCCCTGATCTACTACGCGAAGACCGCCTGGTACGTGCGCACCACCGCCCGCAAGGCCGATCTGCTGGCCTCCAACGAGGAGGTCAACTGGTATCCGGAGCACATCAAGCACGGCCGGTTCGGGGATTGGCTCGAGAACAACATCGACTGGTCGCTGTCGCGCGAGCGCTACTGGGGCACGCCGCTCCCGGTGTGGCAGTGCGCGGAGGGCCACGATCACTGTGTGGGGTCCCGCGCCGAGCTGGCCGAGTTGTGCGGACGAGACCTGACGGGGATGGAGCTGCATCGGCCCTACGTGGACAAGGTCCACTTCCCCTGCCCCACCTGCGGCTCTGAGGCCAAGAGGGTGCCGGAGGTGATCGACGCCTGGTTCGATTCGGGTTCCATGCCCGTGGCGCAGTGGCACCAGCCTTTCGAGAACCGGGAGGTCTTCGAGCGGCGGTTCCCGGCGGACTTTATCTGCGAGGCGATCGACCAGACTCGAGGATGGTTCTACAGCCTCATCGCGATCAGCGCTCTGCTCTACGGCCACTCGAGCTACCGTAACGTGGTCTGCCTGGGCCACATCCTGGACGCCGACGGACACAAGATGTCCAAGCGCTTGGGCAACATCGTCGACCCGTGGAGCATCCTCGACACACAGGGCGCCGACGCCCTGCGCTGGTATCTCTTCACGGTGAGTTCCCCTTGGTTCGCCCGCCGCTTCAGCCCTGATGCCATCGACGAGGTCATCCGCAAGTTCGTGCTCACGCTGTGGAACACCTACTCGTTCTACACGCTCTACGCCAACATCGACCAGTTCGACCCCAGGCAGCACGATGTCCCCGTCGCCGAGCGCACTCTGATGGATCGGTGGATACTGGCCGAGTTGCATCTGCTTACACGCACGGTCACCGACGGACTCGAGAACTACGACGCCTTCTCCACCGGGCGGGCCATCAACGAGTTCGTGGATGAGCTCTCCAACTGGTACGTGCGCCGCTCGCGGCGGCGTTTCTGGAAGAGCGAATCGGACACCGACAAAGTGGCCGCCTACCTCACGCTCTACGAGTGCTTGGTCACCCTGGCGCAATTGCTGGCGCCGTACATGCCCTTCATGGCCGAGGAGCTCTACCAGAACCTGGTGGGCGAGCGGTATGCGGATGCCGTCGAGTCGGTGCATCTCTGCGACTGGCCCGAGGCCGACGCCGCGCTCATCGACGAAGACCTCAGCTTCCGGATGGGTGTGGCGCGCAAAGCGGTCAACCTGGGTCGGGCCGCCCGAATGGTCGTTCAACTCAAGGTCCGCCAACCTCTGGCCACGGCCTTGGTAGCCTGCGATGCCCGGCAGCGGGCGGCGCTGGAGAGCCTGAGCGATGTGGTCACCGAGGAGCTCAACGTCAAGGAGTTGGCTTTTGTGGCCTCGGCTACCGATCTGGTGAGCTTCCAGGTCAAGGCCAACTACCGCACGCTTGGACCCCGTTTCGGAAAGGCCATGCCGGAGGCTGCCGCTGCAGTGGCGGCCTTGGACGGAGCCGACGTGGCCCGTCGGCTCGCAGCCGCTGAACCCGTGAAGATCGTGGTGGGCGGAACCGAGGAGGAACTCAGGGCCGACGACCTTCTGGTAGAGACCCGACAGCGTGAGGGCTTCGCCGTCCAGGATGAGGCCGATCTCGTGGTGGGGCTCCTCACCACGCTCTCGCCGGAGCTGCAGCGAGAGGGTCTGGCCCGGGAGTTGGTGCACCACGTGCAGAACACACGCAAAGCGGCCGGCTTCCGCATCGAGGATCGCATCAGTCTGGCCATCGACGGTCCAGACGCGGTTGTCGCCATGCTTGCCGAGTATTGCGAGTGGGTGAAACGAGAGACGCTCAGCACCGACGTGGTCGTGTCGCAGTCGCCGGAAGCAGATGCCGCCCTGTTGGTTCAGGCGGGGGCGTACACTGAAGAGGTCAGCGTGAACGGCCTTCCGGTGCGTATATCAGTGACGCGTGTGGCAGTCATTTCGGAATGATGCTTCGTTGTCAGGATGCCGCATCGCGCCGACCAGTGCCGGGCCGCGGCAGCCCTCAGTCTACGAAGAGGAGGAAGTATGAGCTCATCTGAGCAGGAACCTCTCGCTCAGGCACTAGGGCTGGCCGCGCCACAGCCGGGGGAGAGGGTTCTGGACCTGAGCGGCCGTGCCGGGACCATAGCGTTGCAGGTCGCCGTCACAGCGGCGTCGGTAGAGGCGGTGCAGCCGGATGCCGACCTGGCGGCGGAGGGACGTCGTTTGGCGGTGGCTATGGGCCGGGACAACGTCTACTTTCACGCCGGACCGTTGCACGGCCTGCCCTTCGATCGGGGTCAGTTCGATCTGGTGCTCTGTTGTCTGACGCTTGCGCAAGAGTCCGGCCCCGTGGCCGCTCTTACAGAGATCCAGAGAGTACTCCGCCCCGGGGGGCGCTTGGTGCTGCAGGAGGTCACCGCGTTCGCCTATCCCTCGCTCGATCTCAAGATCTGGGAACTTGAGCGCAGACGCAATCCACGGCATGTTGTCTACTACACCGAGGAGCAGCTCCGCGCTCTGCTGGAGCTCGGCGGCTTAGGCGCGGCGATCGAGGAACACTGTGGCATGACCCAGGATTTCGATTACTGGGCCGACACCGGGAGAGTGGCCTCGGAGGAGGCAGCGGCGCTCAAGCGGGTGTTCTTCAATCTGCCGCTGGTCGACCAAGACCGTCTCGACCTAGCGCTGGGCGACGGGCGCATCTCGTTCACCTATCCCGTGACCACCGTCTTGGCTCGCGCGCTCACATAGTCTGAGGCTTGTTCGAGGCTTGTCGCGGCTTCGGTGGCGTCAACGGGCAGCGGCCGGCCATGGTGTGGTCGGCCGCTGCCCGGCCGTGACCCGGGACCCGCGCCTTCGGCGCGGATTACGTGGTGGTGGTCTTCGGCTTCAGGAGCGCGGCTTTGACATCCTTCAGCCGCTGCTGATCCTCCCCGGTGGTCTTCGCGATGCCGGCGTCGAGGGTCTTGGCGCCGTCAGCCGCGTTGTCCTGGTTGAACTGGAGGGTGCCCAGGTTGACGTAGGCCACCACGAGAAGTGGATCCGCCGCGATCGCCGCCTGGTATTCCTTGATCGCGTCGGCTTCTCGACCGGCGTCGCGGAGGACGTTCGCCAAGTTGTTGTGGTAGACGGGCTCGTCCTTGATCTTGATCATCTGTTGGTAGGTAGCTATGGCCTCGTCGAACCGCTGGGTCTGATACTGCGCGATCGCCAGATCCTGAAGGACGGTGAGGTCGTTAGGAGTGGCTTTCGCCTTCTCCTGCAGGCCTGGCAGATCGGTTTCGTACTGGTCCTGTGATTTGCCGCCCACGGGTGCGATCTGGATGATCGAGGTGTTGGTCGATTGCGGCGGGCTCGACGAGATAGCGGTGCTGGGCGGGGTCGACGACTTCTGCAGACCGGTCACAGGAGGTGTTCCGTTGACCGTCTCCGTTGCGGACGGTGTGGTGGCCCCGTCCGCCCCGCTGGTCGTCGTGTTCTCGCTGTTGGCGCATCCAACGACGGCGAAGGTGAGCGCTATGCCCACTACAGCGGCCCCCAAGGCAAGTCGCCGTCCCCTGGTGAGACGCCCCCTGCCGAGGCTCTCTCTTGAATCCTGTGTTGACATCATGTGTCTCCTTTCTCCCTTTCCGGGGGCGCGTCCGGCACGAGTACCTGGAGCGCGCGCTGTTCGATGGTAGCGGTGGCCGGCAATCTGCCGGCAAGTTCTCCGTCGGTCTGGAACCAGACGATGTCCTCCTGTTCGAGCGGACGGAGCGCGACCTTCGCGCCTCGTAGGTAGGTCACGCCGGGGTGACCGAGGTGGAGCTCCAGCGGCACGCCTAGCCAGAAGAGCGCGTCGGCTGCCAAGCTGTGACCGTTGTACACGAGCACGTCGAAGACTCCATCGGTGGGGTCGGCCTCGGTGGTGACTCCGAAGCGTCCACCATAGAACCGCGCGTTCCCCACGACCGCGAATGTGGCTCGGAACGAGTGTCCATCCACGTCCACCTCGAAGTCCGGCTGGGGGTAGCGGATGCGCGAGCGCACGCCGGTCGACACGAATGCCAGCCGTCCGTAGCGCCGCTTCATCAGCGGGCTGAGTTCGTGGACGGTCAGCGCATCGATCCCGGCTCCCAGCATCAACGTGAATCGTCGTCCGTTGACGGCGCCCAGGTCGAGAGACGACGTGCGGCCTGTTACGATCACGTCGCACGCGCGGTCGATATCGAAGGGGACACCCAATTCCAGCGCGAGCACGTTGACGGTGCCCGCGGGCACGATGCCGAGCGGTATTTCGGTCCCAGCCAGACCGTTGACCACTTCGTTCACCGTTCCGTCACCACCCACCGCGACGACGACGTCGACATCTTGCACTAGTTCCCGGGTGATGTCTGACGCTTCCTGAGGAGTGGACGTGCCGCGCACGGTCACGTCGATGCCGCGCGTGCGTAGGCGTGTGTGAGCACGCGCGGCGGCCGCGGCGGCCTTGCCACCTCCGGCCGATGGGTTGCACACGAGGCCCACACGCATCACGGGGTTCCCGCGGGGTTCACGCCGACAGGCTGGAGCACAGTCAGCGCCCGCTGACCGACGATCGCGCGCCCTCCGGGCGCGCCGGGCGACAAGTGCGCGTAGCTCTGGAACCCAGCCTCCGACATCGCATGCACTGCTGCCGCGAGATCTCGGCCCACCTCGGCCGGCGCGTGGGCGTCGGAACCGAATGTGACGGCGACGCCGTTCTTCCGCAAGATGGCCAAGACCTGCGTGGAGGGATAGATCTCCGCTACGGGCTTGTGCAGGCCCGAGGTGTTGATCTCGGCCACGACACCCCGCTGAGCCATCCGCCGGGCGACCCGCTCGATCTCTGGTTCCAACGAGCCCGCCGGGCGATGGCCGAACTTCTTGACCAAGTCGAGGTGCCCGAGCATCGTGAAGACACCCAAGCCGGCGGCTTCCTCGAGGTGGGCGTAGTAGGTTCGGTAGACCTCGTCCACGTCGTGCTTGCCGAACTCGTCGACGCGACTGGGGTCATCGAAGCCCCATCCATCGAGGAAATGCACCGATCCGATCACGTAGTCGAACGGGTGCATCCGCAACAACTCGACCACGTCCTGGATAGTGTCGCGGCAATAGTCGGCCTCGATGCCCAAATAGACAAATCCCGGGTAGCGGGCCTTCAGCTCCTGCACCTCGGCCACGTAGGCGGGGAGTTCATCAAGGCCCATGGTCACGCCGGGGTCGGTGGTGTGGAACAGCGGCAGATGGTCGCTGATGCCGATGCCGGACAGACCACGTGAGCGTGCCGCCTCCACGTAGTCGGCCGCTGAGCCCGTGGCGTGGCCGCATCGCTCGGTGTGCGTGTGGTAGTCCGGCAGGCATGGTGCCACCGTGCTCATGCGTTCTCTAGTGGCCCGCGGATCAGAAGATCCGCAGGTGGTCGAGGGGCCAGTAGATCATGAAGACTTCGCCCTTCACCGAATCGCGGGCGAGGAAGTCCCATTCGTGGGAATCCATAGAGTTGTTGCGATTATCGCCCAGCACGAACAGGTTGCCCTCGGGAACGGTGGCTGGGCCATACAGATATCGGGGCACGGCCGCGCCGGCTACGTCGTAGCGCTCTCCATTCACCAGCACGATGCCACCGCGAACCTCGACGGTGTCGCCGGGCAGCCCGACGACCCGCTTGACGAAGGGCACGGCGGAGTGGAGAGAAGCCGGGGGATCGAAGACGATGATGTCGCCCCGCCGGATGTCGCGTACGTGGTAGACGACGCGGTTGCTGAGCACACGGTCGTTGGGGAGGATAGTCGGGTCCATGGAGGCCGTGGGGATCTCGTAGGGCTTGGCGATCGTGGCCTGTATGGTCAGCGCCAGCACGATGGCCAGGCTCAGCGGCACCACGATCTCCCGCAGAACGAAACGGACGCCTCGGGGGAGACTCATAGCGCGCCTTCGGGCATCGACCCGCTGTCGAGCACCAGAGTGAACGGCCCGTCGTTCACCAGCGACACCTCCATGTGGGCGCCGAAGGTTCCGGCGGCCGTGGAGACTCCCAAGGCCTCGAGGGTCTGCCGGAAGGTATCCACGAGCCCGTCGGCCAGACGCGGATCGGCGGCGGCGGTGAACGAAGGCCGGCGGCCTTTGCGGGTGTCGGCATAGAGGGTGAACTGACTCACCACCAGGGCGCCGCCGCCCACGTCGAGCAGCGACAGGTTCGTCTTCTTCTCGGCGTCTTCGAAGATGCGCAGCACGGCCGTCTTCTCGGCCAAGGAGCGGGCGACCTCGGGCGTGTCGCCATGACCCACGCCCAGCAGTACCAGAAGCCCGTGCTCGATGCAGCCGACCGTCTCGCCTTCGACGGTCACCGTCGCCCGTTTCACGCGCTGGACCACCGCCCTCACGTAGAGCCACCGGGGTCGCCGGCGATGCGCATGAGAGAACCCATCCATCCCCCTTCGGGACGGACGCTCTCCGGCCGCACATGCACGAACCGGTTTATGAGTCGGTCATCGGCTTCCACCAGCACCTCGATGTAGTTCCCCGTGAGTGCCGCCAGGCGGCCGTCGGGTGATCGCTGCCCCAAGAGCAGCGCGTGCAGTTCGATGCCCCGGAATCGCTCTTCGAACGTCTGCCGCTTCTGAGCGCCGAGGGCGCGCAGCCGGAGACTCCGGTCTTCGATGACCTCGGGCGGCAGTTTCGACGCCATCTCAGACGCTCGGGTTCCCGGCCGGTCGCTGTAGGCGAAGACATGGAGGTAGGTGAGGGGCAGATCCGCGACCAGCTCGAACGTTTGCTGAAAGTGGCGCTCGGTCTCCCCGGGAAAGCCCACGATCACATCGGCACCTATGGCGGCGTCAGGGAAGGCCCGCCTCATGGCTACTACTCGTTGGGTGTACTGCTCAGCGCTATACGGGCGGTTCATGCGTCGCAGGATCTCGGAGGAGCCGCTCTGTAGCGGCACGTGGAAATGAGGGGCGAAGCGGTCGGCGTGCGCCCGCATGACGGCCAGGACTTCTTCGTCGACCTCCATCGGTTCGGTAGAGCTCAGGCGGTAACGCGGCACGGCGCCGTGCGTGGCCAGGAGCGCGAGCAGATCGGCGAGACCGCCCTCGCCGGTGTCGCGTCCCCATGACCCTACGTGTATGCCGGTGAGCACCACTTCTTGGTACCCCTGGTCGGCGAGCAGACGGACTTGGGCGAGAACGTGGTCGGCATGCATGCTCCGCGAAGGGCCGCGGGCCGCCGGGATCACGCAGTAGCTGCAGGAAGCGTCGCAGCCGTTCTGGACCTTGAGGAATGCCCGCGTGTAGCCGGAGAAGTGGGTGAAGAAGTCGCCTTCGAACGCGGGAGAGTCGGTGTAGGCTGTGACGGCTACACAGGGCTGATCGCCCCGGCCGGCGGCGTCGATATCGGAGTCGGAGTCGTGAGGCAGGCATGCACTCTGGGGTGCCGCCGGTATGTGTTCCAGATAGTCGGCCAAATGGGACTTGTCGGGGTTGCCCAGCACGAGCGCCACCCCAGGGATGGCGGCCACCTTCTCGGGAGCCACCTGGGCGTAGCATCCGGTCACGATTATCCGGCTGGCGGGGTCGCGCCGCATGGCCCTGCGGATCTCGTGGCGGCACGTCCGGTCGGTCTTGGCTGTAACGGTGCAGGTGTTTACCACCCGATACGCGGCCGCCTCCCCCCAGGGCACTACCCGATATCCTCGAGCGGAGAGGGCCTCCTCCATCTGGGCTGTCTCGCACTGGTTGAGCTTGCACCCCAAAGTCCGGAAGGCGACTGCCGGGCGGATCGGCGCCGGGTGGGCCGACGAAAGGCCCGCGGGCGCTGGAGCTCGGCTCCCGGGCACTTCGGACTACTCCTGCACGAAGACCGGGGTGCCCAGGGGCGCAGACTCCGAGAGCCGCAGGATGTCACGATTGTGCATCCGGATGCATCCGGCGCTGACATCCTTGCCTATGGCGGAGTCGTCATTCGTGCCGTGGATGGCTGCCTGGCCCCCGCCGGGCCAGTCTGGGAGCTGCTCGGAGAACGCGCTGATCATCATCACGAGCTCGCCGTAGACCTGCCTGTCCGGACGGAACTTCAACGTGACGAAGAAATCGCCGAGGGCGGTGGGAGTGTTCATCCTGCCTACGGCCACCGGGTACGATTGGAGCTTGTTGCCAAGTTCGTAGAGGTCGAGCCGATGGTCGGAGAGGTCCACGTAGATGGCGTGGGTCACGGGAGCGGTGGAAACGTCGGACGCGCGCACCCAGCCTGTCGAACCGTTCGGCCGGGCGGGAACCCGGATCTGGTACCAGGTGTTGCCCTCGGGGTCCGTCGTCTCACCGATGGCCAGGAAGGTCGAGGAGACCTGGTTGGTGCCCGCCTGGGAGAAGGTGATCTGCAGCGTCGAGCCGGGGGGGGCGTGATCGTAGACCTGGATGGGGTCGACCGCCGCCGATACGCTGAGATACCCGCCGGCCGACGTCACCTGCTGGTACGGGCTGAGCGTGACGCCGGTACTCTCGCTCGCTGCCGCGCCCGCGACGGGGTCGGCAGGCGCCGGGGTCGAGGCGTCGGCCGCCGCATGGCCACCACCACCCGATGCGCTGGGCACGTCGTTCTTCAGGATGGTCAGGCTCATGATCAGGAGGAGCAGCGCACAGCCCAGCAGGATCTTGCCGACCGTTCGAAGCACAAGCGCATCGCGGCTGCGCGGGGGCGGGTCGGCGGGAGGCTGAGGAGTGGAAGGCATGGGGTCCAGTGTGTCGTCCTAGCTCGAGTTCCCTGGCGGCCCGGGGGGCCGCTGGGATGGTAGCACACAGGCACGACGAAGGGCGCCCGGAGGCGCCCTTCGTGTCGTCAGTCGGTCTGCTCTACCGGTCTAGCCGGTAGGCGTGCCTGTTCCCGAAGCCACCGTCGTGGTGGTGGTCGGCGGCATCGTGGTCGGCGGCGTCGTGGTCGGCGGCGTCGTGGTCGGCGGCGTCGTGATCGGCGGCGTCGTGCTCGTCGTCACCACCGCGGTCGTTGTGGTCTGAGCCACGGCGGTCGTGGTGGTCTGAGCCACGGTCGTCGTGGTCACGGCCGCGGCATGGCACTCTGCGCCCAAGCAAGACGAGCCGTGCTTGTTGGCGAGTGCGTCCGCGCCGCCGTGGCAGCCCGCGCACTTCGAAGCGTCGGCTGTGCCGACGGCGGGCGCACCCGTGTGGCACGCGGCGCAGTTACTCGGGTAGATGCTGCTGTGGCTGGCCACGTTGTGCGTCGCAGGCGCGCCACTGGCGTTGACGGTGAAGCCATCGTGGCAGTTCCCGCACCCTCCGGCCCAGCCGGTCGGGAACGCAGCCGCGGTGTTGTTGTCGACGGCGACCGCCACGAACACGGCGACGGCCACGATCACCAGTGCGACGATAAGAATCGATATCTTTTTCATTGTCACCTCCCTTCCTCTCTCTCCATTGATCGAATACATCGGCAGTTCGATGACTCCTGTCTGCTCGCTGCGGGGCGCTCTCGGGTGCGCCTCTTTCCCGCTCAGCTTGTGGGCAGAGAGGTCGAGCATCTCCATCATACTCAAGCGGACGGCCGTAGCGCAACCCCCTTGGGTCTAACGTGTAGGTTTGCCATCCAGGCCCTCGTTCCTCCTCAGAGGGTCCCTCGGCATCGGCACCGAGGTCCAGCGACACCGGCATCGCGCACCCGTGGTAGCATTGACGGACAACTTCGCCCCGTCATCCTCCCGATACCGAGAGCGTGATAGAGACAGCTCCCCACCCCACCGAGAGCAGGCCTTCTTCCCCTGCGGAACCATGGAGACGCCGGTTTGTTCCCCCCATCTTGAGGCGGGAGCGCCTGGCGGGTCAGGTGGTGCGCTTTGGTATCGTGGGGGTCTTGAACACGCTCGTCGACTTCGGCGTTTTCAACCTTCTCGTGTTCGTGTTCGGAGTGCCGGCCCTGGTCGCCTACCCGTTCTCCGTCACCGCCGGCATCATCAACAGCTTTCTGTGGAACAAGCACTGGACCTTCAGCGCCGGTGGGTCGGCCGCATGGCGGCGCGAGGCGGTCGTCTTTCTGGGGGTGAGCGTGAGCGGCCTGCTCATCAACTGGGCGGGATTCACCGTGCTTCACCTGCTGATAGGATCGAGCACCGCTCTTGCGCTCAACCTGGAGAAGCTGGCGGCTTCGCTGTTCTCCATGGTGTGGAACTTCGTGGGCTATCGCTTCTTGGCCTTCCGGGCGCACCGAAAAGAGCAGGCCGCGTGATGGGTGGCATCTTGGCGCCCCGTCTCTCGGTTGTGATCCCCGTGCACAACGAAGCCGAGATCCTCGAGGCGGAGGTGGGCCACGTCGTTGCGGGCCGCGAGGCCCCCCGACACCACAAAGAGCTTAAACT
>Ga0315273_10002802_pt1 | contig 20764 bp, 24 predicted proteins | sample YL17G02_0_MG_FD_205753 | JGI IMG/M metagenome (GOLD analysis project Ga0315273, IMG submission 205753) | Sediment microbial communities from Yellowstone Lake, YNP, Wyoming, USA - YL17G02_0 | ecosystem: Environmental > Aquatic > Freshwater > Lake > Sediment | place: USA: Wyoming | collected... | reverse complement strand
CGTAAGTTGTAGCCCGCAGGGCGTCTGCGAATTAATCCCGGGCGTACGAAGCAGATTTCGCAAGAAATCTGCGAGTGTTTACGCGCGGGATCTGCTATCTTCTCACCTCCTCCAATTATAATCCTTCCAAAAAAACAACATTTGCGCTGGCTGATTTGTGCCGCAATTTTTTCGCTTCATTGTATTCCGGAGAATTCCACCAGCGTTTTGCTTCTTCCATGTTTTTAAATTCCAGCACAATCATCCGTTTTGGCTGCCAGTTGCCTTCTAAAACTTCGGTTTTTCCTCCCCTGGCTAACGGTTTACCCCCATACGCGATAATAGTAGGAGCTCCGGCTTTTTTATATTCCTCATAGCCGGCAGGGTCGCGTACGTCAATATCTATGAGCACATATGCTGCCATCTATCTCCCTGAAAGCAATTCAATAATTTTCTTCGCAAATAAATTGCAATGCCCGCCTGAACGCGCGGTAACCAGGTCACCGTCGACAACAACGTCTTCGTTCACATACACAGCGCCCATATTCTTAGCGTCGCCTAAAAGGTTATTATGCACCACCAGTCTTCTGCCTTTGACTAATTCAGGCGCAGGCGCAACTAACCATAGACCATGGCAGATAATTCCTTTAATAACCCCCTTTTGGGCAAAGGCGCGCTTTAAGAATTCCACTGCCGGAGGAAGTTTCTTGATATCCTCGGTATAGCGCAGCCGGTCAGCTACCATACCCGCCGGGACAATAATCGCGGAATAACTCTTTAGGGTTGCCTCATCCATCCCCTCAAAACTCTCATTGCATTCAAAGGGGAGCTGATGCTCATGGCCCTTAAAGGTTATGGATTTCTGCCCCCAAAGCCGGCTCAAAAAATGAACTTCCGCGCCTTCTTCGGCGAATCTAAATTTATAATACCAAATCTCAGGTTCATAAAAATCACTTTCAATTAAAATACCGATTTTTTTACCTTTAAGCGACATAGTTATACCCTCCGGCCGTTATACCTTAATAATAACATGGTAATATCATCGGACTGCGGCTCATCCTGGGCATGATTACTAACCTCCCGGCGCATACTAGCGACGATATCTTGAAGGCCCTTATCCTTAACCAGCTTTAAACCTTCCTTAAGCCTGTTTTCGGAAAAAAGCTCTTTTTTCGGATTCATGGCTTCGGTTACCCCGTCAGTATAAAGGAAAATAGTATCGTTTGGTTTAAGCATAAGCCTTTTGCCTTCGCACTGCAGATGCTCCATTGCCCCCACCACAAAACCCTTAGGCACATTGATAAATTCAAAACATCCGTTCTGGGTGCATAAAAGCGGCGGGTTGTGCCCTCCATTACAATATTCCGCCTCTCCGGTCTGGGTGTCTAATATAAGGAAGAACACCGTCACAAACATGCACATCTGATTGTCAAGGCAGAGGGTGTCATTCACTATCGTCATAATCTCTTGTGGAGGAATACCGCGCAAGGCCTGGGTTTTAAAGAGGGTCTTGCTGATCGCCATAAAAAGCGCCGCCGGCACCCCCTTTCCCGATACATCGCCTATAATAACGCATAATTTATCTTTATCCACGAAGAAGAAATCGTAGAAATCCCCGCCTACTTCCTTGGCCGGGTCCATAGTGGCAAAGATATCAAATTCTTTACGCTCCGGAAACGGCGGAAAGACACGGGGTAGCATACTATTTTGAATATCGTGGGCAATCCTTAATTCGCTTTCAATACGCTCGCGGGCTTGAGTCTCGGCCTTTAAATTCTCACTATACCGTTTGATGGTAAGCTCTAACAGTTTCAACGCCAGAGAAGAATCCCGCTGGAAGAGATTAATTACGTCGTCCTTTTCCATGGTGTAGGCTTCCACACCCTCTTGAGCGACCGCGGTTGCCATCCTGTCTCTGGAAGGGACAAAAAGACCCATCTCACCGATCACCTCTTCTTCCCCGATAAGCTTATTGATCTCTATCAGCTTGAGCGAGCCTTTTTTAATGTAGAACATCTTATCCGCCTTGTCCCCTTTTTTAAAAAGGGTCTCCCCCTTTTGGAAACACTCCTTTTTCATATAGGAAACAGGCCAGTTAAATCCCCGTGTTAGAGGGGCATTAGCAGAATTATTGCTATTCGGGACAACTTTTTCCATAGGAAAGGATTACTTTATCGCTATTTAAGTTATCCTAAAAAGGATAGACCTTCCTGAATCCTCTTCCCGCAGAGCGGGATCCCGCTAGATAAAAGCTTGTTGAGCGGGAAGAGGAAGGGTCTTATCACGGAGCGATTTTCTTGGTTAATGTCATGATGTTACAATCGCCGTCTCTTCGGTAACGAACATCATCCATAACTTTGCGGGTCAGGAATACGCCTAACCCCCCGATTTCGCGTTCTTCAAGCGGAAGGCAAGTTTTTGGCTCCTCCCGCAATAAAGGATTAAAGGCAAATCCCCAATCCACGATCTCGATCTCTAAAGACTCTTTTTCTTTGGGGTTAAGGGTTATCCGGATATCTCCTGTATTCTTAGGGTAAGCATAATTAATAATGTTCACCAAGATTTCTTCCGCAGACAGCCGGATATGGAATTTGTTTTTTTTGTCAAATCCCAAAGCATCTGCCTCATCCATGATGAATTTAATCATGGAATCAAGGTTCTCTAATTTTGCCGGAAGGGTCAACTGGGACATAAAACTCTATTCGCCGTATGTATCCTGGATATGCATAAAGGTATCCAGGCCGCTCATTTTAATGACCCCAAGTACCGCCTCGGTTGCGCCGACTAAATATACCTGGGATTGAACTCCGCATTTTTGTTTGGCAAATATGATGGCGCGCAACCCAGCGCTTGAGATGTATTCGAGGTCCTTGGCAAAAAAGACTATTGATTTAAGGGAAGAGCCGGAAAGCTTCTTTAGTTCTTCCTGAAAAGCAGGCGCATTGACAGCGTCTAACCTGCCGGAAAGCTCGATTTTCGCAACATCGCCCTGGATATTTACCGAATATTTGGATTCCATGCTTATAGTGCTCCTTTCTTATTTCCCTATTAATACTACCACTGACCTTGACCCGACCAAAAATTCCGATTGATTCTCAAGCTTCTTTTCCTCGCCCACCTCCCAGATATCCTGCGGCGCCCGGGCGTCAGTGTTAGCAAATACATACCAAGCTTGACTTTTAGGAAGCTTGGGCAACTCGAAACCGCGCATCTCCCAGTGCATATTCATGGCTACGTAAATATTGTTATCTTGGGCCTTGCCTCCTTTAGCATGCTTACCGCACAACATAAAGGCGAGCGTCTGGGCCTCACCTGACCAATCCGCATTCCAGGCCTTGGTGCCATGCCAGGTAATATCCGCAAAACCGCTCCCCATATAATCGCGGTTCTGGAAATGACCGCTGCTCCTGAGTACCGGATGGGCCCTGCGGAAGGCGATCATCTTGCGGAAAAACTCAAAAATTTCCTTGTTGGAATTGAGCAAACTCCAGTCAACCCAGGAAATCTCATTATCCTGGCAATAGGCATTATTATTGCCGAATTGCGTATTGCCGAACTCATCTCCGGCAAGAATCATGGGGGTGCCCTGGCTGACTAATAACATGGCCACGGCATTCTTCATTTGCTTACGGCGCAGTTTATTCACATTAGGATCCGTACTATCCCCTTCCCACCCGCAATTCCAGCTATAATTATCATTACTTCCGTCACTATTATTCTCGCCGTTAGCCTCATTATGCTTGCCGTTATAGGAGACCATATCCATCAAGGTGAACCCGTCATGGCAGGTAATAAAATTTACCGATGCGGTCGAGCCCCTTCTTTCCCAACCGTATAAATCCGGAGACCCCTGCAATCTCTGGGCCATGGCTCCCGCCATACCCGCTTCGCCTTTTAAAAATTTTCTTAAATCATCGCGGTATTTCCCGTTCCACTCCGCCCATCTGCCCCAGGCAGGAAAAGAACCTACCTGATATAATCCGCCGGCATCCCAGGCCTCGGCAATAAGTTTACATTTGCCAAGCACAGGGTCAAATGCCAGGGATTCAAGAAGGGGAGGGCTGCTCATGGGCGCTCCGTTCTGGTCTCTCCCTAAGATCGAAGCAAGGTCAAACCTGAAGCCGTCAACATGATAATCTGCCGCCCAATAACGCAGGCAATCTAAAATCATGTTGCGCACAATAGGGTTATTGCAATTCAAAGTATTGCCGCAGCCGCTGAAATTAAAATAATATCCGTCGGGAGTAAGGATGTAATATGTTTTATTGTCTATGCCTCGGTAAGAAATGTAAGGGCCGCGCTCATTGCCTTCGGCAGTATGATTGAAAACCACATCCAGGATAACCTCTATCCCGTTTTTATGCAGCTGCTTGACCAGGTTTTTAACTTCGTCCACCTGCATGCCGAATTTACCGGTAGCGGCAAACCCTGCCCTGGGCGCGAAAAACCCGACGTTGCTGTAACCCCAGTAATTCATCAGCAACTTGCCGGTAACAGGAGAAACCCGCGAATTCTCAAACTCGTCAAATTCATGGATGGGCATTAACTCTACGCAGCTAACCCCTAGTTTCTTTAAATAAGGGAGCTTCTCCATAATTCCGGCAAACGTGCCCGGATGTTTGACGCCAGAAGATGCATGCCGGCTGAAACCCCGCACATGCATTTCATAAATAATTAAATCCTCTACGGGAACCTCAAGGGGATGGTCATCTTCCCAGTCAAAATCATCAAAGCAGATGCGGCTGCGATGCTGGAATATATCCTTCCAGTCCGGCTGCGCTCCCCAGACATCCCGTCCGCTTATAACCTTGGCATAAGGGTCCATTAAAATCTTGCTTTTATCAAAACGATGCCCTTCCTGAGGATTCCAGGGCCCGTCCATACGAAAGCCGTATTCGATATTTTCATAATCCAGGTCAAAGACAACCATGGAAAAGACATTGCCGATTCTGAATTCTTCGGGAAAAGAAATATTAGCGCAAGGCTCTGGCGCATGTTTCTCAAAGAGGACCAATTCACAGGAAGTAGCGGCGTGGGAATAAATGGAAAAATTTACCCCTCCCGGAACTATTGTAGCGCCAAAAGGAAGAGGTTTGCCCGGGCGCAGCTTATACCTACCGCATTTGCTTACGTGAGTCGGATGCAGGTCAACTCTTAACATTTAGCCATCCCGCCTTTCTTTAATGCCTCAAAGGCCTCAGGCAAGGTATTATAAGTTTTAAAGAAACAGCTAAACCCGGTCATCTCCATTACGTCCTTTACGTCGTCGCAGACACCGACTAAACTAAGCCATCCGCCTTTTGCGGCAAGTTGCTTGGCAATCATCAACAGAAGGCGTAAACCGGCGCTGGAGACATAATTACATTTGCCCATATCCAGGACCATGCAGGCCTTGTCCGTAATAAACGGTATTATTTTCTCTTCTGCCTGAGATACATTGGTGCTATCGAGGCTCCCAACTATTTCTATGACTATATGACCCTCTCCTGCGGTATTCTTAATTTCCATAAGCATCTCCTTTTAATGAGCCCCGCCGTTGGCGGGGCGAATTAATCCCGCACCTTTTTAGTATTCGAGCATTTTATTTCAAAAACCTGAATAAATAAAAGGTGCGGGATGAGTTCGGCCTTATCCGCCAAAGTTCTGTGGCGGATGCCCTCACTTATTTTCCCGTCGGCACTAAACGCACCTTAATTTTGGGCCGGTAATTCAAGTTCGGTAATTCTACGGTCAGTTTCGCAGCGTCAAATTTCTTCCAGGGATTACCGTCAATCCAGACCTGCTCTATGCGCACGCTCCCTGTCGGCAATATATCAGGCTCAACCCTTAATGTATCTTCGGAGAATCCGTGGTGCGGCAAAGGCTTGAAATAAAGGTCAAGCGGTTGTTTGGTGTGCAGCAGATTGATGTACACCTGTGAAAGGTAGCATAACTCAATAGAATGGTAGCAGGCCATGGAATGGCTTCCCTTTAAACGCTCCGTGCCCAGCAAAAACGGAATACCGTTATTCAAAACATTGAAATACACGGCGCCGTCGTCATGGTCAAGGAAAAAGGAATTGTAAAAGGCTGCTGACTCCCTGGCAAGTTTAAGGTACTGCGGGCTTTTTAGAATACCATAGAGAATCTGATAAGCTAAAATACCCTGTTCCTGCTGCCACCAGGCTTTACGGTCATGCCAGGCAAAACGGTTATGCTCTTCACCTAGAGCTCGCTCTCTTTCCATCACGTCATACCATCCGCCGCGCTGCACATCCATCCCTACTGTGGGCATTATCTCAGCTATCTTTTTGGAAAAATCCACATAATCCTTATTGGGTGTCAGGCTGTTAATCCGCATCAGGTTCCAGGCAATTTTGAGGTTGTGCCCGATTACCCCCCGGTTTTGCTGCCAACCCCAAGTTTTATCATGGCTCCAATCCTCATTGAATTTCTCCTGCACAAAAGGACTGTGTTTGTAATCCTGGAAGTACTTAGTGATGCAATCAGCTGTATATTTTAAGAAATCCCGGTACTTAGGATCGCCTGTAGCCAACCAAAGATTGATCAGGTATGCCGGGGCATGGTCTCCTACAGAATTCCAGTTTTTTTTGCCCTTATTCCTGCCTAGGCTTTCTGCCTTGGGATCAAGGGTAAAAGGATCAAGATGCGAAAAATAACCTTCTTTTTCTTTATCTAAATAGAAGCGGTCAAATAAATCAATAGTCATCTTGATATCTTTCATAATCGCCGGATCCCCGTTTATGCGGTAGGTCTGGGTCGGGCCGGCCAAGGCGTATATTTGCTCATACGCAGGAAGGGCATCGTAATCATCTCCGAACTCAGAAGCAAAAATTTTATGCTCCTTGGCGCCGCTAACATCAATACCATGATACCAATAAACAATATTTTCATCGGTATCATAAAAACGCATATGATCCCTCAAATATTGAGTACCTTGTTCTGCCGCCTCTAAGAAACGATCTTCACCGGTGAGTAAAAATGCTGATGCCTCTCCGTAGACCATACGGGAGATCGTATCAGTCTCCTGGCGGTGGTCCGGTTTTCTCTGGCCGGATAAACTAAGCATAGTCCGGTAATTGCGGTAATCTATTTTGTCCGGGCCGCCAAACTCAGCGTTAATATAGAAATCGGCGATGCTTCTGGCCTGTTTTATCCACCAGTCAGGTTCTTCAAAACGGTATACGCCGGGTGAGGCATCCGGAAAAACGAGTGCCTTGGCTTCAAAAACATGGCCGCCCTTTTCGGGATAGAAAATCCCGATAGCAAAAAGATACTCACCCTCCTGCAATTTATCCATCCGGCCACCCATGTCGCAGTAGCCCTCCTCCAGGTTACGCGGGCCGCGGGACCAGCTATTTGAGGTAATCTTTACCTGAAAATCGCGGTTATCCACGGTCTTCAGCACAAAGGTCTTCTTCTGAGGGTCAAATTTGCTTACATATCCGGCAATGGTATCCGAAAACTCAAAACTCATATTATTCATTTTCTCATCCCCTTTTTTTTAAATAAGTTTAGTGCCTGTTAGAAAGTTTAGTTAAAAAAAGCTAAGACATTGTGTCTTAGCTAAAAATATTATTTAGTTGTCTTCTCCGGAAACAGTCTCTTCCCTTAAGATAAACATACTCTCTGGCAATGTTGGCCGGTAGTGAATTGGGGTAAAATACGCATTAACCTTAATACCTATGAATAGGGAGATATTATAACATCGTATTATAAATTTGCAAGTAGGAATTTGCGGCAACACAAAAACTTCCTTTCTTGGGTAGGCAACAACTTTAACGCTTGCTAACTCTATTTATTTGAAAATAGGTAGGCAGAAATGCATTATAACATATTTTTAGAAAAACACAATTTTTTTATCCGCTGCCCATTCTTACAATCAATATCTACTCTTTATCGGGATTGGTGACAAATATGTCGCGGTTAGAGGTAGGCTCCTCTCTGGTAATAGTATTAGTGCGCTGCCATACGCTTTCTTCTTGGCTGCGACGTTTTTTTGTTGAGGTAACTTTTTGCGCGGCAGCAGCCTCAGTTTTTGTCCCGGCTTTTACAACAGGGGCCTGCTGCGCAGAAACTTGCGGTGACTCCTTTTTTACTTCAGGAGTTGCCTTTATTGCTTGGGCTTCGTCTTCCTTTACCCGCACTTCCGGAATAGCTGACTCAGGCACCACTGTCATTTCGTCTTTTTGGGAAAAAATAGGCTGGGGAGAATATGGCACGGTAGATATCTGCGTGCCGTTACCGGGATGACTGGTAATCCCCTCAATATCATCCCAGGTTATTTTTTCTTTTTGGTCCTCCTGGCATAACCCATAGGAATAGAGGAAGAATAAGAAGCTCGCGATTATTACTATTCTATACCTATATATTATTAGTTGCATTTTTCTCTCCCGGTTCAATTTTAAATTATTATACCACTTACTTTCTAAGAATCAAGCTTATTAATGGAAAGATGCACTAGCAAGATAAAAATGTCCTATTATCTGTTGCTTAAACTGTTATTTAATGATAGAGTTATATAATTAAGTTTTTCAATTAAAAAGGAGACTGATATTAAATACAACCACGCCTTATTCCTGAATCCCTATATTGAAAGCAGCGCCAACAGCACAATGATGCTCTTCCCTCCTACCGGACTTGAATATGTGGCTGCGAGCGCCAAAAGTCTCGTTGATAAAATCACTCTTTTGGATTTAAAGTATGAAAGGGATTTATCTGACACAGAGAAGCTCCTTGCCTTTATATCCAGCCAGATCGATATTCTTTGCGTCAGTATCGGTTGGGACCGCCAGTTTGATGAAATCTGTCAGATGCTTAACCGCGTGCCGGACAACATACCGTTAGTCGTAGGCGGTTATAAGGCTACCGAGAAGGTAGAAGAACTTTTTAAGACTTGCCCCACAATTGATATCATTGTCAGGGGCGAGGGCGAAGAGACAATTAAAGAGATATTAAAAGGCAATCCGCCCAAAGATGTCCAGGGTATCTCTTACCGCGAAAATGGTAAGATAGTACATAACCCTACCCGTTCCCCTCCCGATGTAGATACTTTAGGCGCACCTGACCGTTCCCTGCGGCGTAACGAATATTCCTTTACCTTAAACGGCATAAAGATAGTAGATTTAAGTTTTGACACTGTTTTAAGCGCCCGGGGTTGCCCCTTTAACTGCAAATTCTGCACCTTCAGTCTAAATCCTCTCGGACAAAAAAGAAATTATGCTGCCCGAAGCGTCAACTCTGTAATTAATGAAATCCAGGGTTTAAAAGCGGGAGTGATACTTCTTAGTGATGATGACTTCTTTGCTGACCCTAAGAGGGCGGAGGAAATCTGTGATTTAATTATTGAAAGAAAAATTAAAAAACGTTTCATGGCTCAGGCGCGTCTGGATATCGCTAAATATCCGAAACTGCTCGAGAAAATGGTTAAAGCAGGATTTAAGGCGCTCTTAATCGGAATCGAATCCCCTCATGACTGGATACTAAAACAGCTTAACAAAGGTTTTAATCAGGAGGCGATACGAAAATATTTTGCGGTCTTAAAAAGATACCCTATTTATTACAACGGTTACTTTATCTACGGGAATATCGGAGAAACGGAAAAAGAGATGTTGTATATCCCGCAGTTCGCCAAGGAGATCGGGGTTGATTCCATCACCTGCAATAAGTTAAGGATTGAGAAGTTCTCGCCCTTAAGAGAACTCGCGCAAAATTCTCCCGGGTATCACGTCACCGAAAGAGGAGAGCTTTATTCCGATACCTACAGCCACGCTGCCTTAAAAAAAATAGGCAGGCGGATGAAGTTCTCTTTCTACACTCCCTCCAGATTCGTAAAAATACTCTGGAAGAATATTTTTGTAGTAAAGTTTTTCTCCTTCAGAGAAATAGCCTCCTTTTTATTCGCATCACCGCGCCTTCTCTTAAGTATCATTATCAAAGAAAGTCACCGCGACCGTCTAGGAGATTCCCTGAAACGCACTTTTATTAAGAACGCCTGACCTAAAAAAAGAAAACCTTTAATCAATCCTCTGTTTCCCGCACGCTGCCCCGAAGGAGCTTCTTTGCGCCATGGCGCCGCTTTGATTCCAGCATCTTTAATTTCGCCCGGTGGGACATCTTGCGTTTCTGCCGGCGGATCTTCTCGATACGCTTTTGTTCTTCAGAAGATTTCCTAAGGATCGCGCACTCAATCTTTTTAAGCAGGATCTGCCGGGCGCGATACCGATTCTGGGCCTGGGAGCGCTCCTTTTGGCATTTAACTTCAATCCCAGTAAGGAGATGACGCAGATACACGCAAGTGGAAACCTTATTGACATTCTGCCCGCCGGGTCCCTGCGCACGAATGAATCTCTCGACAATATCCTCTTCGCGCACGCCCAAGCGCACCATCATCTCCCGCAGTGATTTTTCCTTCTGTAACCCAACCATCAAATTAATCCAAGGGATAATATTTTTTTAGCGACTTCTAAATCTACCCATACCCCAAAATCACAACAAGAATTTTTCTGTCTGCATTTCAAGCAATCAATCGTCCTCATCCCTCCCCCTTACTTTCCCTTTTTATTTAAAATTTCTTTACATTTTAAACATACTATTACTCTTTTTCTTTTTTCATTTATAATCGTAAATATTGCTACTAAATAATTATGCGATAATTTCTCTCCACATCTCATACAGCTATTCATTTTAATTCCCCCTTTTTTACCCCTTACAAACTCACAACTCGTAACTAATTTTCCGATACCTTAGTAGCCTACCTGACCTGCCCCCCGTCCCGCCCGTCAGTATCGCTAATAAAACTCAAACCCTCTCTCGCTGACCAACTTTTTAATTTTGCTTTTCTTAACCTGATCTGTAAGTAGCACTCTAATCTTATGAAACCCTTCATCACGTATTCGTTTCGTTATCTTTCTTACTGCTACTCGGGGATTATTGTTTTGCCGACTTAAATGTGCGAGAAAAATATATTCCGGAATATTATTAGTTGAATTCTTAATAATCTTAACTATCGCTTCAGCCGCTGCCTCGTTGCTAAGATGCTGTTTCCAGTTTGAGTGAGGCGGAGGGTTATTTTCTATCATTTCTAAATCATGATTTGCTTCAATAACTAAACAATGAGAATTACTTAAAGCATCTCTCATTTCTTGGGAAACTCGATTTGTGTCTGTTAAATACCCTATTTTATACGCAATATTGTTGTGCCCATATTCTATGCAAAAACCATGGGGTTGCCCAACATTACCCCCTTTATGAACTGATTTGAATGGCTTAATTTGAAATTCTTTTATTGAAAACATCCGGACACTATGATTTTTTATAAGATATTTTGGGAATGCTGATTTAAGATCATTGCCCTTAAGCACGGTTTTTCTATGAATATAAATAGGAATGCGAAACTCTTTTGCGATTTTAAATGTATCCGAATGGACATGATCCCCGTGACCATGCGTAACAAGAATTCCATTGATTTTTGCCGGCGGCAAATTAATCTCGCGTAACATTTGGCGGAAGCTCTCCCTTGATGTCCTCCCACCGCAATCAACTAGTATCGCACTCCGTCCAGTCCATATGGCAGTACAGTTACCTGAACTCCCGCTTTTTAAAACACAAATCTTTAACGACAAACTTCCTCCTTTATTAATACACTATCCGCTTGTATTCTCATATTAAATTCAGAAATCTGTTTCTAAACTCATAAACTCTTTCATCAAAAATAATGTCGCTGGCGATCACCGGCCTTTTTAAGATAATACCTCCAAGCGTTGTGCAACGACTAAGGCCAACGTATACCTGGCCATGAGTAAAAGCTCCAGCTCCTAAATCTATAACAATATTGTCAAAAGTCTGGCCCTGGCTCTTATGAATGGTAATTGCCCAAGCGAGTTTGATCGGATATTGTTCGAAGGTACCGATTATCTTTTCTTTGATTTTGTCTTCGGCTCGATTATATTCGTACTCAATCTTTTCCCAGCTTGATTTTGGTACCTCGTGAATACTCCCATTTATAGAAACTTTTATAGTGTCTGGGGATAGCTCCGCAATCTGAGCAATGGTGCCATTTACCCATCTTTTATCAAGGTCATTTCTTATCAAAATAATCTGTGCCCCCTTCTTAAGCCTCAAACAATACTCCGTTGGATAAACAGATTCTTCAAATTTTTTAGTAATAGCGGCTTCATATTTATATTCTTTGTCGGGTAAACCGGCTAATTTTTCTTCATTTATCGCATTGGCGCGGTTATTGGTAGTCGTCAAAATAACACAATGATTAGAATCTCCTGGGATTATTTTTCTTACTCTCTCATTTAGCAAATCAAGGTCATCATCCCCTTGAGCATTATTGCGGATCTTATTCAACAAATCAATAAATTGGGTATCTGATTGGCGGTAATTTTTATTCAATTCCACATATCTCAAGCTAAGTTTATTGAAAACTTTTGCCTTAAAAAAATACGGGCTATCGTAGCGCTGATCCAAAATGTCTCGCGCTTCCTTCTCTACCACAGGGGGAAGCTGAAATAAATCTCCAAAAAATACCATTTGGACGCCACCGAATGGCATCTCCATCTCGTCCCGATTGATCTTAAGCGCATAGTCAATCCCATCCATAAGGTCGGCGCGCACCATAGAAACTTCATCAACGATTACTGTATCGAGTTTTTGAATGATTTCACTTTTACGTCTTCTGCGAATATTGTCCTTTTGGATTAAACGAGGAGGAAATCTGAAAAAAGAGTGTATTGTCTGTCCGCCAATGTTTACGGCCGCAACACCGGTCGGCGCTAAAACAGCAACATTTTTTGCGGTGTTCTTTTTGAAATATTTAAGGAGGGTTGTTTTACCGGTGCCTGCCTTGCCGGTAATAAAAATGTTGTCATTCGTATTTTCTATTAAATTAAAAACGCCTACGAATTCATCATTTAATTCCAAGTTACCAGGTAGAACATTTGCTTCATTAAAAAGTCTATTTCTTTTTCCCATATCTTAAATTTTCATCTGTAATAGGCGCTTGGGCAGCATGTATACTTAGCACTGTCGTGCCATAAGACTTAATCTTCTTAGCGATTTCAGCCAAATGCCTTCTAACCGGTTCATATATATTCCAGTAATAAGGTAGGGCCACTTCAACAGGCACATTTAAATTCGCATATCGTTCTTCAACTTGCTCGATCCTGTCAAACGATTGCCTAATTCCAAACCTTATCATTATTTTGCCTGTTCTATTGCTTTATTAATCCTCTTAAGCGCGGTATCAAGACTAAAATTCTCCCGTTCATCCGGAGTTAAAACATCAAACAATTCTTCTTTAATGCGCGAACGCATATCGTTGATCTCTGCATCCGATCGCCCGAGATTAACCATATATTTCGATAAATCAGTATCTGCTCCATCCTCAGCGAGTTTTTTCTTAAAGAGAGCTATGACGTCCCGATTCGCAAGGTCAAACTTATTCCTCAAAAGAAAATCTAAGTCATAGAAATCGCGTGGAGCGACTTTTTCCCGGATGGCAGCCGCACGCAGTTTCTCAGATACCAATTCATTTAGCGATAAGCAAGCGACCTTCCCGCCATCAAAAAGCGGTTCTCCGGTAAATGGATGCAAAAAGTTGTGTTGGACTTGACGCTCTTCTATAGGAGCAATGGGATTAAATCTAAGGCCAATCTCAAATTTAATCTTTGCCTCAATCGGGCGCAAAGCCGATTGATAGATAAGGTAGTAAATATACTGCTTTGATTCATTCCGGCCGGGGCTAATCGATTCGTCGATCTTCATCCCGAATTGCTCTGCAAATTTTTTTATATTATCCTTCACCGGCTGAATGCATTTACGTCTTTCTCCCCGCGTTGCCTCATAGCGTGGAAGCTTCATGCTGAAATCAAGATCCTCGCTTAAGCGATAATAGACATAATAAATCTTATTCAGGCACGTTCCGCCCTTAAAAATAAGGTCATCCGAAAGCTCATGCACGCGGGAAAGAATGAGCGTTAAGTAATAATCCTTTTCCAAAAGAGGCAGCAAAAATTCTTTCTTTTTCGCCGCTCGCTCCAAGGTTTTTATAAATTCTTCTTTATTGTTGTGAATCATTGATTATGGTCCTCCATTTCTTATTGAGTTGCCCTTTGCGTGTTCCATTAAGAGAAGAAATAGCGGTTCCTTCCACGCTTTTAGCAAGCGGCCTTAATGTAGCCTCGGCAATCCCAAACTTTTCAAGAATAACGCCTATGCGTTTTCGGGTTGTTATATTCGGGAAACGGGCAGCGTATTCAACCAGTTTCTTTGTATCGCATTTACCTTCTTTAACGATCTGCGTGAATATCGCGATGGCACTAGTAATGCCCCCAACCGGCTTATTGAAATAAAGAAGGTCAATCAGGGTTCTTTCTTTAGAGCTAATGTTAACATCCGCATCTTTCACTTTTATCGTTTCCAATCCAAACATGCGGTTCTCTGGTACTCTTATGAACTTATACGAGATACCGCAAATTATCTTTTCCATTCGCATGGAGGTGTTGAGGACATACACGGTCTGAAAAAGTTGTTCCGTCAAACCAAAATAATTAAACATGGTAGAATACCCGATATAATAATTCTTCTCGGGGAAGAAAAGCGGCGGGATAAGCAATTCATCAACTCCTGTCCCTTCGGGCCCGGATTCAAGCGGAGAAAAAACATATACCCCGCGCTTAATTGGGGTGAATATCTTCTTCTTTTTAAGCCTAAAGACGACCTGCTTTCTATCTTCAGGAGAGAGATTAAACAGCCGGTCAAGATCCTTTGCAGTGACAATCGTCTTTTTTTCATACGTTAGACGAGCCACTATATTAGTCTCGATAGGCCCCAGGGTCCTAAATGTATTTTTAGGTGTCATAGGTTATCTCCTAAATAACTTTCCTACCCTTTTTTTACATTTAAAGTTTAACACACTTTTACACCTTGTCAACGAAAATATTAGTGCCAAACTCGATTATTTTCAGTTTGAGATTTATGCCTCTGGGATGCTTTATCGCGAACTGGAAATAATGACAGGGTCCTGTTGTATAATTATTCGGCAACTTGGAGTAATCTGAAGTTGAAGGATAAAGATACAATGGTTTTCGGGGGCGTAGATTATCTCAGATAAACTTAAATTTTGCATCATTTACTTCATTAAGAAGTCTATTTCTTTTTCCCATGCCCCGTCTTTTTTAAATTTCTTCTGCTTTTATCACTTCTGTTTCATCAGTTAAAGCTATTAACATCAAGAAAGTGGCCAAATTCTTCAGACTCTGGAACCCATAACAGTGATATATCCTTCCTAGCCCGCCCAGAAATCCGGCGCGATAGAAAAACTCTCTGTAAACAGGTAGAAAAAAGACCATGATCGCTGTTTCGATCATAGCCGTTTTTCTACCTCTATACAGCAAAAATATTCTTGACTAAGAGAGACTTTCCCTCGTCACTCTAAGGCGCTCCGCTGTTGTTTTATTTACTATCCTGTAAACTTTTTATAATTTTAGCAAATTCAGTAGGTACAAGTATAATCAAGCTATTTTGCTCCGCACCGATTTCCTGCCAAGTTTGCAGTTGCCTTAAAAGTAGAGCGTTCGGAGACTCGGACATAACTTTAGCGGCTTCCATAAACTTCCTGCTCGATTCCTCTTCTGCTGAAGCTTTAACTAATCGCGAGCGTTTCTCTCGGACAGCCTCAGATTCCTTAGCCATTGCGCGCTTCATATTATCTGGTAATTCGATATTCTTAATCTCAACGCTGAGGATAGTAATACCCCACTCATCTGTTGGCCCTTGTAATGCCACCAATACTTCCTTACCAATCTGATCTTTGTTAGATAGAAGGGTATCTAGGTCATATTTACCTAAAACATCTCTCAGCTTAGATTGAGCCAATAGGGTAGACGCCATACCAAAATCCTCAACTGCTATAATTGACTTCGGTGCATCGAAAATCTTATAATAGACCACGGCGTCGATCTTGACTGGAACCGAATCTTTAGTCATAATTTCCTGGGGGATGACATCCATTGTGCGGATGCGCATATCGACAAGTTTTACGTATTCCAAAACTGGAATTATGATATTTAATCCAGGTTTAATTTGTCTGACAAGTTTTCCCAAACGAAAAACTACACCGACCTGCCATTGCGACACAATTCTAATTCCAGAGATACAAATACCTACAACCAAGATTACTAAAGTCATCGAACCCGAACCAAACATAAACACCTCCTTGTTTTAAAACAACTAGAAAATGGGGCCCCTCTCGTTTGAGCCGAGGGGAAACCTCTCTTGATTTACACAAACCAATTATAGACTCAATACCTTACTATATCAAGAATATTCTGGATTTAAAGAGGTAATTCTTGCCTCAGTTTTGGATGGCTCTTCCTTTGCCAATCGATAGGATGAAACATAATATTATTTCCAGTTAACGGCTGTATACAACTGGTGGCGCTGCTGTTTTACCTGGTCGCTTTCCAAATATTCATCAAAGGTTGTGCCTACGCGATCGATATAACCTTTGGGCGCAATCTCAATGATACGGTTAGCTACACTCTGAACTAATTGATGGTCATGAGAAGAAAATAAAATTGTTCCGTGGAACTTTTCCAAGCCCCTGTTTAAGGATGTAATAGCCTCCAGATCCAAGTGGTTAGTTGGCTCATCCAAAATAAGCACATTGGGCGCGCTTGCCATCATGCGCGCCAACATACATCTAGCTTTTTCTCCTCCGGATAAAACATTCACCGGCTTAAGTGATTCTTCCCCTGAAAAAAGCATACGGCCTAAGAAAGCACGGATAAACTCCTCTTCGGTATTTGCTGAATACTGCCTAAGCCAATCAACGATATTTAAGTTTACCTTAAAAAAAGCAGAGTCATCTCTTGGATAATACGCGCGCTTAGTTGAAAAACCCCACTTAAAAGTTCCGCTATCAGCCTGTTTTTCATTCATCAAAATCTGAAAAAGTACGGTTTTAGCAAGATCATTCGGGCCCACAAAAGCAACTTTGTCACCCTTATGAATAGTAATATTCAACCTTTCAAGCATAACCAAGCCATCAACTGCTTTAAACAGATTGTTTATACCTAAAAGCTCATTGCCTGCTTCACGCCCCTGCTCAAAGTTAATATAAGGATACTTGCGCGAAGACGGCTCAATATCTTCTACGGTGAGTTTTTCAAGTATCTTTTTTCGGCTGGTGGCTTGCTTCGACTTTGAGGCATTATTGGCAAAACGCATAATGAATTCTTTCAATTCTTTGCGCTGATCTTCTATCTTTTTATTCGATTCACTGCGCTGGCGCGCTGCTAACTGGCTGGCTTCTGACCAAAAAGTATAATTTCCCGAATGCAGCTTGATCTTGCCAAAATCAATATCCGCGATATGAGTGCAAACTTTATCCAGAAAATGCCGGTCATGGGAGACAACAATAGCGGTATTATCAAAATCGCAGAGGAATTCCTCAAGCCACATGCAAGAATCAACATCAAGATGGTTAGTGGGCTCATCCAAAAGCAGGATATCCGGATTGCCGAATAACGCCTGGGCCAAGAGCACTCGCACTTTCTGCCCGGCTTCCAACTGCTTCATTTCGGCCGTATACAGCACCTCCTCAATACCCAGACCGCTTAAAAGTTTAGCCGCGTCAGATTCAGCGTTCCAGCCTCCTGCTTCAGAAAATTCTCCTTCAAGCTCTGAAGCGCGCATGCCATCCTCATCGGAAAATGGCGTTTTTGAATACAGCACGTCTTTCTCTGCCATGATCTCATAGAGTCTTTTATGGCCGATAATAACCGTAGTTAATACCGTAAATTCGTCAAAAGCGAACTGGTCCTGTTTTAATATAGAAACCCGCTTTCCCGGAGGAATAACCACCTCTCCGGTACTTGAATCAATTTCGCCCGAAAGGATCTTCAAAAAAGTCGATTTACCCGAGCCATTAGCGCCGATCAATCCATAGCAATTTCCGGATGACAAAACAATATTTACCCCAGAAAAAAGCTTACGTTGTCCAAATTGTAATGATACATTCTCAATAGAAATCATCTTCTCACGCCCTTAATCTTTCGTTTATTTCCCTACCTTTGGCAGGATTATTAAAAGGATCATTATTATAGCAGAATACCCTAAATAAACAAGACGCTTTCTAAGCTATGCACTAGCAAGATAAAAATGTCCTATTTTTAGCAAGATTAAAATGTCCCCGCCCTAAGCTTTTGTTGATCTCCTCTAGAGTCAGATAACGGAACTGGCCGGGCTGCATATCCCCAAGCGTCAAAGAACCAAAAGCAACACGTTTAAGCTGCGTTACTTCATGTCCTATAGATTCAAACATCCTGCGAATTTCCCGGTTTTTTCCTTCAGTTAACTCCAGAATCAAATGTGACTCTTTATTACTGGATTTACGCAGAGTTAATGTTAATGGCTTTAAGAATTCTCCCCGGTCCCAAATCCCCCTAATAAGTTGTTGAACTTCTTCGCCAGAGACCTTCCCCTTAACAGACACCATGTAGGTTCGCCTAATAGCATTACCAGGGTCAGTCAAATAAGCAGAAAAACTCGTATCATTGGTCAAGAGCAATAACCCGGTAGTCGCCATATCCAGACGGCCAACAGGATGAAGAGATTGCAGTTCATCAGGCAACAGGTCAAAAATCGTCCGCCGGCCATGCTCATCGGATCTGGTAGTAACAACGGATCTAGGTTTATACAGCAAGATTGTCTCCCAACTCTTTCTGTATACTTCTTTTCCGTCTAAAGTAATCTTATCTATCCCTGGGTTAACCAGATAAAGAGGATTCTTAACCGCCTTACCATTAACCTCAAGCCGTCCCTCCAGAATCCATCCCCGAGTCTGAATACGACTTGCCAAACCCAATTTCGACAAGGCGCGCTCTAAAACAAATTTACCTGTATTCTTCGTCATAGTGCCATTTTACACCAAGATCGATATAACCTTTGAGGAATGAATGGGGGTCGGATTTATTTATTCAAAATAGTCCTGACCCCGTTTTTTTCACTTCCTGCAGCTTCAATAAAACTATAGTTTAGGCCTACAGAGGAGTTCTCTTGCTCCATTCTTATCTTGAATGTAGACTTCAGGGATAAATTCGATTGAGTTAGGGATAAGATTGGCTATAACTTTTTGTATTCGCGTTTGCTGTTTTTCATTTCCAAGATCAAAGACGGGATTAAGGCTTAGATCGTTTAATAAAAGGATGACCGGATCACGGCAAAATATATAATCCTTCAAAAGCTGATTGATAAGAATGTCTAAATAATCCGGCTTGTCCTTGAATACATCCACAGCGGTTTTAAAAGTAATTTTCCCCCAATCGGAAGCGACGGTTTTATGAACGAGCGCGTAGACGGAAGAATACTTGATCATCTTAATTTCACCCGGCGCTAATTTACTGGCCACATTTATAATGACGGTGGTGAGCTCGGCATGCTTAAATGTTTTACTTTCTTTGTGTATATCAATAGCAAGAAGGTCAAAAATATAAACACCACGTACGCTGGATGCGGCATTGATTGTGCTGCGCTTTAGGAAATCCTCTACCGCATCCCAGAGGATTTTTTCATCATTTCGAATAAAATTTAATGCCAAAAGATTACAGGTTTGATCTTCGTGAATCGCTTTATATTGGCGGACTTTTTCCTCATTATGCCCGACATATGAAATTTCGTCAAAAAGTGGCATATGCTGAAAAAGATTTGAATTTTGAAATCCGAAATCAATTAAATTCATAATAAGCTAAAAAGCGTTCTCGGTGGAAATTAATTTCCTATAAAACTAGAAAAATTAGAAGCGTCCCCTGGTTGAAGCGTCCCCTGGTTGAAGCGTCCCCTGGTTTTTTGTTAACATTGTTTAAAGATACTTTCGTAAACCTAGAAATCTCTCTTAGGTGTATTTCTTTCGCAGGTTCACTCATGAAAACTTCTAATATCTTCTTCCATAGAAAACCGCAAGGCCAAGTATCTTGTCCTTGCGGTTTTAGACTTCTACGCTATTATCCCAAAATCTTCTCTGTAAGATTTTGGGATTTTCGTAGTCTAACAAATCCCAAATTTTTATAAAGGAAAAATTTGGGGTTACTGTATTTATTGTATCACTCTGCTAGAAGTTAACGGCCTTCGTTCTTGCGCTTTGAATAACAATCCTTGCAGTATATCGGACGATCATCTCTGGGTTTAAACGGGACTTCGCACTCTTTCTTGCACTCCGAGCAAACAGCCTTGTGCATCTCCCGTGGCCCGCCGAATCCACCACCACCGCCACCACCCTGATATCCCATGTTTCCTCCCATAGTTATGGGCACCAAACAATCCTATTTGTTTGAGCGCCTCTTTTATTTCTGCTAAAGATTTAGCCTTGAGTTTTGATTATAAGGCTTTTAAAAAAGATTGCAAGTATTTCTTTATTTCTTTAGGCGACTTGGGTCTTGGGGACCTGCCCAGACTCAAGGCTAGTCTCCATCGCTTTTTTCTCCAGTTTTCTTTGTTTTTTTTCTTCTTTTTTCTTTTTCTTTGCCAATTCTTTCTGATACTTTTTATATGAATAATTATCTCTTGCCAACATATCCTCCTTGCATCTTAGCCCATCCCTTAATTTTCATTTGCCGGTAATTATATCATAAAATTTGAGCATTGTAAGTTTTTATTTAGCGATGTCAAGCCAAAATAGAAATGTCGTATTATTACCAAATTAGAAATGTCGTATTTTTAGTTTTTTAAAGAGCGCCTGCTAAAGCTTCTTCTCTTGCTTCAAACCTTAGTGAACCCG
>Ga0315273_10002801_pt1 | contig 20765 bp, 22 predicted proteins | sample YL17G02_0_MG_FD_205753 | JGI IMG/M metagenome (GOLD analysis project Ga0315273, IMG submission 205753) | Sediment microbial communities from Yellowstone Lake, YNP, Wyoming, USA - YL17G02_0 | ecosystem: Environmental > Aquatic > Freshwater > Lake > Sediment | place: USA: Wyoming | collected... | reverse complement strand
GGCCGGGGGCGGGGCGGATGGCCCGGCCTTCGCAAGCTGCTGGCACCAAGCCTTGGCGCTCTCCCGCAGCCGGATCCACTCGGATTTTCGCGAAGACCGGGTCGCTTCCAGGAAGTCCTGGAAGTCTTTCAGCGCCTCCTGCGTGCGGCCAAGCTTGAAGTGCGCCACTCCCAGGTTGTAGGTGGCGTTGCCAGATTCCGGATACTTCCGCCGCAGGCCGAGGTAATAGGCCGCGTCCGCATACTGTTCGGCCGCGAAGTGAATTTCGGCAAGCAGGCCCAGGACGGGATAAAGATCCGGATTCAACTGGAGCGCCTTCTTCGCTGCCCGCGCGGCGCCGGGCGCATTTCCGAGTCTGTGCGCCTGGAGCGCCTCCCCATAGGAATCGTTGGCGTCCTCCAGATCCCACTCGCGCTGTTGCGCGGCCCTCTTCTCTTTCAGAAGTCTCTGGCGCCGCTCCTGTTTCCTGGGATCGTGCATGGCGGGGAACAGTCCATTATAAGATAGGGGCAGCCGAGGAGGCTGTCGAAATGAGTCTCTCCCGCAGGCAGTTCATCTCGACCGCGGCGTTGCCGCCCCTGGCCCGCGCAGCCGGTCCCAAGATCCGGCTTCAGGCTCAGCCGTTCCGCCTGGACCAGGTGCGGCTGCTCCCGGGCCCGTGCGACGCCTCGATGCAACTGAACCGGCAGTACCTGCATGATTTGGAAGCCGGCCGCCTGGTCCACATGTTCAAGGTCACCGCCGGCCTCCCGTCGCCGGCCCGGCAGTTTGGCGGATGGGAAAGCACCGAACTCCGGGGCCACTTCCCGGGTCACTACCTGTCGGCATGCGCGCTCATGTTTGCCGGCGCCGGAGACCGGGATCTGAAAGCCAAGGGCGAGGCCATGGTCGAGGAATTGGCCAAATGCCAGAAGGCCAACGGCACGGGGTATCTGTCCGCCTTCCCCACCGAGTTCTTCGACCGGCTGAGGGACGGCAAGCGGGTGTGGGCGCCCTGGTACACCTACCACAAGATCATGGCGGGCCTGCTCGACATGCACCTGCTGTGCGGCAGCGCGCAGGCGCTCACGGTGGTGCGCGGCATGGCGGACTGGGTGAAGAAGTGGTCCGACGGCCTCACCGGCGAGCACATGGCCCGCGTCCTGATGGTCGAGTTCGGCGGCATGAACGAGGCGCTGTACAACCTGCACGCGGTCACGGGCCAACCCGAGTACGCGCGGCTGGCCGGACGCTTCGACCATGCGCGGTTCTTCGATCCGCTCGCCGAAGGCAGGGACGCGCTGAAGGGTCTGCACATGAACACCCACATCCCGAAGGTGATCGGGGCCGCGCGGCGGTATGAGCTCACCGGCGAGACCCGCTATCGCGACATCGCGACCTTCTTCTGGCGGCAGGCGGCCCGGCATCGCGGTTATTGCACCGGGGGAGGCAGCAACGGCGAGCACTGGCGCACCGGGCCGGACGAACTGGCCACGGAGCTGAGCGCGACCACGCAGGAGTGCTGCTGCACTTACAACATGCTGAAGCTCACCCGCCAGATCTTCACCTGGACCGCCGATCCGTTGTGCGCCGACTACTACGAGCGGGCGCTGTTCAACGGCATCCTCGGAACCATGCACCCGGCCGACGGCATGACCATGTACTTCGTTCCGCTCGCCTCGGGCTACTGGAAGCTTTTCGCGACCCCCCGCAATTCGTTCTGGTGCTGCACGGGAACCGGCGTCGAGTCGTTCTCCAAGCTCGCCGACAGCGTCTACTTCCACGACGGCGAATCGCTGTATGTGAACCTGTTCCTGGCCTCGGAGCTCGACTGGCGGGAGAAGGGCCTGACGCTGCGCCAGGAAACCGCGTTCCCCGAGCGGGATGAAACGGCGCTGTCGATCAAGACGCGGAAGCCCCTGAAGCTGACGATTCGCATTCGAGTGCCCTACTGGGCGACGCAAGGGATCGGCGTGAAGGTGAACGGGAGGGCGGTGAAGGCCGCGGCGAAACCCGGGTCGTATCTCAACGTTGATCGCATCTGGAAGAACGGCGACCGCATCGAGGTCCGCCTGCCCATGAGCCTGCGGGTCCACCCCATGCCGGACGACGAATCGCTCCAGGCCTTCATGTACGGCCCGCTGGTGCTGGCCGGCGACCTGGGCGCGGAGGGGATTCCGGAAGACCTGCGGCACGCGGAAGACCAAGAGGCCCTGGTGAAGTATCACAAGGAGCGCGGCGGACCGGCTCCGGCGCCGGAGTTCCGCGCGCCCTCCGGCGAACTCTCCGCCTGGTTGAAACCCGTTTCCGGAAAGCCGCTGACGTTTCGCACCACGGGCCAGGCGCGGGACGTCACTTTCATCCCGCTGAACCGCCTCTTCGAGCCCCGCTACGGCGTCTACTGGCGAACCAGATAGGGACACAGGCACACTGTTTGGCGCTGGGAGTATCTCCGTCCGTATTCAGGGCGCCTCTGTCCCTATCTGGCAAGACCTGCACATCCTCACGGCGGGTTCGGCCTCGCCGCGGCGCGCCGCGGACCTCATCGGCGCCGGCCTGATGTCGATCCTGGAGGAAGCGGCGGCCGAACACGACCTGGTAATGGTGGACGCGCCGCCCCTGCTGGGCTTTCCGGAGCCGCTGCAAATGCCGGCGTCGTTGGACGGCGTGGTGGTCGCCAAAGCGGGCCAGACTTCGCGGAAGGCGGTGGCGAACGTCCGGGCCCCTTCCGCCGCCTGCGGGCCAACGTGCTGGGCCTGGTGCTGAAGTCCGCGCCACGATTTTGCACCGGAATCGTCCTTAAGTTAACGCTTATGCCCCTTTCCCCCCGGCGGCGGGGGTCAGGCGGAACCGGAAGGGGCGAGCGCTCTCAAACAGGCCATGACCGAAGCCGGCATGGACCCTGACAAGTACAGGCTCGAACTGGTGGAGGATCTGATGTCCTACCCGGGCGGCGACTTCGTTGTCCGCTCCATTCACGCCCACTTCGACGGAGGCGCCGTGGGGAACTAAGGCGCGCTCCTCAGACGGAAGAACCACTCATCCGCGGTCCTCTCCATCCAACACGCACTAATGGAGTTCCGCCACCAGGCGAACTCGCGGGATCGGGATTCCCGGCCCGGCGGAAATAGAGAAAATCACCCGGTGGAGCAGGCCAAGAAGAAGCGGCAGGCGGAGGAGCGGCGCAAGCGGAGCCGCGAAAATAACGGGAGTGGATGATCAAATGGGGATAGGGAAGAGCAGTTGACACAGGACAGAACCCCTAAAGAACGGCAAGGCTCGGTCGATCTGGTAATCAGAGAGGAGTCTCTTGAGCCGGCAACAACCACCGCAGGAAGTCAACGCCGCAGTGCACGGAGTGCGACAGTGCGGCGGCGAGGAGGCCAGCGCGTCCAAGGCGGTCCCGTTCGACTTTCGGCGCCTGGACCTGATTCCGAACTCGCAACTCGGCGCCATCCGGCTGCTGTACGAGAACTTCGCCCGAAACTTCGCCTCCAGCCTGTCCGCCTACCTGCGCACCTACCTCGCGGTCACCCTGGTCAGTGTGGAGCAACTCTCGTACGCTCAATTCCTGGAAGGCCGTGCATCTCCCACCTGTCTGGTCTGCCTCGGTCTGCAGCCCTATGAGGGCAATGCGGTTCTGGAGTTGGACCCCCACATGACGTTCCCGATTCTGGAATTCATGCTGGGAGGGAAGGGCAAGACCTCGGACGCACTCAACCGGAAGATCACGGAAATTGAACGCAATCTGATCGATGGATTGCTGAGCATTGTCCTTCGGGACTTGAAAGAGGCCTGGGAATCCGTCGCCACGATCAACTTCACGGTGGAGTCCTTTGAGACCGACCCTCTACTGCTCCAGGTTTCCGATCCAGGCAAGGCCTTTGTAGCCGCCGGCATCGAGGTGCGGATCGGCGAAGCCGCCGGAATGATGAACCTGGCCATCCCTTCGCTTCTCATAAAGATGATGAGGAGCAACTTCAGCCACCAGGCTTCCGAGCGCAAGAGCCGCTCTACCGAGGCCGACCAGGCCCGAATACTAAGCCTTGTCAGGCTGTCGTCCCTGGACCTGGATGTCAGGCTGAGGGGCCCCACGCTGCGGCTGGACGATCTGCTGTGCCTGGAATGTGGAGACGTGCTGCCGTTCGACTTCCCGGTTCGCAAGCCGTTGGATGGTTTGGTGAACGGCTATTTGAAGTTTTGCGGCCAGGTCGTCAGCGCCGGCAACAAGAGGGCGTTCCTTGTCGAGAGTTCACCCATTGGGGCCGTCTAGCCGGTTTGGGACTTGCCGTGGCCGGCTCGCGCGGGCCGCTGGCGGCCAAATGTTCGAGGAGCCGGATCCCCGCCTCGGCGCCGCCCGGCCCCGTGAGCGGGTCCGCGCCGCGCAGATTTTCGACGATGCACTGGAAAAGCTCCCAACGCTCGACTTCGAAACTGGACAACTCCGGCCCAGGCTCGAGCGGCCAGCGCACGCGGTCGAGTTTTCCTTCCAGGCAGACGCCATCGTTTCGGGCGAGAAGCCTCAGAAGCCGGCGGGCGTGCCCGGTTGTGTCGGACCGGGGTATGGTTTGAGTCATGAGCCTCTCCTGATTACCTTATCCGCGGGCGCCGGGAGAGTTCGAACCTTTTTTCGCCCGCTCAAGGTTCTCATCCAGTTGCCGATATGATCCTCGGGGTGGTTCCAGATGATCCGGCTCACGCGGCTCAATCACGCGCCGATGGTGTTGAACTCGGATCTCATTGTGCACATAGAGGTTACGCCAGACACGGTGATCTCGCTCACAACCGGGGAGACGATCATGGTCCTGGAGACCTCCGAGGAGGTGGTCGAAAGGATCCAGGAATTCCGCCGTTCACTCTTTAAAGGCATTTTCGGTTGTCCTCCGCGGGAGCCTGTTCCCGGGAACGAGAGGACCTGACCCCGAACCATGGCGGACAAAGCACCGGCAAAGGTCGAAGCACCGGCGAAGAAGAAGGGATCGGGCGGCAAACTGGACATAGCCACGTTGGGCGGCCTGGTCCTGGCTGTCGCCGCCATCGTCGGCGGGCTGATCCTGGAGGGTGGGAGCCTCAAGGATATCTCCCAGGTGACGGCCGCGTTCATCGTGCTGGGCGGAACGGTGGGCGCGGTCATGGTGACCACTCCGGTCTCGGTCCTGATCGGTGCGGTCAAGAAACTGCCCCAGGTGTTCATCGACAACTCCCAGAGCATGAACGCCGTGCTCGAGGAGATCATCCAGTTCGCGACCAAGGCGCGCAAAAGCGGGATCGTTTCACTGGAGCAGGATGCCGACGGGATCAAGAATCCGTTTCTCAAGAAGGCGCTGAACCTGGCCATCGACGGCATGGAGCTGAAGGAACTCCGCAAAATGATGGAGTTGGAGATCAGCGTCGAGGAGCAGCACACCCTCGCGGAATGCAAAGTCTATGCCGACGCGGGAGGTTATGCGCCCACCATTGGCATCATTGGAGCCGTGCTGGGGCTCATCCAGGTGATGAAAAACCTGGCGGACATCGCGGAGGTTGGACGCGGCATCGGGGTGGCTTTTGTGGCCACGGTGTACGGCATCGGGGTGGCGAACGTATTCTTCCTGCCCGCCGGCGCCAAGATCAAGGCCCGCCTGCACCGGTCGATCCAAATGCAGGAACTGATACTGGAAGGAGTGAGCGCCATCGTCGAGGGGCTCAACCCCAAGCTGCTCCGGAGCAAGCTGGAAGTCTACGCCCGCCATGAGGCGGCCGCCAAGGCCGCGGGGCCGGCCAAGGCGAAGACGGCGGCGGCGGCGCCCAAACCCGCTCCGGCCAAGAGCTGAGGGAGACCGCATGGCGAGAGCGAAAAAACCCGAGGAACACGAAAACCACGAACGCTGGCTGATATCCTACGCGGATTTCGTCACCCTGCTGTTCGCATTCTTCGTGGTGATGTTCGCCTCCTCCAACATGGACAAGGAAAAGGCCAAGCAGGTTTCCGAGTCCGTCAAAAACGCGATCAATGAGAGTCACGTCGCAGCGGCGGTCAGCGCGGCGTTCGGGGGCAACGTGAAGCGGGCGGGGAAGGGTGTCACAAAGGCGAAGCCGGTCGAGCCGGCCCCGGTGGCGGTGGTGGAACTGCTTGCGTCGCTCGAGTTCCTGACGCAGGCGCTCCAGGAGGAGATCCGCGCCGGCAAGCTGAAGTTGAGCCTGGAGACGCGCGGGCTTGTGATCAGCCTCCTGCAGGCCACCTACTTCCCCTCCGGGCAGGATACGATCGACGCGGCGACGTTTCCGAGCCTGGCCAAAATCGCCAGTGTCGTCCGGGAACTGCCGAATCCGGTCCGCCTGGAGGGGCACACCGACTCGGTGCCCATCCGCAACTCCCGCTTCCGGAGCAATTGGGAACTGTCCGCCGCGCGCAGCATCGCGATGATGGATCTGTTGAAAACCCGGTTTGAAATCCCCGTGGACCGGCTGATGATCGCCGGCTACGCGGACAACATCCCGGTGGGCTCGAACGAAACCGAAGAGGGCCGCGCCCAGAACCGGCGCGTGGACGTCGTCATCCTGGGCAGCAAGGGCCTGGTATCGGAGCCGGCTCACACACTCCCGAAACCTAGCCCGGCCCCCGCGCCACACGGCAAGTAGCGTCGCGCGGCGATTTGGCCACGAAACTGCTCGTCACAGGGCGGCGGCTATCGCGCGCTCAAGGAGGCTCCCTCAACATTGCCATGCCGGAATTTCAAACCAGGTATTTCGAGCAAATCACGTACCTGCCGGAGTCTGTGATCGAATTCCCGCTGGGACTTCCGGGATTCGAAAACGAGCGCCGCTTCCTGCTCGTCGAGCAGGAACTCAACAAGCCTATCGTCTTTCTGCAAAGCTTGTCGCGGCCCGAGTTGTGTTTCATCACCGTGCCGGTCCAGGGGATCCTCCCGGGCTACGAACTCACTCTGAGCGCCGAGGAGCTTCACACGCTGGACCTGGCCGAGGACCGGCAGCCGGTAGTCGGCGAGGATGTCCTTCATTTGGCGGTCGTCTCGCTGGCCGAGGAGCGCCCGCCCACGGCCAATCTGCTCGCGCCGGTCGTCATCAATTGGCGTAAGCGTCTGGCCATTCAGTCCGTTCAGACGGATTCGTCGTACTCGCACCAGCACCCCTTGCTTACCCGGGACCTGGAGCTTCAATGCTCGTGATTCGCCGCCGGGTCGGGCAGTCGGTCTTCATTGGCGAGGACGTCGAAATCGAGATCCTCGACGCCGGCCCCGGCAAGGTGAAGCTCGGCATTACGGCCCCCAGGGAGATTCTGGTGCTGCGCAACGAGATCAGGTTCACCCGCGAGGAGAACCTGGTAGCCGCCCAGGGAGTCACCCCGGAAGCGGTTCAAAATCTCGTGGCGCGGATCCGGTCCGGGGCCTCTCCGGTCCGGGGCGCGGGCCCGAACGGCAACAAACTGGCGGACGGCGAAATCTTGCCGGAGTCCGGCCCGTGAACTCCGGCAATAGTCGAGCGCGCGAGGCCGCCAGCGGACTGGACAACCGCATTCGATCGCCCGTGGACGCCCACCCGGATGCTCTCCCGGCGGCCCGGAGCCGTGGCCGCGCTCCCGAGGAGGCCAGCCAGTCCGGAACGATGCCGCGGTGTGATCCGGTCCAGGCCCGTGTTCACCCCAACCGTTTGGGCGCCTGCCCCGGCAAGGACGCGGAAATGAGTGAGAGCGTTTCCCAACGAGACGCGTTTCTCGCCGGCGAAGGCGACAACTTCTTCGACCGGCACGCGGAGACTTACGATTCGGACCTTTCTCCACTCCTGCAAAAGCCGCTCGAGTTCTATTGCCGCTATCTGAAGCCCGCTCACAGCGTCCTTGAGATCGGATGTTCTTCCGGTCACAACCTGCACTATCTCCACACGCGGAGGAACCCGCTTTGAGTCACACGGGGAAGGTGTTCCACGAGCTTGGCTTGACGCCTAACACAACTCCGCTGATCGATATTTCGGCCCTTCTCGATCGGCGGTCGGACATCCCGGCGATCAACTGGTTCCGGCAGGCCGATCTTCTAAAGGACCGGCGAAGGCATACGCCATTGCGTCCGAAGACGGACGCCCCGGTCCCGGCTCGGGTCCTCGGCAAAGGCTGGCGCTTCCAGGGCGACGCGTTACGTTGCGTCAAGGATGCGCACGATTCGGGCTTCGGCGGTTCGACCGCCGAAGCCATGAATATGCGGATCGAGCGGGCGTTTGCCGCCAAGTTCAAGTTCCGGCACGGAATCACGCCCAACTCCGGCGCCTCTGCGCTTCACCGGGCGCCAGCGGCGTCCGGTGTCCGGCCCGGCGACGAAGTGGTCGCAGCAGGGGCGACTCCGGTTTTTGTGGTCGCCGGTCCGGACACATTCCTGACATGCCCCGAAGGGATCCGGCAAAAACTAAGCGCCCGCAGGAAGACCTTCATGTCAGTCAATCCGAATGGCCGGGACCGCGATATAAGGCCCATCACCAGAGCTGGCAGCCATCGAGTCGCCGTGTGCGGCTGCCGCCACTGTCCGCCGAGAAAACGAACCAGTTCCGAAAATATCGAAAACGTAGAAAAGAGATAAGCACATGCGATGGTCCGAGTCAAGCGTTCTCGTCACTGGCGGCACAGGCTCGTTCGGCAAGAAGTTCGCGGAGACAATGCTGAAAGAGTACCATCCGAAGAAGCTCATCATCTTCAGCCGGGATGAGTTAAAGCAGTATGAGATGCGCGTCGCGGGATTCGACCACGATACGTTGCGCTACTTCATCGGTGATGTCCGCGACCGCGACCGTCTCAAGCGCGCCATGAACGGCGTGGATATCGTGGTCCACGCCGCGGCTCTCAAGCAGGTGCCGGCTTGCGAATACAACCCGATCGAAGCCGTGGCGACAAACATCGATGGCGCTAAGAACATCATTGAGGCGGCGCTCGATGCCGGCGTGAAGAAGGTGCTCGGGCTGAGCACGGATAAGGCGGTCAACCCCGTCAACCTCTACGGTGCCACTAAATTGGTCGCGGAAAAGTTGCTGGTCCAGGCGAATTCCTACGCGGGTGAGGGGCCGACCCGCTTCAGTTGCGTGCGCTACGGCAATGTAGTGGGTAGCAGGGGCAGTGTGATCCCGCTGTTTCTTGCGCAACGAAACAAGGGCCAAGTTACAGTCACCGATCCCCGTATGACCCGCTTCTGGATCACCCTCGACCAGGGTGTCCGGTTTGTGATCAATTGCCTGGAGCGGATGCATGGCGGCGAAGTCTTTGTGCCCAGAATGCCCAGCACAGGAATGATGGACCTCGCGGAAGCTCTTGCTCCCGGATGTAGAGTCGAAATCATCGGGATCCGCCCCGGAGAGAAGCTTCACGAATGCCTCATCTCCGAAGACGAAGCGCGCACCGCGAAAGCGCTGGAGGGCTTCTTTGTGATTCAGCCAGCCCACCGATGGTGTGGCGGGGCCAATTGGACGGAAGGGAAGACACTTCCGGACGGTTTCCGCTACACCAGTGATGCCAATGAAGTTCTGCTGACTGTGGACGAGATCCGGAGGATGGTTGGTTTCCGGCAATCCGACGTGATCGGTGAAAGTAAGTGGATACAAGACGAAGTCCCGGTGCCGGCATGATATTAATCACGGGGGCGGGAGGCTTGCTCGGCGGAAATCTAGCCGTTGACTTTTGCAGCCGCGGCCTCGACGTGATCGCGGTCGATCGCGACTGCCTGCCAAGGATAGACGGTATGCGCGCGCTTCGGTGCGACCTAACCGACTCGGAACACGTTGAACGATTGTTCATGGAGTGGCGGCCCGATTGCGTAATTCACTGCGCGGCCCTTACGGAGGTGGACCGTTGTGAGGCCGAATCGGGCCAAGCCTGGCGGATCAATGCGGAAATGTCCGGGGATTTGGCGACTTTGGCGGCCAGGGTCGGATCCCAGTTTGTTTACCTTTCGAGCGATTCCGTGTTTGAAGGCACACGTGGGAACTATGCCGAGAACGATCGGGTTGCACCGGTCAACGCGTACGCCCGAAGCAAACTGGATGGCGAAAGAGCGGTTCGACAGTCGTTGCCGAGTGCTCTCGTGGTGCGCACCAACATTTACGGCTGGAACATGCAACCGAAGGCGAGCCTGGCGGAATGGATACTTGATCGGCTCGAATCGGATTCTGAAGTGCCGGGCTTCCAGGACGTGGTCTTTTGCCCGACCTTGGTGAATGATCTGGGAGACGTGATCCTTGAAATGCTGGAACGACGCCTGACCGGCACTTTCCATGTTGCGGGTTCGGAGGCTTGCAGCAAGTACGAGTTCGCTTTGCACCTGGCGGGCATGTTCGGCCTGAACCGGGCGCTGGTTTTGCCTGCCAGCGTCGAAGATTCCGCCTTGCGCGCTCAGCGTCCGAAGAACACTTCGCTTTGTACCGACCGGATCGGCCGTGTTCTGGGCGGGCCGATGCCCAGCCTGGACGATGGGCTAAGACGGTTCAAAGCATTGCGGGATGGCGGCTTCCTGGCACAGCTCAAACAAGCGGGAATGGAGGAAGCGAATGCCCGCGCTCCGGATCGGTGACCGGCTGGTTGGTGATGACGCTCCGACGTATTTTATAGCGGATATTTCCGCGAACCACGATGGGAGCTTGGAACGCGCCAAGACCCTGATCAATCTAGCCGCCGAGCACGGGGCCGATGCCGCGAAGTTCCAGAACTTTCGTGCCCCTAGGATCGTCAGCGAACGCGGTTTTGCATCGATGGGCGAACAGGTCTCGCACCAGGCAACCTGGAAGAAATCGGTCTATCAGGTGTACGTTGAGGCTTCGCTGCCCTGGGAGTGGACCGCTGAACTCAAGGCCGAATGCGATCGCGCCGGCATCCACTATCTCTCAACGCCCTACGACTTCGACGCCGTCGACATGCTGAATGCGTACGTGCCCGCGTTCAAGATCGGTTCCGGCGACATAACGTGGCTGGAAATGCTGCGCAAGGTGGCATCAACTAATAAACCCGTGATCCTGGCCACGGGAGCCGCAAACATCGGCGAGGTGCAGTCGGCGGCCGAGGAGATACTGGCTGTCAACAACGCGCTGGGACTCATGCAGTGCAATACGAACTACACGGGCAGTATTGAAAACTTCAAGCACGTTCACCTGAACGTGCTCCGAACCTACCAATGGATGTTCCCGAATGCGGTTTTGGGACTTTCCGATCACACTCCCGGTCATGCCGCGGTACTCGGCGCCGTGACTCTGGGCGCCCGCATGATAGAAAAACACTTAACCGACGCCACGAGCCGGGAAGGGCCGGACCATCGCTTCTCCATGACTCCCGATGGGTGGCGTGAGATGGTCGACCGAACAAGAGAGCTTGAGTACGCACTTGGAAGTACCCTAAAACGTGTCTGCGAGAATGAACGACACACGGTCATTGTCCAGCGGCGCTGCCTTCGGGCCGCCGTGAACCTGCCCGCTGGCGCGATTGTTACTCGCGACATGATCGAAGTCCTGCGCCCCGCGCCGGCGGATTCGATCAGGCCGTCCGAGGCGGCCCAGTTGCTTGGTCAGCGGCTCCGGCGCTTCCTGCCCGCGGGCGAAGCGTTCTCCTGGGGCGTGTTGGAGAGTCCGGAATAACATCATCGGTTCCGTCATGCGCATCTTGTACTTCAGCCGAGACTACACAACTCACGACCGCCGGTTTCTTGCCAAGATCTGCGAACGGCATGAGGCTTTTTATCTGCGGTTGGAGGACGACGGCATTGTCTACGACAGACGATCGGTGCCGGACGGTGTGCGCGTTGTGCCATGGGCCGGTGGAAAGGATCGACTCGTCGCGCCAGAATCCTGGCTGCGGCTCATGCCGGCGTACCAAAAGGTAATTGACCAAATCCGCCCCGATTTGATTCATGCAGGCCCGGTTCAATCTTGCGGATTCATGACCGCGCTCTCCGGCTTCCATCCATTCCTCTTGATGTCCTGGGGCTCGGACATCCTGGTTGACGCGGATCGGGACGAATTCTGGCGATGGATGACCTGCCATGCGCTGACCCGGGCAGACGTGTTCCTGTGCGACTCCGACGAGGTTGTGCGCAGGGCCGGCGATCTGGCGAGCTATCCGCGGGAACGCGTCGTTCAGTTCCCCTGGGGTGTCGACGTCCGAACGTTCTCCCCTGGCGAGGATACGCTTCAATTAAGGACTCGGCTCGGTTGGCAGGACTGCTTCCTGGTGATGAGTTCGCGTGCTTGGGAGGCCAACTACGGGGTCGATACCCTGATCGACGCTTTCAGGCGCGCTCTGGATGCAAATCCGAGACTGCGCCTGATTCTTGCTGGTGACGGCTCGCGAGCGGAGCGGCTACAACGGCGAATCGACGAACTGAACCTGCGCTCCTTCATCTGTTTACCCGGGATGATTTCGCAGGCGGAGATGCCGCTGTACTTTCGCGCAGCCGATTTGTATGTGAGTTGCGCGTCCAGCGATGGCAGTTCGATCTCGCTGCTGGAAGCGATGGCGACAGGCCTGCCCGTCGCGGTCACCGACAGGCCAAGCAATCGCGAGTGGGTTACACCCGGAGAAAACGGCTGGGTTGTTGCCGCCGATTCTCCGGAATGTTTTGCGGAGGCGATGCTTTCCGCGGCGGATTTGGATGCCGCCGAAAGAGCGCGGATGGCCGCGTGCAGCCGCCGCATCGTGGAGTGCCGTGGCAATGCCGATGCAAACTTCGCCAGGCTCTTTGCAGCCTATGACCGAATGGAGCGCGCGTCCCCGGCAGCCACGCTTGCGAACAGATCACTTGCTGGAGCCCACGGCTAACCTATGCTTCCACCCCAAACGCACCCGACAATCTCCGTCAAACGCCATCCCTCGGCGTCCGCGGATCTCGCAAGACATGGCTGCGTGGATCGATCGACCGCACGTGTCGGAGATGTCCTCCTCACAACCGACATCCTCCGGCAATGGGAGGCGCTCAAAGTTGCCGGTACTTCCGTTCCGACGGGAGAATGGAGCTGGATCTTCGCGCACTACCACTCTGAATACGAGGACGTTCTGAACCATGGCGATAACGACAGGCTCTGTGCTCTTCTAAGGACTTGCTTTCGAAACAACCTTACAGCCGGCCTCGTATCGCAATGCGTCTGTGACGACTCAACGCCGGACAATGCGTGTTTCGACTTCGCCAACAACCTTCTGCTCGACTTCGACACCTGGACGGAGCTGTGCGACTCGAACCGGAGCATACTGGATGTTCCCACGGTAGGAAATCCTTACGGGCTTACGATTGGCAACGCCGTCATAATGCCGGATACGCCCCGGCATGACTACCATGCCAAGAGGCTTGCGAGCCTACTGAACGTACGACATCGCGACGGCAAACGGACGATTCTCGAGATCGGGGGCGGGTACGGTGGCGCATGCCTTCAATTTCTGAGACGCAGCTCATCGCCGATATGTTGGATTAACGTGGATCTGGAACAGAATCTCTTTGTGTCCTACTTCTTCATTGCTAGCTGCATCAAGCTGCTGGAAGTTCCGGTTCGAGTTAGATGGGGCGGATTGCCGGCCCTGACGAGAGACCTGGTGGAACAAAGTCAGAACAGCGAAGTGTGGTTGATCCCGGCCAGGAATCACCATTTGATAGAGTGTGGCAGCGATATTGCATACAATTCGACCTCCTTTTCGGAGATGAGTAGGACTAGCATCGAAAGGACTTGCAAACGATTGCCAAGAATGGGCCTGAGTTCATCTATCATCAGAACAGCGCCTTTTGTCCGTGGACACAGTCGGCGCGAGGTCACGAGGAGATCCTGGCAAAGGAATTTCCAATCGATAAAGCCCAGTACGAAGAGGTGTGCCGAGCTGTGAGCCCGTGGATGGGCGGCGGCGGCAGATACAGGGAGCATCTATTCACACGCAGAACGAATCGCTGAGATTCCTCGAGAAGGTTCAGCGGAATCTGAATGGCACACGATCGAGTGCGAGAACGACGGATGGCGAACGGTCGGTTACCCAGGGCTTTTCGAAGCCGAGCGGAGGGATTGCGATGGAATCCTTCGCGCAGAGCGTGCCGGCCGCGCCAGACCCGGAAAGCCGCCGGCAGTTGCGAGATCGCGGAGCGGCGAGCCAATTGGAATCGGAATGGTGGCAAGCTGGTGACAGGTTACAGCGAGGTTGACTTCGACCTCGCAATGTGTCGGACGAGTGGGAAAGGAAGCCATGGACTCGGATTCTCGCCAGGCTCAGATCGCCTTCTGGAACGATGAATATCATCTGGAGTACCACGGTCACCAATTCGCATCTCCCTATCGCAGCACCGTGCATCTTGGAGAGTTCGTGAATGAGGTCCTGGGTAGCGCGGCGAAGTTGCCCTGTCACGCTCTGGACGCGGGATGCGGGGCCGGGGCGAATATTCATTGCCTGAGCCGCGTGCTTCCGAATGCGATCTGGACGGGTGTCGATATTGTGGAAGGTTTGGTCGCGCCGGGCCGAAGACTGACGGCTGAACAGGGTGGAGGCCCGCCCTTGCGCTTCTTGGCAGGAGATTTCGGCCGGTTGCCGGAATATCTGCCGGCGCATTCGTTTGACGTTGTCTTTTCGATCCAGACGCTGAGCTGGCTCGACAATTACGCCGAATATCTACCCCAATTGTTTTCGATGGTCCGGCCAGGAGGGACCGGATTCATTACCTCTTTGTTCACCGAATCTCTGGTGGATGCAAAGATCCAGGTCACCGAATACGGGGAGGACGGCTTCAGCCACGGCCGTGCGCCTGTTTTCTACAACGTGTACTGTCTGGACCGATTTCGAGAGGCCTGTTTCAAGCTTGGGGCCGGCGAGATTCTGGTAAGGGACTTCGAGATCGACGCGGCGGTCCCGCGTCCCGCTCATCGACGAATGGGGACATTCACGCAGACCCTGGAGGACGGCCACCGGCTCCAGTTCAGCGGCCCATTGCTGATGCCGCGGAAATTCGTCGCCGTGAGAATGAAGGGAGCGTAGGAACGTGGCGGGAGCGTCTTCGGCGGCAATATCAAAAGGCCCTTTTCTGATTCTCGGCTGCGGTTCGATAGGCAAGCGCCATATCGGAAACCTGAGACGGCTCGGAGCGGAGAAGATATTCGCCTTCGATATTCGAGAGGACCGCCGTCAGGAGGCGGCCGGCCAGTTCGGGGTCGAGGTCTTTAGCCACCTGGAGACCGCATTCCAGCGCGGCATCCAGGCAGCGTTCATTTGCACCCCGAGCCACCTTCATGTGAAGCAGGCGTTGGAGGCGGCCAAAGCGGGATGCCACCTATTCATCGAGAAACCGCTCGCCGCCAGCATGGACGGCGTCGACGAGCTGATTTCCGAGGTGCGGAAGCGCCGCGTGGTCGGCATGGTGGGATGCAATTTCCGTTTCCACCCCGGGCTGCAACGGGTCAAGGCTCTTATGTCGGAAGGCGCTATTGGCAAGATCCTATCCGCCCGCGCCGAGTTCGGGCAATACCTGCCGGACTGGCACCCCTGGGAGGACTATCGATCCGGCTACAGCGCGCAACGGAAACTGGGTGGCGGCGTGGTTTTAGATCGCATCCACGAGATCGACTACCTGCGATGGCTGTTGGGAGATGCCGTTGCGGTGTGTGCGATGACTGGGCATCTGAGCGAATTGGAGATCGACTCGGAAGACAATGCCGAAATCATCATTCGTTTTCGTTCGGGAACTGTCGGTTCCGTTCACCTGGATTACGTTCGCAGAGCTCACGAGTGTAGCTTGAGTCTCACTGGAGAAGGTGGAATGATCCTGTGGAGCTACACCGACCACAGCGTTCGTTGGTACTTAGCCAAGGAACACGCGTGGCATGCCATGCGGTGGCCCCACTACGACGGTAACACGATGTATCTGGACGAGCTCAGGCACTTCTTGAAAGCGTTGGAAGGAGAAGAGTCTCCGGAACAAAGCCTGGAAGACGCCAAAGCGGCACTGGCGATCGCTCTGGCAGCGAAACGGGCTTCGGCCGAAGAAAGGACCGTTCTGCTGTGAGTGGCAGGAGGACAACAGCCGGGATTGCAGCCATCATTCAGGCGCGAATGGGGTCGACGCGCTTGCCCGGAAAAACTCTGGCGGATATCTGTGGCAAGCCTCTGCTCGCCCGCGTCATCGAACGCGTACGTGCTAGCCGGACAGTCCGGAGGACCGTGCTCGCGACAACCACGGACGCTGCCGACAATGTCCTTGTGGAACTGGCGCGGCGCAACAATTCGGGCACATATTGCGGTAGCGAAGACGATGTGCTCGACCGGTACTACCAGGCGGCGCGGGAGTTTGATGTCGACATAGTGGTTCGTGTGACCGGAGATGATCCTTTCAAAGACCCAGAAGTCATTGACCGGATCGTGGGCCGGTTTCTGGAAGATGATTCCATGGATTACGTAAGCAACACACTGAAGCCGAGCTATCCCGAGGGCCTCGATATCGAGGTCTTCTCATTTGAGGCTCTCGAGAAAGCTTGGATGGAAGCTTCGCTTAACTCCGACCGGGAGCATGTGACGCCGTATATCTGGAGGCATCCGGAACGGTTCCGAACACTGAACGTGGAGTACCACCGGGACCTGTCACACCTCCGATGGACGCTTGATTATGACCAGGATCTGCGTTTTGCGAGAGAGGTGTACGCAAGGCTTAATCCCAACGGCATGTTCCTGATGAACGACATTCTGACCTTGCTCGAACGCGAGCCCGAGCTGATTGCGATCAATTCCGGCATCAAGCGGAATGAAGGCTGGCTGCGCTCGCTCGACGCCGATCTCCTACTAGCTGATCAAAGATTATAACGGGAGCACCTTAATGGAACGAATAGCCGATCTCGAACGGCGCTACGTGCTGGAAGTGCTCGATTCGCAATTCCGCTCGTCCGCCCACCGGAACATGACCGGCCGGCTGGAAGAAACATTTGCCCGATTGTTCAACTGCCGCTATGCAATCGCGTTCGTCAATGGAACTGCGACACTGCACGCCGCTCTGGCGGCCGCCGGTGTCGGTCCCGGAGACGAGGTCATTGTTCCTCCGCTGACCATGGCGAGCACCACCTTTGCCGTCCTGCACGCCGGCGCTCTTCCGGTGTTCGCTGATATCGACCCTCACACCTGGACAATTAGCCCCCAATCGATTGAAGAACGAATCACGCCTCGCACCAAGGCCGTCATTCCGGTTGCAATATACGGCCTGTCGCCGGATATGGACGGCATCATGGAGATGGCCTTCCGGCACGGCCTGTTTGTGCTCGAGGACGATGCCCAATGCTTTCTGGGCAAATACAAAGGCCGCATCGTCGGCAGTATCGGACACGCGGCTAGCTTCAGCTTCCAAACTTCGAAGCATGTGACTTGCGGCGAGGGGGGCATCGTGACGACGAACAACGGCGAGCTGGCTTGCGCGATTCGGCGTTTCAACAGCCTCGGCTACGCGGCTGTCGGTGCCCGGCCCGGAGAAGGAAGGATCAGCAAAGATGTCATTCAGGATCCCGACTACAGCCGCCATGTGTCGATCGGATGGAACTACCGTCTATCGGAACTGTGCGCGGCGGCTGCATTGGGGCAGTGTGAACGTCTTTCGGAGCTGGTTGCTCAGCGCGTTAGCGCCGCGAGACGTTATAAGGAAGCCATGGCTGGATGCGACTGGCTAATCCCGCAGTTCGTTTCGCCCGACACAGAACACTCCTATTGGACGTTTGCAGTAAAGCTTGCAAGACCCGATCTCGATTGGCGCGAGTTCCGTATGAAGTTCATGGAGTGCGGTGGCGGTGGTGTCTATTCCGCATGGAAGCTAACCTACCTCGAGCCCGTTTTCCAGGGGCGGAGGATCAGCCCGGAACAGACCCAGGTATACGGCCCGGGGCTCTGTCCGACAGCGGAAACCGTGCAGTCTCGTCTGCTTCAGTTCAAGACCAACTATTTTACCGCGGATGCGATTGAGGAAGCATCTGATGCGCTTCGGAAGACGATTGACTATTTTGATGCGTCGCACGCTACGAGCCGGGTCGGCAGCACAAGTCCATCGTCTGAGAGGCGATAAGTGAAGGGGGACCCGGTTCGCTTATCCGGACCTGGGTGACCTGACTGTTGGGTATGAAGAGAATCGTAACGTGCGCCGGTTCGGGAGCGTAATCAGTGCGTTGTGGGTTACAGCAGGCACGAGTATGCTCTGCACCTCTCGACCATCGCCGTGGGCTTGGGCGCGTGGGTTGCGGAACGGCACGGCACGCGACGCCGGACCGGTTCATGTGGGGCTTGGATCAGTTGGCCGGCGTGGAGCCGCAGGGCAATGGATAAGCAGTTCAAGCAGATCCGCTCGATTCACGCGCTGCGGCTACAATGGTATTGGGCCCCTTGGCTCTCATGATGGAGCAGAACTACGCTTTCCAGCGCGGTTCATAGAAGGAGAATAGTTAGATTATGCCAGATTCAACAGACTCTGTTGTTCAACACTACGATGCTGTGGCGGATACCTATCACGAACAATATGAAAGGACCGGACTGTATGACCTTTCGCGCGAGTATCCCGCCAACTATTGTCGTCTTCAACTACTGCTGAACTCCTTCGCGTCGAAGGGTATTAAGCGGGTGATCGAAGTTGGTGTTGGTGAGGGGACCCCACTCTCCACTTTGGGGGGGGCGGGTCTGGACGTGTGGGGATTTGACATTTCATCCGAGATGGTCAAGACGTCCCGGGCCAAAATGCGGGACAGTGGAATGAACGCCGACCATATCTTTCTCGGGGATATTCAAGATCCAACCACTTACGCACATGTCTTTCAGCATGGACTGTTCGATGGCTTGATGGCCATGGGGGTCATGCCGCATGTAGAGAACGACGATATGGTTCTAGAAAACATTGCAACACTCGTGCGTCCCGGTGGTAGTGTCTTTATCGAGTTCCGCAACAAGCTGTTTTCCCTTTTCACGTTCAATCGGTACACTATCGATTTCATTTTGACCGATCTTCTCTCTAGCGTCAGCCCTGCGGTGAAGAGTGTGGTTGCGAAGGACCTGGAATCGCGGCTCCGCATCGACATGCCGCCGCTGCGCATGGCACTAGAGGGATCCGATGCGCCGGGATACGATGCCGTGCTATCGAAGTTTCACAATCCGTTTGAAGTCCTCGATCTTTTTACCAGACACGGCTTCGAGCGCGCGAGGCTGCTGTGGTACCACTACCATCCCGCCATGCCATATCTCCAGGGTCAGATACCCGAGCTCTTTCGCAAGGAGGCGATTCGCCTTGAACATGAGTCTTCCGGCTGGCGCGGCTATTTCTTATCCTCTGCGTTCGTTGTTGAGGCCGTAAAGCGAGAAACCCGGTAGGCATGGTCGGGAAATGGACTTGATTGTCAAGACTACCGTTCAGCCGGACTGTGCTATGCATACTGAAGATGTCGAAGATGGGAATGGCCACCTGATGCATTCGTTAGCAGCTCGTCTGTTTCCCCTCTGCCGAAGTATTACGGGTCCCGGTACTCGAGAAACGCTTCGCGTTCTCCAGGAATACATTCCCCTCCGAATACACGAAGTCCCAACAGGGACAAAGGCTTTCGACTGGACTGTGCCGAAGGAGTGGATCATTCGCGATGCCTTCATCGAAGACCACACTGGCAACCGAATAGTGGATTTCCGCCGCAACAACCTCCATGTAGTTGGTTATTCGGTTCCAGTGAACCAGCGGGTGTCTTTGAAGGAGCTTGAGGAGCATCTTTACAGCCTGCCGGAGCAACCTGATGCAATTCCATATGTCACTTCCTATTACAAGGAACGATGGGGCTTTTGCATTTCTCATCAAGAGCGAGTGAGGTTGAGGGACGGCACATATCGTGTGTTCATCGATAGCGAACTCAAGGATGGTGCCCTTTCCTACGGAGAATGCATCATCAGCGGTGAAACGAGAAAAGAAGTACTTCTCTCTACATACGTGTGCCATCCGTCCATGGGCAACAACGAGCTATCCGGACCAGTGGTGACCGCGTTTATCGCTAAGTGGCTACAATCCGAGGCCCGCTATTACACTTATAGGATGATTTTCGTTCCTGAAACGATTGGGTCAATTACCTATCTCAGCAGGCACCTTGAGCATCTACAGCGCGCTACGGTCGTTGGGTTCAACCTCTCTTGTATAGGCGACGAACGCGGCTATTCCTACGTCGGTTCTAGGTACGGAAACACGCTTGCGGATAAAGTCGCCCGCCATGTCCTGTCGTCCATGTGCCCCGATTACATTTCGTATTCTTTTCTCGACCGCGGCAGCGATGAACGTCAGTACTGCAGCCCCGGCGTGGATTTGCCACTAGTGACCCTGTGCCGCAGTAAGTATGGTACCTATCCCGAATACCACACCTCTCTGGATAATCTGGACTTCATTACACCGGCAGGACTGGCGGGTGGATACGAACTTGTCCGGCGCTGTCTTGAGGCGGTCGAACGCAACCGCAACTACAAGGTGACATGCTACGGCGAACCGCAGCTTGGAAAGCGCGGCTTGTATCCGACCATTAGCACGAAGAGTTCCGGTGCGGCGGTCAGAGTGATGATGGATGTGATCGCTTATGCCGACGGCAGGAACGATCTGATTGATATCGCCAACATCATCGGCGTGCCAGTATGGGAACTCTTTCAGATTGTCTCGCAGTTGGAGGCGGCTGGCGTGATAAGGGAGGACGGCTAGGCCCAATACTGTTCACTTAAGCACCTTGATGTACGTGGAGTAGTTGAGCCGATCGGCACCAGAAGTGTGACCTCTGCGGAGCGGAAAGTTGCTCATCTTGCGTTTGACGCCGCGCGGAATCTGGCGGCC